>Ga0160435_1000017_pt1 | contig 165763 bp, 160 predicted proteins | sample HID1973K_E0MG_FD_108213 | JGI IMG/M metagenome (GOLD analysis project Ga0160435, IMG submission 108213) | Enriched mosquito-associated microbial communities from UW Madison campus, WI, USA - HID1973K_E0 MG | ecosystem: Host-associated > Arthropoda: Insects > Digestive system > Unclassified ...
CCGCTCTACAAGGCGCTGAAGAAGTCCAAGAACGCCGAGGGTGCGAAGGGTCCCGTCATGTGGAACTTCGAGAAGTTCCTGGTGACGCCCGCGGGCGACGTCCACCGCTTCCGTCCGCAGACGAAGCCGGACGACCCCGAGATCGTGGCCACGATCGAGGCGCATCTCGGCGCCTGATCCCTGCCGGCCCGGGCGGGGGACGTGGTCCGTCAGACCGCCGGTTCGCGCTCCGACCACACCTGGCGGAGGATCTGCGAGAACGCCTCGGCGGGCTGGGCGCCCGAGACGCCGTACTTGCCGTCGATGACGAAGAACGGCACGCCCTGGATGCCGTACGCCACGGCCTGGGCCTGATCGGCCCGGACGTCGTCGACGTACCGCCCCGACTCGAGCGCCGCACGGGCGGCATCCGCGTCGAGACCGGCCTCGGCCGCCAATGCCACCAGGTCGTCGATCCGGCCGACGTGACGCCCCTCGGTGAAGTACGCCGACATCAGTCGCTCGGCCACCTCGTGCTGGCGACCCTGGGCCTTGGCGAAGTGAAGCAGCTCGTGCGCCTTCACCGTGTTGGTGTGCTGCAGCAGATCGAACCGGTAGGTGAGACCGGCGTTCGCGGCGATGCCCGTCACGTGGTCGTGCATCTGCGCGGCCTGCTCGCGCGAGATGCCCTTGTGCTGGGCGAGGAAGTCGGAGATGTCGCCTTCGAAGTCGACGGGCGTGTCGGGCGACAGCTCGAACGAGTGGTACACCACCTCGACCTGCGGAGCGTCGTCGTCCGCGGTTGTCGCGGCCAGTCCCGTCTCCAGATTGCGCTTGCCGATGTAGCACCAGGGGCAGGCGATGTCGCTCCACACGTCGATCTTGATGGCTTCCGTCACCTCAGAGGCAACGCGCGGGTCGCGCGGATCTATTCCCCGGCGGGGATGTCCGCATCCGACGTCGGCGCGTCGACCGCGCCGCCGAAACGGCGATCGCGGGAGAGGTACAGGCCGATCGCGTCCCACAGATCGGTGCGCGAGAAGTCGGGCCATAGTCGGTCGAGGAAGACCATCTCGGCGTACGCCGATTCCCACAGCAGGAAGTTGGACGTGCGCTGCTCGCCCGACGAGCGGATGAACAGGTCGACGTCGGGCATGTCGGGCACGTAGAGGTGGCGGCGGATCGTCTTCTCGGTGATCGCCCCCGGTCGGAGTCTTCCGGCTGCGATATCGTCGCCGATCGCGCGCATGGCGTCGACCAGCTCGACGCGACCCCCGTAATTGACGCACATGGTGAGAGTCAGCACGTCGTTCCCGGCGGTCAGCTGCTCGGCGAACTGCAGCTCCTTGATGACGGAGCCCCACAGCCGCGGCTTGCGGCCGGCCCACCGCACGCGCACTCCCCACTCGTTGAGCTGGTCGCGGCGTCGGTGGAGCACGTCGCGGTTGTACCCCATGAGGAAGCGCACCTCGTCGGGCGAGCGGCTCCAGTTCTCGGTGGAGAACGCGTAGACGCTCAGGTGCCGCACACCGGCCTGCACCGCGCCGGCGACGACGTCCAGCAGCACCTCCTCGCCCGCCCGATGCCCTTCGATGCGCGTGAGGCCTCGCCGGTTGGCCCATCGTCCGTTGCCGTCCATGACGATCGCGACGTGCTGGGGCACGGCGCCGCGCGGGAAGGCGGGCGGCGTGAGTCCCGTCCAGTCGATCGGCCGATACGGGACCGCATCGCGGTGGGTGTAGGGCTTCGGGGTCATCGGGGCGCCTCCAGGTGCGAGAGCGAGCGGATGCCGCGCTCCAGATGCCATTGGGCGTAGGCGGCGACCAGTCCGGATGCCGCGGCGGTCGCCCCTTCTGCGGCGGCGTCGACGTGGTCCCACTCCCCCGCCATGAGCGCCCGCAGGAGAGCGCCGGTCTCGGGATGCAGGCGCGCGGATCCGGCCGGCGCGCAGTCGCCGCAGACCGTCCCGCCCAGCTGGGCGACGAACCACTCCTGGGGACCGACAGCGCCGCACCGGGCGCACTCGCCGAGCGAGGGCGCCCAGCCCGAGAGGGCCATCGCGCGCAGCAGATACGAGTCGAGCACCGAGCGGGGAGCGTGATCGCCCTTGGAGAGTGCCCGAAGACCGCCCACGAGCAGGAGGTACTGCTGCGCCGTCGCCTCCGCCTCGTTCAGGCGGTCGGCGGTCTCGACCATGGCGTGCGCGGCCGTGTAGCGCTCGTAATGGGCGGCGATCTCCGCGCCGTACGCCCCGATGGACGACGCCTGCTGCACGATGTCGAGGGTACGGCCCTGGTAGAGCTGCACGTCCGCGACCATGAACGGCTCGAGACGGGCGCCGAACCGCGACGAGGTGCGGCGGACGCCCTTGGCGACGGCGCGGACCTTGCCGTGGCGCCGGCTCAGCAGGGTGAGGATCCGGTCCGCCTCACCCAGCTTGTGGGTGCGCAGGACCACGACCTCATCGCGATAGGTGGGCATCCGAGTCCCCCTGTCGCCGCCGTCGATCCGTCACTTCTCGATTATCCCCGCAGCCGGGGACAATGGACGTGTGACAGAGCCGCTGTTCGTGATCCCCCTGTGGGCGGACCTGGTCGCCGTCGGTCTCGGCGGCGTTCAGGGCGCCCTCTTCGCGTCGGGCTTCCTCGGCCAGCGCCGCCTGGACCTCCTCGGCGTCACGATCATCGGCATCGTCATGGGCATGGGCGGCGGCCTCATCCGCGACCTCCTGCTGAACGTCGAGCTCGCGACGATGCAGAGCAACTGGTACCTCATCACGGCGACCGCCGCGTCCCTCATGGGTATGCTCCTCGCGAACCTCTTCCAGCGGCTGAACGCCGTCATCGTGGCCCTCGACGCCCTCGTGATCGGCCTCTTCGGCGCGTTCGGCACGGCGAAGGCCCTCGGAATCGGTCTCCCGCCGGTCCCCGCCGTCTTCGTCGGCGTCTGCGCTGCGGTCGGCGGCGGCATCCTGCGCGACGTCTTCATGGGGCTCCCGGTCGCGATCATGCACGTCGGATCGCTCTACGCGGTCGCCGCCGGGGTGGGCTGCGTCGTCCTCGCGGCGACGCACGCGCTCGGGGCGCCGCTCGTCGCTGCCGCCATCGCCTGCGTCGGAGTGACCACGGTCATCCGTCTGCTGGCCGTGATCTTCGACATCTCACTGCCCGAGCAGCGCGCCATCCACCGTCGCAAGGTGGCCCTGGAGACGAGCGCGATCCCGATCATCAAGCCCTGACGCCCCTCGGAACCGCGGCGCGATCGCTGACAGTCGTCGTCGCCTCGGCATCCGGGAGGCGACGACGACTGCCCACGGTCCTGGTGTGCAGGCGGGCTCAGACGGCAGCGAGGGCCCCGGAGCGCTCGCGGGTGCGGATGGCGCGGTTGACGCCCGACACGATCGCCTTGAGGCTCGCGGTGGAGATGTCGCCGTCGATGCCGACGCCCCAGAGCCGCTCACCATCGACCTGCAGCTCGACGTACGCGGCTGCCTGTGCGTCGCCGCCCGCGCTCAGCGTGTGCTCGACGTAGTCGTACAGCGTGATGTCGAAGCCCTGGCCGCGGACGACCTCGAGGAACGCGGACACCGGGCCGTTGCCGACGCCCGTCGTGGTGACCTGGTCGTCGCCGTCGCGCAGCGAGACATCGAGGTGCACCTCCCCCGACATGTCGCTCTGCGTGCGCGTGGAGAGCAGCTCGAAGCGGCCCCACTTGTCGTCGGACACCGCAGCGGGCAGGTACTCATCGGTGAAGATCGCCCAGATCTGGTCGCTGGAGACCTCACCGCCCTCGGCATCCGTCTTGGCCTGCACGACGCCCGAGAACTCGATCTGGAGCTTGCGCGGCAGATCGATCGCGTGGTCGGTTTTCAGCAGATAGGCGACGCCGCCCTTGCCGGACTGGGAGTTCACACGGATCACGGCCTCGTACGAGCGGCCGAGGTCCTTCGGGTCGATGGGCAGGTAGGGCACGGCCCATTCGATCTCGTCGACCGAGACCCCGGATGCCGCGGCCCGCGCGGCCATCGCCTCGAAGCCCTTCTTGATGGCGTCCTGGTGCGAGCCGCTGAAGGCCGTGAAGACCAGGTCGCCTGCCCAGGGGCTCCGCTCGTGGACCGGCAGCTGGTTGCAGTACTCGGCGGTGCGCTTGACGTGGTCGATGTCGCTGAAATCGATCTGCGGGTCGATCCCCTGCGTCAGCATGTTGATGCCCAGTGCGACGAGGTCGACGTTGCCGGTGCGCTCCCCGTTACCGAAGAGGCATCCTTCGATCCGGTCGGCGCCGGCCAGGTACCCGAGCTCGGCGGCCGCGATCGCCGTGCCGCGATCGTTGTGCGGGTGCAGGGAGAGGATGACGTTCTCGCGGTGGTCGAGGTGGCGGCTCATCCACTCGATCGAGTCGGCGTAGACGTTCGGCGTCGCCATCTCGACGGTCGCCGGCAGATTGATGATGACCTTGCGCTCGGCGGTCGGCTCGAAGACGGCGAGGACCTGGTTGCAGACGTCCACCGCGAACTCCAGCTCGGTGCCGGTGTACGACTCGGGCGAGTATTCGTAGTAGACGGTCGTCTCGGGGACGCGCTTCTCGTACTCGCGACACAGCCGCGCGCCTTCGAGGGCGATGTCGATGATGCCCTGTCGGTCCGTGCGGAACACGACCTCGCGCTGCAGCACGCTCGTCGAGTTGTAGAGGTGGACGATCGCCTGCTTCGCGCCCGCGATCGCCTCGTAGGTGCGCTCGATGAGGTGGGCACGCGCCTGGGTGAGCACCTGGATGGTGACGTCATCCGGGATGACGTCCTCCTCGATGAGGTGCCGGACGAAGTCGAAGTCGGTCTGGCTCGCGCTCGGGAACCCGACCTCGATCTCCTTGTAGCCCATCTGCACGAGGAGGTCGAACATGATGCGCTTGCGCTCGGGGCTCATCGGGTCGATGAGCGCCTGGTTGCCGTCGCGCAGATCGACGGCGCACCAGCGGGGCGCCTTCTCGATGCGGCGGGACGGCCACGTGCGGTCGGGCAGGTCGACGCGTATCTGCTCGTGGAACGGGCGGTACTTCGCGGTCGGCATGCCGGAGGGCTTCTGATGGTTATGCATGATGGTGTCGCTTCTTCTCTTCGCGGTGGGGAAACGGGCCGACGACGATCTCCGCGACGAGTGAGGCCCTGCTACGAGGTCTCGTCGCGGCGGCTAAGAAGAAGGAGCCCACCGAAGCGCATGCAGACACGATACACCCGTGACCGGCATGTCTCGGAACTTCTGAGACGGTGAGGCCGTGCTCGACACTCTGGGTGTATGAACCGTCGCCGCTTCCTCGCCGTTCCCGCCGCCTTCGCGGTGGCCTGTCTCGCCCTGTCCGGCTGCGCCTCCGCCGCCGCTCCGGCATCCTCCGCCGACGAGGCGCCGCGTCTGGGCGAGGTCTCCCCCGGCCTGCCCGACGGCGAGGTCGTCGGACAGGGCATGGTGCTCGGGGACGGGGAGGACGGTGCAGAGCTCTGCCTCGGCGCGGTCGCGGAGTCCGCGCCGCCGCAGTGCGCGGGCATCCCGCTCGTCGGGTGGAGCTGGGACGGGATCGAGGGCTACGAGACGAGCGGTGACGTGAAGTGGGGCGGCTACGCGGTGCAGGGCACGTACGACGGGACGTCGTTCACGGTGACGCAGCCGCCCATCATGCTGGCGCTGTACGACCCGATGGCCCCGGCCGACCCGACCGGCGGGAAGCCGGGCGCGGGATCGGAGGCCGACCTGCTGGCGATTCAGGAGCAGCTGCCGGATCGCCTGGGTGAGGCGTACTTCAGCTCCATGCCGCAGGACGGATGGCTGTTCGTCGACGTGCTCTGGGACGACGGCACGTGGCAGGATGCCGCTGATGGCGAGTTCGGTGCCGACACCGTGATCATCCGGCCGGCGCTGCGAGAGATCGACTAGGGAACGAGCGCGAGCTTGCCCCCCGGATGACCGGCGGCGAGCACGCGCAGCGCTTCTCGCATGTCGGGGAGCGGATACGTCGCCGCGACGGGCACGACCAGAGCACCCTCGCCGGCCAGGGCGACGAGCTCGCCGCGGATGCCGTCGCGATACGCCGCGCTGGCCGGGAGCGACCCGGCGATCCAGCGGACGCCGAGCTCATCGGCGCGCCCCGCCGCCGCGATCGTGACGATCCGATCGCGATCGTGCACGAGCTCCAGCGACACGTCCAGCGCCTCGTCGGTGCCGACGGCGTCGAGAGCCGCATCGATCGCGGCGCCGCCCGCGGCATCCTCGACGCGCGCGCGCAGGCCGTCGCCGTACGCGACGGGGATGCCGCCGAAGGTGCGCACCCGGTCGAACGACGACGGCGACGCGGTCGCGATGACGCGTGCACCCCGGCGTGCGGCCAGCTGCAGCAGTGCGACACCGACCGCTCCGGACCCGCCGTGCAGGAGGAGGGTCTCCCCGCGCGCGACGCGGGTGACCTCGAGCATCTCCGCGGCGGTCGTGCCGGCCAGGAGCAGGTTCGCTGCCTCGGGATGGCTGAGACCTGCCGGCTTGGCGAACACCTTCTCGGCGGGGACGGTCAACTCGGTCGCGTAGCCGCCCTGGACGCGGAACGCCAGCACCTCATCGCCGACGGACGCCGGGCCCGACCCGATGACGGTGTCGGGACCTATCGCCGCCAGCTCGCCCGACACCTCGTACCCGATCGCGACCGGCAGGACGACGCCGGGACGCTCGGAGGCGACGTGCTTGTAATCCGCGGGATTCATCCCGGCGGCGCGCACGCGAATGGTGACCTCGCCCGAGGCGGGCGGCGGGACCTCGACCTCGGCGAGCTCCCAGGACTCCGGTCCGCCCCAGGCCGTGGCGCGCCACTGCAGGGCCATCAGAATCCCAGCCGGCCGAGCTGCTTCGGGTCGCGCTGCCATTCCTTGGCGACGCGCACGTGGAGCTTCAAGAAGACCCGCGTCCCCAGGAGCGGCTCGATCTGCGCCCGCGCGCGGGAACCGACGTCGCGCAGTCTCGACCCCTTGTGTCCGATGATGATCGCCTTCTGGCTGTCGCGCTCGACGACCACATTGGCGTAGACGTCGGTGATGTCGGAGTCCTCCCGCGGGGCGATCTCCTCGATCGTGACGGCGATCGAGTGCGGGAGCTCGTCGCGGACGCCTTCGAGTGCCGCCTCGCGAATGATCTCGGCGATGCGATCCTCGATGGACTCGTCGGTGACGACGTCGTCGGGGTACAGCGGCGGACCGCTGGGCAGCAGGGCGAGGACCTCATCGGCGACGACGTCGAGCTGGTCGGCGGTGACCGACGACAGCGGAATGACGGCGGCCCAGTCCTCCCGGAGGGCGTCGACCTCCATGAGGCGCTCGGTGATCTCGTCGCGGCCGGCGATGTCGGTCTTCGTCACGATCGCGATCTTCTTGGCGCGCGGGTAGCCGTCGAGCGAGGCGGCGATGCGACGGTCGCCCGGGCCGACCTTCTCGGTCGCCGGTACCAGGAAGCCGATGACGTCGACGTCGCCGAGCACCTGCTCGACGAGATCGTTGAGGCGCTGTCCGAGCAGCGTGCGCGGTTTGTGGATGCCGGGCGTGTCCACGATCACGATCTGACCGCCCGGCCGGTTCAGGATGCCGCGGATGGCACGACGGGTCGTCTGCGGCTTGTCCGAGGTGATGGCGACCTTCTCGCCGACGAGCGCATTCGTGAGCGTCGACTTGCCGACGTTGGGTCGGCCGACGAACGTCACGAAACCCGACCGCGTCCCGCCGTCGACCGCACCCGCCTCGTCGGCGTCCACAGATCCGGTCATGATTCTCCCTTGATGACGTCGATCGCGCCCGTGCGGAGCGTGCCGAGCGAGATGTCGGCGGGGTCGAAGGTCTCGCCGCGCTCCACGAACACCGTCGCGAGTCCTCGGCCGCGCCCGCGCGAGGTGCCCCCGGTGATCACGAGGCCGCCGTGCTCGGCGGTGGCGCCGGGCAGCGGCACGCGGCCGAGCAGCTTGCCCAGCAGTCCGCCGATGGAGTCCACGTCGTCGTCTTCGAGTTCGACGCCGAAGAGCTCGCCCACCTCATCGAGACCGAGACGCGCGCTGACGCGGAATCGTCCGTCGCCGAGATCGAAGACCTCGCTCGAGCGCGGGTCGTACTCGTCGGCGATCTCCCCGACGAGCTCCTCGATGAGATCCTCCAGCGTCACGAGGCCGGCGACGCCGCCGTACTCGTCGACGACGAGGCAGACGTGCACGGCATCCCGCTTCATCTGCTGGAGCAGGGTCTCGGCCTTCATCGACTCCGGGACGAACACGGCGGGACGCGCGATGCGGCTGACGGGTGCCTCCCGCCAGGCGCGCTCGTCGCGGTAGGCGAACTGGACGAGGTCCTTCAGATAGACGACGCCCGTGATGTCGTCGGCGTCGTCGTCGGCGATCGGGATGCGCGAGACGCCCTTGTCGAGGAACAGGCGCATCGCCTCGTCGGTGGTCACCGTCCCGTTCATGGTGACCATGTCGGTGCGCGGCACCATCACAGCGCGGACGAAGGTGTCCGTGAAGTCGAAGACCGAGTGGATGAGCTCGCGGTCGTCCTCCTCGATGAGATCCTGCGACGCGGCCTCGTCGACCATGCTGAGCAGCTGCTCCTCGGACGCGAACGATGTGCCTCTCGCAACCCCGGGCGTCACGCGGTTGCCGAGGATGACGAGCAGGTGGGCGAGCGGGCCGAGGACGATGCGCGCTCCGCGGATGATGGGGGCACCGCCGCGCAGGAGACCCTTCGCGTGCTGGCGGCCGTAGCTGCGGGGGCTCGCGCCCACGAGGACGAACGAGACCGCGGTCATGAGGATCGCCGCAGCGAGCATGGCCCACCAGATGCTGTCGAACAGCAGGGTGAAGGCGCCCATCACGAGCACTGCGGCGGTCGTCTCGGCGAGGATGCGGATGAAGACCACGGCGTTGCCGTGCGCCTCGGGGTCGCCGGCGATCCTCTTGAGCGATCCGCGGTTGCGTCCGGAGAGCGACAGCTCGGCCACATCCGCGCGCGAGGTCACCCCGAGCGCGGCGTCCAGGGCGGCCATGAGACCCCCGAGGGCCACGAGGAGGACGGCCGCGATCAGCAGCAGCGTCTCGGTCATGCGCGTCGTCGTCGCTCAGAGGCCTGGAAGGCTGCGATGAGCTCGCGCTGGAGACCGAACATCTCGCGCTCCTCTTCCGGCTCGGCGTGGTCGAAGCCGAGGAGGTGGAGGAGACCGTGGGTGGTGAGGAGGATGAGCTCGTCGATGGTCGCGTGCCCGGCAGCCTGCGCCTGGGTCTCGGCGACCTGGGGGCACAGCACGATGTCGCCGAGGAGTCCCGGAGGGGCGGGCTGCTCCTCGGTGCCCGGGCGCAGCTCGTCCATCGGGAAGCTCAGCACATCCGTCGGGCCCGGCTCGTCCATCCACTGCACGTGGAGCGACTCCATCGCGCCTTCATCGACCAGCAGGATCGCGACATCGGCGTCCGGGCTGACGTGGAGCTCGGCGAGGTTGTGCTCGGTCAGACGCAGCAGCACCGTCTCGTCGACGACGACGCCCGACTCGTTGGTGATCTCGATGGTCATGATCGTCCTCGCTTGGGGAGATGGTCGTGCGGGCCGGCTGCGCGGCGGGGATCGTGGGCGCGCCGGCGCTCGGCGCGGTTGGCGAACTCGCTGGCCTCGTCCCGCTCGCGTCGCGCCGACATCCGCTGCTCGTCGTACTCGGTGTACGCGTCGACGATCCTGCCGACGAGCGTGTGCCGGACGACGTCGTCGCTCGTGAGGTACGAGAAGTGGATGTCGTCGATGTCCTTCAGCACGCGGGTGACGAGGCGCAGGCCCGACGCGCCCTGGGGCAGGTCGACCTGGGTGATGTCGCCGGTGACGACCATGCGCGTACCGAAACCGAGGCGCGTGAGGAACATCTTCATCTGCTCGGGCGTGGTGTTCTGCGCCTCGTCGAGCACGACGAACGAGTCGTTCAGCGTGCGGCCGCGCATGTACGCGAGCGGGGCGACCTCGATCGTGCCGGAGGCCATGAGCTTGGGCACGAGCTCGGGGTCGAGCATCTCGTTGAGCGCGTCGTACAGGGGGCGCAGGTAGGGGTCGATCTTGTCGGTCAGGCTGCCCGGAAGGAAGCCGAGCCGCTCGCCCGCCTCGATGGCGGGCCGGCTGAGGATGATGCGGCTGACCTCCTTGCGCTGGAGCGCCTGGACGGCCTTGGCCATCGCGAGGTAGGTCTTCCCGGTGCCGGCCGGGCCGATGCCGAAGACGATCGTGTTCTCTTCGATCGCATCGACGTAGGCCTTCTGACCGAGGGTCTTCGGACGGATCACCCGCCCGCGCGAGGTGAGGATCGCCTCGCCGAGAACCTCGGAGGGGCGCATGCCCGCGTCGGCGCGGATGATCCGGCTCGATGCGGTCACGTCGGCGGGATCGAGTCCCTGGCCGGCGCGCGCCATCGCCATCAGCTCGTCGACGAGCGCCCGGGCGCCCGCGACCGAGACCGCGTCGCCGGTCAGCGTGATCTCGTTCCCGCGGACGTGCACCTGCACGTCGGGGTGCTCGCGTTCGACGACGCGGAGCAGGCGGTCCTGCGGGCCCAGGAGCTGGACCATCGCGATGCCGTCGGCGTGGATGTGCTCGACGGTGGGTTCGGGGGCGTCAGCCACCGAGCCTCCCTTCCTCGAGACCGCCCGCCAGCACGTGCGCGTGCACGTGGAGGACGGTCTGACCGGCGGCGGGGCCGGTGTTGAAGATCAGACGGAAATCGCCGTCCGCATGCTCGGCGGCCAGGCTGTTGGCGAGGCCCACGAGTTCGGACAGCAGAGCGGGGTCGCCGGCCGCGAGCTCGACGACATTCCGATAGTCGGCGGACTTCGGGATGACCAGCAGATGGACCGGCGCCTGCGGAGCGATGTCGCGGATCGCGAAGGCGTTCTCGGTCTCGGCGATGATCTCGGTGGGGATCTCGCCCTGCAGGATGCGCGTGAAGATCGAGGGCTCGCTCATGCCCACGAGTCTATCGGCGGGACGGCGGGGTGCGGGGGCGGGTCACCAGCGGCCGAGGCGGGCGCTGACGACCGCCAGCGCGGCGGGGCCCGCCGTCGACGTGCGCAGCACCGTCTCGCCGAGACGGACGAGTCGGGCGCCGGCAGCCGTCAGCGCGGCGAGCTCTTCGGGCGTGATACCGCCCTCGGGGCCGACGACGACGACAATCCGGTCGGCGCCCGCGAGGTCGATCTGCGACAGCGGCACGGGTGCCGTGGGCTCGAGCACGAGCACGAGGGCGTCGTCGGCGGCGAGCTGCGCCGTCGTGCGCGGCTCCTGCACGCTCGGAACCCATGCGCGATGAGCCTGCTTGGCGGCTTCGCGGACGATGCTCTTCCAGCGCGCGACGCCCTTGGCCGCTTTGGCGCCGTCCCAGCGGGACACGCTCCGCGCCGACTGCCACGGGATGATCCCGTCGACGCCGAGCTCGGTCGCGGCCTGCACGGCGAGCTCGTCGCGATCGCCCTTGGCGAGCGCCTGCACGAGGATGAGTTCCTGCGCGGGCGGGGCGACGTCGTGCCGCTCGTCGATGCGCACCTCGACCTGCTTGGGCGAGACGGATGCAACGGTCCCCCCGAGCCAGGCCCCCTTCCCGTCGCCGAGCGACACCGCCTCCCCGACGCGGACGCGTCGCACCACGGCTGCGTGGTGAGCCTCGGTGCCGCCGAGGGCCACCAGGTCGCCGGCCTCGGCGGTGAGCGGCGCGTCGTCGACGAGGAAGTGCAGGGCCACGGGTCAGCTGTTCCGGAAACGGTCGCGGAGCTTCGCGAACAGGCCCTGGTGGAACTCCGCGAGGCGCGGTGCGGGCGCCTTGGTCTTCTTGGCGAAGTCCTCGATGAGGGCACGCTGCTTGGCGTCCAGGCGGGTCGGGGTGACGACGTGCACGCCGACGCGGAGGTCTCCGCGCTGGCCGCCGCGAAGCGGAGTGATGCCGCGCCCCTTGATCGTCAGGACGTCGCCCGCCTGCACACCCGGCCGGATCTCCAGGTCGACGGGTCCGTCGAGCGCCTCGATCGTCGTCTCGGTGCCGAGGATGGCATCGGGCATCGACACCTCGAGCGTGGCGAGCACGTCGTCGCCGTCGCGGCTGAAGATGTCGTGCGGGGTGACGGTCACCTCGAGGTAGAGATCGCCGTTCGGCCCGCCCGCGGGACCGACCTCGCCGGAGCCCGGAAGCTGGAGGCGGAGCCCGGTCTCGACGCCCGCGGGGATGTCGACCGACACCGTTCGGCGTGCTCGCACGCGCCCCTGACCCGCGCAGGTGCCGCACGGGTAGGGGATGGTGGTGCCGTAGCCCTGGCAGGTGGTGCACGGCTGCGACGTGACGACGTTGCCCAGAAGGCTTCGCACCGTGCGCTGGACGTTGCCCGCGCCGTGGCAGATGTCGCAGGTGACGGGCTGCGTGCCGGGCTGACAGCAGGATCCCTCGCAGGTCTCGCAGAGGACGGCCGTGTCGACGTCGACGTCGCGGTGCGCGCCGAAGACCACGTCGCCGAGGTCCAGCGTGACGCGCACGAGCGCGTCCTGTCCGCGCTCGCGTCGCGACCGGGGCCGCCCGGCGCGCGCGCCGCCACCCCCGAAGAAGGCCTCGAAGACGTCACCGAAGCCGCCGAATCCGCCGCCACCGCCGCCGAAGGGGCTGCCGTCGCCGCCGAGGTCGTAGCGCTGACGCTGCTCGGGGTCGCTCAGCACGTCGTAGGCGTGCGTCACGAGCTTGAAGCGCTCCGACGCGTCCTCTCCCGGATTCACATCCGGGTGGAGTTCGCGCGCGAGACGCCGATACGCCTTCTTGATCTCGTCGGGCGTCGCCTCTCGCGACACCCCGAGCACCTCGTAGTGGTCAGCCACATTCGCCTTCCTGCCCCGTGGGGCGCGTTTCTCCGGTGCGTGTCAGCGGGACGTCTCGTCCTCGTCCAACAGCCGGCTCAGATAATGCGCGACGGCGCGGACCGCCGCGAGATTGGTGGGATAGTCCATGCGGGTGGGGCCGAGGAGCCCGACGCGGGCGCGGGTGCCCGTCGCGTCGTAGTCCCCCGCGATCACGGAGGCCTCGGGAAGGCCGAACGGCTCGTTCTCGCGGCCGATGCTGGCGGCGAGACCGTGCTCGTCGGCCACCATCTCCCCCATCAGCCGCAGGAGCGTGACCTGTTCCTCGATGGCCTCGAGCAAGGGGTAGATGCTGCCCCGGAAATCCGATTCCCGCCGCGCGAGCGTGGCGGTTCCGGCCATGACGAGCTTGTCCTGGCGGAACTCCTCGAGCTCTTCCGCGACGATGCGCGCCACGGTGCGAACGGCCTGGTCGATGCGCTCGTCCGTCGCCGGCGAGACCAGCAGCTCCGTGATCGCCTGCGCCCCGTCTCGCACGCTCTTGCCGGTCACGAGATCGGCGATGTCGGCCTTGACGCGCGCGACCTCGGGTTCACCCAGCTCCTCGCGGAGGAAGGCGAGCCGTTGCGAGACGCGCCCGGTGTCGGTCACGACGATGACGACGATGCGGGATGCGCCGAGGTGCACGAACTCGACGTGCGACACGTTCGCACGGGCGAAAGACGGGTACTGCACGATGGCGACCTGGCCCGTCAGCCGGGTCAGCGACCGCACGGTGCGCACGAGCAGGTCGTCGAGGTCGACCGGACCCTCGAGGAAGGACGCGATGGCCGAGCGCTGAGCGCCGGTGAGCGGACGCAGCTCGGCGAGATGATCGACGAAGACGCGGTAACCCTTGTCCGTCGGGACGCGACCCGACGACGTGTGCGGCGCCGCGATGAGCTCCTCGTCCTCGAGGAGCGCCATGTCGTTGCGGATGGTGGCGGCGGACACGCCGAAGTGATGGCGGTCGACGATCGACTTGCTCCCCACCGGCTCGTGGGTGTCGACGTAGTCCTGCACGATGGCGCGGAGGACCTGGAGTCCGCGTTCGGAGACCATGAGCGTCCTCCTCTCGTCCGGCCGTCTGGCACTCGTCGTTCCTGAGTGCCAATTCTATCCCGGCTGCCGGCGCGGCGCCGCAATGGACGGTGGAGGCGCGTCAGCTCGTGAGCGCGCGGACGACGGCATCCGCGAGCAGACGACCGCGCAGCGTGAGGACCACCCGTCCGCGCACCGCCGCGCCACCGTCGATGAGGCCGTCGGCGATCAGCGAGGCGACGGCACGCCGGCCCTCGCCGGTCACCTCGGAGACGGGGAGGCCGTCGGCGATCCGCGAGCGCAGGAGGACGCTCTCGAGGCGCCGCGCCGACTCGTCGGGTCGCTCGCGACCCGCGGCGGGCGATTCTTCTGCGGCGAGACGCTGCGCGTACGCGGCGGGGTGCTTCACGTTCCACCAGCGCAGGCCCGACACGTGGCTGTGCGCGCCCGGCCCGTACCCCCACCAGTCGTCGCCGCGCCAATAGGCCAGGTTGTGCCGAGAGCGGCGGGAGTCGTCCTTCGCCCAGTTGGAGACCTCGTACCAGCCGTATCCCGCGCGGTGCAGGAGCTCGTCCGCGAGCTCGTACATGTCGGCCTGCAGATCGTCGTCGGGCGCAGGGACCTCGCCCCGGCGGATCTGGCGCTCGAGCTTCGTCCCGTCCTCGATGATGAGCGCGTAGGCCGACACATGATCCGGCTGCAGCGCGGTCGCCGTCTCGAGCGACGTGCGCCAGTCCGCGAGGCTCTCGCCCGGTGCGCCGTAGATGAGGTCGAGGCTGACGTCGAGCCCCGCGCCACGCGCGGCAGCGACGGCCGTCGCCACGCCCGCGGGGTCGTGCGTGCGATCGAGTGAGGCGAGCACGTGCGGCACCGCCGACTGCATCCCGATCGACAGGCGCGTCACTCCGGCATCCCTCAGCTGCTCCGCGAGAGCGGGCGTCACCGTGTCGGGGTTCGCTTCCACCGTCACCTCGGCGTCCGGCGTCAGTCCGAACGCGTCGCGGATGCCGGTGAGCATGCGGGCGAGGTCGCCGCCGGGGAGGAGGGTGGGCGTGCCGCCTCCGAAGAAGACCGTCGCCGCGGGGCGGAGCGGTCCACGCGCCGACAGGACCCGGGCGGACAGCGCGATCTCGCGGAGCACCTCGTCCGCGTAGGCGTCCTGACGTGCGCCGCGGAGCTCGGTCGCGGTGTAGGTGTTGAAGTCGCAGTAGCCGCATCGGACGCGGCAGAACGGGACGTGGAGGTAGACGCCGAACGGGGTCGACGCCGACACGGCGATGTCGTCGGGCAGCGCGCCGTCGGGCGGCGCGGGCTCCCCGATGGGAAGTGCGGAACCCATCAGGACGGCGTCGTGTACAGCGGCGACAGGGCGCGCAGGTACCCCTGGAACAGCTCGCGTCGACGACGCTTCACGAGGGCAGGCAGAAGCCGGTACAGCGCCGCGACCGGGCGATCGAACGCGCGGACGGTGAACCACACCTCGTCGGAGTCGGTCCACTCGAGCAGGAACGACTCCTCACCGCTGACCACCGAGCCGTCGACGGTGCCGAGTCCGAACCCGATCCGGCGGGGCTCCTCGATCACGTAGATCACCCGCAGCTGGGCGTCGGCGCGCAGGCCCTTGACGCGTCCGTGGACCCGGACGGTCGTCCCGGCGTTCACGTACGGCGTCCCGTCGGCATCGAAGCGCTGATCTGCCTCGAGGCGGCTCGGCGCGAGAGGGTTGCCCTCGGCGTCGAAGCTCACACCGGAGTACATCGGCCCGGACGCCGGGCGGACATCGGTGATGGCGAGGCCGGCGCCGCGCAGGGCCGACCACGAGAGGAGACCGTCGGCGGACGAGGCGAAGCGGGCCTCTCCACTGCCGATCCGCCAGGTGGACTCGGCCGGCACGCTCTTCTCGGGCGGGTAGCCCATGAGGTCGGCGGCCTGGGTGGCACCGACGGCCGCATAGTCGACGGTCCCGTCCTGGAAGCTCCCGCGGCGCATGCGAATAGCCTATCCCCGCCGTCCGGCGCTACTTCTTGTCCTTGCCCTCGACGTCGCCCGAGAGCGCGGCGATGAAGGCTTCCTGGGGCACTTCGACGCGACCGACCATCTTCATGCGCTTCTTGCCCTCCTTCTGCTTCTCGAGGAGCTTGCGCTTGCGGGTGATGTCACCGCCGTAGCACTTCGCGAGCACGTCCTTGCGGATGGCCCGGATGTTCTCGCGCGCGATGATCCGCGCGCCGATGGCCGCTTGGATCGGCACCTCGAACTGCTGGCGCGGAATGAGCTTGCGCAGGCGCTCCGTCATCATCGTGCCGTAGGCGTACGCCTTCTCGCGGTGGACGATGGAGCTGAACGCATCGACCTTCTCCCCCTGCAGGAGGATGTCGACCTTGACGAGGTCGGCGGTCTGCGATCCGGCCGGCTCGTAGTCGAGGCTGGCGTACCCCTGCGTCTTCGACTTCAACTGGTCGAAGAAGTCGAAGACGATCTCGCCGAGGGGCATGTTGTAGCGGAGTTCGACGCGGTCCTCACTGAGGTAGTCCATGCCGAGCAGCGTTCCGCGGCGCGACTGGCAGAGCTCCATGACGGTCCCGACGTAGTCCTTCGGCAGCAGGATGCCGACCTTGACGACGGGCTCGGAGACCTCGGCCACCCGACCGTCGGGATACTCGCTCGGGTTCGTGACCGTCACGGTCTCGCCGATGTCGGTCATCACCTCGTAGGTCACCGACGGCGCGGTGGTGATGAGGTCGAGGTCGAACTCCCGCGACAGGCGCTCGGTGATGATCTCGAGGTGGAGAAGGCCGAGGAATCCGCACCGGAAGCCGAAGCCGAGGGCGACCGAGGTCTCGGGCTCGTACTGGAGCGACGCATCGGAGAGCTTCAGCTTGTCGAGCGCCTCACGCAGGTCGGCGTAGTCGCTGCCGTCGATCGGGTAGATCCCGCTGAAGACCATCGGCTTCGGATCGGTGTAGCCCGGCAGCGCCGTCGCCGCGGGCTTGCGGTGGTGGGTGATCGTGTCGCCGACCTTCGACTGGCGGACATCCTTCACCCCGGTGATGAGGTAGCCCACCTCGCCCACGCCGAGTCCCTTGGTGGGCACGGGCTCCGGGCTCGACACGCCGATCTCGAGGAGGTCGTGGGTGGCCTTCGTCGACATCATCTGGATCCGCTCGCGAGGCTCGAGCTTGCCGTCGATCATCCGGACGTAGGTGACGACGCCGCGGTAGGAGTCGTAGACGGAGTCGAAGATCATCGCGCGGGCGGGTGCCGACGCATCTCCGACGGGTGCGGGGATCTGCTCGACGATGCGGTCGAGGAGGTCCTCGACGCCGAGCCCGGTCTTGCCGCTCACGCGCAGCACGTCCTCGGGGCGGCCGCCGATGAGGTTCGCCAGCTCCGCGGCGTACTTCTCGGGGTCGGCGGCGGGAAGGTCGATCTTGTTCAGGACCGGGATGATCTGGAGGTCGTTCTCGAGCGCCAGGTAGAGGTTCGCGAGGGTCTGCGCCTCGATGCCCTGCGCGGCGTCGACGAGGAGGATCGCGCCCTCGCAGGCCGCGAGCGACCGCGAGACCTCGTAGGTGAAGTCGACGTGACCGGGGGTGTCGATCATGTTCAGGGCGAACGTGCGCTCCTGACCGTCCGCCGAACGCTGCGCCCACGGCATCCGGACCGCCTGCGACTTGATCGTGATTCCCCGCTCGCGCTCGATGTCCATGCGGTCGAGGTACTGCGCCCGCATATCGCGGTCGGCGACCACGCCGGTGATCTGCAGCATGCGGTCGGCCAGCGTGGACTTGCCGTGGTCGATGTGGGCGATGATGCAGAAGTTGCGGATGGACTCGGGCGGCGTGGCAGCTGGCTCGAGAGGCTTGAGGGCGCGCGGTGACATGTCCCGTGAAGTCTACCGGCGACGCGGCCGCCCGCCGTGCCCAGGCCGCGGCCGCGTGGTTCGAGGACGCCCGGGAGCCGGCACCCTACCCGAGGCGGTCGGGAACACGCCAGCGGCCCAGCTCATGAGAAAGAGTTAACCGATCTGACACTTGTCGCAGCCCGGGTCCCCACAGGATGCTCAAATCGGCGGCCGAAGCCTGCGCGATCCTCCCAGCCGCGCGCGGACCGCCTCGGAGACGACGACATGCACACAGCAGAGTTCCGTTCGCCCTTGCGCGCCCACCGCCCCCCACGGCGATGGCTGGCCGCCTCGACGGCCGCCGCCCTCGCGGTCACCGGGCTCGCGGTCGCACCGAGTGCCGCTTCGGCGGCGGTGTCGGTCGAGGCGCCCGTGGTGATCGCGGAGATCTACGGCGGCGGGGGAAACGCCGGCGGCGCGTTCAACCGCGATTTCATCGAACTCGCCAACGTGTCGGATGCCGCCGTCGACCTCGACGGCTGGAGCGTTCAGTACGCGTCGGCCACAGGATCCAGCTGGCAGGTGACCGCGCTCGGAGACATCTCCCTGCCCGCAGGCGAGCGGCTCCTCGTCGGCCAGGCGTTCGGCGCCGATCGCACCCTCCCCGCGATCGAGGCGGACGTCGACGGTGCGATCGCGCTCAGCGGTTCGCAGGGGAAGGTCGCCCTCGTCGACTCCACGACGGCGCTGAGCGGCGCGACCGGGCTCGTGGCCCTCGACCAGGTCATCGACTTCGTCGGCTGGGGCGGGGCGACCCACTTCGCCGGCACCGCGGCCGCGCCCGGGACCGCCAACGCGACGAGCGTCTCGCGCGATGAGGACGCCGCGAACACGGCGGACAACGCGGCGGACTTCACCGTTGGAGCGCCCTCCCCCGTCGGCCTTGCAGACGACGGTCCGACGCCGACCCCGACGCCGACCGCGACCCCCACCCCGACGCCGACGGCCGACCCCGAGGTCGTCGCCATCGCCGACATCCAGGGGACCGGCGACGCGTCGCCGCTGGCCGGGAGCACCGTGACCACCACCGGTGTCGTGACCGCGCACTACCCCACCGGTGGATTCGACGGCTACGTGATCCAGACGCCGGGGACCGGGGGTGCGATCGACCTGGCGTCGCACACGGCATCCGACGCGGTCTTCGTCTACGCGCCCGGCGCCGTCTCCGAGGTCGCGCTCGGCGACACGGTCGAGGTGACCGGCGTCGTCTCCGAGTGGAACGGGCTCACGGAGCTCACCGTCCGGGCCGGCGGAGCCACGGTCGTCGCGGATGCCGAGGCGCCGACGCCCGCGACGGTGACATGGCCGGAGACGGCGGCGCAGCGCGAGTCGCTCGAGTCGATGCTCGTCGCGCCGCAGGGTGCGTTCATCGTCAGCAACACCTACGCGACGAACCAGTACGGCGAGGTGGGTCTCGCGTCCGGCACGGCGCCGCTGCGGCAGCCGACCGACGTCGCGCGCCCCGGCAGCGACGAGGCGGCGGCGGTCGCCGCCGACAACGCCGCTCGTGCCATCGCGCTCGACGACGGCGCCAGCACGAACTTCCTGTCGGCGGCCAACAGCGCGCTGACCCCGGCCTACGTGTCGCTGGAGGAGCCGATCGTCGTCGGCGCGTCGGTGACGTTCACCGCGCCGCTCATCGTCGACTACCGCAACAACACCTGGAAGCTGAATCCGACCGAGCCGCTCGTGGCCGACGGATCCGGCGCGGACGGCGTCGTGTTCGACGATCCCCGCACCGCCGCGCCCGAGGAGGTCGGCGGCGATCTGACGCTCGCTTCGTTCAACGTCCTGAACTATTTCACGACCCTCGGCACCGACTCGGCCTCCTGCGTCGCCTACAGCGACCGCTTCGGCGACGGCGTCACGGTGCGCGAGGGCTGCGACCAGCGCGGCGCCTGGGACGCGGCGGACCTCGCCCGCCAGCAGGCGAAGCTCGTGGCGGCCATCACTGCGCTCGACGCGGACGTCGTCGGTCTCATGGAGATCGAGAACTCCGCGGCGCTCGGCGAGGAGGCCGATGAGGCGACGGCCACCCTCGTGGCGGCCCTGAACGCCGCGGCCGGTGAGGACCGCTGGGCCTTCGTGCCCTCGTCCGCCGAGCTGCCCCCGGCATCCGAGCAGGACGTCATCACGAACGCGATCATCTATCAGCCCGCGGCGGTCACCCCGACGGGCGAGGCACGGGCCCTCGGCGACCAGAGCGGCGACGGCGAGGCGTTCGGGAACGCCCGGGAGCCGATCGGCCAGGTCTTCGCACCGGTCGCGGGCGGCGCGGAGTTCCTCTTCGTCGTGAACCACTTCAAGTCCAAGGGCTCGGCGGGCCCGTGGCCGGGAGACGCCGACACCGGTGACGGCCAGGGCGCGTCCAACGAGTCGCGGGTGCGTCAGGCCACGGCCCTGCGCGACTGGGTCTCGGAGATCCAGGGAGACGTGGACGCCGTGGCCCTCGCGGGAGACTTCAACTCCTACGGCCAGGAGGACCCGCTGCAGGTCCTCTACGAAGCGGGCTTCACCGACGTCGAGCAGCACTTCGAGGTCGGGACGCAGTCCTACAGCTTCTCGGGGCTGTCGGGCTCGCTCGATCACGTGCTCCTCAACGACGCGGCGCTCGGCCGCGCCACCGGCGCCGACGTGTGGAACATCAACTCCGGTGAGTCGGTCGCGCTCGAGTACAGCCGCTTCCGTTCGCACGGCACCGAGTTCTACGCCGACGACGTCTACCGCTCGAGCGACCACGATCCGGTGATCGTGGGGCTCGAGGCCGAGAATGCCCCCGTCGAGCTCACGCTCCTCGGCATCAACGACTTCCACGGGCGGATCGACGGCAACACCGTCGCCTTCGCCGGCACGGTGGAGCAACTGCGCGACGCGGCATCCGGACCGACGCTCTTCGTCTCGGCGGGCGACAACATCGGCGCCTCGCTCTTCGCCTCGTCGGTGGCGCAGGACACCCCCACCATCGACGTGCTGAACGCGCTCGAGCTGCAGGCCACCGCGGTCGGCAACCACGAGTTCGATCGCGGGTGGGCCGAACTGTCCGGACGTGTCACCGATGCCTCCGACTACCCGCAGCTCGGCGCCAACGTCTACCTCGCGGGCACCGACACACCGGCGCTCCCCGAGTACGCGCTCCTGGATGCCGACGGACTCACGGTGGGCGTCATCGGCGCCGTCACCGAGGAGACGCCGTCGCTCGTCTCGCCCGCGGGCATCACGGACCTGGAGTTCGGCGACCCCGTCGAGGCGGTGAACCGTGTGGCCGCCCAGCTGAGCGACGGCGATGCCGGCAACGGCGAGGCGGATGTGCTGGTGGCGCTCTACCACGAGGGGGCCGGAGCGGGAACGCCCGACGGCGCCACTCTCGAGGAGGAGCTCGCCGCGGGCGGACCGTTCGCCGCACTCGTCGAGGACACGTCGGCCGATGTCGACGCGATCTTCACCGGCCACACCCACAAGGAATACTCGTGGTCGGCGCCGATCCCCGGCACCGACCGGACGCGTCCGATCGTGCAGACCGGCTCCTACGGCGGCAACATCGGCGAGATCGTCCTCACGATCGATCCCGAGGGCGCCGTGAGCGCGCACACCGAGCGCCTCGTGCCGCGCACGACGACCCCGGCTGCCGAGCTGATCGCGACCTACCCGAAGGTGGCGGAGGTCGACCGCATCGTGAAGGCCGCCCTGGCGGCGGCCGCCGAGGTCGGCAACACGGCGATCGGCGAGGTCTCGGCGGACATCACGACGGCGTTCGCCGGCGGATCCTTCGTCAACGGTGTCTGGACAGGCGGGACCCGCGACGACCGCGCCTCGGAGTCCGCGCTCGGCAACACCGTGGCCACGATGCTCCGGGACTCGCTCTCGACGCTCCCCCAGGGTGCCCAGATCGGCGTGACCAACCCGGGCGGTCTCCGGGCCGAGCTGTGGGACACGCAGGCGGAGTTCGGGGCCAATGCGGTTCCGGGCCTGTCCGACGGGACGATCTCGTTCTCGCAGGCCAACGCCGTGCTGCCGTTCAACAACACGCTGGCACTGGTCACCCTCACCGGTGAGCAGTTCACGACCATGCTCGAGCAGCAGTGGCAGCGCAACCCCGACGGCACGGTGCCGCAGCGTCCGTACCTGCAGCTGGGCCTCTCGGACAACGTCTCGTACACCTACGACGCGACGCTGCCCGAAGGGTCGCGCATCACCTCGGTCACGGTCGACGGCGAGCCGCTCGACCCCGCCGCGGAGTACCGCATCGGCACGTTCTCGTTCCTCGCGACCGGAGGCGACAACTTCCGGGTCTTCACCGAGGGGTCGGGCTACGTCGACACGGGCCTGCTCGACTACGAGGCATGGATGGACTACATCGCCGACGGCTCGCCGCTGGCACCGAGCTTCGCCAAGCAGGCGGTGCAGGTGACGGGAGTCCCCGAGACCGTCACGGCCGGCGAGAGTGTCTCGTTCCAGGTGAGCGGACTCAACATGACGAGCCGCGGCGCCCCCGAGAACACGGCGCTCGAGGTCGCTCTCGGCGACGTCGCACTCGGCGAGGCGACGGTCTCCGCCGGCGCGGCGACCGTCACCGCCACCCTCCCGGCCGACCTTCCCTCGGGTCCCGCCGTGCTGACGCTCACCGCGCCGGCATCGGGCACCGTCGTCGAGGTCACCATCGACGTGGAGGCGGCCAGCCAGCCGCAGGCGACGACCACGCAGCTGGTCGCCATCCTGCCCGTGCACATCAACCGGCTCCTGCCGTCGACGCTCGTGGCATACGTCGATCAGGCCGAGGGCTCGCCCGAGGGCACGGTGGAGTTCCGCGAGGGATCCACGGTCGTCGCCACGGTGCCGGTGCGCCGGGGGCTCGCCGCGTTCACGCTCGGCAAGCTCTCCCGCGGCACGCATCAGTACACGGCGGTGTTCGTCCCGAGCGACCCGAAGGCGTCGAGCGGATCCACGAGCAAGTCGGTGAAGGTGCGGGTCGTGCTCTGACCCGGCTCCGAGTCTCCTGAGCAGAGCGGGTCCGCGACATGGTGTCGCGGACCCGCTCTTCTAATGTGGAGGGCATGGCGACGCAGGCGGTGATGGTGCACGGCATCCGGACCTCCGCCACGATGTGGCGCGCGCAGGTCGCCCACCTCGGTGCGCGCGGCGTGGATGCCGTCGCTGTCGATCTCCCCGGCCATGGCACCCGCATGGCGGAGATCTTCACGCTCGACGAGGCGTTCGCGACGATCGATCGTGCCGTGCGCTCCGCGGCCGAGCGCGGACCCGTCCTGCTCGTCGGGCACTCGATGGGCGGCCTCCTGTCCGTCGCGTACGCCGGGCAGGAGGACCGCCCGCCCCTCGACGCCTTCATCGCGGCGTCCTGCACAGCGCTCCCCCGCGGCGTCGGACTCGCCACCTACCGCGCGCTCGCGCGGGGGTTCGACCGGCTGCCGCGCCGGGGGCAGGGCATCGCCGACTGGGTGCTGGACCGCACCCTCCCGCTCGAGACGCGGCAGGACTTCGGCGCCGGCGGGTACGCCTACGATGCACAGGACGTCGCGCTCCGGAGCCTCTCCGTCCTGGACCTGCTCGCCTCACTCCGCCGCATCGACGTGCCGACGTGGTTCATCAACGGTCAGTACGACCAGCTGCGGGCCAACGAGCGCCTCTTCGTCGGCCAGGTCTCGGGCGCCGAGCTGATCGTGGTGCCGCGCACCAGCCATCTGGTGACGGCGATGCGTCCCGCGGTCTTCAACGCCCTCCTGGACGTCGCCGTGGCCACCGTCGAGGCCTCAGTGCACTGACGGCACGCGCCCGCGGATCGCGAGCGTCGCCAGGCCACCCAGGAGAGAGAGCACGCCTCCCGCCGCGAACAGCAGCCAGAAATCGCCGACGAGCGCGACGAGCCCGGCGCCGATGAGGGGCCCGAGGAGCTGCCCGAGACTCGCTGAGACGTTCGCAAAACCGAGGTCGCGGGCGTGATCGTCGGGGAACGGCAGAAGATCGGTGGCGAGGGCCAGGCCCACCGACATGTACGCGCCGTACCCGATGCCGAGGAGGGCAGCGGACACGAACGCCGTCTCGAGTGACGGAAGCGCGGCGAGGAGGAACGATGCGCCGGCCTGTACGAGTGCCGCCGCGACGACGAGCCCCACGCGACGCCCGCTGCGGTCGGAGAGCTTGCCCGCGAGGACGGATGCCGCGACCACGAACACCGTGTACACGACGATGAGCAGGAGCAGTTCGTCCTCCGCCGCCGCGCCGCGGTCGAGACCGTAGAGCAGGAAGAAGAGAAGAAGCCCGGTTCCGAGCGCGTTGCCGATGTTGACCACCAGGCGGCTGGCGAGCAGCCAGGCGAAGTCGTGGTCGCGCAGTGCTGCGGTTCGCGCTGCGAGACTGCGTCGGGCGCGGGCCGCAGCGGCGGCCTCGGGCGACGGCGGGTCGGGCAGCAGCAGCGCCGCCGAGATCCCCCCGACGGCGAGGAAGGCGGCCAGGACGAGATACCCGGTCGCGGTGTCGAGGCCGAGGAGGACGATCGCCCCGACGCCGACCACGATGCCGACCGCCTGCGACGAGGCGACCGCCGCAGAGGCGGTGCCACGCTGCGCCGTCAGCTGGTCGGCGATGAGCGCGGTGAAGGCGGAGGCCGCGACGGCGGTGCCGACGGACACCCCGATCCATGCCGCTCCCACGGCCCACGGCCCCGTCGCAGCGGACAGGGCGAGGAGCGACACCGTGCCGACGGCGACGCCGGTGAGAGCCCATGGCCGTCGGCGCCCACGCGGCCCCCGCGTGCGGTCGGACAGGCCGCCGGCGACCGGTCCCGCGATGACGCCCGCGATGCCGCCGACGGCCAGGACGAGACCCGACCACACGACCCCGGAGATCCAGCCGTCCGCGTCGTCCGGTGTGTCGAGCTGAAGCGGGATCAGCAGCTGGAGCGGCGTGAGCTGCACGGTCCACAGTGCGAGCCACGCCAGGGTGAACAGGAGGAACCAGGAAGCGCCCACGGCGCGCGGTGCGGTGGTCATGCGTTCGCCTTCGTTTCGCGGTGCTGCGAGGAGTTCGTCGGTGCGGGCCCGGCGCTGCGCGCTGCCGAGATGGCGTCGCGGTACCACCCGAAGGACGCTTTCGGAGTGCGAAGCGACGTCCGCGGATCGACGTGCACGAGTCCGAACCGCTGCGTGAAGCCGTCCGCCCACTCGAAGTTGTCGAGGAGCGACCAGACGGTGTACTCCCGGACGTCGGCGCCGGCGCGGACCGCCTCGGCGACCGCCGCGATGTGGCCCGCAAGGTAGTCGATACGCTCGTGGTCGTCGATCGGCTCCGTGGCGGAGTCCGGCTCGGGGAACGAGGCGCCGTTCTCGCCGATGATCAACGGGGGCAGGCGGTAGCCGTAGCGCGCGCCGAGCTCGAGGAGAAGATCGGTGAGGGCCGCGGGAACGATGGGCCAGCCGAATCCGGTGACGGGGGCGCCCTCGATCGGCAGGAGCTCGAAGGGCACGGTCGCGCCGTCGTGCGCGGCGCCGACACGGGTGGGGTTGTAGTAGTTCACGCCGTAGAAGTCGCAGGGCGCGCCGATGAGGGCGAGGTCCCCGTCCTCGACAGGCTGGTCGGGGAGGCCGAGCGCCGCGCCGTCGGGGTAGCCGTCCCCCAGCACCGGATCGGCGAAGAGGCGGTTGTGTATGAGGTCGTAGGCGGCCGCGGCGGCCAGGTCCTCCGCCCGGTCCGATCCGGGGACGACGGTCGTGTGGTTGTTGACGATGCCGACTGCCCCGGCGTCCGCCTGTCGGACGGCCGCGACCGCCAGGCCGTGGGCGAGGAGCTGGTGGTGCGCGGAGGGAAGCGCCTCGAACAGGAGCTGCCTGCCCGGGGCGAGCTCGCCGATCGCGTAGCCCTGGAGTGTCGTCGAGACGGGCTCGTTGATCGTGTACCAGTTGCGGACGCGGTCGCCGAGCGATGCGACGACGGCGCGGGCGTAGTCGCCGAACCGAAGCGCGGTGTCACGGCTCAACCACCCCCCGGCGACCTCCAGCGAGGACGGGAGGTCCCAGTGGTAGAGGGTCACGAAGGGGTCGACGCCGGCGCCCAGCAGCTCGTCGACGAGGCGGCTGTACGTGTCGAGCGCGGCAGCGAGGGCGGGCCCGCGTCCCTCGGGCTGCAGGCGCACCCACGAGACCGAGAACCGGTAGCGGTCCACACCGAGTTCCGCCAGCAGGGCGACGTCTTCGCGCCACCGGTGCCAGCTGTCGGGGCCGGGCTCGGCCGTGCTGCCGTCGCTTACGGCGCCCGGGGTGTCGACGAAGTCGTCCCAGATGCTGCGGCCCCGACCGCCCACCGCGCGCGCCCCCTCGATCTGGAAGGCGGCGGTCGCCGCCGACCAGCGAAACGGCGGGCCGAGGCCGGTGAGGTCGCGCGCAGGAGCGGCCGGCGGCCGTCGGCCGGTGTGGAGAGGATCGGATGCCATGGCATCTCCTTCGTCGGGCACGTCGTCGAGCCGGTCGGGTCCGGTAGCACGATCATGCCGTACGGACCCCGGGCAGGCACGACACGGCGCGGTCCGCCCGGGCACAGGCGGCGGGACGAAACCTGGTAGACTCGGCTTTTGGCTTGCGTGTGGGCTCCTCCCTCACACGACCGCCGTGCGACAGCCCTCTCTTGTCACCCGGCAGATCCATCGAAAACTCCGAAACGAAAGAGCCTCGAACGTGGCGAACATCAAGTCGCAGATCAAGCGCAACAAGACCAACGAGAAGGCGCGCGAGCGCAACAAGGCCGTCAAGAGCCAGCTGAAGACCGAGGTGCGTCGCACCCGCGAGGCCATCGCCGCCGGCGACAAGGCCGCAGCCGAGAAGGCGCTCGCGACGGCGACCAAGAAGCTCGACAAGGCCGTGAGCAAGGGCGTCATCCACGAGAACCAGGCCGCCAACCGCAAGTCGGCCATCTCGAAGCAGGTCGCCGCTCTCTGAGCCACCGCGTCTCCGAAGGCCCGTCCCCCTGGGGGCGGGCCTTCGTCGTTCCCGGTCCGCCTTTCGGCCATCTTCCGCGCGAGGGATCCCCGTCGACGGGCGTCAGCCGCCGTAGGGAGCGCGGGTGGCGATCACGGTGACGAGGCGCTCGACCGCGAAGACGGGGTCGCGGGAGGCGCCCTTCACCTCGGCATCCGCGCGCGCTGCCGCCTGGATGGCGGTGCTGAGCGACGCCTCGTTCCAGCCGGTGAGGTCGCGGCGCGCGCGATCGACCTGCCAGTCCTTCATGCCGAGCCGCGAAGCGAGAGCGGATGCCGGTTCTCGCGACCCGGCGACCCGGGCCATGGTCCGCAGTTTCGAGGCGATGGCCGCGACGAGCGGAACGGGGTCCGCGCCGCTCGCCAGCGCGTGCCGGAGCGCGACGAGCGCGTCGCCGTAGCGGCCCGCGATCGCGGTGTCCGCGACGGCGAAGGCGGACGTCTCCACGCGGCCGCCGTAGTAGCGTTCGACGGTCTCTACGCCGATGTCGCCGGGGACGTCGGCGATGAGCTGCTGACATGCGGCGGCGAGCTCGGTGAGGTCATCGGTGAACGCGCTGACGAGGGCCCGCAGGGCCGGGGGCGCGATCCGTTTGCGCGCCGCTTGGAACTCGCCTGCCGCGAAGTCGAAGCGATCGGAGTCGCGCTTGACCGCCGCGCACGCGATCTCCACTCCTCCGCCGGTGCCCGCGCGGACGGCGTCGAGCAGCTTCTTGCCGCGTACGCTCGCGCCGGTGTGGCGCAGGATGACGGTGGCGCCGTCCTGGGGGGCTTCGAGGTAGGCGAGCGCCTCGGTCAGGAAGGTGTCCGAGCACTTCTCCACCCCGGCCACGCGGACCAGTCGCGGCTCGCCGAAGAGCGACGGCGAGGTCATTCCGAGCAGGCTGCCCGAGGTGTAGTCGTCGGCACGGAGGTCCGAGACCTCGAGGCTCGGATCCTCCGCGCGCAGGTAGTCGCGCACGCCGGCGATCGCACGCTCCGCGCAGACCTCCTCCGGGCCCGATACCAGGACGATCGGCGCGGGCTGCGGCGACCGCCAGGAGAGCTGAGGAATGGCCGACGCGGCACGGGCGGGTCTGCGCGTTGTGGCCATGGTCCCAGCCTATCGAGCGGCTCCGACGTCGCGCTCTTGCCAGAGCCGCACGGCGCCGTCCTCGAGCCAGAGCGCGACGGCGCCGCTGAGGTCGGTGCGCACCGACCTCGCGCCGAGACCTCGCAGCAGCGTGAGCGTCTCGGCGCGTGGGTGTCCGTAGGTGTTCTCGCCGACGGTGAGCAGGGCGGCGGTCGCGGCGATGCGCCGGTACAGGCGCGGGTCCTGGTCCGCGCTGCCGTGATGGGCGACTTTGACGATGTCGTACGGTCCGATGACGCGCGAGGCGAGCAGCGTCTGCGGCTCGGCCGAGAGATCGCCGAGGAAGATCGCGCGCGGCACATCGCCACCGCCTGCCTCGATCACGACGCTGGCGTCGTTGCCGGTGTAACCCGCTCCCCCCGCCCACAGCACGCGCCAGCGGGCGGCGCCGAGCCGGCCCTCCAGGCCCTCGGAGGCCGCGACCGCGCGCGCTCCCCCGGCCACGAGGTGCGAGAGCACACCGCGGGACGCGGCGTCCTCGGCGGGTCCGTGGAGCACGGTGTCGACGCGGCCGACGACGGCTGCGAGCCCGCCCCGGTGGTCGAGGTCGAAGTGCGTCAGGACGAGGAGATCGAGTCGCTCGATGCCGAATCGGTCGAGGCATCGCCGGAGGGCGTCCGGCTCGGGTCCGGTGTCGACGAGCGCCACACGGTCGAGTGAGCGCACGAGCACGGCGTCGCCCTGTCCGACGTCGCAGGCCGCGACCGCCCACTCGCTCGGCGTGCGGAGCCGCTCGACCACGAGCGACAGAGGACCCGTGGCGAGGATGACGCCGCCGACGAGAGCCAGCGCCAGCGCGGCCGCCACGCGGATCCGCGGAAATCGGATGCCGTGGGGAACGATCAGCGCCGTGACCCCGGCGCCGACGAACGCGAGCGCGAGGAGGCCGGGGAGCCCCTCGAGCCATGCGACGCCGCCCGCCGGCACGGCGGCGACGAGCCGCGCCGTCTCGGCGACCCACGCGGCGGGGACCCACGCGAGGGCGGTCAGGCCCGAGGCGATGACCGGCACGCTGCTCGTGAGGCACGCCACGAGACCGACCACGGTGGCCACCGGGGCGGCCGGTGCGGCGACCAGGTTCGCGAGGAGCCCCAGCGCTGGCACGGTCGGCTCGATGAGGACGAGGAGCGGCCCGCAGGCGAGCTGGGCCGCGAGCGGCACCGAGATCGCGAGGGCGAGGGCGGGCGGCATCCACCGGCTGAGGCCTTCCGCGAGCGGGCCGGCGAGGAGGAGGAGCGCGGCGGTCGCGGCGGCCGACAGCCCGAAGCCGAGCGACAGGGCGAGCCAGGGGTCGAGGATCAGTAGCAGGACCACCGCGACGCAGAGGACCGATACGCCGGCGCCGATCCGACCGAGCAGCAGGGCGGTCATCGACACGAGAGCCATCGCGGCGGCGCGGACGACGCTCGGCTCCGGGGACACGAGCAGCACGAAGCCGAGGAGGGCGATCGCGCCGGCGGCGACCCTCACCGCGCGGCGCACGCCGCACAGCGCTGCCAGGCCGAAGGCGAGTCCGACGACCAGGGCGCAGTTGGCGCCCGAGACGGCCGTCAGATGCGAGAGCGACGAAGCCTTCATCGCCGCATCCAGCTCCGGTTCGACCCCCGAGGTGTCGCCCACGGCGAGACCGGAGATGAGTCCGGCGGCGGGCTGCGGCAGTCCGCGGGTCGCGTGCTGCAGCCCGTGACGGAGCGCGGATGCCGTCGCGAGCGCACCCGTCGGCGGAGCGCGCACCGTGAGGTCGCTCGCTCGCACGATGACCACCGCGCGCTCCCCCGGATCGGCGGCGAAGGTCGTGCCCCGCACCGTCACCAGCGAGCCGAGATCGACGGCGGCTCCCGCCGGAAGCTCGGCCGCACGCACGGACACCGGTGCCGAGGTCGACTGCGAGCGGTCCCCTACCCGCACCAGGGATGCTACGGCGTCGAAGCTCCACCCCGACATCGTCCGCTCGACCTTTCCGACGATCAGCGCATCCATGGTGACGGCGCGTCCACCGTCCAGCCCCTGATCGAGCAGTGCCTCACGCGAGGGCTCTGCCGCAGCCACATGTGCGGCCGCGGAGCCCGCGAAGGCCGTCGCCACCGCCGCGAGGGCGAGAAGCGCTCCCGCGGCTCGACCCTGCCGGCGGGCGGCGATCACGAGGAGGACGACGGAGCCCGCCCCCGCACCCACCGCCCAGATCCATGCCCCCGCGGGGTGCAGGACCGCGATCGCTGCGATCACCCACACGAGCGTCGCCACCGGGACGAGCCTCAGGTCCGCGCGGCGAGCCCGGCGGCCGCTCACACGGTCACCAGGTCGCGCAGACCGGCGAGCATCTTCTCGCCGATCCCGGGCACCGCGAGCAGGTCGTCGACGCTGCGGAACGGGCCGTTCTCGTCGCGCCACGCGATGATCCGGCCCGCCAGCGCCGGCCCGATCCTCGGCAGGGTCTCGAGACGGGCGGCGTCCGCGGTGTTCAGGTCGACCGTCGTCCCCGCCCCTTCCACGGCGCCGTTCGAGCCGCCGGAGGGGGCGTTCGCCGGCGCCGAGGGGGCGGGAGCTTCTCCGACGGCGCGGACTTGCAGCTGCTCCCCGTCCGAGACCGGTCGGGCGAGGTTCACACCGGCGGGATCGGCATCCTTCGTGAAGCCCCCGGCAGCGGCGATCACGTCGACGACCCGGGAGCCGGATGACAGCCGATAGAGCCCGGGGCGGGCGACTTCGCCGAAGACATGGACGTAGGCGACCGCCGGCGACGGCGACGGCGCCGTCACCGCCGCGCCGTCGGGCCGCTCCACGCTGTCGACGGGCGAGGATGCCGTGCGCACGACGCCGATCACGACGGTGATGGCCACGGCGGCGATCACGAGGACGATCGCGGCCGCCACCCCGAGGCGAGGATGCCGCACGGCATCCGTGTTCTCGGGGTCGGATCGCGTCACCCCATCAGCGTGCGCGAGCGCTCCCGCGCCGCCGTCCCGACGCCCCCGATCCGTGGAGTGCGGTCCGTTCACCCACCCCGGGGAGGAAGCGGCGTCAGGCGGTGGTGAAGCTCACGACCTTCGGCGCGCGGACGACCGCGCGAACGATCTCACGCCCGGCGAGCGAGCGCTGCACCTTCTCATCGGCGCGTGCGAGGGCTTCGAGCTCGTCGGCGGAGATGCGCGCGGGGACGGTGAGCGTCCCCCGTACCTTGCCGTCGATCTGCACCACCGCGGTCACCGACTCCTCGACCAGGAGCGTCGGGTCGGCCTGGCGCCAGGCGACGAGTCCGACGAAGGGTTCGTAGCCGAGGATCTCCCACATCTCCTCCGCGGTGTGCGGGGCGAACAGGTCGAGGATCATCGCGGTCGCCTCGGCGGCCTCGCGGACGGCGGGGTCCCCGGCGCCCGCGCCGGTGTCGATCGTCTTGCGGGTCGCGTTCACGAGCTCCATGAGGCGGGCGACGACGACGTTGAACTTCGTCTGCTCGACGAGACCCGGCGCGTCGGCGAGGAGACGGTGGGTGACGCGTCGCAGCGCGACATCGCCCTCCGCCCAGACGACGTCCGGACGGCTCGTGACGTCCTTCGCGACCCGCCAGGCGCGCGCGAGGAACTTCTGGGCGCCCGTGGTCGACACGTCCTCCCAGTTGATGTCGTCCTCGACGGGACCGGCGAAGGCGATCGCGACGCGCACGGCATCCGCGCCCGGGTCGACCATGCTCGAGGCGAACTCGACGAGGTTGCCCTTGCTCTTGGACATCTTCGAACCGTCGAGGAGCACCATGCCCTGGTTGATCAGCGTGCTGAACGGCTCGGTGAACTCGATCAGCCCCATGTCGAACAGCACCTTCGTGATGAAGCGTGCGTACAGGAGGTGCAGGATGGCGTGCTCCACGCCGCCGATGTAGGAGTCGACCGGCGCCCAGCGGTCCGCTTCGCGCGGGGAGAACGCCTGGGCGGCGTCACCCGGGGCGAGGAAGCGCAGGAAGTACCACGAGCTGTCGACGAAGGTGTCCATCGTGTCGGGGTCGCGGAGCGCGGGCTCCCCTGTCTCGGGGTCGACCGTCTCGATCCACTCGGTCGCGCCGCCGAGGGGCGACGTCCCCTTCGGAGCGAGGTCGAGGCCGTGGGCATCGGGCAGGGTGAGGGGCAGCTGGTCGTCGGGCACCGGGACGATGCGGCCGTCCTGGGTGTGGATCATCGGGATCGGGGTGCCCCAGAACCGCTGGCGGGAGATCAGCCAATCGCGCAGCCGGTAGGACTTCGACGCGCGACCCGCACCGCGGGCTTCGAGCTCCTCGATCATCCGGGCGATGGCGTTGCGCTTGCTCAGTCCGTTGAGCGAGCCGGAGTTGATCAGGCGTCCCTCGCCGGTGAGCGCCGTCCCCGTCACGGCGGGATCGAGCTCGGACAGCGCGTCGCCCGCAGGGTCGATGGGGACACCGTCCTCATCGACCTCGATGACGGCGATCGCCCCGGTCACGGGAGCGGTGGTGTCGACGACGACCTTCACGGGCAGGTCGAACGCGCGGGCGAAGTCGAGGTCGCGCTGGTCGTGCGCAGGCACGGCCATCACCGCGCCGTGCCCATAGTCGGCCAGCACGTAGTCGGCGGCCCAGATGGGCAGACGCTCGCCGTTGATCGGATTGATCGCGAATCGGTCGAGGAAGACGCCGGTCTTGGGTCGATCGGTCGACTGGCGCTCGATCTCGCTGGACTTGCCGACCTGGTCCACATAGTCCTGGAAGCGCATGCGCACCTCGGCGGAAGCGCCGGCGGCGAGCTCAGCCGCCAGGTCGCTCTCGGGGGCGACCACGAAGAACGTGGCGCCATGGAGGGTGTCGGGCCGGGTCGAGAACACGGTGACCTTCTCGTCGCGCCCCTCGATCTCGAACTCGATGTCCGCGCCGACCGAGCGGCCGATCCAGTTGCGCTGCATGCGGATGACCTTCGACGGCCAGAAGCCCTCGAGCTGGTTCAGGTCGTCGAGCAGACGGTCGGCGTACTCGGTGATCTTGAAGTACCACTGCGTGAGCTTCTTCTTCACGACCTCGGCGCCGCAGCGCTCGCAGTGCCCGTCGACGACCTGCTCGTTGGCGAGGACCGTCTGGTCGTGAGGGCACCAGTTGACCGCGCTCTCCTTGCGGTAGGCCAGGCCGCGCTCGAACATCTGCTGGAAGAGCCACTGGTTCCACCGGTAGTACTCGGGGTCGCTCGTGTGGAGCACGCGGCTCCAGTCGTACGACGAGCCGAACTCGCGGAAGCTCTTCTTGTGCTGGTCGATGTTGCGGTACGTCCACTCCCGGGGGTCCGAGCCGGCGCCGCCCTTGATCGCAGCGTTCTCGGCAGGCAGCCCGAACGAGTCCCAGCCGATCGGGTTCAGGACGTTGTAGCCGCGGTGGCGCCAGAACCGCGCCACGACATCGACGTACGCGTAGTTCTCCGCGTGGCCCATGTGCAGATCGCCCGAGGGGTACGGGAACATGCCGAGGACGTACTTCCGCGGGCGCGTGTCGTCGTCGCCGCCGGCGCGGAACGGGTCGGACTCCTGCCAGCGACGCTGCCACTTCGTCTGGATCTCGTACGGGTCGAAGCCGCTGCCTTCCGCGGGAGCGGGGGCAGCGGAGAAGGACGTCGAGGACACGGAGCACCAATCGTGGAAAAGTTCGGGAACGCCCGCGGGCGTCCTTCCAGATTAGCGGACCGACCAGGTCACCAGCCGGACGGGAGCGCGCCCCCCAGGGCGGCGAGGGGGCCACGGGCCTTGACCCCGACCTCCGCCACCTCCGCCTCGGGTTCCGATCGCCAGGTGATGCCGCCGCCCGCGCCGACGTACGCGCCGCCGGGCTCGAAGACGATGGAGCGGATCACCATGGCGAGGTCGGCCCGGCCGTCGGCGCCGACCCATCCGAAGCACCCGGCGAAGACGCCGCGCGGCGAGGCCTCGAGCTCGTGCAGGATCGACATCGCGGAGAGCTTGGGGGCGCCGGTCATGCTGCCGGCCGGGAAGGCGGCGGCGAGGACCTCGCCGAAGCGGATGCCGGGGCGCAGGCGCCCGGCGACCGTGCTGACGAGCTGGTGGACGGCGGCGTAGGACTCGACGTCGAGGAGCCGTTCCGCGGCGACCGACCCGTCGGTGCACACGCGCTGCAGGTCGTTGCGCATGAGATCGACGATCATGACGTTCTCCGCCCGCTCCTTGACGCTCTCCCGCAGGTCGTCGGCGAGAGCGGCGTCCGTCCGGGGATCCTTCCCGCGCGGGCGGGTGCCCTTGATGGGGCGCGTGCGGATGACGCCGTCCGCGATCTCGAGGAACCGCTCCGGGCTGGCGCTGGCGAGCGCGTGGTCGCCGATTCGGATGAGGCCGCCGTGGTGGGCGGGGGTCGCGGCGCGCAGCCGGAGGAAAGCCGCGACGGGATCCATCCGGCCCCTCACCTCGAAGCGCGTCGTGAGGCAGAGCTGGTAGGCGTCGCCGTCGCGGATGGCGTCGCGGCAGCGCTCGATGAGCGCCGCGTACTCGTCCGGACGGTGGCGTGCGGTCACCGGCAGCGGCGGAGCCGCGTTCGTGTCGACGGCGGCTCCTCGCCAGGATGCGGCCTCGGCGGCGAACGTGTCGAGTTCGCCGACCGGTGCCCACGCCCACATCCGGCGGGCTGCGTGGTCGAACGCGACGAACCGCTCGACCTGCAGGCCGTTCTCCTGCGGCGCGGAGAGGATGCCGCGGTCGCCGCCGTCAGCGGCGATCGGTGCACCGGCGGCGGATGCCGCGGCATCGTAACCGAGCCAGCCGATCCAGCCGCCGCGAAAGGGACCGCCCGGACCCGGCCGGGCCGCTCCGGCGACCTCCTGCTCGCGGGGCGAACCGGCGACCGGGACGCCCTCGCCCAGCCAGCTCCAGCCGTCCGGAGCAGCCGGTCCGGCGTCGAGCCAGAAGCTGTGCGCCGACGCAGCCGGTCCCGACAGGTACACCTCGGCGGGATCCACCCAGCCGGGCAGTTCCCGGCAGCTCAGATCGGTCGGCACGCTCTCAGGCTAGACGGCCTCCGCGCCGTAGGCTGGGACGGTGAACGAGTTCCTCACGTGGCTCCTCGACGCCGTCCAGAGCGTCGACCCCGTCGTGAGGACGATCCTGGCCGGTGTCGCCATCACGCTGGAGACGAGTGTGCTGATCGGACTCGTCGTTCCCGGCGACACGGTGGTGATCGTCGCCGGAACCGCCGTCGCGTCGCCGTGGGAGGCGACCGCGTTGATCCTCGTCGTGATCGTCGGAGCGCTGCTCGGCGAGAGCATCGGGTTCTGGCTCGGACGCTGGCTGGGCCCGCGCATCCGCTTCTCGCGGCTGGGGGCACGCCTGGGCGAGGACAACTGGACCCGCGCGGAGCTGTACCTCCGGCGTCGTGGGGGCCCCGCCATCTTCATCTCCCGCTTCCTCCCCGTCCTGCACTCGCTCGTGCCGCTGACGGTCGGGATGAGCGGATTCGCGTATCGCCGCTTCCTCGCCTGGACGGCGCCCGCCTGCGCGCTGTGGTCGGTGCTCTACGTCTCCGTCGCCGCGGCCGCCGCCGGCACCTACCGCGAGCTCGCCGACCGGCTCCACTACGCCGGCTACATCTTCGTGGGCGTGATCGTCCTCTTCCTCGTGCTGGTGTACGTCGCCAAGCGCGTCATCGTCGCTCGTGAGGCGCGTCATCTCCGCCTCGACGACGACGTCGACCCGCCCGCTCGGGACGGCGCTGCGGACGGCGTGACAGACTGAAGTGATGTCTGCCGCTCCCGCCCCCCGGACGAAGGTGCTCTGGCTCGCCCGACTGGAGTACCGGTTCCACGCGTGGCGCGAGCGACGCGCACGGGCTCGCGGCCAGAAGCCGACCGTCGCCGCGTACCCCGGCTACGGCGGTGCCGACTGGGTCCGCGTCCTCGGGCGCGTGCTCATCGTGCCGCCGCAGAAGGTCCGCCGCGGGGGCGAGTACGCGAGCGTCCGCGGCTGGCGGAGCTTCGCTTCCGTGCCCGTGGGCTACGCGCAGGTGACGATCACGATCGACGGCGTGTCGCACGAGGTCGTCGCCGATCGCGGCGGCGTCGTCGACACGGTGCTGCCGGCGGAGCTCCCTTCGGGGTGGCAGTCGCTCACCGTGACCGTCGAGGACAGCGAGCCGATCGAGACGCGGGTCTTCGTCGTGGGCGCGGAGGTGGACTTCGGGATCGTCAGCGACGTCGACGACACCGTCATGGTGACCGCGCTCCCCCGGCCGTTCGTCGCGGCGTGGAACTCGTTCGTCCTCGATGAGCATGCCCGGCAGCCGGTCCCGGGGATGGCGGTCCTCCTGGAGCGCCTGGTCCGCGATCACGCCGGGGCACCCGTGATCTATCTGTCCACCGGTGCCTGGAACGTCGCGCCGACCCTCATCCGGTTCATGAGACGCCACCTCTTCCCGCCCGGTTCGCTCCTGCTGACCGACTGGGGTCCGACGCATGATCGCTGGTTCCGGAGCGGCCAGGCGCACAAGAGCGAGAACCTCCGTCGTCTCGCGCGCGAGTTCCCGCACGTCCGGTGGATGCTGATCGGCGATGACGGGCAGCACGACGACGCCTTGTACACGTCGTTCACCAGCGAGTTCCCGGACCGGGTGCGCGCGGTGGCGATCCGCCAGCTCTCCACGGCAGAGGCGGTGCTCGCCGGTGGACGCACCGCCGTCGACGACCACTCGGCTGCGGAGGTGCCCTGGGTGACGGGGCCGGACGGCGCCGAGCTGCTCGAGCGGCTGGCCGCGGCCGGAGTGGTCGAGGACGCCTGACCTCGACTGTCGGAGCCGCGGCCTAGGCTGGGCGCATGTGCGGTCGGTTCGTGGTGGCAAACGTCGGTTCCGAGCTCGTCGGCGTGCTGCGCGTCGACGTGGTGGGCGATGACCTCCCGGCGCCGTCGTTCAACATCGCGCCGACCGACCGGGCGGCGATCGTGCTCGACTCCTCGAAGACCGAGCCGCCGACCCGTCGTCTCGAGTCGGCACGCTGGGGTCTCGTCCCGGCATGGGCTAAGGATCCCTCGATCGGCCCTCGGGCGTTCAACGCCCGCGCCGAGGAGGTCGAGGACAAGCCGATGTTCCGGCAGGCGCTCATCAAGCGACGGGCCGTGGTCCCGGCGTCGGGGTACTACGAGTGGCACACGGTCGACGGGGTGAAGACCCCCCACTACATCCATCCGGCAGGTGACGAGCCGATGCTGTTCGCCGGGCTCTACGAGTGGTGGAAGGACCCGTCGAAGGCTGAGGACGATCCTGCACGCTGGCTGCTCAGCTTCACGATCATGACGCGAGATGCGGTCGGCGAGCTCGGGTCGATCCACGACCGGATGCCGCTCTTCCTCGACGCCGATCACGCGGACGCCTGGCTCGACCCCACGACCGAGAACGTCGGCGACGTGCTCGACGCAGCGATCGATGCCGCCCCGCTCCTGGCCGAGACCATGACCCACCACGCCGTGGGCACGGCGGTCGGGAACGTCCGGAACAACGATCCGTCGCTGATCGACCCCGCGTAGCCCCGACCCGCCGAGACGAACGAGGGCGGGAGCACCGCAGTGCCCCCGCCCTCGCTCCGCGCACGCGTCAGCTGAGCTCGACCGTCGCGTTCTCGTTGTTGAGCACGATGATCGGCGTGACCGCAGAAAGCCCTGCCGCCCGGATCTTCTCCGCGTCGAAGCGCAGCAGCGGCGTGCCCGCCGTGACCGTGTCGCCGGCCTTCACGAGCGTCTCGAAGCCGTCGCCCTTCAGCGACACGGTGTCGATGCCGACGTGGATGAGGAGCTCCGTCCCGTCGGCCAGCGCGAGCCCGATCGCGTGCCCGGTCGGGAAGACGGACGCCACCGTGCCGTCGGCCGGTGCCACGACGGTGTCGCCGGAGGGATCGACGGCGATGCCCGGTCCCATCGTCCCCTGAGCGAACATGGGGTCGGGGACCTCTGACAGCGGTATCACGGTGCCGGCCACCGGCTGTGCCAGCCTCACCGTGGTCGCCGCGGGCGCGGCCACGGCGGGTGCGGCGACGGCGGTCGCGGTCGCCCCGGCAGCGCTCGGCTCGACGAGGGCGATGTGGCGGTCGTTGATGATGTCCTCCATCGCGTCTTTCACGAACTGGACGTTCAGCCCGTAGACCACCTGGACGGAGTGTCCCCCGGCCTTCATGGTGCCGGCGGCGCCCGCGCGCTTGAGGGCGTGCTCGTCGACCTTCGAGACGTCGGCGATCTCCATGCGCAGACGGGTCGCGCAGTTGTCGAGCTCGACGATGTTGTCCTTGCCGCCGAGTCCGGCGATGAACTTCTCCGCGGTGCCGTGGTAACCGGTGAGGCTCGTGCCGAGGTTGTCGGCATCCTGGGTGTCCGCATCGTCCTCGCGGCCCGGCGTCTTCAGGTTGAACCGCGTGATGAAGAAGTAGAACGTGAAGAAGTAGATGAAGAACCAGGCGATGCCCATCAGGCTCAGCACCCACGGGTTCTGCGCCAGGGGGTTCGCCCACTGCAGGACCATGTCGATGAAACCGCCGGAGAAGCCGAAGCCCAGCCGTGTCGGAAGCAGCGCGGCGAGGCCCACCGAGATTCCCGTGAAGACGGCGTGCACGAGGTACAGCCACGGGGCCACGAACATGAAGGCGAACTCGAGCGGCTCGGTCACGCCGACGAAGAAGGATGCGATCGCGCCCGACAGCATGATGCCGTAGGTGACCTTCCGTCGCGTCGTCTTCGCGGTGAGGTACATCGCCAGCGCCGCGCCCGGCAGGCCGAACATCATGATCGGGAAGAAGCCCGCCATGTACTGCCCGGTGACGCCGTACTCGCCGGTGTTGTTGAGGAAGTTCGTGAGGTCGCTGATGCCGGCCACGTCGAACCAGAACACCGAGTTCAACGCGTGGTGGAGGCCGGTCGGGATGAGGAGCCGGTTCATGAACCCGTAGATTCCGGCACCGAGCGGTCCGAGCGTCGAGATCCACTCGCCGAACGAGACCAGGCCGCCGTAGACGACCGGCCAGATGAAGAGCAGGAGGAGCGCGACGATGAGGGACACGCCGGCGGTCACGATGGCCACCGAGCGGCGGCCCGAGAAGAACGAGAGCGCGTCGGGGAGCTTGGTGTCCTTGAACCGGTTGTAGCACCAGGCGCCGATCAGGCCCGCGATGATGCCGACGAAGACGTTCTGCACCTTGCCGAAGGCGGGATCGACCTCCGCGACGTCCGCGATGCTGAGGAGGCCCGCGACCTTCGCCGGGCTCAGCAGCGTGACGATCGTGAGCCACGAGACGAGCCCTGCCAGCGCGGACGTGCCGTCCGTCTTGTTCGCCATGCCGATCGAGATGCCGACCGCGAACAACAGTGGCATGTTGTCGAGCAGGGCGCCGCCGGCGGCGCCCAGGAACGTCGAGACGACGTTGGCCCCGGCGGCAGATGAGATCCAGTACGAGATGCCCGACAGGATCGCGGCGACCGGGAGGACCGCGACCGGCAGCATGATCGACCTGCCGAGTCGTTGGAAGAACTTCATCCGGGAAACTCCAACCGTGAGGGAAGGCGCCCGTCGGTTCGGCGGGCGTACGCTGAGACGCTACTCCCGAACCCCCGGCGCGCACAGCATCTTCCCAGGAATGTCCGTAGAAGGTTGCCGGTCGTCCGTAGTCTGGATAGTGAAAACACAAAATCCCCGGATCGCCGGGGATATTTGTGGACCTGAGGGGACTCGAACCCCTGACCCCCTGCATGCCATGCAGGTGCGCTACCAGCTGCGCCACAGGCCCTTGGTCACCGCTCGCGGCAACTCGACCAGCTTACTACATCAGGACGGGTGCGACGAACGCGGGTCACTCCGTCGGCGCCGCGGAGGGCAGCTGGATCGGGACGATGGGGCAGTCCTTCCAGAGGCGCTCGAGCCCGTAGAACGTGCGCTCCTCCTCGTGGAAGACGTGCACGACGAGGTCGCCGAAGTCGAGCAGCACCCAGCGCGCTTCGCCGCGTCCCTCGCGTCGGAGGCGCTTCACGCCGGCTTCGAGCAACCGCTCCTCCACCTCGTCGGCGATCGCGGCGACGTTGCGCTCGCTCGATCCGGTGACCAGGAGGAAGGCGTCGACGAGCGGGAGCGGCTCGGACACGTCGAAGGCGACGAGATCCTCACCGCCCTTCGCGTCGGCCGCCGCGGCGGCGAGATGGACGAGCTCCACGGAGCTGTCGGCGAGCGTCATCAGAAGACCCCTGTCGTGAAGGCGAGGATGAGAACGCCGAGCAGACCGACCGCCAGCACACCCGCGGTGATCGCGAGCGCCAGCATCAGTCGGCTGCCCTTCTCGGGCGCCGGCGGCTTGATGATCTCATCCGCGCTCTTGATGGTGCTGATGGCCGCACTGGCGGCGATCGGCGTAGGTGAGGAGGCCGCCGGCAATTCGCCGTCGATGAGGACGGCATCCACATCCTTGCCGTCGGCGCGGCCGGGCACGGTGCCGGTCGAGCCGTAATGATCGGGGAGGGCGAAGGTGCCGGTGATGAGCACCTCGCCGGTGGCGGTGACCGGCGAGGTCAATCCCCCGCCGTCCGGCGTCTGCGAGAGGATCAGCGCGTTCGGCATCGACAGTGCGCCGGTGGCGGCACTGCCGCGTGCCAGGAGCTGGTCGAAGGATGCCGGGACCTCGACTTCGGTGGGACGTCCGCGCAGGATGTCGGACCCGAGGTCCTCGGCGATGACGCGACGCTCGGGCTCGTCTGCCGGCTCGTCGGCGGGGACGGCATCCGGCTCGGACGCCGTCACGTCCTCGGCGGCGGCGGCGTCCGTCGCCTCCGGCGCGCCCGCGGCGGTTTCGTCCGCCGGGGTGAGCACGATCTCGGCGGCAGGTTCCTCGCCCTCCGTCGACACTGCTGCGGTCGGTTCGGACCAATCGTCGGCCGGCGGGTGTCCCGCGGAGGCGGACGCCTCTGCGACCGTGTCGACGATCTCCGCGTCGACGACGGACTCGTCCGTACCCGCCGCGTCGGCTCTCTCTGCCTCGGCCTCGGCCTCGGCGGCGGCCGCCGCCAGCACCTCGGCCGTGATGACCGGAACGGATGCCGTGCGCAGGCGCTCCCGCTGGCGGACCTCGCGGCGAGTGAGCCGCGGCGCACCCGAGACCGCCTCACCCGCGGCAGCCGTCTGGGGGGCTTCTGGCGCGGTGGGCGGCGCCGGCAGCACGACGGGCTCGGCGGCGCGTGGCAGCGGAGCGGGCGCGGGAGGCTCGCTCGGGGCGGGGACGTCGGTGACGATGGGAGTGGCTGCGGTGTTCCGCAGCTCTCGCAGCTGTCTGCGCGTCAGCTGAGGCGGCTCTTCGGGTGTGCTCATGCCTGGCTCCGGTAGAGGTGGTGCTTCGCAATGTATTGGACGACGCCGTCGGGGACGAGGTACCACACGGGGTGTCCTCGCCGAACGCGTGCCCGGCAATCGGTGGACGAGATCGACAGCGCCGGGATCTGCAGCTGACTCACGTCCTCGCTGGGGAGCCCGTCCGTCCGCAGCTCGTGCCCCGGGCGGGACACGGCCACGAAGTGGGCGAGATCCCAGAGCTCGCCGTGGTCTCGCCAGCCGAGGATCTGCGCGATGGCATCCGCACCCGTGATGAAGAACAGCTCGGCGTCGGGTCGCTGCTGCTTCAGGTCGCGGAGGGTGTCGATCGTGTAGGTCGGACCTGCCCGATCGATGTCCACCCGGCTCACGGTGAACCGGGGGTTCGACGCCGTCGCGATGACGGTCATCAGGTAGCGGTGCTCGCTCTCGGTGACGTCGTCCTTCTGCCACGGCCTTCCCGTGGGGACGAAGACGACCTCGTCGAGATCGAACGACTGCGCCACTTCGCTGGCCGCGACCAGGTGCCCGTGATGAATGGGATCGAACGTCCCACCCATCACCCCGATCCGCGGGGCGCGCGCCGATGCCATACCGGCGGCCTAGTGGTGGCCGTGTCCCGCCTGGGCGAGGTCGGTGGCGTGGGTCTTGGCGTAAGCCTCCGCCTTGTGCGAGTGACGGTTGGCGACGTTGCGGTAGGACAGGGTGACGAGCCCGAGCGCGAGGAACACGACGAAGGCGATCACACCGAAGACGAACGTCTCCGCCTGGACGTTTCCGTGGTGCTCGACCTCCCCTGCGGCGAGGGCGGCGATCATGGGGAGTGTCATTCGTGCTCCGTTTCGGTTCGGGTGCGCACCTACAGCTTAGGCGCTCACCGACGGATCTGCCCGGCGCCACGGGCGAGCCACTTGGTACTCGTGAGCTCGGGGAGTCCCATGGGCCCCCGTGCGTGCAGCTTCTGCGTCGAGATGCCCACCTCGGCGCCGAAGCCGAACTCGCCCCCGTCGGTGAAGCGGGTCGACGCATTGGCCATGACGACGGCGGAGTCGACCTCGGCGAGGAAGCGCTCCGCATGGGTGTCGTCGGCCGTGATGATCGACTCCGTGTGGTGCGTCGAGTACCTGCGGATGTGGGCGAGCGCCTCGTCGAGGTCTGCCACGACACGAATGGATACATCGAGGCTCATGTGCTCGGTCGCCCAGTCGGCATCCGTCGCGGGTACGGCGGCGGGGACGAGCCCGCGGACCGCCTCGTCGCCGTGGATGGTCACACCCCGGTCCAGGAGAGCGGCGGCGACATCCGGGATGAGGCGCTCCGCGGCCTCCTCGACGACCAGCACCGTCTCGACGGCGTTGCACACGCTCGGTCGCTGCACCTTGGCGTTCACGACGATGTCACGGGCCCACTCGAGCGGCGCGGTCGCGTCGAGCACGATGTGGACGACTCCCGCACCGGTCTCGATGACGGGGACCGACGACTGCGTGACGACGGTCTCGATGAGCTCCGCGCTCCCCCGCGGCACGAGCACGTCGACGAGGCCGCGCGCTTGCATGAGGGCGCGCGCGCCGTCTCGTCCGAAGTCGTCGACGGTCTGGATCGCCTCGGGATCGACGCCCTGGTCGGCCAGTGCGCCGCGCATGACGCGCACGAGGGCGGCGTTCGAGGACTGCGCCGCGGTGCCGCCGCGCAGCACCACGGCGTTTCCCGATCGCAGCGCGAGAGCCGCGATGTCGACCGTCACGTTGGGGCGCGCCTCGTAGATCGACCCGACGACGCCGAAGGGAACGGCGACCTTCTGCAGGTGCACGCCGGTCGGGAGGGTGCGCTCGTCGAGGACGCGGCCCACCGGATCGGGCAGCGCGGCGACGTCGCGCACCGCGGCCGCGAGTGCCGAGACCCGCGCGGAATCCAGCCGGAGACGATCGAGCAGGCCGTCGCTCAGGCCGCCCGCGACGCCGCGCGCGATGTCGTCACCGTTCGCCGCGACGATCGCCGCGGTCTGACCATCGATGGCGTCCGCGATCGCGTGGAGCAGTCTCGCCTTCTCGGCATCGCCCAGCAGACCGACCTGCCGCGCGGCGTCCTTGGCCAGCAGCAGACGTTCCTGGGCCGTGTCGGCGATCATCGTCATCGGTCCATTCTACCGAGCAGACCGGCCACGGACGCCGAGATGACGGGGCGCCGCGAGCGTCCGGCGAGGGGTCAGGCGGTCCGGACGGGCGTGGTGCCCACGGGCGGCGGGGCGTCGGGGTTCGGGGCGAACCATGTGCCGACCGCAGCCCCCTCGAGGGCCTCGGCGACCAGATCGGCGCTCGTCACGAGGACGCCGATGCCGGCGGCGGATGCCAGCCGGGCCGCGGATGCCTTGGTGGCCGCTCCCCCGGTTCCCACGCTGTTGACGACGACGGATCCGAACTCGAACCCCGACAGGTCGTCGTCGTGGGCGACCCGGTCGATCGGCTCTGCGCCAGGCTCGCTGGGTGGGCGTGTGTAAAGACTCGCGATGTCGCTCAGCAGGACGAGGGCGTCGGCGCCGATGAGCTGGGCGACGAGGGCGGCGAGGCGATCGTTGTCGCCGAAGCGGATCTCGTGCGTGGCGACCGTGTCGTTCTCGTTGACGATCGGCAGGATGCGAAGGCCCAGGAGCCGCTCCATCGCGCGGCGGGCATTGGAGCGGTGCGTCGGGTTCTCGAGGTCCCCCGCGGTCAGAAGGACCTGCCCGGCCACGATGGCGAAGGGGCGCAGCGACTCCTGGTACCGGTAGATGAGGACGTTCTGTCCGACCGCGGCGGCCGCCTGCTGCGTGGCGAGGTCGCTCGGCCGCTCATCGAGTGCGAGGTACGGCATCCCCGTGGCGATCGCTCCGGAGCTGACGAGGACGACCTCGGTGCCGCGGGCGTGCGCGGCCGCCAGGGCCTCGACGATGGGCTGGATCTTGTGGGCGTTCTCGCCGCTGATCGAGGAGGAGCCGACCTTGACGACCACACGGCGCGCGCCGACCAGGTCGGCCCGCTCCCGCACGGTCACCAATCGCCCTCTTCGTCGCCCCCGAGACGCTCGGATTCGAGCTCCGCGCGCGCTTCGGCCTTCGCGTCCATGCGCTCGTGGTAGCGCTCGCGGCGCTGCGACGTGGTGCGCCGCGGGTTCAGATCGAGGCGCGGATCGGTGCCGCGAGGCGCGGTCATGAGCTCGGCGGCCGACGACAGCGAGGGATGCCAGTCGAAGACGATGCCGTCGCCCTCGCCGATCACGACGGTGGATCCCGCCACGGCGCCGGCGCGGTAGAGGCCGTCCTCGACGCCGAGCTTCTCGAGGCGGTCGGCGAGGAAGCCCACCGCCTCCTCGTTCTGGAAGTCGGTCTGCTGCACCCAGCGGACGGGCTTCGCGCCGAGCACGCGGTAGATGTTGCCGTACGTGCCGCCCTCGACTCGAACCGTGAACTCCTTCTCGGAGCCCTGCGGCCGGATGATGATGCGCTCGGGCGCCACGACCTCGGCCTGCGCGGCGCGGTGCGCGCCGACGATCTCGCCGAGCGCGAAGGTGAGCGGACGCAAGCCGTCGTGGCTGACCGTCGAGATCTCGAAGACGCGGTAGCCGCGGGCCTCGAGGTCGGGGCGGACGAGGTCGGCGAGCTCGCGGGCCTCGGGGACGTCGACCTTGTTCAGCGCGATGAGCTGCGGCCGCTCCAGGAGCGGGAGCTGGCCCTCGGGCACCGGGTAGCGGCCGAGCTCCTCGAGGATGACGTCGAGGTCGCTCAGCGGGTCCCGTCCGGGCTCCAGCGTCGCGCAGTCCAGGACGTGGACGAGGGCGGTGCAGCGCTCGACATGCCGCAGGAACTCGAGCCCGAGGCCCTTGCCCTCGCTCGCACCCTCGATGAGACCGGGGACGTCGGCGACGGTGAAGCGCTCGTCGCCGGCCTGGACGACGCCGAGGTTCGGATGAAGCGTCGTGAAGGGGTAGTCGGCGATCTTCGGACGCGCGGCTGAGATGGCGGCGATGAGACTCGACTTGCCGGCGGACGGGAAGCCGACGAGCGCGACATCGGCGACCGTCTTGAGCTCGAGACGGACATCGCCCTCCCAGCCGGGCGTTCCCAGCAGGGCGAAGCCCGGCGCCTTCCGCTTCGGGGAGGCGAGGGCCGCGTTGCCGAGGCCGCCCTGACCGCCCTGCGCCACCACGTAGCGGGTGCCGGGCACGACGAGGTCGACGAGAGTCTCGCCCTCGGCATCCTTGACGACGGTGCCGACCGGAACGGCCAGCTCGACATGCTCACCGGCCGCACCGGAGCGGTTGTCGCCCATGCCGAAGCCGCCGTTGCCGGCGGAGCGGTGAGGCGAGTGGTGGTACGAGAGGAGCGTGGTCACCTGCGGGTCCGCCACGAGGACGACGTCGCCGCCGTGACCGCCGTTGCCGCCGTCAGGGCCCGCGAGGGGCTTGAACTTCTCACGGCGGACCGACACGCAGCCGTTACCGCCCTTGCCGGCGCGCAGATGCAGCGTCACCCGGTCGACGAACGTGACCATGTCGGAACTCCTGAGAAAAAAGACGAGGGGCGAGCCGAAGCCCGCCCCTTGCCATGGGATTGAGGAACAGCGCGAGGCTGTCGACGCCCGTGTCGGTCGGGATTACTCCGCGACCGGGACGATGTTGACGACCTTGCGGCCGCCCTTCTTGCCGAACTCGACCGAGCCGGCCGCCAGGGCGAACAGCGTGTCGTCGCCACCGCGGCCGACGAGCGCGCCGGGGTGGAAGTGCGTGCCGCGCTGACGGACGAGGATCTCGCCCGCGTTGACGGTCTGGCCGCCGAAGCGCTTCACGCCCAGTCGCTGAGCGTTGGAGTCACGACCGTTACGAGTGGAGCTTGCGCCCTTTTTGTGTGCCATCTGAAGCGTCTCCCTGGCTTACTTGATGCCGGTGATCTTGACGCGCGTGAGGTCCTGACGGTGGCCCTGGCGCTTCTTGTAGCCGGTCTTGTTCTTGAACTTCTGGATGATGATCTTCGGGCCGCGCTCCTCGCCGAGGACCTCGGCGGTCACGGTGACCTTCGAGAGCTTGTCGGCGTCGGTCGTCACGGCGTCGCCGTCGACGAGCAGCACCGCGGGCAGCTCGAGCTTGTCGCCGATCTTGGCCTGCTGGCGATCGAGGACGACGATCGTGCCGACCTCGACCTTCTCCTGACGGCCGCCGGCGCGCACAACTGCGTAAACCACTTCACACCTGTTTCTTGTGTTGGAGCGCACGGCTCCGATTGTCTTTGCGAGACTGGGAAGTCTTGGTGCGGGGCCTCGGCAAGGGGCTGCTGAGTCGCTCGGAGCGTCGCCATAGGCCTGCGACGCGGGCGCACCGAAGAGCTACTTTACCGGATGCCGGGACGATGGGCAAAAGCACACCCCTGCGTGTCGCCCGTAGGATGCCAGCGATGACTGTTCTCGTCGACGATCCGCGCTGGCCGGCGCACGGCCGCCTGTGGGCGCACCTCGTGAGCGACTCCGATCTGGACGAGCTCCACCGCTTCGCGGCGGCCAACGGCATCCCGCCGCGCGCCTTCGACCTCGACCACTACGACGTCCCCGACGAGGCGGTCCCCCGGCTCGTCGCCGCGGGCGCTGAGCACGTCGACGGCCACGAGCTCGTCCGTCGACTCATCGCGTCCGGGCTCCGCGTGACGGCCAAGGAGCGGCGCGGACGCGGCTGACGCGCCGCGCCGCGGCGTCAGTCCTCCGGGGTCGCCGAGACCGGCGTGCCGCTGAGGGCGGCGGTGGTCACGCGACGGCGCGACCGACCCTGGCCCGGCGCCTTCGGCTCCGGAAGCGCGCTCAGCACCGAGTCCAGCAGCATGTCCGTCTGGGTCTTCGGCGCCTCGGGACGCTTCTTGCGCGGCTTCTTCGGACGCTCGGCGACCGCGCGGTCGGCGGCCGGCTCGGGCTCGACGGCGGCCGTCGCGTCGCCGACGGGGTGGATCGTGGACGCGGCGATCTGCGCGAGCGCGGACTTGGCCCCCTCGGTGATGACGTGCGTGCCGCCGCCCTGGGGCTGGCTGCTGCCACCGCCGCCGTTCGAGCCGCCGCGCTGACGACGGGGAGAACCGCCGTTCTGCTGCTGCGGCGCGCGATGCTTGACGACCGGGTCGTGGTGCACGATGACACCGCGACCGGCGCACACCTCGCACGCTTCGCTGAACGTCTCGAGCAGGCCGAGGCCCAGCTTCTTGCGGGTCATCTGGACGAGGCCGAGCGACGTGACCTCGGCGACCTGGTGCTTCGTCCGGTCGCGGCTCAGGCATTCCACGAGGCGACGCAGCACGAGGTCGCGGTTGGATTCGAGGACCATGTCGATGAAGTCGACGACGATGATGCCGCCGATGTCGCGCAGGCGCAGCTGGCGGACGATCTCCTCAGCGGCCTCCAGGTTGTTCTTCGTGACGGTCTCCTCGAGGTTGCCGCCGGAGCCGACGAACTTCCCCGTGTTGACGTCGACGACCGTCATGGCCTCGGTGCGGTCGATGACGAGCGAGCCGCCCGACGGCAGCCAGACCTTGCGGTCGAGCGCCTTCTCGATCTGCTCGGTCACGCGGAACGCGTCGAACGGGTCCTGCTCGTCCTCGTACTTCTCGATGCGCTCCAGGAGGTCGGGGGCGACCCCGGTGAGGTACGACGAGATGGTGTGGTGCGCGTCCTCGCCCTGGATGAGCATCTTCGAGAAGTCCTCGTTGAAGACGTCGCGGACGATCTTCACGAGGAGGTCGGGCTCGGAGTGCAGGAGCGACGGCGCCGACCCGCTCTCGGACTGCGTGCTGATGTGCTCCCACTGCGCGGTGAGGCGTTGCACGTCGCGCGTGAGCTGCTCCTCGGTGGCGCCCTCCGCGGCGGTGCGGACGATGACGCCGCTCGACTCCGGGAGCACCTCCTTGAGGATCTTCTTCAGGCGCGACCGCTCGGTGTCGGGGAGCTTGCGCGAGATTCCGTTCATGGCGCCGCCGGGCACGTACACGAGGTAGCGGCCGGGGAGCGAGATCTGGCTGGTCAGCCGGGCGCCCTTGTGGCCGACCGGGTCCTTCGTGACCTGCACGAGGACCTTGTCGCCCGACTTCAGGGCGAGCTCGATGCGGCGGGGCTGGTTGCCGGTCTCCACCGCGTCCCAGTCGACCTCGCCCGAGTACAGGACGGCGTTGCGGCCCCGTCCGATGTCGACGAAGGCGGCCTCCATGCTGGGCAGCACGTTCTGCACGCGGCCGAGGTAGACGTTCCCGATGAGCGAGGCGTCCTGGTTGCGGGCGACGTAGTGCTCGACGAGGACGTTGTCCTCGAGCACCGCGATCTGGATGCGGCCGTTCTTCGAGCGCACGATCATGACGCGGTCGACGGACTCGCGGCGGGCGAGGAACTCCGCCTCGGTCACGACGGCGCGGCGCCGGCCGGCCTCGCGCCCGTCGCGGCGGCGCTGCTTCTTGGCCTCGAGACGCGTGGACCCCTTGATCCGCTGCGGCTCGGTGATGAGCTCGACGGCGCGGCGACGAGGCGCCGCGGGCGTGTCCTCGGCATCCGATCCCCCGCCGCTGCGGCGGCGGTTGCGTCGACGGGCGCTCGACGAGGTCTCGCCGGAGCCCTCACCGTCGCGGTCGTCGCGCTCGGGGCGGTCGGAGCCGGGGAGCGCCGGCAGCGGCGTGATCGCCGGGGCGTAGAAGTGGAGCTCCGTCGAGACGGTCGAGACGAAGACCTCCGGAAGGAGGCCCAGCGACACGGCCGTGAGCGCCTCGGGCTCGGCCGGCGACTCGGGCTCGGCCGGCGACTCGGGCTCGGCCGGCGACTCGGGCTCGGTGGCCGCGGGGGCCTCGGGCTCTGCGGGCGCCCCCGACTCAGCGTCCGCGGACGCGACGTCCTCGGATACGGGCTCCGCTTCCTCGGATGCGGGCTCCGCTTCCTCGGATGCGGGCTCCGCTTCCTCGGACGGTGCCTCGGCCTCGGCGGACGCATCCTCGCGGTGCTCCTGCGCCGCATCGGCGGCGGGCGTGACGTCCTCGCTCAACGGCGCGTCGGCACCGGAGGATTCGGGAGTCGGGGTGTCGTTGTGCTCATCGGCCATCACTGGCTTACTCCTAGCCGACGGCTCCGCGTGCCGTCCGGCGAAAATCTGGCGGCGCCGCTCCGTGGAGGCCGGGCCGCGAACTCACTCGGTCTGCAGCGGGCGCGAGGCTCGCGCTGCGAAGGGCGTTCATCGCCCGAAGTCTCAGTGATGCGGTCGCGGCGCGGCCGCGGGTGCATCGACAGTCATTATCGCACCATCGGGAGCGAAACCGCGATCCCATGGGTCGGCGGCGCGTGTCGCGGCATCCGTTCCCCGGCGTCCCCGGCGATCCGGGTGGGATAATCGCCGGATGCCGACCCGCCTCACGCACACCCGTCCGACAGCACTCGCGGTGTGGCTCCTGGTCGCGGGCGCCGTCGGCTGGATCGCGGCGTTCGCCCTCACCGTCGAGAAGTTCCACCTGCTGCAGAATCCCGGTTCGTCGGCATCCTGCGACTTCAGCGTCGTCGTGCAGTGCGGGGCGAATCTCACCTCGCCGCAGGGTTCGGTGTTCGGCTTCCCCAACCCGATCCTGGGCCTCGCCGGCTGGATCGCGCCCATCGTCGTGGGCGCGGCGATCCTCGCCGGAGCGCGGTTCGCCCGATGGTTCTGGCTGCTGTTCTGGGCCGGGGTCGGGTTCGCGTTCGGCTTCGTGCTCTGGCTCATCGGACAGAGCGTCTTCGTCCTCGGCACGCTCTGCCCGTGGTGCATGGTCACCTGGATCGTCACGATCCCGACGTTCTACGCCCTGACCCTGCACGTGATGCGGTCGGGGACCGTCCCCGCGCCCCAGCCGGTCCGCGATGCTGCGGCGACGCTCATGGGCTGGGTGCCCCTGCTCGCCGTCCTCAGCTACGCGATGATCGCCCTGGTGGCGCAGCTGCGTCTGGATTGGATCGGAACGCTCTGAGCCGCGGACGTACGCTCAGAACCAGATCGCGAGCTCGCGCGTCGCGGACTCGACGCTGTCGCTGCCGTGCACGAGATTCTGCTGGACCTTGGCGCCCCAATCGCGTCCGAAGTCGCCCCGGATCGTCCCGGGCGCGGCCGTCGTGGGGTCGGTCGTGCCGGCGAGCGAGCGGAAGCCCTCGATGACGCGGTTGCCGGCGAGGCGGATCGCGACGGACGGACCCGAGAGCATGAACTCCAGGAGCGGCTCGTAGAACGGCTTGCCGGCGTGCTCGGCGTAGTGCTGCTCGAGCGTGTCGCGGTCGGGCTCCACCAGGCGGATGTCGACGAGGGCATAGCCCTTCTTCTCGATGCGCGCGAGGATCGCGCCGGTGAGGCCACGGGCCACGCCGTCGGGCTTGATCAGGACGAGCGTCTCTTCGGTGGGCATGTCAGTCTCCGTTCGTGGCGTCGGCGACCCGCCGGGCATTGCGCCGGTCGAGTTCACCGCCCTTGATGGTGGCATACGCGTACATCGCACCGAAAACCAGCGCGACGACGCCGAGCGCTGGGACCAGGATCGCCCCCAGCGCGACGACGAGCTGCAGCGCCCAGCCCGCGGCGATCCCCCACGGACGACGCAGGACGCCGACCGTGAGGAGCATGAGGAGCGCCACGATCGTGCCCGCGGCGATCCCCCACCCGTCCGGGATCTGCGCGGGCAGGGCGCCCAAGCCGTAGATCACGAGTCCGCCGAGGAACACGATGATCGACTCGAAGCCGAGGACCACGGATGCCAGGGACTCGCGCGCCCCGCGGACACGCCGCTCGCGGCTCATCGCTGCCAGCCGTCCTTCCAGTCCTCGTCCGCGGCGAGCTGCAGCGCCTCGCCCGCGAGGACGACGCTGCCGGCGATCACGACGGCGCGTCGATCGGACGCCGATGCCCACTCCCGCGCCGCTTCGGCGGCGTCGGAGAGGTCGTGGTGGACGGTGACGGGCACCTCCGCCTCCTCGACGAGGTCGGCGATCCGCTCGGGATCCGCGGCGCGGTCCGAGTCGGGCGCGGTCGCGAAGACGTGCGCGGCGGCGGGGACGAGTTCGCGTGCGATGCCGACGGCATCCTTGTCGGCGAAGACGCCGAGGACGAGTCCCCACTCGTCGAAGTCGAACGAATCGCGCAGGGCCGCGACGAGCGAACGAGCGCCGTGCGGGTTGTGCGCGGCGTCGACGAGCACCGTGGGGGCGACGCCGATCAGCTGGAGCCGACCGGGCGAGGTCACCTGCGCGAGGCCGTCCGCGAGTACATCGCCCGCTATCGCTTGCGTGCCTCCTCCGATCAGGGACTCCACCGCGGCGATCGCGAGCGCGGCGTTGTGGCCCTGGTGCGCGCCGTACAGCGGGAGGTACAGGTCGTCGTAGGTGCCGGCGAGTCCGCGGACCGTGAGCTGCTGACCGCCCACGGCCAGTCGCTGCTCGGTGACGGCGAAGTCCACACCCTCGAACGCGATCGTCGCATCCTGCGTCCGCGCGGCATCCCGCAGCGGTGCGGCGGCGTCGGCGACCTGCAGGGCCGAGACGGCGGCGGCGCCCTGCTTGATGATGCCCGCCTTCACGCCGGCGATCTCGGCGATCGTGTCGCCCAGGCGATCGGCGTGGTCGATGTCGATCGGCGCGAAGACGGCGACGTCCCCGTCGGCCGTGTTCGTCGAGTCCCAGGCGCCGCCCATGCCGACCTCGACGACCGCCACGTCGACGGGAGCGTCCGCGAACGCGACGAAGGCGAGCACGGTGAGGAGCTCGAAGAAGGTGAGCGCCGCCTCGCCGGACGCCGCGAGCTCCGCGTCGACGAGGTCGACGAACGGAGAGATCTCCTCCCACGCCTCGGCCACCGCCGCGTCGTCGATGGGCTCGCCGTCGATCATGATGCGCTCGGTGAACCGCTCGAGATGCGGGCTCGTGAACAGACCCGTGCGCAGACCGTGCGCGCGGACGATGCTCTCCACGATGCGACTGGTCGACGTCTTCCCGTTGGTGCCCGTCACGTGGACGACCCGGTAGGTGCGCTGGGGGTCGTCGAGCAGCTCGAGCACGCGGCGGGTGCGCTCCACGCGCGGCTGCACCCATCGCTCCCCCTGGCGGGTGAGGAGGGCGGCGTAGACGGCGTCGGCGCGTGTGCGGTCGCTCATGCGTTCTCTCCGATCCGGGTCACAGCGACGGTCACGTCGCCGGCGTTGGCGTAGGTGCCGGCGGGCACGGATGCCGTGTGGTCGGCGTCGAGCGTGCGCGCCGACGCCAGCAGCGAGCCGTCGCCCACGAGCACGCGCCCGTCGGCGGCGACCACGGCATAGTCGAGGGCGAGCGTCTCGGCGGCGACCGCCGCGGTCTCGAACGCCGAGGCCACGGCGGTCGCGTCGGTGTCGTCGGCGAACAGCAGCTGGAGCCGGATGCGGTCGCTCACGTCGAACCCCGCCGCCTTGCGGGTGTCCTGCACGGCACGGATGACATCGCGCGCGAGACCCTCGGCCTCGAGCTCCGGCGTCGTCGCGGTGTCGAGCAGGACGAATCCCCCGGCGGGCAGCAGCGCGATCGCCGTGCCCTCGGCGACGCCGCCCGCCTCCAGGGTGAGGTCGTACTCCCCCGGCTCGAGGGCGATGCCGTCGACGGTCACGACGTCGCCCTCGACCGTCCACACACCGGCCTTGGCGCCCGCGATGACATGCTGCACCTGCTTGCCGAGGCGCGGGCCCGCCGCCCGCGCGTTGACGGCGAGCCGCTGACTGATCCCGTACCGCTCGGCGAGGCCTTCGTCGAGCTCGATCAGCTCGAGGGACTTGACGTTGAGCTCGTCGCGGATGATCTCCTCGAACTGCGCGAGATCGCCGGCGGCGGCGATCGCCACCGTGAGCCGCGCGAGGGGCAGGCGGACGCGCTTCCCCTCCTTCTTGCGCAGGGCGTTGGCGACCGACGACACCTCGCGCACCGCGTCCATCGCGGTGCGGATGTCGGCGGCGGGTGCGAACGCCGCGGCATCCGGCCAGTCCTCCAGGTGCACGCTCCGGCCGCCGGTGAGGCCCCGCCAGATGCGCTCGGCGACGAGCGGGATCAGCGGCGCGGCGACGCGGGTGACCGTCTCGAGCACCGTGTAGAGGGTGTCGAACGCCTCGGTGCTCGTGGTGTCGCCGGGTGTGACGCCGGTCCAGAACCGGTCGCGCGAGCGGCGGATGTACCAGTTCGTGAGCGCCTCGCCGAAGTCGCGCAGTTTCGCGGCGGCCATCGTCGAGTCGAGCGCCTCGAGGTCGCGGGCGACGTCGCGCACGAGGTCGCCCGTGAGGGCCAGGATGTGCCGGTCGAGGACGTTCGTCGAGTCGGTCCGCCACTGCGCGAGGTAGCCGCGGTCGGCTCCCTCGGCGGCGCCCGCCGTCGCCGCGTTGGCGTAGGTGGCGAAGAAGTACCAGGCGTTCCACAGCGGCAGCAGGAACTCGCGGACACCGGCGCGGATCCCCTCTTCGGTGACGACGAGGTTGCCGCCGCGCAGGACCGACGAGCTCATGAGGAACCACCGCATGGCATCCGATCCGTCGCGGTCGAACACCTCGCTGACGTCCGGATAGTTGCGCAGCGACTTCGACATCTTCTGCCCGTCACTGCCGAGGACGATGCCGTGGCACGCCACCCCCGAGAACGCCGGCCGGTCGAACAGCGCGCCCGAGAGCACGTGCATGACGTAGAACCAGCCGCGCGTCTGCCCGATGTACTCGACGATGAAGTCGGCCGGCGCGTGCGCGTCGAACCACTCGCGGTTCTCGAACGGGTAGTGGACTTGCGCGTAGGGCATCGATCCCGAGTCGAACCACACGTCGAAGACGTCCTCGATGCGGCGCATGGTGCTGCGGCCCGTCGGATCGTCGGGGTTCGGGCGCGTGAGGTCGTCGATGTACGGGCGGTGGAGGTCCACGTCGCCCGCCTCGTTGACCGGCAGCCGGCCGAAGTCGCGCTCGATGTCGGCGAGCGATCCGTAGACGTCGACGCGCGGGTGGGCGGGGTCGTCGCTCTTCCACACCGGGATCGGCGAGCCCCAGAAGCGGTTGCGGCTGATCGACCAGTCGCGCGCGCCCTCGAGCCACTTGCCGAACTGGCCGTGCTTGACGTTCTCGGGCGCCCAGGTGATCTGGTCGTTGAGCTCGAGCAGACGGTCCTTGATCGCGGTCACGCGGATGAACCAGCTCGACACGGCCTTGTAGATGAGGGGGTTCCGGCAGCGCCAGCAGTGGGGGTAGGAGTGCTCGTAGCTCGCCTCGCGCAGGAGGCGCCCCTCCGCCTTCAGCAGGCGGATGAGCGGCCGGTTGGCATCCATCCACAGTTCGCCGGCGACGTCGGTGACGGACGGCAGGAAGCGCCCGCCGTCGTCGAGGCTCATGATGAGCGGGATGCCGGCCGCCTCGGTCACGCGCTGGTCGTCCTCGCCGTAGGCGGGAGCCTGGTGGACGATGCCGGTGCCGTCGCTGGTCGTGACGTAGTCGTCGACGAGGATGCGCCACGCGCGTTCGGTGCCCCACGCCTCCGCGTCGGCGTAGTAGTCGAACAGCCGGTCGTACTGCACGTCGGCGAGGTCCGCACCCGTCACGGTCTGCTCGACGGCGTCGCGCGCCTCGTCGGCGGAGGCGTAGCCCAGGTCCTTCGCGTACCCGCCGAGGAGCTCCTGGGCGAGGAGGTAGCGGTGCGCGGTCGCTTCGACGGGCTCGTCGCCGGGCCGGATGTCGGCAGCACCGGCCGGTCCGCCGGGGACGACGACGTAGGTGATCGCGGGGCCGACGGCGAGGGCGAGGTTCGTGGGGAGCGTCCACGGGGTGGTGGTCCACGCGAGGGCGCGGACGCCGGTGAGACCGAGGCTCTCGGCCTTCGCGCCCACCAGCGGGAACGTCACCGTGACCGACGGATCCTGCCGCATCTTGTAGACGTCGTCGTCCATGCGCAGTTCGTGGTTCGACAGCGGTGTCTCGTCGCGCCAGCAGTACGGGAGCACCCGGTGGCCCTCGTAGGCGAGGCCCTTGTCCCACAGCTCCGCGAAGGCCCAGAGGACGGACTCCATGAAGGGGGTGTCGAGAGTCTTGTACCCGCGCTCGAAGTCGACCCAGCGCGCCTGACGGGTGACGTAGTCCTCCCATTCCCGCGTGTACTCCAGCACCGAGGACTTCGCCTTCGCGTTGAACGCGGCGATGCCCATCTCCTCGATCTCGCTCTTCTCGGTGATGCCGAGCTGCTTCATCGCTTCGAGCTCGGCGGGAAGACCGTGGGTGTCCCATCCGAACACGCGATCGACCTTGTGCCCGCGCATGGTCTGGAACCGCGGGAAGAGGTCCTTGGCGTAGCCGGTCAGGAGATGACCGTAGTGCGGGAGGCCGTTCGCGAACGGCGGGCCGTCGTAGAACACCCACTCGGGCGCTCCCTCGCGCTGCTGGATGGACGCGCGGAACGTGTCGTCGCGTTCCCAGAAGCGGAGCACGTCCGCCTCGATCTGCGGGAACCGCGGGCTCGGCACGACCGGCTCCGTCGCCTGGGGATCGGCAGCGCCGGTTTCGTCGGATCCGAGGGGGTAGGTCATGTCACTCCAGCAGGTTGCGATGCTTCCTGCGAGGACGATCCCTCTGTCGGAGGGACCGCGGTACCACCCCGCGTTGCCCCCGCGACGGGAGCCTCTCTCACTGCGGCTGTCACGGGCCTGACCCGCTCGGTTCTACTGACCGGGGCCACGCGACGCGCGGCTCGGCGTTCTTCCGAGAGCTCCCCGGTGATGTCCGGATCGATGCTGATCCCCCCATCATACGCGCCGGGTAGAGTCTCGGCATGGTCCGCCGCGACGATCCCGCGCCTCCCCGCGACAGCTCCCCCGACCTCCCTCCCGTCCTCGTCCCCATCAGCTCCCTGCGCCGCGGTTCCGATGTCTCGGGAGCGCGGATCGAGGGCCTGTACGGCGAGGTCGACGCCTCCCACAGCGACCTGCTCGAGACGCTGTGGGAATCCCCGGCTCTCGATCGTCTCGACCTCACGGGATCGACGCTCGCCGATTCCCGCTGGTCGGAACCGCGCCTCGCGACGCTCGTCGCGCGCGAAGGGCGCTGGCGGAACGTCGAGATCGTCGGCGGCCGCATCGGCACCGCGGATCTGCTGCGCGCCGAGCTCGACGGCGTGGTGCTGCGCGGTGTGCGCGTGGACTACCTGGGCCTGCCGTCCGCCCGCATCGGTCACGTGCGCTTCATCGGATGCCGGATCGGCACGCTCGACCTCCCTGAGGCGCGCCTCGACCGCGTCGCGTTCGAGGACTGCAGCGTGGACGAGGTCGACACGCGGGGCATGCGTGCCGCCCACCTCGATCTGCGCGGTCTCGAGGCGCTGTCGTTCACGGATCCGTCCTCACTCGCGGGTGCGACGCTGACGTCCCGCCAAGCGGAGGGACACGGCCCGGCGTTCGCGGTCGCCCTCGGCCTCCGCCTGCGCGACTGAGCGGCCCGGTCGGTAGACTGAGACGGCATCCCACACTCAGGCACGCTCACACAGTGCCGCACATACCGCTCGAGGAGATCTCCATGGCGCACATTCCCGACAAGCCGGCTCTCGAAGGCCTCGAGCAGAAGTGGGATGCCGCGTGGTCCGAGCAGGGTACGTACCTGTTCGATCGCGCCGCGGCCGCCCGCAGCGGACGCGCCGGGGTGTACTCGGTCGACACGCCGCCGCCGACGGCATCCGGGAGCCTCCACATCGGTCACGTCTTCAGCTACACCCACACCGACATCAAGGTGCGCTTCGAGCGCATGCGCGGCAAGACGGTGTTCTACCCGATGGGCTGGGACGACAACGGCCTCCCCACCGAGCGACGCGTCCAGAACTACTACGGCGTCCGCTGCGACCCGTCGCTCCCCTACGATCCCGACTTCACACCCCCCTTCCAGGGCGGCGACAACAAGTCCAGCCGCGCGGCCGACCAGGTGCCCATCAGCCGCCGGAACTTCATCGAGCTGTGCGAGAGCCTGACCGAGGAGGACGAGAAGCACTTCGAGGCGCTGTTCCGGCAGCTGGGCCTCAGCGTCGACTGGACGCAGACGTACCGGACCATCTCCGACGACACCATCCGGACGAGTCAGCTCGCATTCCTCCGCAACGTGGAGCGCGGCGAGGCCTACCAGTCGCTCGCGCCGACCCTGTGGGACATCGACTTCCGCTCGGCGATCGCGCAAGCCGAGCTCGAGGACCGCGAGCAGCCGGCCGCCTATCACCGGGTCGCCTTCCACCGCACCGACGGCTCCGGCGACATCCACATCGAGACCACGCGCCCCGAACTGCTCGCGGCATGCGTCGCCCTCGTCGCGCACCCCGACGACGAGCGGTACCAGGCGGCCTTCGGCACCACGGTGCGCACCCCTCTCTTCGACGTCGAGGTGCCCGTGCTCGCCCACCCTCTCGCCCAGAAGGACAAGGGCTCGGGGATCGCGATGATCTGCACCTTCGGCGACGTCACCGACATCATCTGGTGGCGAGAGCTCGACCTGCCCAACCGCACGATCCTCGGGATGGACGGGCGGATCCTGGCCGACGCCCCCGACGTCCTGGTCACCGATTCCGCCCGGGCGGCCTACGCGGAGCTGGCGGGCAAGACGGTGTTCAGCGCGAAGAAGCGGATCGTCGAGCTGCTTCAGGAGTCCGGAGAGCTGATCGGCGACCCGAAGCCCTTCACCCACCCGGTGAAGTTCTACGAGAAGGGCGATCGCCCCCTCGAGATCGTCTCGACGCGGCAGTGGTACATCCGCAACGGTGCCCGCGACGGCGCACTGCGCGACAAGCTCATCGCCCTCGGCCAGGGCATGTCATGGCATCCGGACTTCATGCGCGTGCGCTTCGAGAACTGGACCAACGGGCTGACGGGTGACTGGCTCGTGTCGCGTCAGCGCTTCTTCGGGGTCCCGATCCCCGTCTGGTACGGCCTCGACGCGAACGGTGAGCGCGACTACGACCGCGTGATCACCCCCGACCTGGCCCAGCTCCCGGTCGATCCGACGACCGACGTCCCCGCCGGGTACGACGAATCCCAGCGCGGCGTCCCCGGCGGCTTCGAGGGTGAGCGCGACATCTTCGACACGTGGGCGACGTCTTCGCTCACTCCGCAGCTCGCGGGCGGCTGGGAGCGCGACGAGGAGCTCTGGAACCTGGTCGCCCCGTTCGACGTGCGCCCGCAGGGACAGGACATCATCCGCACCTGGCTGTTCTCGACGATGCTCCGCAGCGCGCTGGAGGACGACCGCGCGCCGTGGAGCGACGCGTCCATCTCGGGCTTCATCGTCGACCCGGACCGCAAGAAGATGTCGAAGTCGAAGGGCAATGTCGTGACGCCGGCCGACATCCTGGCGGGGCACGGCACCGACGCGGTGCGGTACTGGTCGGCATCCAGCCGTCTCGGCGCCGACGCCGCCTTCGACCCGCAGAACCCGACCCAGGTGAAGATCGGGCGCCGGCTCGCGATCAAGGTGCTGAACGCCGCGAAGTTCGTGCTGTCGTTCCCGGTGCCGGAGGGGGCGCGCATCACGCACGACCTCGACGCGTCGATGCTGGCGACCCTCGACCAGGTCGTCCGGGATGCGACGAAGGCGTTCGAGGCATACGACCACGCGCGCGCGCTCGAGATCACCGAGGCATTCTTCTGGACGTTCTGCGACGACTACCTGGAACTCGTCAAGGAGCGCGCGTACAACCAGGCCGACAGCGGGCAGGCCTCGGCCGCGCTCGCGCTGCGCCTCGCGCTGTCGACGCTGCTGCGCCTCCTGGCCCCCGTGCTCGCCTTCGCCGCCGAGGAGGCCTGGTCCTGGTTCGAGGACGGGTCCGTGCACACCGCGTCGTGGCCGGAGCCCCGGGGCACCGAGGGCGACCCGACGATCCTGCGCCTCGTGGGTGAGGCGCTGATCGCCGTTCGCCGTGCGAAGACCGAGGCCAAGGCGTCGCAGAAGACGCCTGTGGACAGCTTGACGATCGCCGGTCCCGCCGCGGTCCGGGATGCCGTGACGGCGGCCGAGGGCGACCTCAAGGCCGTGGGTCGCATCGCCGTCATCTCGTACGCCGATGCTGAGACTCTCTCGGTCGGCGACATCGTGCTCGCCCCGCAGGAGGCGTGATGCGACTCGGAACGCGGTGGACGAGCGGCGACCCGATCCCTGTCGCGGTGCCGGTGGAGCTCCACGAGCAGATCGGGCTCGTCGATCGGGCGCTCCCGGGCGACGGTCTGGGTCAGCCGCGGCCCCGCTGGACGCTCACCTTCCTCGAGGGGCGGCCCCTCGCCGAGCTCGACAACGGCATCCTGGTCGAACTCGGTGCCGACGGGGTCGTCGTCGTCCGTCATGATGACGAGGACGAGTTCGCCTGAGGCGGCCGCCGGTCCAGCGCGGGTCGGGCCGGCTCAGGCCGGCGTCTCGGCGCCGGCTCGCCGCGTTCCGTGGATGAGGAGCGGGATCGCGAGGACGGCGACCACGACGATGACGCCGCCGCCGATCCAGAACGGCAGCCGCAGGTCGACCCGGCCGACCCACCCGCCGATCAGCGTCGCGATCGGGAAGAGGCCCCAGGTCAGCGTTCGGATGACGCCGAGAACCCGCCCGAAGATCTCGCCGGGAACGATCTGCTGACGCAGGCTCCCCCACGGGACGTTCCAGACCGAGACGGCTCCGGCTGAGAGCGCGAACGCGCCGACCGCCGACCACGCCTCGGGAGCGAGCCCGGTCAGCACGAGTGTGGCACCGCCGGTGAGAATGGCGCCGAGCATGACCCGCCCGCGACCGAACTTCGCGACCAGTCGCGGCGCGATCAGCGAGCCGACGAGAGCGCCGACGCCGATCCCGGCCGTGACGAATCCGATCGCGGCGACCGTCACGCCCATGGTGTCCAGGAAGAACAGGATGATCACCGCCTGTGCGAACGACAGCGCGGAGCCGATGATCGAGGTGAACACGACCATCGTGCGCAGGTACCTGTGGCGCCAGAGGTACAGCAGCGCCTCGCGCGTGCTGATCGGCGTCGTCGGCGTGGCATCGGTGAGCGGCTCGGCCACGATTCCGGCGGCGACATCCCCGGCCTCCCCGGCCGGGGCATCGGTCACCGCGCGCACATCTCCGCGGAGCGGACGGGCGGCCGAGATCGGAAGGAGGATCGCGAGGACGATGGGGATGAGGTATGCCGCACTCCCCGCCCACAACGGCAGGGCGAGCGACACGGCGAACAGCACGCCGGCGATCGGCGTCGCCACGAAGCTGTCGATCGTGATCTGCGCCGCCTGCATCCAGCCGTTGGCACGATCGAGCTGATCGCGTCGCACGACGCCCGGGATGACGGCGTTGGTCGCGTTGTCGAACAGCGTCTCGCCCAGTCCGAAGACGAGTGTCGCGATGAACAGCGACCAGAGAGACAGGGTGCCCGAGACGGCGAGGACGGCGAGCCAGACCGCGACTGCGCCCCGGAGGCCGTTCGCGACCGCCATGATGATGCGACGGTCGAATCGGTCGACGATCATCCCGGCCGGGAGTCCGAACACGAGCCACGGAACGAAGGCGAGCGCGCCGATCACCGAGATCATGAGCGGGTCGCGCGTGAGCGTCGTCGCGGCGAGCGGCACGGCGGTGCGGCCGAGGCCATCGGCCAGGTTGCTGAACGCCGCGGCGGTCCACAGCTTGCCGAAGTCGCGGCCCAGTCGCCGCTCGGGCGTCGGGTCCGTCGTCGTGCGGGTCTGCGCGGTCACCGCGGCAGGATCCCGACCGCGCCGAGGGCCTGCGCCGTGCGGCGGTCCTCGACGGCATCCGCTCCCGGCGCGACCGGCGCGCAGGCGCGTCGCTGCATGCGGCGGATCATCGCCGTCTCGACGGCGCGGGTGAGGGTGAGCAGGAGCTGCTCGCTGCGCGTCGGCGCGGTGCGAGCAGCGGCCTGTGGCGGCAACGGGACGGTGAAGGCGGTCATGTCAGTTTCCTTCGTCGGGAAGCGGGAAGATATCGGTGCGGATGCTGATGGGACGCACACCCTCGCCGGTCTGGTCGCGGTACTTGTCGACCGCTTCATCGATGAGCGACTGGATGCCGCTGATGAGCTCCATCGTCTGGGCGAGGGTCATCCGGGCTGTCGCGGTGGAGATCGCCGACTCCTCCTCGTGACCCTCGGGATCGAGGATCGCCTCGGTGAGATAGCGCATGAGTTGCTGATGACGGCGATTGAGGAACTCCGTCATCACTGCTTGCGTGGCCGCCTTGCCCGACGGGGTCTTCATCGCCTCCGGATTCGTGAAGGAGATGCCCCCTCGCGGGCGCTCCCACCAGCGCTCGCGCGCGGTTCCGCGATCGTCGACCTCGCGGATGAGGTCGTGCTTCGCGAGCGCGCGCAGGTGGTAGCTGGTGGCCCCCGACGACTCCCCCGTCATCTCGGCGAGCGAGCTGGCCGTCTGAGCGCCGTACTGCGACAGGATGTCGTAGATCCGTACCCGCAGCGGGTGCGCGAGCGCCTTGAGCGCGCTCGTGTCGAGCATGCGCACGTCGTGTCCGGCGTCGGGGGTGGTTTCGTCGGTGGCCATATTGCAAAGATACCTTTGCAGAGATCATCTTGCAAGTAGTTCTTTGCAACTGATTCTTTGCATCATCATTCCGCCCGCCCTACGCTGGGACCATGACCGACGCTTCCAACCCGCTGCTCTCCGAGTCGACGCTCCCCTACGGCCTCCCCGACTACCGCGACATCCGCCCGGAGCACTACCTCCCGGCCTTCGCGGAGGCTTTCGCGCAGCACCGCCAGGAGATCGCGAGCATCACCCGTGCGCGGTCGATGCCGACGTTCGAGAACACGATGGTGCCCCTGGAGGCCTCCGGTGACCTCCTCGGTCGCGTGGCCCGCACGTTCTACACCGTGTCGTCCGCCGATGCGACGGCGCCGATCCAGGCGATCGAGGAGGAGCTCGCCCCACTGATGTCGGCGCATCAGGATGCCGTGCAGCTCGACGCGCAGCTCTACTGGCGGATCAAGACGCTGCACGACGAGCGTGACCGGCTCGACCTCGACCCCGAGCAGCGTTACCTCATCGAGCGGCACTACCGCGAGATGACTCACGCGGGAGCGGGCCTGGATGACGCGCACAAGGAGACCCTCACCGAGCTGAACCAGCGCCTGTCGGTGCTCACCACCACCTTCGAGAAGAACCTGCTCGCCGACACCAACGATCTCGCCGTCGAGTTCGCATCGGCCGCAGAGCTGGACGGGCTGACGGAGGGTGAACTGTCCGCGGCTGCGCAGAACGCGACCGATCGTGGTCTCGACGGGTCGTTCGTCGTGACGCTCACGCTCTTCACCGGCCACCCGTACCTCGCGACCCTCACCGACCGCGAGAGCCGGCGGCGGCTCCTGGAGGCGTCCCGCTCCCGCGGAATGCGTGGCAACGCGAATGACAACCGGGAGGTGATCCTCGAGATCGTGCGGCTGCGGGCGGAGCGCGCGGCGCTGCTGGGGTACGCCACGCACGCCGCATACGTCACCAGCGACGAGACGGCGGGATCGCCGGAGGCAGTCCATGCCCTCCTCCGTCGCCTCGCCACGCCCGCCGCGGCCAACGCCCGACGGGAGCAGGAGGCCCTGCAGGCGATCGTCGACGCGGACGGCGCGTCCTTTCCGATCGAGGCGCACGACTGGGCGTTCTACACCGAGCGGGTGCGCGAAGCCGAGTACGACCTCGATCGCACGGCGCTGCGCCCCTGGTTCGACGCGGAGCGTGTGCTGCGGGACGGTGTCTTCCGCGCGGCCACCGAGCTCTACGGCATCACCTTCACGGAGCGTGCCGACCTCCCCGCCTATCACCCCGACGCGCGCGTCTTCGAGATCCACAACGCCGACGGCAGCGCGCTCGGTCTCTTCATCCTCGATCTGTACACCCGCGACACGAAGCGGGGCGGAGCGTGGATGAACTCGATCGTCTCGCAGTCGCGCCTGCGCGGCACGCAGCCGATCGTCGTGAACAACCTCAACGTGCCTCAGCCGGCGCCCGGCCGACCCACGCTCCTCACGCTCGATGAGGTGACGACGCTCTTCCACGAGTTCGGCCATGCGCTGCATGGGCTCTTCGCGACCGTCACGTACCCGCACTTCGCAGGGACGAACGTGTTCCGCGACTTCGTGGAGTTCCCCAGCCAGGTCAACGAGATGTGGATCTACTGGCCGGAGATCCTCGCAGCGTACGCGCGTCACGTCGACACGGGCGAGCCGCTGCCCGCCGAGGTCGTCGAGAAGCTCCTCGCTTCGGAGACCTTCAACCAGGGCTTCGCGACCAGCGAGTACCTCGCGGCGGCGTGGCTCGACCAGGCCTGGCACTCGCTGGATGCCGGGGCGGCCGGAGGCGACATCGACGTCGCGAGCTTCGAAGCCGCGGCGCTTGCCGACGTCGGACTCGACAACCCCGCCGTCCCCACCCGCTACTCGTCGACGTACTTCGCGCATGTCTTCTCAGGCGGGTACAGCGCGGGCTACTACTCCTACATCTGGAGCGAGGTCCTCGACGCCGACACGGTCGAGTGGTTCCGCGAGAACGGCGGGCTGACCCGTGCCAACGGCGACCGCTTCCGCGACCGCCTTCTCGGCGTCGGCGGGTCGAAGGACCCGCTCGAGGCGTACCGCGACTTCCGGGGTGCGGACGCCGATATCGCGCCGTTGCTGAAGCGCCGAGGCCTCGTCGGCTGACCCTCAGTCGACCGCGTAGACGAGACGTGCGAACTGTCCGACCGCCTTCGCCGACACCAGGCGAAGGCGGTCGGATTCCAGACGGCGCGGCAGGAGCGGCGCGCCGCCGGTGAGAAGGACGGGCGCGATGGAGACCGCGATCTCATCCAGCGCTCCGATGTCGAGGAACTGGCCGGCGAGGTCGCCACCGCCGACCACCCAGATGTCGGTCTCTCCTGCCGCCTCGCGGATCGCGGGGAGCGCGTCGGCCACGGGACCCGAGACGAAGCGGATATCGGCGCCCTCGGGAGCGGGCAGGTCGCGGCTCGTGAAGACGAACGTCGGACGATCGCCGTGGAACTCCCGCCACTTCTCCGGATGGGTGAGGATGTCGGACTCGGCCAGCACCCACTCGTACGTCGACGAACCTTCGACGAGCACGCCCGCGTTCGTGGGGAGGACCTCGGCATCGGGCGTCGTGCCGCCGTCGACGGCGAACAGCCAGGCGAGCGATGCGTTCTCGTCGGCGATCCAGCCGTTGAGCGAGGTGGCGGTGTCGAACAGGATGCGGGTCATGCCGACAGCGTAGAAGCGGGGGCGGACATCGCCTCGACTCCGTGTCGGCGCCTCGGCCTAGGCTGACCGCACGACCAGAGGAGATCCCATGGACCTGTTCCCCGCCGCACCCTATGCCCGCGCCGAGGTCGGCGATGTCGATGCGGTTCCGCTCGCCGTCGTCCGGCACACTGATGTCACGCTCGACACCCTGACCGGGCTCTTCGACACGGGCTACTCGGCCGTCGCGCGGCTCTTCGGCGACGGAATCCTGATCCCCGCGGGTCCGGCGCTCGCGATCTATCACGGCGACCCGATGGGCGTGTTCGACCTCGAGCTCGGATTCCCGGTGGCACAGGCGCCGGAGGCCCCGATCACGGTCGACGGCGCGACGGTCGTGGCATCGGCCCTGGCACCCGGATCGGTCGTCGTCGGCTCGTACATCGGCCCGTACGACGGTCTGGGCGGCGCGTGGGCGAAGCTCGTCGCGGATGCCGCGGCGCTCGGCCATGAGCCGTCGGGTGTCTGGATCGAGGCCTACGTGTCCGACCCGTCCGACACCGACTCCGAGAATCTGCGCACCGACCTCATCCTGCCGACCCGCAGCTGACCGGCGGCGGACGACGCGTCCGCCCCGTCGTCACCGCGGCGGCGCAGTGAACAGCTCGGTGGAGCATCCCACTTCGCCCGGGAGGATCCACGACGGGTCGAACCCGGGTTCGACGATCGTCCCGTCGGATCGTTCCACGACCAGGCGGCAGTCGCCGCTCGCCGGCGCGCCCACCGCGATCACGCGCTCGCCCCGGTCCGTCGTCGTGGTCTCGACGGTGATGCCCGGCCCGGGGAAGATGCGACGCAGCGCCGCCGCCGGGTCGGCCCGCGGCCGGCGTTCCAGCACGGCGACGATGCGCTCGGTGGCATCGTCAGGGAGCGCCGGAGTGAGGGTCGGAGTGGGTGTGGGCGCATCGTCCACCGTGATGCCGGCAGGACACTCGATGGCTTCGGCGGACACGAAGTCCGAGCTCGGAACGGTGAACCGATAGCACCCCTCCGCCGCTCCTGCGCGGGTGCTGCGCTCCCCGAAGAGCGTGGCCGCGTGGGCGGGGACATCGGACCGGAGGAGCACGTCGATGGTCGCGATCTCGTCTTGGGCGACACGGCCTGACCATCGGAGCGGGGTATAGGCCGCTCCCCCGTAGTCGCCCATCAGTCGCTCGGCGGCGAAGGTCTCGGCATCCGTCGGCTGATACCAGTAGCCGAGTCGGTCCACGCGTGCCGAAACGGACTGCTCGATGTTGGCGCGCGCTATCGCGTTCCCGTCTCGAGGCCCCGGGACGCCGGACACGACGAGCGAGAAGACCCCCGGGGCGGCGAGCACCGCGACGACGAGCACGGCGAGGATCACCGCGGCGAGACTCACCGCTGCGACCACGACGCTCCCCGCCGCCCGACGCACGTCGGCACGATCGGGCGAGCCCGGGGCGTTCACGCGGTCAGGCGCTCTTCCGCTTCTGACGCAGGACCAGTGTGGGCGCGGCGCCGTCGGTCACCGCGGCGCGGGTGACGATGACCTTGTCGACGTCTTCGGCCGACGGGATCTCGAACATGATCGGCCCGAGGACGTCCTCGAGAATCGCGCGGAGCCCGCGGGCACCGGTCTTGCGGGCGACGGCGAGGTCCGCGATCGCGCGGAGGGCCTCGTCCTCGAACTCCAGCTCGACGCCGTCGAGTTGGAACATCCGCTGATACTGCTTGACGAACGCGTTCTTCGGCCCGGTGAGGATCTCGATGAGCGCCGTCTGGTCGAGCGGCGAGACATTGGTGACGACCGGAAGGCGGCCGATGAACTCCGGGATGAGACCGAACTTGTGGAGGTCTTCGGGCTGCACCTCGCTGAACAGGTCGAGGTCCTTGCCCTTCTCGTGCAGCGGGGCGCCGAAGCCGACGCCGTGCTTGCCCACGCGCGAGGAGATGATGTCCTCGAGGCCGGCGAAGGCGCCGGCCACGATGAACAGCACGTTCGTCGTGTCGATCTGGATGAACTCCTGGTGCGGGTGCTTGCGTCCGCCCTGCGGGGGCACCGATGCGACGGTGCCCTCGAGGATCTTGAGCAGCGCCTGCTGCACGCCCTCGCCCGACACATCGCGGGTGATCGAGGGGTTCTCCGCCTTGCGGGCGATCTTGTCGACCTCGTCGATGTAGATGATGCCGGTCTCGGCGCGCTTGACGTCGAAGTCGGCGGCCTGGAGGAGCTTCAGGAGGATGTTCTCGACGTCCTCGCCCACGTAGCCGGCCTCGGTGAGCGCCGTCGCATCCGCCACGGCGAACGGCACGTTCAGGCGCTTGGCGAGGGTCTGGGCGAGGTACGTCTTGCCGCAGCCGGTCGGCCCGAGCAGCAGGATGTTGCTCTTGGCGATCTCGACCTCGTCGGCCCGCTGCTCGGCGGGCTGCAGCGTCCCGTGGGCACGCACCCGCTTGTAGTGGTTGTAGACGGCGACGGCGAGGGCGCGCTTGGCCGGATCCTGGCCGACCACATACTCCTCGAGGAAGGAGAAGATCTCGCGGGGCTTCGGCACATCGAAGTCGGCGACGGCGCCGTCGCCCGACTCGGCCATCCGCTCTTCGATGATCTCGTTGCACAGCTCGACGCACTCGTCGCAGATGTACACGCCGGGTCCGGCGATGAGCTGCTGCACCTGCTTCTGGCTCTTGCCGCAGAAGGAGCACTTGAACAGGTCGGCGCTTTCACCGATGCGGGCCATGGCGCTCCTCCTCCAGGGATCTCACAGAACCGCTTCGAGCCTAACCTCTGGCACCGACAACCCGGCGGATTTCGCGCGGACTGTGTCGATCCGTGATCCACCCGTGTCCGACGCGAAGAGCCCCGGCGTGCGGCCGGGGCTCTTCGGGTGGTGCGCGATGGGATCAGGACGTGATCGCGGCCGGCGTCCGCTTGCGCGACGTGAGCACCTGATCGACGATGCCGTACTCGAGGGCCTCGGCCGCCGACAGGATCTTGTCGCGGTCGATGTCCTTGTTCACCTCGGACGCGGACTTGTTGGTGTGACGCGCCATCGTCTCCTCGAGCCAGGTGCGCATGCGGAGGATCTCCGCCGCCTGGATCTCGATGTCCGACGCCTGCCCGTGACCGGCCTCGCCGACGGCGGGCTGGTGCATGAGGATGCGGGCGTTGGGGAGTGCGAGACGCTTGCCCGGCGCACCCGCGGCGAGCAGCACCGAGGCCGCCGAGGCCGCCTGGCCGAGCACGACGGTCTGGATCTCCGGCGACACGTACTGCATGGTGTCGTAGATCGCCGTCATGGCCGTGAACGAGCCTCCGGGCGAGTTGATGTACATGATGATGTCGCGGTCGGGGTCCTGCGACTCCAGCACGAGCAGCTGAGCCATGACGTCATCCGCCGAGGCGTCGTCCACCTGGACGCCCAGGAAGATCACGCGATCCTCGAACAGCTTGTTGTAAGGGTCCTGGCGCTTGTAGCCGTAGGCCGTGCGCTCTTCGAACTGGGGCAGGATGTAGCGGCTCTGCGGCAGCTGCACGCCCCCGGTCGAGTGCGACGGAAGGCCGAAGGTCGGGGTGTTCATTCTCAGTTCCTCCGGTCTCAGTTCTCGGTGCCGCCGCCGCCGATGACATCGGCTGCGGACTCGCGGATGTGGTCGACGAAGCCGTACTCCAGGGCTTCTTCTGCGGTGAACCAGCGGTCGCGGTCACCGTCGGCGTTGACCTGCTCGACGGACTTGCCCGTCTGTGCGGCCGTGATCTCGGCGAGGCGCTTCTTCATGTCGAGGATCAGCTGCGCCTGCGTCTGGATGTCGCTCGACGTGCCGCCGAAGCCGCCATGGGGCTGGTGCAGCAGGACACGCGCGTTGGGCGTGATGTACCGCTTGCCCTTGGTGCCGGCCGTCAGCAGCAGCTGACCCATGGACGCGGCCATGCCGATGCCGACGGTGACGATGTCGTTGGGCACGAACTGCATCGTGTCGTAGATCGCCATGCCTGCGGTGATCGAGCCGCCGGGCGAGTTGATGTAGAGGTAGATGTCCTTCTCGCTGTCTTCGGCGGCGAGGAGGAGGATCTTGGCGCAGATCTCGTTGGCGTTCTCATCGCGCACCTCCGACCCGAGCCAGATGATGCGGTCTCTCAACAGCCTGTCGAAGACGCTCGTCGCGACAAGTGGTTCAGCCATGGATGCTCCTGATTCCGGGTTGTCCGTTCGCCATCGAATCTACCGACGCGCCGGACCCGACCCGCCCGTGTTCGCCGTCGGCATAGTGCGCCCCGGTGGGGCTGTCGCCGAGGACGACGAAGGGGACGGATGCCGTGGCATCCGTCCCCTTCGCGAGAACGCTGTCCTACTCCGCGTCGGCCTTCTTCGCGGCGGGCTTCTTCGCCGCCGGCTTCTTGGCGGGAGCCTTCTCGGCCGGAGCCTCTTCGGAGTCGGCCGCGGCCTTCTCGGCCGGCGCCTTCTTCGCGGCGGCCTTCTTGGCGGGAGCCTTCTTCGCGGGCTTCTCGTCGGCGGGCGCGTCCGCCTCGGTCTCGTCCTCGTCGGTCGCGACGAAGCCGGTCAGATCGACCGCCTTGCCGTTGGTGTCGACAACCTTGACCTTGCCGAGCGCGATCGCCAGCGCCTTGTTGCGCGCGACCTCGCCGACCATGAGCGGCAGCTGGCCGCCCTGCTGCAGCGCGTCGACGAACTCCTGCGGAGCCATGCCGTACTGCGCGGCGGACTGGATGAGGTACTGGGTCAGCTCCTCCTGCGAGACCTGGACGTCGCTGGCCTCGGCCAGCTTGTCGAGGATCATCTGGGTGCGGAACTGCTTCTCGCTGGCCTCGGTGACCTCCGCGCGGTGCACGTCGTCCTCGAGGCGGCCCTCGCCCTCGAGGTGCTGGTGCACCTCGTCCTCGACGAGCTGCGCCGGGACCGGGATCTCGACCTTCTCGATGAGGGCATCGACGAGCTTGTCGCGCGCCGCGGCGCCCTGCACATACACGGACTGCTCCGACAGGCGGGCGGCGATGCTCTCGCGCAGCTCCGCGATGGTGTCGAATTCGCTGGCGATCTGGGCGAAGTCGTCGTCCGCGTCGGCGAGCTCGCGCTCCTTGACCGACTTCACGGTGACGACGACCTCGGCCTCCTCGCCGGCGTGGTCGCCGCCGACGAGCTTCGAGCGGAAGGTGGTCTCTTCGCCCGCAGTGAGTGAGTCGACGGCCTCGTCGATGCCCTCGAGCAGCTCACCCGAGCCGACCTCGTACGAGACGCCCTCGGCGCGGTCGATCTGGTTGCCGTCGATCGTCGCGACGAGGTCGAGCTCGACGAAGTCGCCGGTCGCGGCCGGGCGCTCGACCGTCACGAGGGTGCCGAAACGGCCGCGGAGGCGGTCGAGCTCGGCCTCGACGGCGGCGTCGTCGGTCTCGACGGCGTCGACCTCGAGGGTGATCCCGTCGAGGGCGGGCAGGTCGAACTCGGGACGGACGTCCACCTCGACCTCGACCTTGAGGTCGCCCGAGAAGTCCTTGTCGCTCGGCCAGTCGATGACCTCGGCCGCGGGGCGGCCCACGGTGCGCACCTCGTTGGCGGCGACGGCTTCGCGGTAGAACCCGTCGAGGCCCTCGCTGACCGCGTGCTCGATGACGGCGCCGCGGCCCACGCGCTGGTCGATGATCGGCGCGGGCACCTTGCCCTTGCGGAAGCCGGGGATCTGCACGTCCTGCGCGATGTGCTCGTACGCGTGCGCGATGCTGGGCTTCAGCTCATCCGGGGTGACCGTGATGTGCAGCTTCACCCGGGTCGGGCTGAGCTTCTCTACGGTGCTGGTGACCATGCCTGTTCGTTCTCCTCTGTCCGGTCGCGCGCGTGCGCGTCGGTGTGGTGATCTGGGTTCTGGGGACCGTGGTCGGGGCGACAGGATTTGAACCTGCGGCCTCCCGCTCCCAAAGCGGGCGCTCTACCAAGCTGAGCTACGCCCCGGGGCGCGCATATCCACATGCGACGAAAACGGCCGCGTCAAGTCTAGCCGACGACGCCGAGGGTGCCGCAGGCGCACCCTGCGATGCTGCGGGCGCTCAGTTCCGCTCCACCCATTGCGAGCGCCATTCAGCCGGGGGGAAGGGCTTCGTCCAGTACGCCGTCTCCCGCGCGATCCTGTCTTCGCGCAGCTCGAAGATGAAGACCGCCTGGTACGGATCGCCGTCGCCGTAGTCGAGGTCCGCCTCGGCCACCCAGAGATCGCCGTCGCCCGTCAGTCGCCGGGGCGTGATCTTGGGGAGTTGCGGGAACGACCCGTAGACCGCTCGTCGGTTGTCGCCACCCACGATCCGCTCCCCCGACTGGGGCCAGACCATGACAGCATCCTCGTGGAACACGTCGTCCATACCGGCGACGTCCTCCGCGTTCAGCGTCGCGATGAGCGCCTCCACCACCTGCTTGCCGGACATCTCTGTCTCCTCCCGTGAATCCGCGCGGAGGCTGGCGTGGGCAAGAGGTCGACGGCGGGTGTACTACGATTGGTCGGTGCCCGTCAGCGGGCGCACGGGGATGTAGCTCAATGGTAGAGCCTCAGTCTTCCAAACTGATGGTGCGGGTTCGATTCCCGTCATCCCCTCCATACCCGTTCTGCCCGCTCAGACCATGTCCGCCTCCGCGTGGTTCGCGGCGTGCTCGCGGTAGAGCCGCGCATTGCGCAGGATGCCCTCGCGCTCCTCGTCCGTGAGGGAACGCCGCACCTTCGCCGGGACACCCGCGACGAGCGATCCGTCGGGTACCACCGTGCCCTCGAGGACGACCGCTCCCCCGGCGACGAGGCAGCCGGCGCCGATCCGGGCCCCCGAGAGGACGACGCTGCCCATGCCGATGAGCGACCCGTCGCCGATCGTGCAGCCGTGGACGACCGCGTTGTGGCCGACCGACACGTCCGCGCCGATGACGACGCCGTGACCGGCATCCACGTGAACGGTGACGTTGTCCTGCAGGTTGCTTCCGGGGCCGAGCGAGATCGCCGCGCTGTCGCCCCGCAGCACGGCGTTGTACCAGACGCTCGAGCCCTCCGCGAGGGCGACGTCGCCCACGATCCGGGCCCCCGAGGCGACGAAGGACGTCGGGTCGACGACGGGGGTCCTCCCGGAGACGGAGAGGACGCGGGCATCGGCGGCGACAGTCATACGCGCGACCCTACACACCGCGGAAACACGCGGTAAGCCGAGCCTTCTCTTGCTTGCGGAATGTCTCGTGCTGAGTAGCGTTTGGTTCAGAGCAGGCGAAACCCTGCGCTTACGGAGGCGAAAAGAACATGACCAAGACGCACACGATTCCCGCGACCATCGCCGGCACCGAGGCGGCCACCAGCACCGCTCAGCTCCTGAGCCCCGTCGTGCTCGGCCTCCAGGCCCTCGCCGTCAACGGCAAGCAGGCGCACTGGAACGTTCGCGGCAGCAACTTCATCGCCATCCACGAGCTCCTCGACACGCTGGTCGCGAACGCCCAGGCGTCGGCCGACCTCGCGGCCGAGCGCATCGTCGCCCTGGGGCTCCCGATCGACGCGCGCGTGTCGACGGTGGCGGCGCAGACGACGACCGCGGTGCCCGCGGGCTTCGCGCAGTGGCGTGACGAGATCACCGCGGTGATCGCCGACATGGATGCCGTCATCGCCGACGTCCAGGCCGCCATCGACGGTCTCGACGAGACCGACCTCACGAGCCAGGACGTCGCGATCGCGATCAAGGCCGGCCTCGACAAGGACCGCTGGTTCCTGTTCGCGCACATCGCGGAGTGACCTGAACGCACGAAGCCCCGGGCGGCATCCGTCCGGGGCTTCGTCGTGTCCGGGTTCGGAATCACCCCAGGTGAGTGAGGCGACCCTCGATCATCGTGGCGGACACCGCCGTCGCGCGAAGCTCCGGTTCGCTCGCCGTGAGCGGGTCCCGGTCGACCACGGCGAGGTCGGCGACCACGCCGGGCTGCAGGGCGCTTCCGGTGGCCGAGCCGCCCGCGGTCGACGCGGCAAGCGCCGTCGCGGCATCCAGGCCCTGCTCCGGACGCCACGCCGGGCGTCCGTCGCGGGTGCGATGCACGGCCGCGGCCATCGCCGCCCACGGATCCAGGGGTGACACGGGCGCGTCCGAGCCGAAGAGGAGGTTCGCTCCCGCGTCCGCGAGGGCGCACAGCGGGTAGGGCATCGCCGTCTGCTCCGCCCAGATCGCGTCGGTCATGTCGCGGTCGTCGATCGCATGCTCGGGCTGCACGCTCGCACCGACGCCGAGGCGGGCGAAACGGGCGACGTCGGCGTGCGCGACGAGCTGCGCGTGCTCGATCGTGCCGTGCGCGCCGGTGGCGGCGAACGCATCGAGCGCATGGGAGTTGGCGATGTCGCCGATGGCGTGGACCGCGCACGCGAGGCCGGCGCCGGTCGCACGCGTCATGAGCTCGCGGAGTTCGTCCGGCGCGACGGTGAGCTGGCCGTGGTTGTGCGGATCGCCCGGGTAGGCGTGCGAGCACGCGGCGGTGCGCGTGCCGAGGGAGCCGTCGGTGATCACCTTGAAGGGGCCCATGCGGACGAGCCCCGCGGGGTCCAGCGCATCACCCGTCTCGAGGCCCTCGGCGATCGCCCGCTCGAGCAGCGCCGGGTAGACGCCGAAGGCGACGCGCGTCGTGTCGAAGCCGCTCTCGAGGCGGCGCACCCAGGCCTCCGCGTTCCACGCCATGTCGAGGTCGACGACACCGACGACCCCCCGCGCAGCGGCTTCGGCGAGGGAACGCGCGACGAGCAGGTCGCCCACGTGGGGGTCGGCGGCGTTCAGGCGGCGGGAGATCTCGAACGCCGGCTCCTCGCGGAGGACGCCGTCCCCGGACGACAGTCCCTCTCGGCGCAGCGCTGCGGAGTTCAGCCACACGCTGTGGACGTCGGCGTTGATGAGATAGGTCGGCACGGTGCCCGTCGCGGCGTCGAGCAGCTCGAGGGTCATGGCATCGGGCCACAGCGCGTCGCGGAAGCCCGTGCCGACCCGACGACCGTCGTCGAGCAGGGCGGCGGATGCCATGAGGGTCGCGGCCTCCGCCGCCGAGCGCGCGCCGCCGAGCGGCTGACGCTGTGCGACGAGCGCCCACTGGACCGTATGGACGTGATGGTCCCAGAGTCCGGGGATCGCCCACATGCCGTCGGCGTCCAGCACCCCACCCCGCCGCGGGAGCGCCCCCGCCGGCGCGATGTCGACGATCCGGCCGTGTGCGAGGTGCAGGTCGACCGGATCGCTGCCGAAGGGATCGAGGCGGTCGCCGCCGGTCAGCCGCACGCCGGCGAGGACCGTGACCTCGTCACCGCGCGACAGAGTCATCGGGTCCCCCTCGCGTCCCGCGCGGCGCGCGCCGCTTGCGACGTATCGAGGGCGCGGCGCATCTCGCCGGCGAGGCGGGGGTCGGCGTAGGGGCCGGCGCCGGCCTCGAGAGCGTCGATGATCGTCTCGACCACGTCGTCCGGCCGGTTCTGGCTGAGCTTGCGCTTGGCGGTGACGGTGCTCGGCGTGAGACGGAACCCCACGGTGCCCCGCTCCAGGCGCCGGATGAACTCCGGATCATTGGGAGGCTCCCACAGCAGCCGCGGTCCCGGCATGGACGACTCGAACCGCGCGACGAGGCGTTCCAACACGACGAGGTTCTCTGCGGGGGTCAGGATCTCCGGAACACCCGAGAGGTGCACCGACACGAAGTTCCACGTCGGCACGTTCGGCCCGGGCGGGTACCAGCCGGGAGAGATGTAGCCGTGGGGCCCCTGGACGATGACGAGGAGCTCGCGCTCCCCCAGACCGTGGATCATGTCGTCCGGCTTCCCCACGTGGCCGACGATCGTGAGGTCGTCGCGCTCCTCGTCGAGCAGCACCGCGTAATGGGACGCGACCAGCCCATCGGGCGTCTCGCTGACGAGCGTCACCCAGGGGTGTTCGTCGATGACGCGGCGAAGCTCGGCGACATCGGTCATCGCGAAGCTGGGGTTCTGTCTCATGGCATCCTCACGTCGTGCTCACCGCTGGCAGGACGGGCACCAGTACAGCTTGCGTGCGCCCATCTCCTCGAGGACGATCGCCGTCCCGCATACGCGGCAGGGCAGGCCCGCGCGATGGTAGACCCAGTGCCGGTCGTCGCGGTGGGCCATGGCCCGGCGGTACGCCTCGGGGTCGAGATCGTCCATCGTCATCATCTGACCGGTCTCGACGCCGATCGCGAGGAGGCGCACCCAGTCCCGCCACATCTCGCGGACGACCTCCTCGGGGACGTCCCGGCCCGGCGTATGGGGGTTCAGGCGCGCCCGGAACAGGATCTCCGCGCGGTAGACGTTGCCGATCCCGCTCACGACGTTCTGATCCATGAGGAGGAGGCCGATGGGCGTGGGCTTGCGGCGTACGACGGACGTGAAGCGCTCCTCACCCTCTCCGGCGTCGTCCACGAGCGGATCGGGACCCAGCTTCGCGATCGTCGCCTGCACCTCGTCGGGGCTCTGCAGCTCGCACGCCGTGGGACCGCGCAGGTCGGCGCTCGTCACCTCGGTGAGGAGGCGGAGTCGCACCTGACCGACCACGGGCGGCGGCCACGCATCGCCCTCATCGGCGAGGCCGCGCGTCTGCTCGCTCATCCTCACGCGGACGCGCGCGCGACGCGGGGCGCCGATCGACGAGAGCGAGTTCTCCCCCGCGGCGTCGAAGACGGGCTCGAGGTCCGTGCCGCGCTGGTTGGTCTGCCCCATGCGCCCGTTGGCCGAGGCGATGGTCGGATCGACGAGGATCTCACCGGCGAAGTCCCAGGCGCCGTACATGCCCAGGTGCACGCGCAGCCAGATGTCGTCGTCGAACTCGAGGAACATCTGCTTGCCCACCGCGCGCACGCGGGTCGCCGAGCGTCCGTCGATGACCGCCGCGCCCTCCGTGAATCGCCCCTGCGGGCTGGACGCGCGCACGCGATGTCCGACGATGTTCCGCTCGAACTGACGCGCGATGCGGTGGACCGAATGCCCCTCGGGCATCAGAGCGCGCGGGGGTCGGGCTCGAGGGTTCCGTCGGTCTCGTAGGCCGCGAGCTGCGCGATGCGCCGAGCGTGGCGCTCCTCGCCCGGGAAGGGCGTCGCGATGAAGCGGTCGATGAAGGAGACGGCCTCGTCGAAGGTGTGCTGGCGCGCGCCGATGGCGATGACGTTGGCGTCGTTGTGCTCGCGGGCGAGCTCCGCCGTCGCGAGGTTCCAGACGAGCGCGGCGCGCACGCCCCGCACCTTGTTCGCCGCGATCTGCTCGCCGTTGCCGGAGCCGCCGAAGACCACACCGAGCGCCTCGACCCCGGCGGACTGATCGCGCACGACGGCCTCGGCGGCGCGGATGCAGAACGCCGGGTAGTCATCGAGCGGATCGAACTCGATCGGACCGTGGTCGACCACCGAATGCCCCTGCCCCGCGAGATGGTGCTGGAGCTGCGTCGAGAACTCGAGGCCCGCGTGATCGGTGGCGATGTGGATGCGCATGCCTCCATCCTAGAAGCGCCGCGCAGGCCTCAGACGGCGGGACGACCGCCTCAGCGCGTAGGCTTGTCAGGTTGCCGCAGACGCCAGCAGCGCCTGCCCGCGGCATCCACCCTGACCCTTGGGAGACACGCACGTGCCTGGAGAGAACCTCACCCGCAGCGAGGCGCAGGAGCGCCGCAGCATCGTCGACACCTCCTCCTACGAGGTGGCGCTGGATCTGACGACCGGCCCGGAGGTCTTCCGGTCCCGCACCGTGATCCGCTTCGCCGCGACGGCGGGATCGTCGACCTTCGTCGACCTCATCGCCCGGACGGTCCACGAGATCACGCTCAACGGCCGGTCGGTGGACGCGGCCGCCTTCGCCGATGCGCGCATCGCGCTCGAGGGGCTCGCGAGCGAGAACGAGCTGATCGTCGACGCCGACTGCCTGTACACCAACACCGGTGAGGGACTCCACCGGTTCGTCGACCCGGTCGACGGCGAGGTCTACCTGTACTCCCAGTTCGAGGTGCCGGACTCGCGCCGCGTCTTCGCCGTGTTCGAGCAGCCCGACCTCAAGGCGACGTTCCAGTTCACCGTCACCGCACCGGCCGCGTGGAAGGTCGTCTCCAACTCGCCCACGCCGGAGCCCGTGGCCACCGGGGCCGACACGGCGACGTGGACCTTCGAGCCCACCCCGCGCATCTCCTCGTACATCACCGCGCTCGTGGCGGGACCGTACGAGGCGACCTTCTCCGAGCTGACGAGCGCGTCGGGCCGGGTCATCCCGCTCGGCGTCTACGGGCGCAAGAGCCTGTGGCAGCACCTGGACGCCGACTACATCTTCGACAAGACCCGTCAGGGCTTCGCGTACTTCGAGGAGAAGTTCCAGGTCCCCTACCCGTTCGCGAAGTACGACCAGCTCTTCGTCCCCGAGTTCAATGCGGGAGCGATGGAGAACGCCGGTGCGGTCACCTTCACCGAGACGTACGTCTTCCGCAGCAAGGTCACCGACGCCGTGAAGGAGCGACGTGTCGTCACGATCCTCCACGAGCTCGCCCACATGTGGTTCGGCGACCTGGTGACCATGAAGTGGTGGAACGACCTGTGGCTCAACGAGTCGTTCGCCGAATGGGCGTCGACGATCGCCACGGCCGAGGCGACGGAGTGGACCGAGGCGTGGACCACGTTCAACGCCATGGAGAAGACCTGGGCGTACCGCCAGGACCAGCTCCCGTCCACGCACCCCGTCGTCGCCGAGATCAACGACCTCGAAGACGTCCAGGTGAACTTCGACGGCATCACCTACGCCAAGGGCGGCTCGGTGCTGAAGCAGCTCGCCGCCTGGGTGGGCATCGAGGAGTTCTTCGCCGGCGTCGCCGCGTATTTCCAGAAGCACGCCTGGGGCAACACCGAGCTCAGCGATCTGCTGACGGAGCTCGAGGCGACGAGCGGCCGCGAGCTCACCAGCTGGTCGAAGAAGTGGCTCGAGACCGCGGGCGTCAACACGCTGTCGCCCGAGATCAAGACGGATGCCACGGGCACCATCACGCGGTTCGCCATCGTGCAGACGGCGCCCGCCGACTACCCGACGATCCGCCCGCATCGCCTCGGTGTCGGCTTCTACACGCTCCAGGGCGACCTGGTGCGCACGCACTACATCGAGGTCGACGTCGACGGCGACCTGACCGAGGTTGCGGAGCTCACCGGCATCCGTCGACCCGATCTCGTGCTGCTCAACGACGGGGACCTGGCCTACGCCAAGATCCGCCTCGACGACACGTCGCTGCAGACCGCCATCGCGCACCTCGGCGAGATCAGCGACCCGCTGGCGCGCTCGCTCGTCTGGGGCGCCGCGTGGGATCAGACCCGCGACGCCGAGGCATCGGCATCCGACTACGTCGACCTCGTGCTGCGCAACATCGGCGCCGAGACCGAGTCCACGACCGTCCGCACGACCCTCGCCCAGCTCCAGCTCGCCGCGAACTCCTACGTGGCGCCGGACAAGCGCGCGCAGACGCGGGAGAAGGTCGCCGACGCGCTGTGGCAGCTCGCGCAGGATGCCGAGCCGAGCAGCGACAGCCAGCTCCAGTTCGTGACGGCGTTCGCGTCGGCGGCGGCCACGCCCGCGCACGCCGACACGGTGCGGGCGCTCCGCGACGGGACGGCCACGCTCGAGGGGCTCGAGATCGACGCCGACCTGTCGTGGGCTCTGCTCGTCTCGCTCGCCGCGGCCGGCGGGGTCGACGCGGCCGACATCGAGGCGGCGCTCGCGGGCGACAACACCGCGAAGGGCGGCGAGTTCGCCGCCCAGGCGCGCGCGGCGCTCCCGACCGTGGCGGCGAAGCGGGCCGCGTGGTCCTCGCTCATCGACGCGCCCGATCTGCCGAACACCGTCGTGCGATCGGCCGCGCTCGGCTTCGTGCACCCCGCGGGCGTGGAGGCTCTCAGATCGTTCGTCGACGCGTACTTCGAGATGCTGATCCCGATCTGGGAGGGCCGCACGTATCAGATCGCGAACTACCTGATCACGGGCCTGTACCCCGCACCGCTCGCCGACACCGCGCTGCGGGATGCCACGCGACGCTGGCTCGAGGCCCACCGCGACGCGGCGCCGGCCCTGCGCCGACTCGTGAACGAGAACCTCGCCGGTGTCGAGCGGGCCCTGGCCGTGCAGGAGCGCGACGCCCAGTAGTCGTTCCGCCCGTCGACGAGGGCATCCTCCTGCGGGGGGATGCCCTCGTCGCGTTCCGGTACCCCGGGCGGATGTGCGCTGCTCCGGGCGTCCGTAGCGTCGAAGCATGATCGTTGCAGAAGGTCTCACCAAGAGGTTCGGCGACACCACCGCCGTATCCGACGTCTCGTTCACCGTGCAGCCCGGGAAGGTCACCGGCTTCCTGGGCCCGAACGGCGCCGGCAAGTCCACCACGATGCGGATGATCGTCGGGCTGGATCGCCCGACCGCCGGCCGGGTCACCGTGAACGGGCAGCCCTACCGAGCCTCCCGCGCGCCGCTGACCGAGGTCGGCGTGCTGCTGGATGCCAAGGCTGTTCACACCGGACGCAGCGCGCGAGCGCACCTGCGCGCGATCGCGGCGACCCACGGTGTGCCGAAGTCGCGTGTCGACGAGGTGATCGACCTCACCGGCATCGCCTCGGTCGCGGGACGGCGCGCCGGCAAGTTCTCGCTGGGCATGGGCCAGCGGCTCGGGATCGCCGCCGCGCTCCTCGGCGACCCCCAGACCCTCATCCTCGACGAGCCGGTCAACGGACTCGATCCCGAGGGCGTGCGCTGGGTCCGTCAGTTCGTGCGGTACCAGGCTGCGCAAGGGCGCACCGTGCTGCTCTCCAGCCACCTGATGAGCGAGATGTCGCTGACGGCCGACCACGTCATCGTCCTCGGCCGGGGGCGGGTGCTCGCCGACGCTGCCCTCGGCGAACTGGTCGCGGCCTGGACGGCCACCACCGTGCTCGTCCGGACTCCGCGGCCGACGGAGCTCGTCGAAGCCCTCACCGGACCGGGTGTCGCCGTGACCACGAAAGAAGCGGGCGTCCTCCACATCGAGGGGGTCACGGCCGCGGGCATCGGCGACATCGCCGCCGCAGCAGGCATCCCTCTCCACGAACTCACCCCCACCGCCGGCTCGCTCGAGGACGCCTACCTCGCTCTCACGGGCGATGCCGTCGAATACCGTACGAAAGTCGTCGCCGAGCCCACTCAGGAGCTGTCATGACCCTGCCCGCCGTCACCGACCCCGGCGCCACCCGACCCGCCGCGCCGAGTGCGTCCGCAAGCGGCCGCACCTCCCTGCCGGATGCCCACCTCACCTTCGCCCGCGTGATCCGCAGCGAAGCGATCAAGCTCTTCTCGCTGCGCTCCACGTGGTGGTCGATCGCCGTCGCCGCGCTGCTGTCGGTCGGCATCTCGTTGCTTATGGCCCTCGCCTCGGGCGACTTCGGTCCCCGCTTCCCGCCGATCATGGCCATCGTCGCCCCGATCCAGTTCACGATGCTCGTCGCCGGAATCCTGGGAGCCATCGCCGTCACCGGCGAGTACTCGACCGGGATGATCCGCTCCTCCCTCACCGCCGTTCCGCAGCGCGGCGCGGTCCTCGCCGCGAAGGCGCTCGTCATGGGACTCTTCCTCGCCGTGGCGTCGGCGGTGATCTTCGCGATCGCCGTCGTGGCGACCGCTCCCCTCCTCTCGGTCCAGATCGACTGGAGCGAGCCGGCAGGCTCCCTCGTCCCTGTGGCCTACGGTGTGCTGTCGCTGACGGCCTTCGCCCTCCTCGGCGTCAGCTTCGGCTTCATCATCCGCAACGGCGCCGGTGCGATCGCCGCGACGGTCGGTCTGCTGTTCGTCGCCCCGATCGTGGTGAGTCTCTTCACGATGTTCGGTCCGGCGTGGGAGTGGGTGATCGACCTCGGTCAGTACCTGCCGGTGAGCGCTTCCCAGACGCTGACCGCCCCCGGCGCGGAAGAGGTGCTCCCGGCCCTCATCGCCCTCCTCGCGTGGGTGGCGGCCGGGCTCATCGGCTCGTGGGCGGTCCTCCGCACGCGTGACGCGTAGAGTCGAGCCCGTGTCGACGCGCAGCCGCAGTGCGCCTCCGCCGGAGGACGACCTGCGGCTGCCGCGTCCGCCCGGGCTCATCCGGCGGTTCTGGGGTCGGCATGCGCTCCTCGCGGACGTGCTGATCGCGCTCTTCTGCCTGCTCGTCACCCTCACACCGCCCTCCGCGTTCCGTGCCGCCGGGGCGGAAGGCGGAGCGCACCCCTCGACGGTTCCGCTCGTCGTCCTCACCATCGCGAGCTGCGCGCTCCTCCTCCGCCGCCGTCAGTGGCCGCTGATCGTCTTCGTCGCATCGGCTGTGCTGGCCGCGGCCTTCCTGTTCGCGCCGGCGCCCATGGGGCCTGCGCTGCTGCTGTTCGCCAGCTACTCCCTCGCCGTCTACGGCTCCTCCCGCGCGGCCTGGACGGGATTCGGCCTCGGCATCGGCGGACTGACCGTCCTGGCGACGCTCCTGTGGCTCACCGGCGCCGTCGCGTTCTCCATCGCCGTCAACGCCGTGGTGGGCGAAGCCGTGCTGACCCTCATCGGAACCCTCATCGGCGTGAACGTCGGCAACCGCAAGCGGTATCTCGAGGCGATCATCGAGCGCTCGCGTCAGCTGCTGCGAGAGCGCGATCAGCAGGCTCAGCTCGCGGCATCCGCCGAGCGGGCCCGTATCGCACGCGAGATGCACGACATCGTGTCCCACTCGCTGACGGTGATCGTCGCTTTGACGGACGGCGCCTCGGCGACGTCCGACGTCGAGCGCGCGCGCGTCGCGACCGCGCAGGCATCCGAGACGGCGCGCAGCGCCCTGCGCGAGATGCGGGCGATGCTCGGCGTGCTCCGCGACGAGTCCGACCAGGCGGCGCCGCTCCTGCCGCTCGACGAGGATGCCGTCGCCGCGGCCGTCGATTCCGCCCGCGCCGCCGGCTTCCCCGTCACCGTCCGCACGAGCACCGCCGACGGTGCCCCACCGATCCTCCCGCGACCTGTGAGGTTCGCTGTCGGACGGGTCGTGCAGGAGGGACTCACCAACGCGATGCGCCACGCCCCGGGCGTGACGGCGATCGACGTGGCGGTCGCCGTGGGCGGGGGCCGCGTTCAGGTCGACGTGCGCAACGACGGCGTCTCCGGCGTCGGCGAGGGCGGCGGGTACGGACTCCGAGGGCTCCGGGAGCGCGTCGACCTCGCTGGCGGCACCCTGACGGCCGGTCCTGCCGGCTCGTCATCCTGGCGGCTGCACGCCGACATCCCCTTCACCGACGACGAGCTCGCCGCCCCTGAGGGACGCGGCGGGACGGAGAGACCATGACAGACCGCATCCGCATCCTCCTCGTCGACGATCAGGAGCTCATCCGCGTGGGATTCCGGCTCGTGCTCGAGGCCGAGGCGGACCTCCTCGTCGTCGGTGAGGCCGGCGACGGCGACGAGGCCGTCCGCGAGGCGAACCGCCTGCGCCCCGACGTCGTGCTGATGGATGTCCGGATGCCGCGGACCGACGGCATCCAGGCGACCGCCCGCGTGGTGCGGAACCTGCCCGACACGCGCGTGCTGGTCCTCACGACCTTCGACCTCGATGAGTACGCGTTCGGCGCGCTCCACGCCGGCGCGAGCGGGTTCTTGCTGAAAGACGCGCAGCGGGCCGAGCTCACGAGCGCGGTGCGCGCCGTGCACCGGGGCGACGCCGTGCTGTCCCCGCGCGTGACCCGCCGGGTCCTCGAGACGATGGGACCGGCCTCGCCGCCTCTGGTGGGACCGGACCCCGCGGCGGGGCTCACCGAGCGGGAGCGGGAGGTCTTCGTCGCGATCGGGCGCGGTCTCACCAACACCGAGATCGCCGCAGAGCTCTACCTCGGCGAGTCGACGGTGAAGACCCACGTCGGCCGCATCCTCACGAAGCTCGGCGCGCGCGACCGCATCCAGGCGGTGATCCTCGCGCATCGCTGGGGGCACGTGGGGGACGCGGGCTGATGCTCACCTCGCTCCAAGACGACGCTGACTAGGATCGTGGCGATGAGACTCGATTCCTCCGCAGACCCGAGCATCTGGAGCAGCCTCGGCAGGATCGCCACGGATGTCGGACTCCGCGCGGCCGGGATCGCCGCGATTATCCTCGGCGCGTTCCTGATCGCCTGGCTCCTGCGCATCGTCATCCGCCGCGTGGTCCGCCGGATCGTCGCGGGGGCGAAGTCGAAGGCCAATGTCGACGACACCCGCGCGATCGAGGCCTCGCCGCTCGCGCAGGTGCGACTGGTCCAGCGGACGCGGACTCTCGGCACGATCCTGCAGAACATCGTCAACGTGACGCTCGTCATCATCGCGCTGATCCTCTGCGTGCAGGTGATCAACCCCGACGTGCTCGGATCGTTCGCGCTGCTCTCGGCAGCGATCGGCGCCGGTCTCGGCTTCGGTGCGCAGAACATCGTCAAGGATGTGCTCAACGGCATCTTCATCGTGGCCGAGGACCAGATCGGCATCGGCGACGTCGTGGACGTCGGCCTGGCGACCGGCATCGTCGAGTACGTGAGCGTGCGCATCACCCACGTCCGCGACGTCAACGGCACCCTCTGGTACGTGCGCAACGGCGAGATCACCCGCATCGGCAATATGTCGCAGGGATGGTCCCGTGTGATCGTCGACCTGGCCGTCCCCGCCGACGTCGTCATCGAGGACGTCGAGAAGGCGATGCTCGATTCGGCCAAGAGTCTCGCGAAGGACGCCAAGTGGCGGACGCGGATCATCGAGCAGCCGGAGATCTGGGGCCTGGAGTCGGTGTCCGGCGATGCGCTCGTCATCCGACTCGTGATGAAGACGCGCGCGAACGCGAAGGACGACGTCGCTCGGGAGCTGCGCATGCGATTGAAGCGGGCGATCGACCAGATGGGCATCACCCTCCCCCAGCTCAACTCGATCACCCTCACGGGTCTCGAGGGCGCCCAGCGCGTGCGCGGCGCGAACCCGCCCAAGACCAAGCCGACGCCGGTGGCCGTCCGCGACGCCAAGCCCGTATGGCGCCCGAAGCGCAAGGGCGCCGCGCCCGCGCCGTCCGATGCGTCGACCTCCGACTCTGCGGAGCGCGAGAAGGGGGACGCGTCGTGAGCGACGACGCCCGACTGAGCTTCTACGCGGAGGTCGGCGGACACGACACCTTCGTGCGCCTCGTCGACGCGTTCTATCGCGGCGTCGCGGGCGATGACGTGCTGAAACCGATGTATCCGGAAGAGGATCTCGGGCCCGCCGCCGAGCGCCTCACCCTGTTCCTCGAGCAGTACTGGGGCGGACCGTCGACCTACAGCGAGAGGCGCGGGCACCCGCGGCTGCGGATGCGCCACCAGCCCTTCCACGTGAACCCGGACGCCCGCGACCGCTGGCTGCTCCACATGCGGAACGCTGTCGACGAGCTCGCCCTGCCGCCGCTGCACGAAGCGACCCTCTGGGACTACCTCCAGCGCGCGGCGTTCGCCATGGTCAACACGTTCGAGCCGACCGGCATCGGACCGGCCCAGGGCACCCGGCCCGCGGGGTCGCTGCCCATCCATCCCGACACGACGAAGGAGTCGTCATGACCGCAGCCGCCTTCGAGGGCGCCGATACCCCGCATTCCACCGATGTGCTCGTCATCGGGTGGGGGCTGGCGGGTCTCGTCGCGGCGGGTGAGGCGGTGGCGGCGGGAAAGCGCGTGATCATCGTCGACCAGGAGCCCCGGACGAACCTCGGCGGTCAGGCGTTCTGGTCCTTCGGGGGCCTCTTCTTCGTCGACTCGCCCGAGCAGCGCCGTCTGGGCATCTCAGACTCGCTCGACCTCGCGCGACAGGACTGGTTCGGCACCGCCGGTTTCGACCGCGAGGAGGACCTCTGGCCGCGCCGGTGGGCTGAGGCTTACCTCGACTTCGCGCACGGCGAGAAGCGCGCGTGGCTGCGCGAGAAGGGCGTCGGCTTCTTCCCCATCGTCGGCTGGGCCGAACGCGGCGGCTATACCGCCACCGGTCCCGGCAACTCGGTTCCTCGGTTCCACATCACCTGGGGTACCGGGCCGGGACTCGTCGCCCCCTTCCAGGCGGCGGTCGAGCAGGCGGAGGCCTCCGGGCGCCTGGTCATCCTGCCCCGCCACAAGGTGACATCGCTGACGGTCGACGGCGGCGCCGTCACCGGAGCGAGCGGCGATGTCCTCGCGCCCTCCGGTGCGCCGCGCGGTGCGGCGACCTCGCGCGAGCGGGTCGGCGGGTTCCGAATCGCGGCATCGGCGACGGTGGTCAGCTCGGGCGGCATCGGCGGCAACCACGACCTCGTCCGGGCCCAGTGGCCGTCGCGCCTCGGCACGCCGCCGACCTCGATGCTCTCCGGCGTCCCCTCCTACGTCGACGGCTCGATGCAGCCCGTCAGCGAGGCCGCCGGCGCGCGGGTGATCAACGGCGACCGCATGTGGCACTACGTCGAAGGCATCCAGAACTGGGACCCGATCTGGCCGGACCACGGCATCCGCATCCTCCCGGGCCCCTCCTCGATCTGGCTCGACGCGACCGGCAAGCGCCTCCCCGTGCCGCTCTTCCCGGGCTTCGACACGCTGGGCACCCTGGAGCATCTGCGCGGTACCGGTCACGACCACTCCTGGTTCGTGCTGTCGCAGTCGATCATCGAGAAGGAGTTCACCCTCTCCGGCAGCGAGCAGAACCCCGATCTCACCGAGAAGGACGTGCGCCTCCTGGTGAAGTCACGGCTCGGGAAGGGCGCGGCGGGGCCCGTCCAGGCCTTCCTCGATCACGGAGCCGACTTCGTCGTGCGCCGCACCCTCGACGAACTCATTTCGGGGATGCGCGCCCTTCCCGGCGGCGACGCCCTCGACCCGGAGCGGGTCCGTGAAGAGGTCGTGGCCCGCGACCGCGAGATCGACAACGACTTCACGAAGGATGCCCAGATCGCGATGCTGCGTTCGGCGCGCGCCTTCCGGGGCGATCGCCTCATCCGCACCGCCAAGCCGCACCGCATCCTCGACCCGGCCGCGGGTCCGCTCATCGCGGTCAAGCTCCATGTCCTCACACGCAAGTCGCTGGGCGGCCTCGAGACAGACCTCTCCGGCCGCGCACTCGGCGTCGACGGCGAGCCGATCCCGGGTCTTTACGCCGCCGGTGAGGCCTCCGGGTTCGGCGGCGGCGGTGTGCACGGCTATCGGGCTCTCGAGGGCACGTTCGTCGGCGGCTGTCTCTTCTCCGGGCGGATCGCCGGACGGGCGGCCGCCGCGGCGGTCTGAACCGCCGAGCAGCCTCAGCCGAGGCCGGTCGTCCGAACGGCGGTGAGCCCCGAGCGCACCGTGCTCCGGGTGAGGACGTGACCGCGGGAGAGGCTGACGCGCGTCCAGGGGCCGCTCCGGCGCACGGCGGCGACCTCCTCGCCGGCGATGAACCCGAGCGCGAATGCGGTGAACGCGACGCCCAGCGGCACTCCTCCGAGCTCCGGATCGTCCGGACCCCAGACGGCTGCGCGCACCGCACGGACCGCGTCCTCGCCCGCGTCGGCCGGGACGGCACGCGCGACCGCGGCGATCCCCCACTGCGCGCGGGCGGCCAGTGCGGCGGCGGCGATCTCGCCCGCGGGCTCCCATCCGCTGCGCGGCGGCGAGATCCCCGCCCAGGATGCCGTCTGCCCCGTGTCGGGGAGGTGTACCGCGTGCGGGTGATCGGCGTCGACCGAGAGCGCGGAGGCCTCCACGACGAGATCGCAGACGAGCTCGGGATCGACCGCCAAGAAGCGCATCCCGAGGATCGTCGGCGTCTCCTCCAGGAGCGTGGCCGGCGCCAGCGGCGCGGATGACAGCGCGAGCACCCCGCTCTCGGCGCGCAGCCGCACGTTCCCGTCGCCGAGGCGCACGGCGCGCCGTGCGAACGTCACGGCGTCGGCGGCGGCGAGCGGATCGGCGAACAGGAGTCGGGAGGGCACCCGCCCTAAACTACCAACGGCGGCCGACCGAGGGCGCCGGAGCGGAGACGACGTGGAGCGGGACCTCGATCCGGGCGGCGACCCGGTGGATGCGATGCTCGCCGTGCTCGACCTCGCCTCGAGCGACGCCCGGACGACGGAGGACATCTTCACCGGGACGTCCCACCCGATGCCGAGCGGCCGCATCTTCGGTGGACAGGTGCTCGCGCAGGCGATCCTCGCCGCCGACCGCACGACGGGCGACGATCGGGTGCCGCACTCGATGCACGGGTACTTCCTTCGTCCCGGCGACGCTGGCCAGGGCCTCACCTTCTCGGTCGACCGCATCCACGATGGTCGCTCGTTCTCCACGCGCCGCACCCAGGCCTTCCAGGACGGCGTCCCCATCTTCTCGATGATCGCCTCGTTCGAGCGCGAGGACCCGGGGCTCGACCATCAGTCGTCGATGCCCGAGGGCGTCCCGTCCCCCGAGGAGATCCGCGAGCGCTCCGACGGGGCGTCCGTCCATCCTCTGTCTCGTCGGCTGATCGACGCGAGTCCCATCGAGGTCGTCCACGTGAGCGGAGACCTCTACTCGGATGCGACACGGGCGCGAGAACCCCATCAGGCGGTGTGGATGCGGACGCGCCGGAGCATCGGCGACGATCCGGCACTCCACCGTGCCGTCCTCGCCTACCTCAGCGACATGACGATCCAGGAGCCGGTGCTTCGCGCCCATGGAGTCTCATGGGCGGCTCACGGGCTCAAGGTCGCGAGCCTGGACCACGCGATGTGGTGGCACCGGCCGGCGCGTGTCGACGAGTGGCTCCTGTACGTGCAGGACTCGCCCAGCGCGCGCGGGGGTCGAGGCCTGTCGACGGGCCGGCTGTTCGGCCGCGATGGCAGGCTCGTCGCCTCCGTCGCGCAGGAGATCATGGTGCGGGTGCCGGAGGAGCGCTGACAGACCCCGGTCGACGGCGCGCGGTCTCCACCTCTATCTGCGGTGGCCGTACGCGATCGGCTCGCCGAGGTACGGCGCCCACGCCTCGCGCATCGTCTCGGACAGCCGCATCGGACGACCCGAGCGGGCGTCGACCATCACGACGACCGAGGTGGCGCGGGCGTAGAGCCGCTGCGGCACGTCGCCGAGCGGGCTGTACACGTCGTAGCAGACCTCGATGCTCGACCCGCCGATCTTGCCGAACCACATCTGGATGTCCAGCGGCTCGCGCCGGTAGGGCACGGGAGCGAGGTACTCGATCTCCTGACGGGCGATGAGGGTGAGGACGCCCGCGGAGATCCCGCTTTCGATCACCGCGGTGCTCGGGGCCGTGTCGCCCGCCTCGGGGGTCCAGAACACCCGAACGCGCGCCTCTTCGAGGAGCTTCAGCATCGAGGTGTTGTTGACGTGGTTGAACGCGTCGAGGTCGCCCCAACGGAGGTGGATGGGAACGTGCAGACGGATGCCGGAGGGGTCGCCCCCGGCATCCGTCGCCGGCGTCGTGTCAGTCACGCGTGAGCTTGCGGTGGGTGGACCGGTGCGGGGCGGCCGCCTCAGCCCCGAGGCGCTCGATCTTGTTCGCCTCGTACGCCTCGAAGTTGCCCTCGAACCAGTACCACTGGTCGGGCTTCTCGTCGGTCCCCTCGTACGCGAGGATGTGGGTCGCGATGCGGTCGAGGAACCACCGGTCGTGGGTGATGACCACCGCGCAGCCGGGGAACTCAAGCAGGGCGTTCTCGAGCGAACCGAGGGTCTCGACGTCGAGGTCGTTCGTCGGCTCGTCGAGCAGGAGCAGGTTGCCGCCCTCCTTGAGGGTCAGCGCGAGGTTCAGTCGGTTCCGCTCACCGCCCGACAGGACGCCCGCCTTCTTCTGCTGGTCGGGCCCCTTGAACCCGAACTTCGAGACGTACGCGCGGGAGGGGATCTCGGTCTTGCCGACCGTGATGATGTCGAGCCCGTCGGAGACGACCTCCCACAGCGTCTTGTTCGGGTCGATGTTGGAGCGGCTCTGGTCGACGTAGCTGATCTTGACCGTCTCGCCCACCTTCAGGTCGCCGCCGTCGAGCGGCTCGAGTCCGACGATCGTCTTGAAGAGCGTGGTCTTGCCGACGCCGTTCGGACCGATCACCCCGACGATGCCGTTGGGCGGCAGGCTGAAGCTGAGTCCGTCGATGAGGCTGCGGTCGCCGAAGGCCTTCGACAGCTTCTTCGCCTCGATGACGACGCTGCCCAGTCGCGGACCCGCGGGGATCTGGATCTCCTCGAAATCGAGCTTGCGCGTGCGCTCGGCCTCGGCGGCCATCTCCTCGTATCGTGCCAGGCGCGCCTTCGACTTCGTCTGGCGGCCCTTCGCGCTCGAGCGCACCCACTCGAGCTCGTCCTTCAGCCGCTTGGCGAGCTTGGCGTCCTTCTTGCCCTGGATGTCGAGGCGCTCGGCCTTCTTCTCCAGGTAGGTGGAGTAGTTGCCCTCGTAGCCGATGAGACGACCGCGGTCGACCTCGGCGATCCATTCGGCCACGTTGTCCAGGAAGTACCGGTCGTGGGTGATCGCGATGACCGCGCCCTTGTACGACGTCAGGTGCTGCTCGAGCCATAGCACGCTCTCGGCGTCCAGGTGGTTGGTGGGCTCGTCGAGGAGCAGGAGGTCGGGTTTCTGCAGGAGGAGCTTGGCCAGCGCCACGCGGCGCTTCTCACCGCCCGACAGGGGCGCGATGGCCGCATCGGCCGGAGGGGTGCGGAGCGCATCCATGGCCTGCTCGAGCTGGGAGTCGAGGTCCCAGGCGTCGGCCGCGTCGATCTCTTCCTGGAGGCTCCCCATCTCGGCCAGCAGCGTGTCGAAGTCCGCGTCGGGATCGCTCATGAGCCCCGAGATCTCGTTGAAGCGATCGACCTTCGCCTTGATCGCGATGCCGTCCTGGATGTTCTCGAGGACGGTCTTGGACTCGTCGAGTTCGGGCTCCTGCATCAGGATGCCGACGGTGAACCCCGGCGACAGCTTCGCCTCGCCGTTGGAGGGCTGGTCGAGACCGGCCATGATCTTGAGGATGGTGGACTTCCCGGCACCGTTCGGGCCCACCATGCCGATCTTCGCACCGGGGAGGAACGCCATCGTGACGTCGTCGAGAATGAGCTTCTCGCCGACCGCCTTGCGGGCACGGACCATGGAGTAGATGTATTCGGCCATAACGGACCAAGTCTACGGTGCCGGTCACCAGTCGATGGGCCGCGTCTCCCCCACGAGGCACCCGCCGCTGGGGAGGACGGGCAGGATGACCGCGGTCGGCGTCTTCGTGGACGGCCCGACCTGTCCGACGAGGCACGCGTCGTCCCATCGCACCGAGAACTGGATGCTGTCAGCCGCCAGCCCCACCGAGGTGCGGTCCTTGGTGACCTCCATCGCCGCCCGGTCGAACCCCGCGCGTTGCAGGGCGTCGACGTAAGCGCGGCCTTTGACCCTGTTGTCGGTCCCCCAGACCCGCTCCATCACCTCCGTGAACAGCGGCAGGTTGTCCTCGGCGGTGCCGTCGGCGACGAGCACGGGACCGGTGGCCGTCGGGGTAGGACTCGGAGTCGTCGCGATCGTGGTCGGCGCCGTCGCGGTCGGCGTGGCCGCCGGTCCCGTCAGGGGCGCGCACGCGACGAGCAGGGCGACGGACGCGCCGACGACGAGCATGCCGACGGCGCATCGGGGATGGGGACGGCGCACGCCCCCGAGTCTACGGCGGCGGGCGGCGCCGCCCGGACCCGTCAGAACGGCGTGGAGTCCTCGACCAGAGCGGGCGCCCATGTGTCCGATCTGTCGACGGATGTCGGTGCCGGCTCGGGCATGTGCGACGGCGGCGCCGACCCCGCCTCGGGACCGGCTCCGGCGGGTGTCGGTGCGCCTTCGCGTCGATAGACCGTGGTCCCCCAGAGGAGGTCGTGGCCGAGGGCGGCGGCATCGATCTCGGCTGCCACCCCCTGACGCCCGTTGGCCTCCCACTCCCGCAGTTTGAACGAGCCCGACACGATGACGCGGTGCCCTTTGCGCAGGGATGCGAGCGCGTGCTCGGCGAGACCGCGGTACGCCGACACGGCGTACCAGTTCGTGTGGCCGTCCACCCACGTGCCCGTTGCCTCGTCGCGTCGACGGACGTTGCTGGCCAGGCGGAAGTTGATGACGGGCACGCCCGTCGATGTCTGTCGACGCTCCGGGTCGTTGGCTACCGTCCCCACGACGGTGATCTGATCGCTCATCTCGGTGGCTCCTGTCTCGGCGGAGCATCTCCCCGCCGACACCGAGCGTGCCGTGGCGGGACCGGAAGCGGGTCCGGTGCTGTCGCAGGCGTGGAGAACGACGCTCCGCGCCGAGCTGGGGAGAAGGCTCTCAGTGTCCGGGGTCGAAGCTATGTTCGAAGAAAGGAGGACCTCATGCCCGCACTGCGCACGACATCACCGCTCCCGCCGCGCGATCCGCTGGTCAACGGCGCGACGCTGGTTGCCGCATCCGAGAATCTCTGGCGCGTCATCGGGCCGTCCGGTCGCATCCTCGGACACCTCGGCGCCCGCGGCGACGGGACCGCGCGGCGTTACCTCGCGCTGCGCTATCAGCCTGCGCAGCGCCGCCTCCGCGAGCTCGGCTCGTTCTGGAACGCCGCGGACGCGGTGGACTGCCTCCGCTGGTCTCGGTGATCAGACGACGGCCGCGAGCACCTCCCCCGCGGGCGACGGCGCCGCCGCCCTCACCGAGGGCCAAACCTCGCCGAGGACGCGCACAGCACGACGCAGCTGCTCGGGCGGTGCGGTGAACGGGATGCGCAGATGGCGCTCGTGTCCGCCGTCGGGAGAGAAGCGCGGTCCTGCCGAAAGATGCACGCCGCGCGCGCGGGCCGCCATCACGAGCCCCGAGCTGAGGGGCGCGTCGAGCTCCACCCAGACGCACACCCCGCCCGGCACATCCGGCACCCGCCACGCCGGTATCTCTTCGCGAAGCGCGCCGACCAGTGCGTCGCGCCCCTCGCCCAGTAGCTGGGCACGCTGCGCGAGGATCTCCGGCATCCGCTGCAGCAGCCGCACGGCGACTGCCTGTTCGAACTCAGGGGTGCCGAGCTCGCGCGAGGGTCGGAGGGCGATGATCCGCCGGATGAGATCCGGCGCCGCGCGGATCCATCCGATGCGCAGGCCGCCCCAGACGGTCTTGCCGAGCGAGCCGACGCGGACGACTCCCGTGCGCGCGAACGGAGTGGGCTCCTCCTCGCCGAGGGGATCGATCGCCAGTTCGCCGGTCGTCTCGTCGACCACCAGCAGTGTGCCCGCGGCTCCGGCTGAGCGCGCGATGACCTCCTGCTCGTCGATCGACATCGATCGGCCGGTCGGATTCTGGAAGGCGGGCATGAGGTAGGCGAGCGTCGGCCGGGCACGATCCAGAGCCTGCATCGCGCGGTCGAGGTCCCACCCGTCGTCGACGCTGACCGGGATGCTGACGAGCCTCGCGCCCGCGCCGCGCAGCGCCTCCGCCGCGTGAGGATAGGTCGGCGTCTCGATCGCCGCCCGCGATCCACGTCGCAGCATGGTCTCGGCGAGCAGATGGATGGCGCTCTGGGCGCCCGTGGTCACCATCACCTGGTCCGGGCTCGTCGGGATGCCGCGCGCGGTGTAACGGTCGGCGATCGCCGCGCGGAGTGCGGTCGACCCGACGATGTCGTACCCGGCGCGCGAGACGAGCGCGGCGGTGTCGAGCGCGGTCTCGCTCATGAGTCCCGCGAGCCCCGGCCAGGCTGCGGGGCTCGCCTGGGCCAGGTCGATGTCGTCCGCGGGCACCGCATCCCGTTCGGACACGCGGCGCCCGAGGGGAAGCGTGACGCTCCCCGACCCGCGGAGGCTCTCGATGTGCGCGGACGCGCGCAGGCTCCGGTAGGCGGCAGCGACGGTGGTCCGACTGAGCCCGAGGGCGTGCGCGAGCTCGCGTTCTGCCGGGAGCGCCGTCCGGGGGGCGAGCCGGTTGTCCAGGCACAGCAGGCGGATGCCGTCGGCCAGCGCCTCGTATGCGGGTTCGCGCGTTCGCCAGCCGCCGAGCGCGCGCGAGAGCCCGCGCGCGGTGATGCGGGAGTCCGTCGGTCCGCCAGAGTCCATAGGGCCACCCTAATCGGATTGGACTGCACGGATCGGGCCAATTCTGCGGTGTGATGGAGACATGGTCCTCCGCTCCGCGCAACTGCTCATCGGTCTCGTGCTCTTCGGCATCGGCTGCGCGGTCATGGTGCAGGCGGGCATCGGGCTCGACCCCTGGACCGTCTTCGCGCAGGGCGTGTCACGTCAGACCGGTATCGGCATCGGCTGGATCGCGAACATCGTCGGCTTCCTCGTGCTCCTCGTCTGGATCCCGCTCCGCCAGAAGCCCGGGATCGGCACGATCGCGAACATCCTGCTCGTCGGCACCAGCATGCAGCTCGCCCTGGAGGTGCTCCCCCTCGCTCAGGGCTTCCTGACGCAGCTTGCGGTGTTCCTCGGAGGCGTCGCCCTCGTGGCCCTGGCGTCAGGCCTCTACATCGGTGCGAACTTCGGTCCGGGGCCCCGCGACGGTCTCATGACGGGACTCCACGCCCGGTTCGGGTGGCCGATCTGGGCCGCCCGGCTCGGTGTCGAGGCGACGGTCCTCGTGGCGGGGTGGCTGCTCGGCGGCACGGTGGGGCTCGGCACCGTCCTGTTCGCGGTGCTGATCGGCCCCGCGGTGCACCTCACCCTGCCGTGGTTCGACCGGCGGCCGCGGCGCGTGCGGCGCGATGCGGACGTCCAGCCGATCGTCTGACGGCCGCGCGGCGGTGCCGCTCGCGGCTCAGTGCTCCCGGAATGTCGGCCAGTCCGCCCCCGGGGCCAGATGACTGTGGAGCGCATTCTTGGCGATGTCCATGCTCGGGTAGCTGCCCAGTGCGGACGATGCTCCCGCGATGGTGACCGTGTAGGCGCCCTCGGACTTGCGGATGCTACCGACGACCTGCCCCTCGGCGCCGTAGGCGAGCCAGAGCGTGGACGAAGCGGTGGTGGTCATGACGATTCCTTCCGACGTCTCGAACGCTACGCCGAGGCGGACGCGTGCACCATGGGTTGACTTCTCGCCGAGCAGCGCGGCGCGCGGCATCCGGAGGGTACGGTAGAGGGCGGTTCCCTTTCCCCTCCATAGCTCAGTGGATAGAGCGAGCGGTTTCTACCCGCCAGGTCGGGGGTTCGAATCCTCCTGGAGGGACAGCGACGTCCGCGCCCTGTGCACGCCGCGCGCCCCGCCTGTGTGGGTGGGCGTCGTTAGGATGGGCGGCATGGTGGCTGCAGCGGAGAACGACCGGCTCGTCTGGATCGATTGCGAGATGACCGGACTCGATCTCGAGGTCGACCAGCTCGTCGAGATCGCGATCATCGTCACCGACTACGAGCTGAAGATCCTCGACCCCGGCTTCCAGGTCGTGATCCGACCCGACCAGTCCGCGCTCGACCACATGAACGAGTTCGTGACGGGCATGCACCGCTCCTCCGGATTGCTCGAGCAGATCCCGCACGGCGTGAGTGTCGCCGAGGCCGAGTTCCAGTCCCTCGAGTACATCCAGCGGTTCGTACCCGAAGGCAAGGCGCCGCTCGCCGGCAACACGATCGGCACCGACCGCATGTTCCTCGCCCGGTACATGCCGCGCGTGGACCGCTGGCTCCACTACCGCAACGTCGACGTGTCGAGCATCAAGGAGCTCTCGCGCCGGTGGTATCCGCGCGCCTATTTCCAGGCCCCTGCGAAGGACGGCGGGCACCGGGCGCTCGCCGACATCCGCGAATCGATCCGCGAGCTCGCCTACTACCGCGAAGCCGTGTTCGTGCCCGAGCCGGGGCCCACCAGTGACGAGGCGCGCGTGCTCGCCGCGACCACCGTGTCGTCGTTTGCCTCCGGGCTGTAATACAATCGTGTGGTTGCCCGCGTGCGGGCGCATGGTGGGTATAGCTCAGTTGGTAGAGCACCTGGTTGTGGTCCAGGGGGTCGCGGGTTCAAGTCCCGTTACTCACCCCATGTACATCCCCGGTGAGGCGTGTCGATGATCGAGATGAGCGCCGAGGATTTCGAATCCCTCGTTGCCGACGAGCTCGACGCGCTTCCGGCGGAGATGGTCGACGGACTCGACAACGTGGTCTTCGTCGTCGAAGACCTGCCCGAGGACGGGTCGCTCGACCTCTTCGGACTCTACGACGGGTTGGCTCTGACGGAGCGGGACCGGTACGGGGTCGGCGAGCTGCCCGACCGGATCATGGTCTACCGGCATCCGCATCTGGACGCCTGCGACGACTTCGATCAGCTGCGCGACGAGGTGCACACCACCCTGGTCCACGAGATCGCCCACTTCTACGGCATCGACGATGAACGACTCCACGCGTTGGGCTGGGCATGACGCTCCCCCTCGTGGAACGCGACGTCGCCGAGCTCACCCAGCGCGAGCAGCCGTGGCAGACGGTCGTCTGGAACGACCCGGTGAACCTCATGTCGTACGTCACGCACGTGTTCCGCGAGTACTTCGGTTTCAGTAAGGCGCGCGCGGAACGGCTGATGCTCGCCGTCCACCACGAGGGCCACGCGGTGGTCGCCGAGGGCCCGCGCGAGCAGATGGAGCTGCACGTGCAGGCGATGCACGACTATGGCCTATGGGCCACCGTTCGTAGAGGAGAGCAATGACCGAGCGGATCGTCGTCCTCGAACTGGCGCGACTCGAGGCGGCGCACCTCACCGATCTGGTCGAGCAGTTCGCCGAGCTCCTGGCCGACAGCACTGTCGCGGACCCCGCCGTCGCCCGGCTGGTTCCGGACGCCTACCGCGACGATGCCGAGGCCGCGGCGGAATTCCGCAGCGTCACTCAGGGCGATCTGCTCGAGCGTCGCGTCGCCGACACCCGCACGGTGCGGGACACGCTGCTCGTGGACGGCGCACGACTGGCCGTGACGGCGATCGATGAGTCCTCGGCGACCGACGTCCTCACCCTGCCTCTCGACGAGGGGCAGGCGGCCGCGTGGCTGCGCACGCTCGCCGCCTTGCGGCTCGTCCTCGCGGCACGACTCGGCATCACCGAAGACGACGATCACGACGACGGCGATCCCCGGTTCGGCGTCTACGATTGGCTCGGCTTCCGGCTCGACGGTCTCTTGCGCGCGCTCGACGACTGACGCCTCGGACGTTCAGCGCACGCCGGAGCACCGGCTGCGCTTCAGGGAACCACGATCACGACAGAGGCGAGCGCGGCCGGGTCGTGCGCGCGCAGGTGCGCCTCTTCCTGGGCGGCCCACCGCTCCCAGTGCGGACGGTACACGTCCCCATCGCGGTCGAGAGCCCGACGTCGTCGCGAGATCGCCGGCGACTCCAGCCAGACCTGCACGTCGCTGAGCGCGCGACTCTCCGGTGTGAGGATGCCGGAACCCTCGACCACGAGCGTCCCCTCCGCGGGCACGTCGTGCGCTTCGGCGGTGCGGTGCCTGTCCCAGTCCCAGCGGTGCCACCTGCCGGCGCGACCGGCCTTGCGCGGGCGGAGCACGCCGTCGGTGACGAGTCGAACGCCCGCGTCGAGGCCGTCCCACCCCGGATACACCGAGTCGAGGGCGAGGAGCTCCCCACCCCGGCGCGCCGTCACGATTCTCGCAAGCGTCGACTTGCCGGCGCCGGAACGGCCGTCGATGAGGATCACGGCATCCTCGTACGGTGCCGCGGCGTGGAGCACGGCGTCCGCGGCGGAGGCGAGGGCGCGCTCAACGTCAGCGCTTGAGCGCACGGATGATGCGGCTGAGCGCGCGACCGGCGACCCACAGGAAAGGGATGCCGATCGCGAGCAGCGACACGAGGTTCGGCTCGAACCGCAGGTCGTCGCCCTTGCGCACGTATGCGCCCAGGGGAACCGCGAAGCCTCCGCCCCCGCCGCCGCCGTTCCCCTCGGTGTCTTCGCCGGCGCCGAAGCCCGACCATGACAGCGCGACGGGGACCAGACGGATGCCGTCGATGTCCTGCTGCTCGCCGTACACGCTGTGGACGCCGAGCGAGGTGGCCTGCTTGCCGAGTTCGAGTGCGAGGTTGGGCATGGGTCCACCGTAGCCGCCCGGGGTCGGTCGCGCGCGGGGGTTGACGCGATCAGTCCGCCGGGGGCAGGCGCGGGTTCGTGGGGAGCGCATTGACGTCGCGTCGCGGGCCCAGCACGCTGGCACGCGTCACCGCGGCACTGCCGAACCGCGCGCGTGCCCCGTCGAGCGCCTCGTCGACGGCCCGCCAGTCGGCGTCGTCATCCCACAGGGCGAGCGCGCCGCCCCCGGTGCTGCGCAGCCGCTCGGCACGGACGCCGATGAGCCGGACGGGCTGGTGAAGCGAGAGCTGCGCGAGCAGATCGATCGCGACGTCGCCGATGCGTTGTCCGACGTTCGTCGCCTCCGGCAGCGTCAGTGAGCGCGACACGGTGGTGAAGTCCGCGTACCGGAGCTTGAGCGAGAGGGTGCCCGCCTCCCACCCGCCGCTGCGCAGCCGGCCGCCGACGCGATCGGCCAAGCGCCGAAGCTCCGTGCGCAGCACGAGGGGGTCCGACACGTCCTCCAGGAACGTCTCTTCGTGCCCGATGCTCTTCTCGACGTGCACCGTGTCGACTTCGCGCGGGTCGACGCCGTGGGCGAGCTGCCACACCCGCTCGCCCGTCGCCTTGCCGAGCGCCCTCTCGAGGACCGGCCGCGGCGTGGCCAGGATGTCGGCGACCGAGCGGATGCCGCGTGCCTCCAGCGCCTCTGCGGCCTTCGGTCCGACTCCCCACAGGGCGCGCGCCGGCCGGGCGGCGAGGAACGCGGGCGTCTCCGCGTGCGACACGATGAGGAGCCCGTCGGGCTTGGAGAGGGTCGATGCGATCTTCGCGACGTGTTTGGTCGACGCGACCCCCACGCTGCAGGTCAGCCCGGTCTCGTCGTGCACGCGCCGGCGCAGCAGCGCGGCGATACGGCCGGGGCTCCCCCACAGTCTCCGCGCGCCGCTCACGTCGAGGAACGCCTCGTCGATGGAGAGGGGTTCGACGAGCGGAGTGATCTCGTGGAAGATCTCCATCACCTGTCGGGACAGCGCCGCGTAGCGGTCGAAGTGCGGCACGACGACCACGGCGGTGGGACACAGCCGGAGCGCTTGGCCCACCGACATCGCCGCGCGCACACCGAACCGGCGCGCCTCGTACGACGCGCTCGAAACGACCCCGCGTCCCTCGACACCCCCGACGATGAGCGGCTTGCCGCGCAGTGTCGGGTCGTCGAGCACCTCCACCGACGCGTAGAACGCGTCCATGTCGACGTGCAGGATGCGCGTGCCGCTGTCGTCGGCGTCGACGGGCGAGACGATGCGTCCCGATCCGTCTCCGCGTCCCATGGGACCATTCTCCCGCAGCCCGCCGACAGCGGCGCCGCCTACTGCGCGGCGCGCTCCAGCACGAGTTCTCGCACGCGCGCCGCGTCGGCCTGGCCACGCATCGCCTTCATCACGGCGCCGATGACCGCACCCGCCGCCTGAACCTTGCCGTCCTTGATCTTCGCGAGGACGTCGGGCTGGGCCGCCAGAGCCTCGTCGATCGCGGCGATCAGCGCCCCGTCGTCCGAGACGACGGCGAGCCCACGCGCATCGACGACTTCCTGCGGCGAGCCCTCGCCGGCGATGACCCCCTCGAGCACCTGGCGGGCGAGCTTGTCGGTGAGCGTGCCGGCGTCGACGAGCTGCTGGAGAGCGGCCACGTGCTCCGGAGTCACGAGCGCCGACGCCTCCACCCCCTGGCTGTTGGCGATGCGCGTGATCTCGCCGGTCCACCACTTGCGGGAAGCGGCCGGCGACGCTCCGGCGGCGACCGTCGCCGCGACCTCCGTCAGGAGACCGCCGTTGGCGACGTCCTGGAACTCGAGGTCGGTGAAGCCCCACTCCGACTTCAGACGGCGGCGGCGCGCAGCCGGCGCCTCCGGAAGGGCCGCCCGCAGCTGCTCGATGAGCTCGGCCGACGGGGCGACGGGAAGGAGGTCGGGCTCGGGGAAGTAGCGGTAGTCATCGGCATCCGACTTGGGTCGCCCGGGTGAGGTCGTGCCGGTGTCCTCGTGCCAGTGACGCGTCTCCTGGGTGATCGTGCCGCCGCCGGCGAGGATCGCCGCCTGGCGCTGGATCTCATAGCGGACGGCCCGCTCGACCGAGCGCATCGAGTTGACGTTCTTGGTCTCGGTGCGGGTGCCCAGCGGCGGGAGCGGCTCACCCTCGGCCACCCGGGGACGGAGGGAGACGTTCGCGTCGCAGCGCAGGTTTCCGCGCTCCATCCGCGCCTCGGAGATCCCGAGCGAGAGGACGATGTCGCGGATCGCCGCGACGTACGCCTTGGCGACCTCGGGGGCGCGGTGGCCGGTTCCGAAGATCGGCTTCGTGACGATCTCGACCAGCGGCACCCCGGCGCGGTTGTAGTCGACGAGCGAGTACTCGGCGCCCTGGATCCGGCCCGTGGAACCCCCGACGTGGGTGAGCTTCCCGGCATCCTCCTCCATGTGGGCGCGCTCGATCGGGACGGTCACGAGCGCGCCGTCGGCGAGCTCGATCTCGACCTCGCCCTCGAAGGCGATCGGCTCGTCGTACTGCGAGATCTGGTAGTTCTTGCCGAGGTCCGGGTAGAAGTAGTTCTTCCGCGCGAAGCGGCTCGACGGCGCGATCGAGCACCCCAGGGCCAGCCCGAGGCTGATCGAGTAGCGGACGGCCGTCTCGTTGACCACGGGGAGCGACCCGGGCAGTCCCATGTCGACCGGCGCAACGAGCGTGTTCGGCGCTGCGTCGTGGTGCGCCGAGTGAGCCGGGTTGCCCGCGGACGAGAACATCTTCGTGGCGGTGTTGAGCTCGACGTGCACCTCGAAGCCGAGCACGGGCTCGAAGCGCTCGAGGGCCTCGTCGTAATCCATCAGGGCCGTCTTGGCCATCAGAGGGCCCGTCCTTCCGTGCCGAGTGCGGGCGCCCTGTCGAGGAGAGGACCGCCCCACTGATCGATGAGCAGCGCCTCCAGGCCCGCGCCCACCCGATAGAGACGGGCGTCCTCGCGCGCCGGCGCCAGGAACTGGATGCCGACCGGCATGCCGTCCTCGTCCGCCAGTCCGGACGGGATCGAGATCCCGGGGACGCCGGCGAGGTTGGCGGGGATGGTCGTCACATCGTTCAGGTACATCTGGAGCGGATCGTCGATCTTCTCGCCGAGGCGGAACGCCGTCGTCGGCGCCGACGGCGTCGCGATCACGTCGACCTTCTCGAACGCCGCGTCGAAGTCCCGCTGGATGAGCGTGCGCACCTTCTGCGCACTGCCGTAGTAGGCGTCGTAATAGCCCGCGGACAGGGCGTACGTGCCGAGGATGACGCGGCGCTTCACCTCTTCGCCGAATCCGGCGTCGCGCGTGACCGCCATGACGTCCTCGACGGTGCCGCCGGGAACGTCGACCCGCAGACCGAAACGGACCGAGTCGAACTTCGCCAGGTTGCTCGAGGCCTCGGCGGGGAGGATCAGGTAGTAGGCCGCCACGCCGTACTCGAAGTGGGGCGCGCTGATGTCGACGATCTCGGCGCCGTGCGCCGCGAGCAGGGCGAGGGACGCCCGGAACGAGGCCGAGACGCCGGCCTGGAATCCCGAGTCGGGCAGCTCGGAGACGACGCCGACCTTGAGTCCTCGCAGCGCCTCGCCGGTCGCGCCCTCACGGGCCGCCGCGGCGAAGGACGGCCACTGCTCCGTCAGCGAGGTCGAGTCGTGCGGGTCGTGCCCGCCGATGACGTCGTGGAGGAGCGCCGAGTCGAGCACTGTGCGCGACACCGGCCCGACCTGGTCGAGGCTGGATGCCAGGGCGATCGCGCCGAAGCGGCTCACCCCGCCGTACGTCGGCTTCATGCCGACGGTGCCGGTGACGTGGGCGGGCTGGCGGATCGAACCGCCGGTGTCGGAGCCGAGCGCGAGGGGGGCCTCGAAGGCGGCGACGGCCGCCGCGGACCCGCCGCCGGAGCCACCGGGGATCCTGTCGAGATCCCATGGGTTGTGCGTCGGTCCGTACGCGGAGTGCTCGGTCGACGAGCCCATGGCGAACTCGTCCATGTTCGTCTTGCCGAGCGGAATGAGGCCGGCGGCGCGCGAGCGCGAGACCACCGTCGCGTCGTACGGGGAGATGTACCCCTCGAGAATCCGTGACCCGCTCGTGGAGGGCATGTCGGTCGTGACGAGCACATCCTTGATCGCGAGCGGCACCCCGGCCAGGTCGCCGAGCTGCTCGCCGGCCGCGCGGCGCCGGTCGATCTCCGCCGCGGCGTCCAGTGCATGCGCGTTGACGTGGAGGAAGGCGTGGACGTCGCCGTCGACCGCAGCGATCCGGTTGAGGTGGGCCTGGGTGGCCTCGACGCTCGAGACCTCCCGCGACGCCAGGCGCGCGGCGAGGTCGGCGGCGGTGAGTCGCGTCAGGTCGGTGCTCACTGCTCCTCCCCCAGGATCGCGGTGACGCGGAAGCGGCCGTCTGCGGCGTCGGGTGCGTTCTGGAGCACCTGCTCGAGCGTCAGCATCTCACCGACGGCGTCCGGGCGGTACACGTTCTCCAGGGCGATCGGGTGGCTCGTGGCCGGCACATCGGCGGTGGCCACCTCCGACACCTTCGCGATGTTGTCGACGATCACGGCGAGCTGACCGGTCAGGCGCTCGACCTCCTCGTCGCTCAGCTGGATACGGGCGAGCACGCCGAGGTGGCGCACGAGATCTGGGCTGATTTCCGACACCAGGACAGTCTAGTTCGGCAGCGGGGCCGCCCCTGGACCCGTCCGGGTCCCTGCCCGGGCGGTGCGGCTCGTCGTAGGCTGAGCGCGTGACGACCGCATACGAGCCGCCTCGCCCCTGGATCGACAGCTACGCGCCCGGCGTTCCGGCCGATCTCGAGCCCGTGTCGGGATCGCTTCTGGACATCGTCGCCGCCTCAGCGCGGGACTACCCGGACGCGACCGCGCTGCAGTTCTTCGGACGCGAGACGAGCTACCGCGATCTGCAGGCGGCGATCGACCGCGCGGCCGCCGGGTTGAAGGCGCTCGGCGTCGGGCCGGGTGATCCGGTCGCGATCGTGCTGCCCAACTGCCCTCAGCACATAGTCGCGTTCTACGCGATCCTCCGGCTGGGTGCCGTCGTCGTCGAGCACAACCCGCTCTACACCCCGCGCGAGCTCCGCAAGCAGTTCGAGGATCACGGCGCGAAGGTCGCGATCGTGTGGAGCAAGGTCGTCGAGACGGTCCAGCAGTTCCCCGCCGATATCGCCGTGACCCGCCTCGTCAGCGTGGACATCACGACGGCCATGCCGGCGTCGCTCCGCTTCGCCCTGCGCCTGCCTGTCGCGAAGGCTCGGGAGTCCCGGGCCGCCCTCACCTCGCGCGTCACGGGCGCACTGTCGTGGGAGAGGCTGGCGCGAACGGCTCCGCTGGCATCGACCCACCCGTTCCCGCTGACCGACGACCTCGCGATCATCCAGTACACGAGCGGAACCACGGGCACGCCCAAGGGCGCCATGCTCACGCACCGTAACCTGCTCTCGAACGCCCGGCAGTCCCAGGCATGGGTGCCGTCGATCACACGGGGGGACGGATGCGTCGTCTACGCCGTGCTCCCGATGTTCCATGCGTACGGACTGACGCTCTGCCTGACCTTCGCGATGTCGATGGGCGCGCGGCTCGTCCTCTTCCCACGATTCGATCCCGACCTCGTGCTCGCCGTCACGAAGAAGCACCCTGCGACATTCCTGCCCCTGGTCCCGCCGATCGCCGATCGACTGCTCGCGGCCGCTCGCGAGGCGGGAGTCTCGCTCGCCGGCACCGAGGTCGCGATCTCCGGGGCCATGGCGCTGCCGCACGAGCTCGTCGTGCCCTTCGAGGCGGCTACGGGCGGCTATCTCGTCGAGGGCTACGGCCTCTCCGAGTGTTCGCCGGTGCTCATGGCGAACCCGGTGGCGGACAACCGCGTCCCCGGGACGGTGGGCCTGCCGCTCCCCGGGACCGAGTGCCGCGTCGTCGACCCGGAGGAGCCCACGCGGGATGTCCCCGCCGGGGAGCGGGGCGAGCTCCTGGTGCGCGGCCCACAGGTGTTCTCGGGCTACTACGGCAAGCCGGAGGAGACGGAGAGCGTCTTCGTCGACGGGTGGTTCCGCACGGGCGACATCGTCACCGTCGGCGAGGGCGGATTCATCCGCATCGTGGACCGCATCAAGGAGCTCATCATCACCGGCGGCTTCAACGTCGCGCCCACGGAGGTCGAGATCGCCCTGCGTCAGCATCCACAGGTGGAGGATGCCGCCGTGGTGGGCCTGCCGAGTGATCGGTCGGGCGAAGAGGTCGTGGCGGCCGTCGTGCTGTCGCCGGGAGCCGGTGACCCCGACATCGATGGCATCCGCGAGTTCGTTCGCGGCATCCTGACCCCGTACAAGGTGCCACGCCGTGTCTTCGTGGTCGACGAACTCCCGAAATCGCTCATCGGGAAGGTGCTCCGCCGTCAGGTGCGCGATTCGCTGCTGCAGCTCTCGCAGCCAGGTGGCGACTGAGCGCGTCAGCCGTCCGCACGCACCGGGTGGTCGTCACTCGTCGGCGGCACCGAGGGCGTCGGGTCCCTGTTCCACGAGGATCGCGAACTGCGCCGCGTCGATGATGCGGATGCCGAGCTCCTCGGCCTTCGCGAGCTTCGAGCCCGCCCCCGGACCGGCCGCGACGAAGTCGGTCTTCTTGGAGACACTGGAGGCAGCCTTGCCGCCCGCCGCCATGATCGCCTCCTGAGCGCCCTCGCGGGAGAACCCCTCGAGTGACCCGGTCGCGACGACCGTGATGCCTTCGAGAACGCCGCCTCCGGCCGAGGCCGCCCCGGGTCCCGGGTGGCCGGGGATCGACAGCCGCGCCCCTGCACCCGCCCACCGGTCCACGATCTCGCGATGCCAGTCCACCTCGAACCACTCGGTGAGCGCGTCGGCGATGATGCCGCCGACGCCGTCGACGGCCGCCAGCTCGTCGCGGGTCGCCGCACGGATCGCGTCGAGAGAACCGAACCACTGCGCCAGCGCGCGCGCCGCCACGGGCCCGACGTGCCGGATGCTGAGAGCGCCCAGGAATCGCCAGAGGTCCTTGGTCTTCGCCTTCTCGAGCTCGTCGAGGAGCTTCAGCGCCGCCACGGACGGCTGGGGTCCGGTCAGCCCTTCCTTCTTCTCGGCGGCGGTGGCGTTGCGCTGGAAGGGCCGACGCGTCTTGACGGTGCCGTCGGCATCCTCCTTCGGAAGGCCGGTCTCGGCGTCTCTGACCAGCACCTCGATGGGGACGAGCTGCGCCAGCGTCAGCTCGAACAGACCGGCTTCCGTCTCGAGCGGAGGCGTGGCCGGCACCTGAGGTTGGGTGAGCGCCGCCGCAGTGACCTCGCCGAGCACCTCGATGTCGAGGGCGCCTCGCGAGCCGATGTGCTCGACGCGCCCGCGCACCTGTGCCGGGCAGGTGCGGGTGTTCGGGCAGCGGAGGTCTATATCGCCTTCCTTGGCCGGCGCGAGGGTCGCGCCGCACTCGGGACACGCGGTGGGCATGATGAAGGCGCGCTCGGAGCCGTCGCGCAGCTCGGCGACGGGACCGAGGACCTCGGGGATGACGTCGCCGGCCTTCCGGAGCACGACGGTGTCGCCGATGAGCACGCCCTTCAGCTTCACCACGTCCTGGTTGTGGAGCGTCGCCTGCCGGACCACGCTGCCCGCGACGCGCGCCGGCGCCATCACGGCGAACGGGGTGGCGCGACCCGTGCGGCCGACCGAGACGACGATGTCGAGGAGCTTGGTGTTGACCTGCTCGGGCGGGTACTTGTAGGCGATCGCCCAGCGGGGAGCGCGGCTCGTCGCGCCGAGCTCGTCGTGGAGCGCCAGCTCGTCGACCTTGACCACGACGCCGTCGATCTCGTGTTCGACGTCGTGGCGGTGCTCGCCGTAGTGGGCGACGAAGTCGAGGACGCCTGGGATGTCGGAGGAGGTCCGGAAGTACGGACTCGTCGGAAGGCCCCACTGCGCGAGGAGACCGTACACCTCGCTCTGAGAGCCGACGGGCGGATCCTGCCAGGCACCGATCCCGTGGACGAACAGGCGGAGCGAGTCGAGACGCGCCTGCCCTGCCTCCCGCTCGAGGCCGGACTTCTTCTCGAGCTGCTGGCGGAGTCCGCCGCTGGCGGCATTGCGCGGGTTGGCGAATGCCGGGAACCGGCGCGCAGCGGCCTTGTCCGCCTTCTCCTCATCCACTCCGCGCGCCGCGGCCTCGGCGATGACGCGCTCGCGCATGCGCGCCTGAAGCGCATTCAGCCTCTCGAACGCCGCCACCGGGATGAAGACCTCGCCGCGGACCTCGACGAGGGACGGATGCCCGGTCCCGCTGAGGCGCTCGGGGATCCCAGCGACGCGGAGCGCGTTGAACGTGACGTCCTCGCCCACACGGCCGTCTCCCCGTGTGGCGGCGGAGACGAGCACACCGCGTTCGTAACGAAGGCTGATCGCGAGGCCGTCGATCTTCAGCTCGGTGAGCCAGCGCACGTCCCGTCCCGAGGCGGCCGCTGTCTTGACGCACCAGTCGCGCAGCTCGTCGGCGCTGAACACGTTGTCGAGGCTGAGCATGCGCTCGGCGTGCTCGACGGGCGCGAACATCGAGTTCTCGGCGGCGCCGACGCTGAGCGTGGGCGAGTCCTGCCCCTGCAACTCGGGGTGGAGGCGTTCGATCTGCTCGAGGCGGCGTATCCAGGCGTCGTAGGTGGCATCGTCGACCAGCTCGGCGTCACGTCCGTAGTACGCCTCGCGGGCGTCCACGATGAGACCCGTGAGGCGCTCCGCCTCCGCACGGGCGTCGTCGAGTGGAAGGGAGGCGAGGTCGGCGGCATCCGTCACCCCGTCAGTCTAGGAGTGGCCTCCGACACGGCGGGGAGGGACAGCACGCGAGCGATCAGGCGTCGACGGGGACCGCGGACACGGTCCGGGCGATCGTGAACTGTCCGAGCACGCGTGTGCCGAGGTACAGGACCGCGGTCTGACCGGGGGCCACACCGTCGAAGTACACCTCTGGGCGGACCACGACCTCGTCGCCGACGAGCTCGGCGCGCGCCGCCACCGGCTCGGCGTGGGCGCGGATCTGGACCTCGCAGGCGAACGAGGTGCTCTCCGGCGCGCGACCCGCCCAGCTCAGACGCGACCCGGCGATCTCCGCCGTCGCAAGGGCCTCCTTGGGACCGACCACGACGGTGTTGCTGACCGGTCTCACCTCCAGCACGAACCGCGGTTTGCCGTCGGCAGCAGGCACACCGAGCGAGAGCCCGCGCCGCTGACCCACCGTGTACGCATGGGCGCCCGCGTGGGAGCCGACCACCGCGCCGCTGCGGTCGACGATGTCGCCCTCGCTCGCGCCCACCCTGTCGGCGAGCCATCCGCGGGTGTCGCCGTCGGGGATGAAGCAGATGTCGTGGCTGTCGGGCTTCTGCGCCACCGTGAGGCCGCGCTCCGCCGCCTCGGCACGGACGAGCGCCTTGGTCGGCGTGTCGCCCAGGGGGAAGTACGTGTGCGCGAGCTGGTCTGCGGTGAGGACGCCGAGCACGTACGACTGGTCCTTCGCGGCGTCCGAGGCGCGATGGAGCTCGCGGCCGTCGGGACCGTCGACCAGCAGGGCGTAGTGCCCCGTGCAGACGGCGTCGAAGCCGAGCTCGATCGCGCGCTCGAGGAGCGCGGCGAACTTGATCTTCTCGTTGCAGCGCATGCACGGGTTCGGGGTCCGACCGGCGCGGTACTCCGAGATGAAGTCGTCGATCACATCGTCGCGGAAGCGCTCCGAGAAGTCCCAGACGTAGAACGGGATGCCGAGGCGGTCGGCGGCGCGGCGCGCGTCCATCGCGTCCTCGATCGTGCAGCAGCCTCGGCTGCCCGTGCGTAGCGTGCCTCCGGCGCGCGAGAGCGCGAGGTGGACGCCGACGACGTCGTGGCCGGCGTCCACCGCACGTGCGGCGGCGACCGCGGAGTCGACGCCGCCGCTCATCGCCGCGAGGATCTTCATCCCTCCAGTGTACGAAGCTGCGGAGGACCGGGGCCGTCGCTGCCCGTCGGTTCAGCGTGCGCCGGCCGCGACCGCGCGGGCGTACGCGGCGGGAAGCGCCGCCAGGAGCCGTTCGACATCGACTTCGGTGGACGTGCGCCCCATGGTGAGGCGCAGGACCGAGCGCGCGGCCCGCTCATCGCGACCCATGGCGCGCACGACATGGGAGGGCTCGGCGATTCCGGCCTGGCACGCCGACCCCGTCGACACGGCGACGCCCTCCTGATCGAGCAGGAAGAGCAGCGTCTCCCCCGCGGCACCCGGCAGGTGGACGTGCACGTTCCCCGGCAGCCTCCGGTCCTCATCGCCGAGGAGCTCCGCTGCGGGGACGGCGGCGCGGATGCCGTCGAGCAGCCGCCGACGGAGGATGCCGAGCCGAGCAGCCTCGGCATCCCTCCCCCGCACCGAGGCCTGGAGGGCCGCTGCGAACGCGGAGGCGCCGGCCACGTCCGGGGTCCCGGACCGCAGTCCGCGCTGCTGTCCGCCGCCGTGCAGGAGCGGCGAGAGCGTCGCGTGGCGCGAGACGACGAGCGCCCCGGTGCCGACCGGCGCGCCGACCTTGTGCCCCGACACGCTCAGGGCGACCAGGCCCGTGCGCGCGGCACCGGGCCCACGCCACGCGGAGAAGCGGACGTCGATCGACCCCGCCGCGCCCACGGCGTCGAGGTGGAGCGGCACCTCGCCCTCCGCGGCGGCTCGGGTGAGCCCGGCGGCATCCGACACGGTGCCGACCTCGTTGTTGGCGACGAGCGCGGTCGCGAGCGCGGCACCCGGGAGTGCGGCGGTGAACGCGTCCACCGGCACGGCGCCGTCGGGAGTGAGCGCCACCGGTCTGACGACGGCCCGCTCGCTCGCGCTCAGCCATTCGACGGCGTCCATCGTCGCGTGGTGCTCGCCGTCGGGGAGCACGACGGCGTCGTGCCCTGCCGGACGCGACCACCACAGTCCCTTCAGCGCGAGGTTGATGGACTCCGTGCCGCCGGAGGTGAAGACGACCTCGATCGGGTCGCAGTCCAGCGCCCCCGCAACGTCCTCCCGTGCCTGCTCGAGGATGCGGCGGGCGTCCTGGCCCGGCCCGTGGACCGACGACGCGTTGCCGACGACCTCGACGGCAGCGAGCCAGGCATCCCGCGCCTCCGGGCGCAGCGGCGTGGTCGCGGCGTGGTCGAAGTAGACCGCCATCGGACACCTCCCGGACCGCACCGGCCGTCGCGTGCGGGGCGCGCGGCATTACTACTGTAGATCGCATGCTTCCCGCTCCGGCCGTCGTCGACGCGCCCTTCCTGTCGGCATCGCTGGACCGCCTCGGGGTCACCCTGGGCGTGGAGGGCGGCACGCTGCGCGTCTGGTCGGCGCAGGCCACCTCCGTGGACCTCGTGCTCTTCGATGCGGTCGACCTCGACTGGATCATCGACACCCTGCCGCTCACGCGCGACGATCACGGCGTCTGGGAGGTCTCCAGCCGCGCGCTCGCTCCGGGCGCGCGGTATGCGATACGCGTCGACGGTCCGCACGGTCCGGGCGACACGTTCAACCCGCAGACACTGCTCCTGGAGCCCTATTCGAAGGGCCTCGTATCCGGCGGACTGGGCGACTGGCGCTCCGTGGTCGTCGACGACGGGTTCGACTGGGGCGGGGTGCGCAAGCCCGCCGTGCCGTGGGACCGCACCGTGCTGTACGAAGCGCACGTCAAGGGGCTCACCAAGCGGCATCCCTCGATCCCGCCGGCGCTCCACGGCACCTACGCCGGACTCGCGCACCCCGCGATGATCGCCCATCTCCAGGCGATCGGGGTGACGTCGGTCGAGTTGCTGCCGGTGCAGGCGTTCGAGAGCGAGCCGCGGCTGCTGCAGCACGGCCTCACCAACTACTGGGGCTACAACACGCTGAACTTCTTCACGCCGCACGCCGACTACGCGACCGCGGCCAGCCGGGCGGAGGGCCCCGACGCGATCGTCCGAGAGTTCAAATCCATGGTCCGCGACCTGCACGACGCGGGCATCGAGGTGATCCTCGACGTCGTCTACAACCACACCTCCGAGGGAGAGCTCGGCGGCCCGCGCTCGAGCTTGAGGGGCATCGACAACCGGTCCTACTACCGGCAGCACGACGACGGCGCGTACATCGACGTCACCGGCTGCGGCAACGCGCTGAACACCGCGACGGATGCCGCTTCCCGCCTCGTCGTCGACTCGCTGCGGTACTGGGCGAACGAGCTGCAGGTCGACGGCTTCCGGTTCGACCTCGCGGCGACTCTGGGCCGGGGCGCCGATCACGCATTCACCCCGGAGCACCCGCTCCTGCGCGTCATCGCCGACGATCCTTCGCTGGCCGGCGTGAAGATGATCGCCGAGCCGTGGGACATCGGAATGGGCGGCTGGCAGACCGGCAACTTCGGGCCCGGCTGGGTCGAGTGGAACGACCGCTACCGCGATCGCGTGCGCAACTTCTGGCTGAGCGACGTCGACTACGCCCGCCGAGCGGGCACGGCGCCTGTCGGGATCGGCGGGTTCGCGACACGACTCGCGGGGTCGTCCAACACGTTCTCCCCCTCCCGCGGCCCACTGGCGGGGGTCAACTTCGTCACGGCGCACGACGGGTTCACGCTGCGCGACCTCGTCTCGTACGACGTCAAGCACAACCTCGGCAACGGGGAGCAGGGGCGCGACGGCGCCGACATGAACCGCTCGTTCAATCACGGCGTCGAAGGGTCCACGGACGATCAGACGATCCTCGCGCGGCGGCGAAAGGCCATGCGCAACCTCCTCGGCACCCTGCTGCTGTCAGCCGGCGTGCCGATGCTGACCGCCGGAGACGAGTTCGGTCGGACGCAGCGCGGGAACAACAACGCCTACTGCCACGACTCGCCGCTCACCTGGGTGTCCTGGGACCACGCGCCGTGGCAGCAGGATCTGGCCGCGCACGTCGGACGGCTGCTCCAGCTGCGTCGCGACAATCCCGCCCTGCGTCCGTCTCGCTTCGCCCACGAGGAGGAGACCGTGCCCAGCGCCTCGGTCATCGACTGGTACGACGAGAACGGCGAGACGATGTCCGGCGACCGTTGGACAGACCCCGCCCACAGGACGCTGCAGTACGTCGCGCAGTCGACGCCCGAGCAGGAGGATCCGAACCGTGTCCTCCTCATCGTCCACGGGAACGAGCGCCCGACCGACGTCACGCTCCCCCGTATCGACGGGGTCAGCAGGTACGTGTCGGTCTGGTCGAGCCTCGACGAGAGGCCCGCCGACGACGCGACGGTCTTCGAACCGGGCGACGTCGTGTCGCTCCCCGACACGGCGATGCACCTCTTTCGCGTGGAGTAGTCGCCCGCCACGCCCGCCGGCGGTGTACCCCCGCTCGCAACGGCGGTAGGTTCGAGACGTGGCCACGACGACGAACACGACCGGCGCGGTGCGCAGCGCCGCACAGATCCCGCTCCGGACCCCGGCATCGTGGCAATCCGAGCCCGACACTCGCAACGGCCGCATCCCGCTCGCCCTCCCGCGTCCGAGCGTCCCGGGCGGCCGCTTCGCGGCCACCGCCTTCGTCGGTGAGGCGGTTCCCTTCCAGGTGACCGCATTCCGCGAGGGCCACGACCTCATCGGCGTGCACGTGCGCCTCGTCTCACCGAGCGGCGACGAGACGCTGCACCGCCTGAGCCCGCTGGGCGACGGCTTCGACCGGTGGCGCGTGCTCGTCGCGCCTCTGGAGCAGGGGCGCTGGCGCTTCCGTTTCGAGGCGTTCGGCGACGACTTCGCCACGTGGGAGCACGCAGCGGACCTCAAGATCGCCGCCGGGGTGGACGCCCCGCTCATGCGCGAGATGGGCGCCCTGCTCTTCGAGCGCGCCGCGGCTGAGAAGAACCGTCCGGCCGCGGAGCGCCGCGCTCTCACGGAGGCCGCCGCGCACCTGCGCGACGCCGCCCGCACCGACGACGCCGCGCTGGCGATCGTCCGAGACCCGTTCTTCGCGGAGGCCTTCGCCGCGCGTCCCCTGATGTCGCTGGTGACACTCGGACCCGACATGGAGCTGCTGGTCGAGCGCGAACGCGCGGGCGTGGGCGCCTGGTACGAGTTCTTCCCCCGCTCCGAGGGCGCGCGGCGGCTGAAGGACGGGTCGGTCAAGAGCGGCACGTTCCGGACCGCGAAGAACCGCCTGCCCGCTGTCGCCGCGATGGGGTTCGACGTCCTCTACCTGCCTCCGATCCACCCGATCGGCACGCTCAACCGCAAAGGCCCCAACAACACCCTCGCCGCCGGTCCGGGCGACCCCGGGTCGCCCTGGGCCATCGGATCGGCCGAGGGAGGCCACGACACCGTCCACCCCGATCTTGGAACCCTCGCCGACTTCCGCGCCTTCGTGCGGGCCGCCGCAGCCGAGGGGCTGGAGGTCGCCCTCGACCTCGCGCTGCAGGCGGCGCCCGACCACCCGTGGGTGACGACGCACCCCGAGTGGTTCACGACGTTGCCCGACGGGTCGATCGCATACGCCGAGAACCCGCCGAAGAAGTACCAGGACATCTATCCGATCAACTTCGACAACGACCCGGAGGGAATCCGCGCCGAGGTCCTGCGGATCGTGCGGCACTGGATCGCGCAGGGCGTGAAGATCTTCCGGGTCGACAACCCTCACACCAAGCCGCTGCAGTTCTGGGAGTGGCTGATTCGCACCGTCAACGCCGAGCATCCCGATGTGGTCTTCCTCGCCGAGGCGTTCACCCGACCCGCTCCGCTTCAGGCGCTCGCGTACAGCGGTTTCCAGCAGAGCTACTCGTACTTCACCTGGCGGAACACGAAGGAGGAACTCGAGGACTTCTTCCGGTGGATCTCCGATGAGACCGCGGATTTCATGCGCCCGAACCTCTTCGTGAACACGCCCGACATCCTCACCGAGTACCTCCAGTACGGGGGCCGACCCGCCTACAAGATCCGTGCCGCCCTCGCCGCCACAGGGGGCGCCAGCTACGGGGTGTATGCGGGGTACGAGCTCTTCGAGAACGTCGCCCGACCCGGGTCCGAGGAGAACATCGACAACGAGAAGTACGAGTACAAGTTCCGCGACTGGGCTGCCGCGGAGGCGGCCGGCGATTCGCTCGCCCCGTACCTGACGCGACTCAACGACATCCGCCGGGCCCACCCGGCGCTCCGGCAGCTGCGGGGGCTGTCGGTGCACTGGAGCGATGACGAGGCCATCCTCGTCTACTCGAAGCACCTTCCGGCCACGCTCACCGCCGACGGCGTCGCCGACACGATCATCGTCGTGGCCAATGTCGACCCGCACTCCACACGCCAGACGATGGTCCACATCGACAGCTCGGCCTTCGGCATCCCGAGAGGCCAGGACTACGACGTCGAGGATCTGGTGACGGGCGCCCGCTGGACCTGGAACCAGGACGCCTTCGTGCGCCTGGACGCCTTCGCCGAACCGGTCCACATCCTGCACGTGAAGGGGTCCCGATGACCACGCCCTCCGACTCCGTCCTCGACGCGGTGGCCACCGGGTCCTACCACGCGCCCCACGACGTGCTGGGCGCTCACCGCGACGGCTCCGGGTGGACCATCCGCGCGCGCCGTCCGATGGCCTCGACGGTCACCGCGGTGACCGCCACGGGCGATGAGGTGCCGCTCGCGCACGTTCGCGGTGGGGTCTGGGCGGGATCAACGGATGCCGAGCCCGGCGCCTACGAACTGATCGCGACGTACGACAACGCCCCCGATTTCCGGGCGGACGACCCGTACCGTCATCTCCCCACGCTGGGAGAAGTGGACCTCCATCTCATCCGCGAGGGACGCCACGAGGAGCTGTGGCGCGTCCTCGGCGCCCACGTCCGGCACTTCACCGGCGCCGACGGCGTCTCGTTCGCGGTCTGGGCGCCCGACGCGCAGGCGGTGCGCGTCGTGGGCGGCTTCAACGACTGGGACGGTCAGTCGCACGCGATGCGGTCGCTCGGGTCGAGCGGCGTGTGGGAGCTCTTCGTGCCCGGTCTCGGCGCCGGCACCTCCTACAAGTTCGAGATCCTCACACAGGACGGGCACTGGATCCTCAAGGCCGACCCCATGGCCCAGTGGGCCGAAGTCCCCCCGTCCACCGCGTCGGTGGTGACCGAGAGCTCCTACCGCTGGGAGGACGACGCCTGGCTCACCGCGCGGAGCGCGCGATCGCCGCTCGATCAGCCGATGTCGACGTACGAGCTGCACCTCGGCTCCTGGCGGCCGGGCCTCGGCTATCGCGAGGCCGCCGACCCGCTGATCGAGTATGTGACGGCGGCGGGCTTCACGCACGTCGAGTTCCTCCCTCTCGCGGAGCACCCCTTCGGCGGATCGTGGGGATATCAGGTCAGTGGGTACTACGCGCCGACGAGTCGCTTCGGCACGCCGGACGACCTGCGCTACCTCATCGATCGACTCCATCAGGCCGGCATCGGCGTGATCATGGACTGGGTCCCGGGGCACTTCCCGAAGGACGAGTTCGCGCTCGCGCGCTTCGACGGTCGACCCTTGTACGAGCACCCCGACCCTCGCCGCGGCGAGCACAAGGACTGGGGAACGCTCATCTTCGACTACGGCCGCAACGAGGTGCGGAACTTCCTCGTGGCCAACGCGCTGTACTGGTTCGAGGAGTTCCACGTCGACGGCCTGCGGGTGGATGCCGTGGCATCCATGCTCTACCTCGACTACTCGCGCGAGGCCGGCGAGTGGGAGCCGAACATCCACGGCGGACGCGAGAACCTCGAGGCGATCCGGTTCCTCCAAGAGGTCAACGCGACCTCCTACAAGCGCTACCCGGGGATCGCGATGATCGCCGAGGAGTCGACGAGCTTCCCCGGCGTGACGGCCCCGACGGACCAGGGCGGACTCGGGTTCGGGTTCAAGTGGAACATGGGCTGGATGAACGACTCCCTCGAGTACATCAAGCGCGACCCCATGTACCGCTCGCACCACGAGGGCGAGATGTCGTTCTCCTTCGTCTACGCGTTCAGCGAGAACTTCGTCCTTCCGATCAGCCACGACGAGGTCGTGCACGGCAAAGGCACCCTCTTCACCCGGATGCCGGGTGACCACTGGCAGAAGCTCGCCAACATGCGCGCGTACCTCGCCTACATGTGGGGCCACCCCGGCAAGCAGCTCCTGTTCATGGGTCAGGAGTTCGGCCAGATGTCGGAGTGGTCGGAGTCGCGGAGCCTGGACTGGTGGATGCTCGACCAGCCGGCGCATCAGCAGCTCCTCGACTTCGTCGGGGTGCTCAACCGGCAGTATGCGGCGCACGCCCCGCTCTGGTCGCGCGACAGCGACGGATCGGCCTTCTCGCGCCTCGGCGCTCCCTCGTGGAACCCGAACGTCATCGCCTTCGCACGCCGGGACCATCACGGGAACACCGTCGCCGTGATCAGCAACTTCTCGGGCGCACCGGTGTACGACTACGCGGTCGACCTGCCGGAGAGGGGCGAATGGAGCGAGGTCCTCAATTCGGACGCGACGTCCTTCGGCGGCTCAGGGGTGGGCAACCTGGGATCGGTGCACGCCGACGAGCACGGCCGCGCCACGATGATCCTGCCGCCGCTCGGCGTGCTCTGGCTCACCCACCGCGGCTGAGGTCGCACAGGTCCGTTCGCCCGCAGGGGTCGGGTCTGGCCGTCAGAAGAGCAGACTCGCCAGGCGACCGCGCGCGCGGATGACCCGTCCGTCGGCGTCGCCGACGAGGCCGAACAGTTCGAGGAGGCGTTCGCGAACGGGGGCGCGCTCGTCGACCGGCAGCTCCGCGAACAGCGACAGCAGCCGGTCGAACGCGTCGTCGACGTGACCGCCGGCGACGTCCGTGTCGGCGACCGCGAGCTGCGCGGCGACGTCGCGCGGATCGGCCGCGGCGGCGGCACGGGTCGCCTGCAGGTCGAGGTCCTGCACGCGCGCGAGGAGACGCACCTGCCCGAGGCCGGCGCGGGCATCCTCGTCACGCGGGTTCTCCGCGAGGGCAGCTTCGTAGGAACTGATCGCCGTCGCGTAGTCGCCCGCCTCGATCGCGTCGAACGCGGCCTGGTGGAGGGGCGGCAGTGCGGGCTCCGCGACGTCCGTCGGACTGTCGTCCTGCGCAACGACCGGCACGGTGCCGGTGACCCCGTGCTGGGCCGCCAACTGGAGGAGCTGACCGAAGACCTCGCGCACCTGCGCTTCGGGGACAGCGCCCGTGAACAGCGGGACGGGCTGGCCCGCGACGAGAGCGACGACCATCGGAATCGACTGGGCACGGAACCCCTGCGCCAGCTGCGGATTGGCGTCGACGTCGACCTTCGCCAGCACGACACGGCCGGCGAGCTCCGTCACCACCTTCTCCAGGATCGGGCTCAGCTGCTTGCACGGTCCGCACCACTCCGCCCACAGGTCGACGACCACCGGCACGGTGCGCGACAGCTCGAGCACCTGCGGGAAGGTCTCATCCGTCGCGTCGAAGACGAGCGAGGGCGCGGAGGATGCTCCCGTCGAACCCGTGTCGGCGCTCTGCGGAGCGGGACGGGAACGGAGAGAGGACAGATCGACGGCCCCGCGCAGCACGGCGCCGGGAGTGGGGTCGGTCACTTCTTCTTCACCACCTTGGCTGTGAGGATGTCGGATGAGTAGCCCAGGAAGCGGATGCGCTCGGTCGAACTCTGGGACGGGACGAAGAAGAACAGCTGATCCGCATAGCTCGTCGTGAAGCCCGTCGAGGACTGGCTCACGCCGGTCAGCGTCTTCACGACCTCGTTCTTGTCGACTTTGATGACCGCGTCGTCGTTGGTCGGGGTGACCGTCTCGTTCTCGTTGACCGTCACCGCCACGATCGCACCGCTGTCGAGGGTCGCCATCGCGACGGGCGCCTCCTTGCCCGCCGTGGCGGAGAAGGAGATCTTGCCCGTCTTCGAGCCGGTCTTGTTGAACTGCTCCACGCGCGAGGCGCGATTGTCGGCCACGAGCGTGCGGAACGTGTCGGTCTCGGTGTCGAACAGGGCCGCGTACTCGCTGTCGTCGCCCTTGCCGAGGACGTCCGCGTACGCCGCGGCGAGGTCCTGCGGGGCCAGCAGCAGGAACGCGGAGTCCGGCTGGACCTTGGGTGCGCCGATGTAGGGCGGCGCGACGTTGAGGCTCGCCTCCGCCACCATGTTGGCCACGTAGGACAGCTTGTAATCGGACCACGCGTCGCGCTGGGTGATCGTCATGATGGTCGCGACGCCGGAGTCCCCATCCTCCACGACGGCGAAGAACGAACGCGGCCAGCCCTCGAAGGCCTCCGGGAGGAGGATCTTCAGGGCGGTCGTCGGAATCTCCGGGAGCGGCTCGTGATCGTCGAGCTCCTTCCGGAGCTTGTAGTTCGTCGTGCGCGCCGCCAATGCGGGCCCCTCGAGACGGACCGCGGCCTGCGTGGCGCTGTTCTTCTCGTCGGCGGTCGCGACCTGCGCCGAGATCCGGCTCAGGATGCGTTCGGCCTGGGCCTCGGTGACGGCCGGCGGATCGTCCTGTCCCTCCGGCACGACGACGGTCGCCGTCGGCGAGGGGGTCGCGGTGGGGCCGAGCTGCGGCCACGAATCGGCGGAGCAGCCGGAGACGAGGAGCGCCGTCACCGCGATGACGGGCAGCGCCACGAAGCCGCGTCGGCCTGCGGAGAGCTGACGGCGCGACGGGGTGGCGCTGATGACGCCCTTGTTCGCCGCCGACTCGGTGAGCTCGATCGGCTCGGTCATGGCCAGCGGGAGGCCCTTGCGGCGGGGTCCGCGCGAGCGGCGCACATGGCGCACCCCCAGCACGTAGAGCACGATGCCGATGGCGAGCATGATTCCGCCGCCGACGATCAGGGGGCCCGCCCAGGGAGTGGTGACGCCGGTCGGCCACGTGATCGACAGCTGCGCGGGGGCCGGCTCGATCCCGTCCGCCGCAACGAGCACACTCATCTCCTCGGGGAGCTGGAGGGGCGCGATCAGCACGTCCTCCTGCTGGAACTCGTCGACCCACAGGTCGGAGCCGAGCGGGCTCAGCGGCTCGGCATCCTCGGGCGTCGTCTCTTCCGCCGTCGCCTCGGGTGACACCGCGGTGGTGACGACGTCCTGCCCATCGAGGGTCACGTGCACGAAGTCGCTGCGCCCGAGCCACGCGAGCATGTCGTCGGTCCGGCCGTAGGCGGCGAAGATCTGACCCTCGCCCTGAGCGCGGAGCGTCTGTGCACCCGCGTGGCTGCTGAGCACCGCACCGTCCACGAGGACGTACGGGGTCGATTCGGAGATCTCGATGGCCTGGGACTCCGTCTTGGGTCCCTGAAGAACGGTGCGCTGGGCGATGCCCGCACCGATCATGACCGTGGCGAGCACGAATGCCGCCACCGCCCAGACAAAACGCACGAAGGTCACCTTTCTGCACCACTGCGCGGCTCCAGGGGCCGCCGGTGTGCACAATCGACGTTCCAGACTAGCGAAGTGACCTGAATGTCGCCCGGGAGGGGGTGGCGCTCCCCTCCGCGAGGCGGCGCCCCGCGTAGGGTGGGCGACAACCAGACAGGCAGAGAGCACCCGTGAAGATCCAGCACCCTTTCCGCACCGCCCTGATCGCCACCCTCGGCGTGGGCGTCGGCATCCTGCTCATCACGAGCGTCCAGACGCTGTCCACCGTGCTGCTCTACGTGGGGACTGCGCTCTTCCTGGCGCTGGGTCTCGATCCGCTGGTCTCGTGGCTCGAGCGACGCGGACTGCCGCGCTGGGGCGCCCTGCTCGTCACGTTCGCCGCCGTGCTCGCCGCCTTCGCCGGGATCATCGTCATGGTCGTCCCGATCATCGTCGGTCAGATCAGCCAGCTGATCACGCAGATCCAGAAGCTCATCACGAGTGCGGTGGCGCAGGAGTGGGATCCGATCACCGCGTCCAAGGACTGGCTGCACGAGATCTTCCCCGCCCTGAACGTCGACCAGGTGTTCGAGTACCTGACCGACTGGTACGAGTCGATCGACATCGGCAACATCGGCACCACCGTCGGCGAGAGCCTCGTCACCATCGGCGCCGCGATCATCGCCGGTGTGACGGGGGCGATCATCGTCCTCATCCTGACGATCTACTTCACCGCGTCCACTCCCTCGCTGAAGGCGGCGGTGTACCAGCTCGTCCCCGCGTCCAAGCGCGCCCGCTTCATCGACCTGGCGGAGCAGATCACGGCCTCGGTCGGCTACTACGTCATGGGGCAGGTCACCCTCGGCGTCATCAACGGCGTGCTGAGCGCCATTCTCCTGACGTCCATCGGCGCGCCGTTCCCGGCCGTCCTCGCGGTGATCGCGTTCTTCTTCTCGCTGATCCCGCTGGTCGGCACGCTGACGGGGTCGATCATCATCGTGCTCACCTGCCTCATCCCGGGCCTCGGATCCCCACTGACCGCCCTGGTGGCCCTCATCTGGTACGTGATCTACATGCAGGTCGAGGCTTACCTGATCTCGCCGCGCATCATGAACCGCGCGGTCTCGGTCCCCGGTGCCGTCGTCGTCATCGCCGCGCTGGCGGGTGCGTCGCTCGGGCAGCTCCTCGGAGCGCTCGTGGCCATCCCGGTGGCAGCGAGCATCCTGATCATCTACCGCCAGGTGGTCATCCCGCGCCAGAACGAGCTCTGACCGCGCGGAAGCGTCAGGCGCCCGGCCACTCCGTCGGCAGCGGCAGCGCGTCGGGGTTGACCGCTGCGACGATCTCGGTCAGCACACGTCGCGTCTGGTGCTCGCCGACCCAGAGGTGCTTGCCGCCCTCGACGGCGATCAGCCGGGCATGCGGGATCGCGGCGAAGCGGTCGCGTGCGGCATCGGGGCGGAGGTAGTCGTCGAGCTCCGGAACGAGGACGACCACGGGACGGTCGTCCTCCCCCCACGCCGCGACCTCTTCGGCGGTGGCGCGGTGGAGCGGAGGGGAGAGCAGGATGACCCCTTCGATGTCGTGGTCGCGCCCGTACTTCAGAGCCAGCTCGGTCCCGAACGACCAGCCCACGAGCCACGGCCGCGGAAGTCCGCGTTCATGCGCGTAGGCGACGGCGGCCGCAACGTCGAAGGCCTCGGCGCCTCCCCCGTCGAAGGCTCCCTCGCTCGTCCCGCGCGGCGAGGTCGTCCCGCGGGTGTTGAAGCGCAGGACGGCGAGATCCGCCGTCGCGGGGAGCCGTCCGGCGGCCTTGCGGAGGATATGGGAGTCCATGAAGCCGCCCGCCGTCGGCAGGGGGTGCAGGGTGACCAGGGTCGCGACGGGAGGTCGATCGACGGGGAGGGCGAGTTCGCCCACCAGAGTCAGCCCATCGAGCGTGTGCAGTTCGATGTCCTCGCGCCGCGCCGGCAGCAGGACCGGTCCTCTGATCTCCATGTCAGCCGATCCTCCAGCAGGCGGTGTGCCAATGACGACGCGCGGCCACGTCGGCCGCGTCGCCCAGGATGCCGTCGGCACGCCACACGACGACATGAGCGGCTCCGGCTGCGACGTCGCGCCCGCACCCGGGGCAGATGTAGGTCTTCTGCGCCTGCGCGGCCGAGACGGGCTGCACGGTGTACTCGACGCCGCGACGGGTCTCGGTGCGCTTCCAGCCGCTCAGCAGCCGATCGAAGGCGTCATCGGAGGGGCCGGCATCGCGCCGCCGGCGATGGGACCGCGGCATGCGATCAGTACCAGCCCTTGCGCTGCGAGTGATCCCACGCGCCGCAGGGGGTGCTGTAGCGGCCCTTGATGTAGCCGAGCCCCCAGGCGATCTGCGTGGCGGGGTTGGTCTCCCAGTCGGACCCCGCGCTCGCCATCTTGCTCCCGGGGAGGGCCTGAGGGATGCCGTAGGCGCCGCTCCCCTTGTTGTAGGCGTTCACCCGCCAGCCGGACTCCTTCTTCCAGAGGGCCACCAGGCACGCGAACTGGTCGTCGCCCCATCCGCGCGCGGTCACCATCTCGTAGGCGATCGCCTGGGCGCTGCCGGGGTTCGGTGACACGAAGGGCGGGGTCCATCCACCCGAGCGCGACGAAGAGGACGAGCCCGACGCCGTGGCGGTCGGGGTGGGAGTCGGTGTGGGTGTGGGCTTCACGTACACCGTGTAGTTCATTCCGGTGCGACCGAGATCACCCTGCACTCCGGAGGCGGCGATGTAGTCCTGTGCATCGGCGATGGAGCTCGCGTACAGGGACACCGGGTCGAGTTCGGCCGCCTCCGCGCGCGGGGCGCCGGCGGTCAGCGGCAGCACGTAGCCGGCCGCGAAGGCGACGGCGGCGAAGACGGCGAAGACGGATGCCATCCGCCGCTTGCGCGACCACTGCGGCGGCTCGGACGAACTGCGGTTCGATCTCGCGACGGTCGTGGACCGGCTCGCGAGAGACCGCCGCGTGGTGGGGATCAGCTCGCCATCAGAAGTCACAGTGCCAGCGATTCTACCCGCCACCGCTCCTGCCCGCCACGCCGCGCGCCGGGGTGCGTCAGCCGACCGCCAGCATGACCTCGATGACGGCGTCGAGCACGGCATCCACCTGGACCTCGTCGTAACCGCTGCGCTGCATCCGGAAGGCGACCGTCCGCACCTGCTCCACGGTGAGGCTCTCCCCCGCTTCGAGGTAGCGTGCGATGCGATCAGCGACGAGGTCGACCTCGTCGATCCGGTAGCCCCAGCGGAGCGCGCCCACCCGACGGAACCTCTCCCGCTCCGGGCGACTGAGGCGGTCGAGCACCTCCTGCGCGAGACGTCGCGACGACCCGACCCACGCGCGCGCCCCAGCCTGCGAGAGTGCGACCTCGCGCTCGCGCGCGGCGAACGCGTCCTCGATCCGTCCCATCGCGGCATCCACCGCAGCGATCTGATAGCCGCGCTTGACGAGGCGGAACGCTGTCTGTCGGACAGCCGCCGCCGTGAGGGCGTCGTCGCCGTCGGCTTCGAACGAGCGCCGCGCGGCGGCGAGGAACTCGTCGACCTGCGCGGGGTCGTAGCCCTCGCTGCGCCCGGTCGTCAGCGGGAAGGGCAGGACGGCGCTGTCGGGGCTCATGCGGCGGCCAGCGGCGAGAGGAGGAAGAAGAGCGCGAGCGCCGTCGCCGCGGACGGCAGGATCGAGTCGAGGCGGTCGAGCACGCCTCCGTGTCCGGGCAGCCACGAGCTCATGTCCTTGATCCCCAGGTCTCTCTTGATCATCGACTCCCCCAGATCCCCGACGGTCGCCGATGCGAGCACCGCGACGCCGAAGAGGACGCCCGCCCACCAGGGGATGTGCAGGAGCAGGAGGCTGAGCGCGACGGCCGCGGCGATCGCCACGAAGGCTGCTCCCGCGAAGCCCTCCCACGTCTTCTTGGGGCTGATGCGCGGCGCCATCGGGTGCTTGCCGAACGCGAGGCCCGACGCGTAGGCGCCCGTGTCGGCGGCGACCACCACGACGATCATCGACAGCAGCCAGAACTCGCCGCCTTCCTGTCGCAGGAGGACGAGGGTGAAGCTGGCGAGGAACGGTACGTACAGCGGAACGAACCCGGCCACCAGCACGTCGGACAGCACGTCGCCGTAGCGACGACCGTCACGGGCCGACATCTGGGCGACCATGCGCCACACGACGAGCAGCGCGACGGCGGCGAAGGTCGTCACCCAATGGGTCCAATGTCCGCCGAGGAATCCGGCGACCATGATGACCGCGCCCATGGCGACCTGAGGCCACACGTCGACACGGCGACCGGCCGCCTGGAGCGCGCGCGCGAACTCGAAGAGGCCGAGGAGGCACACGGGGATCGCGAAGATCAGGAAGAGCCACTTCACCCAGAGGAGCGACCCCAGCACCACGACGCCGATAGCCAGGCCGCTCAGGGTGGCCAGCAGGAGGTTGCGTCCGGTCCGCGCGTTGATGCGCTCGTTGACCTGCTCGAAATCCGCCCGCGCCTTGACGATCTGGTGCTCGAACTCCGACCGCGCCGCCCTCACATGCGAGTGCAGCGGCGTCGTGTCGACCTCGGCGGCGCGACGGGCCTCCGCGCGCGTGCGCGGGCCGTCCTCGTCCGCCCCGGCTTCGTCCGAGGGATCATCGGTCATGTGCGCCTCAGACCTCGAGCAGCTCGGCCTCTTTGCGCTTGAGCGCCTCGTCGATCTCGTCGACGTGCGAGCGCGTGATGCTGTCGAGCTCCTTCTCGGCGCGGGCGAGGTCGTCCTCGCCGACCTCGCTCTTGAGGGCGTCGAGCTCGTCCTTGGACTTCCGACGGATGCCGCGCAGGTGCACCTTCGCATCCTCTCCCTTGGAGCGGACGAGCTTCACGTACTCCTTGCGGCGCTCCGCGGTGAGCTCGGGCATCGTGACGCGGACGAGGTTGCCGTCGTTGGTCGGGTTGGCGCCGAGGTTCGGTGTGTCGCGGATGGCCTGCTCGATGGCCTTGAGCGCCGACTTGTCGTACGGCGTGATGACCAGCGTGCGCGCCTCGGGGTTGTTCAGGGAGGCGAGCTGCGCCAGCGGCGTCGGCGACCCGTAATAGTCCACGAGGATCTTCTGGAAGAGCTGCGGGTTGGCACGGCCGGTGCGCACGGTGGCGAAGTCGTCCTTCGCGGCCTCCACGGCGCGGTCCATGCGTGCGGACGTGTCGGCCAGGGTCTCGGCGATCACGGTCACTCCATTCGTTGTTGCGTCGGTCAAGTCTAGTGCGGCGACGTCGGCCGACTCAGACGGTGACGAGGGTTCCCATCGACTCGCCGAGGAGCGCGCGCGTCACGTTGCCGCCCGGCTCCATGCCGAACACGCGCATGTCGATGCCGTTGTCCATGCAGAGACTGAAAGCCGTCGAATCGACGACCTTCAGCCCGCGCTGCAGCGCGTCGTTGTACGTGAGACGGTCGATCTTGACGGCATCCGCGTGGGTCTTCGGATCGGCGGTGTAGACGCCGTCGACGCCGTTCTTGGCGACGAGCACCTCGTCGGCGCCGATCTCGAGCGCGCGCTGGGCGGCGACGGTGTCGGTGGAGAAGTACGGGAGCCCCGCGCCCGCGCCGAAGATCACGACCCGACCCTTCTCCATGTGGCGCTCCGCGCGCCGCGGGATGTAGGGCTCGGCGACCTGGGTCATCGAGATCGCGGACTGCACCCGCGTTGCGGCGCCCGCCTGCTCGAGGAAGTCCTGCAGGGCCAGCGCGTTCATGACGGTGCCGAGCATCCCCATGTAGTCCGCGCGGCCACGGTCCATCCCCCGCTGGCTGAGCTCCGCTCCGCGGAAGAAGTTGCCGCCGCCGACCACGATCGCGATCTCGACGCGGTCGACGGCGGCAGCGATCTCGCGCGCGATCTGACTCACGACGTCGGGGTTCACCCCGAGCTGGCCGCCCCCGAAGGCTTCCCCGGACAGCTTCAGGAGGACGCGTCTGCGTCCAGTGGTCTCATCGGTCACGGGGTTCCTCTCGACGGTTGCAGGATATCGGTCGGCGGGCATCGAAAAGGGGCCCGCATCTTCGTGATGCAGGCCCCTGTTCGGACTTACGCGCCGACCTTGAAGCGGGCGAAGTCGGTGATGGTGATGCCGGCTGCCTGGGCGACCTGGGCGATGGACTGCTTGTTGTCCTTCGCGTAGTCCTGGTCGAGCAGGGCGACCTGCTTGAAGAAGGCGCCGACGCGGCCCTCGACGATCTTCGGCAGGGCCGCCTCGGGCTTGCCCTCGTTGCGCGAGATCTCGGTGACGATCTGGCGCTCCTTCTCGACCTCGTCCTCGGGAACGTCCTCGCGCGAGAGGTAGCTCGGGTTCGCGAACGAGATGTGCTGGGCGATGCTGCGCGCGGTCTCGGCGTCGGAGCCGGTGTAGGCCACGACGACGCCGATCTGCGGGGGCAGGTCCTTGCTGGTCTTGTGGAGGTAGATCTCGAACGCGTCGCCCGTGAGGGTGCGGACGCGGCGGAGCTCGACCTTCTCGCCGATGATGGCGGCCTCGTCCGAGATGAGGTCGGCGACCGTCTGCCCGTTCGCGTCGGCTGCGAGGGCGGCCTCGGCGGAGTCGGCGCCGGCGGCGGCCGCCGCCGCGAGCACCTTGTCGGCCAGCGCGAGGAAGCGGTCGTTCTTCGCGACGAAGTCCGTCTCGGTGTTCAGCTCGATGATGGTGACCTTGCCGCCCTGCTCGGCGGCGGCGACGAGGCCCTCGCTGGTGGAGCGGTCGGCGCGCTTGGCGTTGCCCTTGGCGCCCTTGAGGCGCAGGATCTCGACAGCCTTCTCGAGGTCGCCGTCGGCCTCCTCGAGAGCCTTCTTGGTGTCGACCATGCCCGTTCCGAGCTGTTCGCGGAGCGCCTTGATGTCGGCGATGGTGAAGTTGGCCATGGGTGGTGGCTCCTAGTCGTGTGTCGTCAGTGCGAAATCGTGGGGCGGACCGCTCGGCATCCGTCGTGGAAGGCGGATGCCGAGCGGGACCGTTGTCTGCTTACTCGGCGGGCTCAGTGGCGGGCTCGGCCGGAGCGGCCTCAGCCTCGGCGGCCGGCTCCTCGGCGGCGGGCGCCTCGGTCTCGGCAGCGGCCTCCGCGGGCGCCTCGGTCGTCGAGCCCTGCTCGAGCAGCTCGCGCTCCCAGTCGGCCAGCGGCTCGGCGTCGGCCGACTCCTCGGTCGGCTGGTGACGCTGGATGAGGCCCTCGGCGGCGGCGTCGGCGATGATGCGGGTGAGCAGGCCCACCGAGCGGATCGCGTCGTCGTTGCCCGGGATCGGGAACTGGAACTCGTCGGGGTCGGCGTTCGTGTCGAGGATGCCGATCACGGGGATGCCGAGCTTCTTGGCCTCGTCGATCGCGAGGTGCTCGCGCTTGGCGTCGACGACCCAGATCGCCGACGGCGTCTTCTGCAGGTTGCGGATGCCGCCGAGCGACTTGTGGAGCTTGTCGAGCTCGCGCTTCTTGAGAAGGAGCTCCTTCTTGGTGAAGCCGCTCTCGGCCGGGTTCTCGAAGTCGAGCTCCTCGAGCTCCTTCATGCGCGCGAGGCGCTTGCTGACCGTCGAGAAGTTGGTGAGGAGGCCGCCCAGCCAGCGCTGGTTGACGTAGGGCTGGCCGACGCGCGTGGCCTGCTCGGCGATGACTTCCTGGGCCTGCTTCTTGGTGCCGACGAAGAGGATCGTGCCGCCGTGGGCGACGGTCTCCTTGGCGAACTCGTACGCCTTGTCGATGTACGACAGCGACTGCTGCAGGTCGATGATGTGGATGCCGGAGCGCTCCGTGAGAATGAAGCGCTTGACCTTCGGGTTCCAGCGCCGAGTCTGGTGTCCGAAGTGGACGCCGCTGTCGAGCAGCTGGCGAATGGTGACGACGGCCATGGCCGTACTCCTGTTCTTTCGGTTGTTCCCGCGGACCGGATGGTCGCGGAGCCTGGTGCCCCGGTGCACACCCACTCCACCGACGAGCGGTGAAGACCTGGGGTGTGGTTGCCGACATGCGGGCACGCGTAGTCACCCCGACATGCGGAGTGCGCCTCCAGTGTAACAGCCGAGAGGCCTCCTCCCCCGCGATGCCGACGCGCGCGTTCTCCCCCGATCGACGTCGGCTCGGCGTCCGCCGCGCAGCACGCCCGCAGGCTGGCGGCATGCGCTCACGTCCGGTCCTGCTCGTCCTGTTCGCCCTCCTCGCGGCCGTTGCTGCGGGGGCGCCCGCGGTCGCCGGCACGGTGCCGCGTCCGAGCCGGGAGGCATCGGAAGCGGCGTGGGCCTGGCCCGCCGAGCCGGTGCGCATCGTGGCGCTGTTCGACGCTCCCGCGCACGCGTTCGGCGCCGGCCATCGGGGCATCGATCTCGCCGCGCCCGACGGTGCGGCGGTGCGAGCGCCGGCCGACGGTGTGGTGGCCTTCGCGGGCGTCGTCGTGGACCGGACCGTGGTGACCATCGACCACGGCGACGGCCACGTCACCTCGATCGAGCCGGTGACCGCACTCGTCGCGCGAGGGGCACATGTGCGCGCGGGAGAGGTCATCGCGCGTGCGTCGCACGGTGGACACGTCGCCGCAGGGAGCATCCATGTCGGCGTCCGGCTGCACGGCGCCTACGTCGACCCGCTCGACCTGTTCGGCGCGCTGCCGCGTGCGGTGCTCCTCCCCTGTTGCTGACCCCGCCGGCGGCCGCGGCTCAGTCGGGAAGCTCGTTCCGGTCGCCGCGGACGTCGGCCGATCCGATGGTCGCGGCATCCACTTCGTTGTCGTTCCCGGAGAGAAGGAGCGAGCCGATCGCGCCGTCGACATCCAGTGCGTTCCGATCGCCTCGGACCGTCACGTCACCGATCGCCGGCGCCTCGAGGTCGTTCGCCTGACCCTCGAGCGTCAGGGCGTCGAGGGGGCCGGCCTCGATCTCGTTGTCGTCGCCTCGCACCGTCAGGTCTTGGACATCCGCCCGCGTGAGGTCGACGTCGAGCTCCGTGCCGGCGATGTCGATGCGCGCGCACGCGCCGGTGACGACGAACGTGCGCGAGGCGCCGTTCAGCGCGAGAACACCGTCGACGCAGTCGGCGGAGGGCTCGTCCGTCGTGGTGGGCGGCGTCGGGGACGCGTCCGTGGGCGTTCCGGACGGCGTGGCGGGCTGGACCGTCGCGGACAGCGGCGGCAGCGCCGACAGCTGGGGCGTGGGTTCGGATCCGCAGCCGGCGAGCACCAGCACGGCGGCGAAGACCGTGACGGCGCGGACGGATCGGGGCGTGCTCATGAGGCCAGCGTAGGCGTCGGCGGCCGATCTTGCGGTCACGGGCGGTGATCTGCCGTCACGCGCGCGGGTGGGCGAGCCGATACGTCGCCGCGAGCTTCTCGGCCGACACATGCGTGTATATCTGCGTGGTTCCCAAGCTCGCGTGGCCCAGCATCTCCTGCACGGTCCTGAGGTCCGCACCGCCGTCGAGGAGGTGCGTCGCCGCGGAGTGGCGCAGGGCGTGGGGACCGAGCGCCGTCGCGCCGAGCGCCGGCCCGACGAGCTTGTTGACGACGTCGTACACCGCACGTGACCCGATGCGCGCACCCCGGGCCCCGAGGAAGAGTGCGCGGGCGGACGATGACGCCGCGTCGCCCCCGCGGGCGAGGAGGACGGGACGTCCGCGGACCAGGTAGGCGTCGAGCGCGCGCTGAGCGGGCAGGCCGTACGGCGCGACCCGATCCCTTCCGCCCTTTCCCGTCACCCTGACCGTGCCGCGCTGCGGGTCCAGGTCGTCGAGGTCGATGCCGCAGAGTTCCGAGACGCGGAGCGCGGAGGCGTACAGGAGTTCGAGGAGTGCAGCGTCGCGGAGGGCGAGAGGATCGCCGTCTGTCGCCGTCGCGCGTGCGGCGTCGAGCACGTCCGACATCGCCCTCGCCGTCGCGACCTTCGGAAGCGTGCGTCCGCGCTTCGGCGCCTGCAGACGCAGGCTCGGGTCGCTCGCGACCAGCCCCGCTTCGAGCGCCCAGTCGAAGAAGCCGCGGACCGCCGCCGTCCGGCGCGCGACGGTCGAGCGGGCGTCTCCGCGCTTGGTGGCTACCCAGAGCCACTCGCGAAGGTGCTCGAGATCGATGCCCCGCAGAGGCACCTGGTCACCGATCGCGACGGCGAGGTCCCGCAGGTCCGACCGGTACGCCCGGACGGTCGCCGGCGACAGGCGCCGCACCTCCGCGAGGTGGCGGCCGAAGGCGTCGGCGGCGGCGTCGAGATCCATCACCCCAGGATGCCGCGTGAACCGCCGTCGCCGGGCAGGCTCACCGCGGCACGGCCCGCCAGCCGTCCGGACCGCGGCGCACCGCGCCCTCCAACGCGAGAAGACCGAGCGTGCTCTCGACGACGTCGAGGTCGACGCCGCTGCGTCGCGCGATATCGGACGACGACCGCGCGCTCCGGGTGCTCAGGGCGTCGCCCACGCGGGAGACCTCCGGGTCCGTCGACGGGACGCCGTCCCCGGGTTGTTCGCGCCACCCGAGGAGTTCCCTCGCATCGTCGGAGCTCGTGATGCACTGTGCGTCGTACTCCCGCAGGAGTCGATGGCATCCCGCGGACGCAGCGCTCGTGACCGGACCGGGGACGGCGCCGAGCGGCCGGCCCAACGCGGCCGCGTGACCCGCCGTGTTCAGCGATCCGCTCCGCCAGCCTGCCTCGACGACCACGGTGGCATCGGATGCTGCTGCGATGAGCCGGTTCCGCGCGAGGAAGCGCCATTTCGTAGGCGCGGAGCCGCACGGCACCTCCGCCGCCACCGCGCCCCCGGCGGCGACGATGGCGTCGAGAAGCCCGCGGTGACCGGACGGGTACGCGCGGTCCACCCCGCCCGCCAGCCAGGCGACGGTGACCGCCCCCGCCGCGAGAGCAGCGCGGTGCGCCATCCCATCGATGCCATAGGCGCCTCCGGACACGATGGTGACGCCCCCGCCGCCGAGGTCGGCTGCGAGGCCGGTGACGACGTCTTCGCCGTACGCGGTCGCGGCGCGCGCCCCGACGAGCGCGAGGGCCGGCCGGTCCGCGGAGAGCGCGGGCGTCGATCCGCGCACCCACAGGCACAACGGCGCGTGAGGGCCGAGATCATCGACCGCCGCGGGCCAGGCAGGGTGTTCGGGAGTGACCGGGGTCACCCCCGCTCGCCGCGCGGCGTCGGCGGCGTGGACCGCATCGCCGCTGCGCCGACGCCACCGCTCCCGCGCGGCGCGCAGACCCTGGCCGCCGCTCGGTGCGAGCGTGGCGGGGCTGAGTCCGGCGGGGTCGCCGAGGGCGAACTCGAGCGCCTCGCGTGGTCCGAGCGCGGCGATGAGCGTTCCTGCCACCCCGTCCCCGGGCTCGGTCAACGCCGACCACAGCATGCGAGCATCGAGCGCCGCGAGCCCATCGCTGGATGCGTCAGGAGGAGCGAGCCCCTCCGTCCGCCGTCGTGTCGCCGCCTCCGACAGATCGATCACGTCGTCGCCGTTCCTTTCTTCAGGTAGAGCGCGCGACCGATGTCGTCGCGTTCGAGCGCGTCACCGGAGCGGAGGTCGGCGAGCGTCCATGCCAGTCGGAGGACGCGGTCGTAGCCGCGGAGACTCAGCGACCCGCGATGGAGTGCCGCGTCCAGCGGCCGCCGAACCGCGGGAGCCGGCGCGGCGGGGCCGGAGCGGAGCCAAGTCCCGCTCACCTCGGCGTTCGTCCGCCAGGGCGTGTCGCGGAGTCTGCGAGATGCCCGCTCGCGCGCGGACTCCACACGCCGCCGCGCGGCCTCGGTCGACACGCTCTCACCGGCGTCGACGACATGCGCCAGCGAGACACGACGAAGCGACAGCTCGATGTCCACGCGGTCCAGCAACGGACCGCTCAGCCGCCCGAGGTAGCGCCGGATCGCGAGCGACGGGCAGGTGCATACGCCGCCCGGAACGCCGTACTGACCGCAGGGACAGGGGTTGGTCGCGAGCACCAGCTGGAAGCGCGCCGGGAAGCGAGCGCGGAAGCCGGCGCGATGGATCTCGATCTCGCCCGACTCCAGCGGCTGGCGCAAGGCGTCCAGCGCGTGCGCACCGTACTCGCCCGCCTCGTCGAGGAACAGGACGCCACCGCTCGCGCGGGCGATCGCACCCGGTCGCACGGTGCGGCTCCCCCCGCCCACGAGTGCCGCGACGCTGGCGGAATGGTGCGGGGCCTCGAACGGAGGCGTCCGGGAGAGCTCGCGGACCGGGAGCCCCGCCAGCGACCGCAGCGAGGCGACCTGCAGCGCGGCCTCGTCGCCCAGGTCGGGAAGGATGCCGGGAAGCCGGCGCGCGAGCATCGTCTTGCCGGCACCGGGCGGTCCTGACATCAGGAGGTGGTGACCACCCGCCGCTGCGACGATCAGCGCCTCGACCGCCTCCCGCTGGCCGATAACGTCCGAGAGGTCGGTGATGTCGCCGCCGGCGGTCGGCCCCGAGCCCTCCGCCGCGGACGCCGAGGGATCGGCCAGCGGAACGGCATCCTCGACCACCTCTGCAACATCGAGGCCATGGTGCCGCGCGACATCGCGGAGGTTCACCGCGCCGACGACGGTGACGCCGTCCACGAGGGCGGCTTCCGCACGGCACGCCTGCGGCACGATCACCCGGTCGAATCCTGCCCGCGCCGCCGCCACGACCGCCGGGAGGATGCCGGGGACGGGACGCAGTCGACCGTCGAGGCCGAGCTCCCCCAGATGCACGGTGCGCAGCAGCGAGGCGGCGTCCACGGGCAGCTCGGTCGCCAGCGCAGCGATCGCGACGGCGACGTCGAGTCCCGTGCCGTGCTTGGGCAGGCTGGCGGGCGACAGGTTGACCACGACGCGGCGTCGGGGCAGCGGGAGGTCGCTGTTGCCGCAGGCGTTGTGCACGCGCTGCTGCGCCTCGCCGATCGACTTGTCGGGAAGTCCGATGATGGTGAAGCCCGGGATCTGGGTGGAGAGATCGGCTTCGACCTCGACGACGTCTCCGACGGGTCCCGTGAGGACGACGCTCCACGTGCGCCCGACGCTCATCGGATGTCCGCGCTCATCGGAGGTCCGTCAGGTGCTCGAGCACTGCCGTCGCCGGGTCCTCGCCCGTGATGCCGATCACGTCGAGACGGAGCTGTCGGCCGCGCGCGTGCGTGGGATGAGCTCGCACCCAGGCGCACCCGAGACGCCAGAGCCGCGCGCGCTTGCGGGCATCGACGGCCTCGAACGGGTGGCCGAACCATTCGGTGCGGCGCGTCTTGACCTCGACCATCACCACGTCGTGGTCGTCGAGCGCCACGATGTCGATCTCGCCCTGGTCGCACCGCCAGTTGCGATCGAGGATCTCGTAGCCCTGCTCCTCGAGATGGCGGGCTGCGCGATCCTCTCCTGCGCGCCCGCGCGTGTCCTTTTCAGCCATGACGACGATGGTCGTCGACACGACGAGCACCGGAGGCGGTCAGCCGGTCATCGGTGGAGAGTCGCGGCGTCACCCGCGATGTGCAGAGGACGCTGTGCGCTCAGGAGTCCAGCGACAGCTCGTCGGGCAGCTGGAAGTCGCGGCGCTGGAGCTCTTCGACGTTCACGTCCTTGAACGTGAGCACGCGCACCGACTTCACGAACCTGTCCGCGCGGTAGATGTCCCAGACCCAGACGTCGGTCATGGAGATCTCGAAGTAGAAATCATGCTCGGTGTCGCGGCGCACCACGTTCACGTCGTTGGCGAGGTAGAAGCGTCGTTCGGTCTCGATCACGTACTGGAACTGCGAGACGACGTCGCGGTACTCCTTGTACAGCGCCAGCTCGAGCTCGCGGTCGTAATCCTCGAAGACTTCGTCATCCATGGTGGCTCAATCCTATGCGGCTCGCGGGATGCCGCGTCGCTCAGAAGAGGGTGGGGGCGTCGGCGATCGCCCAGGACGCCCGGTGGTGCGCGCTCAGGCCGTGAGACCGGATGGCCTCCCGGTGCTCGAGGCTCGCGTAGCCCTTGTTGCGCGCCCACTGGTACACGGGCGCCTCGTCGTGCAGCCCCGCCATCAGGTCGTCTCGGGCGACCTTCGCGATGACGGATGCCGCCGACGCCGACGCGCAGTCGCGATCTGCCTTGATGATCGGCTGGACCCGCAGACCCGCGCCGCCCGCGGGGGTGATGTAGTCGTGATTCCCGTCGAGGATCACGATCGCGTCCTCGGGGACGACCCCGGCGGCGCGCAGGTCCGCGATCGCGCGGAGCGCGGCGAGGCCGAGCGCACGCATGATCCCCACACGATCGATCTCGGCGGCGTCCGCCCAACCGACGGCGGAGGCGCTCACCCACTGCCGGGCACGACCGGCGACATCATGACGGTGGTGCTCGGCGACCAGTTTGGAGTCGCGGAGACCCACGGGGACGCGGCGACGTGCGCCGGCGGCATCCATCACCGCGGCGCCGACGGCGACCGGACCGGCCAGAGCGCCGCGACCGACCTCGTCGCACGCGATCACGAGCGCGTGCTCCTTGAGCAGGCGACGCTCGACGGTGAGGCGCGGGAGGGGGACGGTCATGGCGTCGGGTCGGGTACGCCGTCGAACACGTCGTGGTGGAAGTCGATGAGTCCGAAGCGGGACAGCGGCCAGGTCACCAGGAATGCGCGCCCCACCACGTTGTCGATCGGGACGAAGCCCTGGCCGGGCTGGTCGGTGTTGTAGCGGGAGTCGCGGGAGGCGTCGCGGTTGTCGCCCAGGACCCAGAGTGAGCCCTCGGGGACCGTCACGTCGTAGGGCACAACCTCGGGCGCGCGCTGTCCCGCGGCGAGGTTCAGGTAGGCGGTCTCGTCGAGCGGGACGTCATTCACCGTCACCTGCCCCAGCGGATTGCAGCAGACGACGTGATCACCGGGCACGCCGATGATCCGCTTGATCAGATGCTCTTTGCTGTCGGGGGCGGAGATCCCGACGAGCGCCAGCACCCAATCGACGGCCTCGACGATGACGGAGCGCTCGACCTTCGGCTCGGTGGGGAGCCAGCCGCCCGGGTCGCGGAAGACGACGACGTCGCCGCGGTCGTAGCCGCCGAAGCGGGGCGTCAGTTCGTCGACGAGAATCCTGTCGTCGATCATGAGCGTCTGCTCCATCGAGCCGGACGGGATGTAGAACGAGCGGACGAGGAACGTCTTCACGAGGAAGGACACGAGCACCGCGATCACGACGATCACGAGCACGTCGCGCAGCAGGGGCCAGATGCCGCGGCGCGCGGTGCGGCGCGGCCGGAACGGATCGGTCGCCGATTCGGCGGCGATGTTCTCGGAGGTCATTCAGGTCCTTCGTCTCTGCAGTGGGAGCAGGACGACTCTCCTCCGCACCTGTCAAGGTTCGCACATCCCACGACGGGACGGGACACGGCCCACCGGTCCGCCGCGGAGCGCCCGGACCGTCCGTGAAGACGACGATGCCCCGGGGCGGAGAGCCCCGGGGCATCGTTCGTCGTGGATCAGCGGTCGCGCTTCTCCTTGATCTTGGCCTTCTTACCGCGCAGGTTGCGCAGGTAGTAGAGCTTGGCGCGGCGCACGTCGCCACGCGTGACGACCTCGATGTGGTCGATCGACGGGCTGTGCACCGGGAAGGTGCGCTCGACGCCCACCTGGAAGCTGATCTTGCGGACCGTGAAGGTCTCGCGCACACCATCGCCCGAGCGGCCGATGACGACGCCCTGGAAGACCTGGACGCGCGAGCGGTTGCCCTCGGTGATGTTGACGTGGACCTTCACGTTGTCGCCGGGGGCGAACGCGGGGATGTCGGAGCGCAGCGAGGCTGCGTCGACGGAGTCGAGGATCTGCATGATCGTCACTTCCTGCGACCGCCACAGGTCGATCGCGAGAGTCTGGATTGGAGGATGTGGCGTGCCCGAGGCGACCGAGTCCGGCGCCGTGCTCCCCTGAGGCAGAGCCTGTTCAGGGCACAAACAACCATTCTGCCATGGACGGAGCCCCCGCTCCAAAACGGCTACGGCGTCGGCGGGGTGCGCCCCTCGGCGATCACGATGACATCGGCATCCGCAGCACTCTGTCGCGATTCTGCGGGCGGGATGTAGCCGACGCCCGCCGGGGTGCGCAGCACCGAGACGCCCGGGCGAGCCTCGCGCCAGAGCTGACGGAGCGAGCTCCAGAGCGCCGCGACGCCGACGACCACGGTGACGGCCAGCAGAGGCCACCACCAGCGGCTGTCGAACACCCCCAGGGCGATGATCAGGATGTGCCACGCGCCGAGGATGCCGGCATCCGCCCACGACACGGCACGGTCGGCGCGGACGGTTCCCCGGGCACGGACGAGGAGCGTGAGGATCAGCTGTCCTACGAGGACGACGGGAGCGGAGAGGATCACCCACAGCAGCGCCCAGGGATTCGCGCCGAACACGATCCAGCCGATGAACAGCCACAGCGGAAGCACGAATGCCGCTGGAATCAGCCACCGGAAGAACGCCTGACGCACCCACATGCCCTCGATGGTACGCCGGTCAGCCACAATGGAAGCTGAGTGAAAGGATCCCGATGATCGAGCTGCGCACCCCCGCCGAGATCGACCAGATGCGGCCGGCCGGGCGCTTCGTCGCCGAGGTTCTCGCGACGCTTCGCGACGAGACGACGGTGGGCACCAACCTGCTGACGATCGATCGGCGGGCGCACGACATGATCCGCCGTGCGGGAGCCGAGTCGTGCTACATCGATTACCACCCGTCCTTCGGGGCGAGTCCGTTCGGGAAGGTCATCTGCACGTCGGTCAACGACGCGGTGCTGCACGGCCTCCCCCACGACTACGCGCTCCGCGACGGCGACCTGGTGACGCTCGACTTCGCGGTGGCCGTCGACGGGTGGGTCGCCGACTCGGCGGTCTCGTTCGTCGTCGGAACCCCTCGGGATGAGGATCTCGCGCTCATCGACACGAGCGAGCGCGCCCTCGATGCCGCGATCGGTGCGGCCGTCGTGGGCAACCGCATCGGCGACATCTCCCACGCGATCGCAGAGGTCGCCCGGGCCGACGGGTACGAGATCAACACCGACTTCGGAGGGCACGGCGTCGGCCGCACGATGCACGGCGACCCCCACGTGGCCAACGACGGCAAACCCGGACGCGGGTATCCGCTGCGCGCCGGGCTCGTGCTCGCTCTCGAGCCGTGGTTCCTGCGGACGACGGACGAGCTCGTGACGGACCCCGACGGCTGGACCCTGCGCAGCGTCGACGGATCGCGCGGCGCGCACTCGGAGCACACCGTCGCCATCACCGACGACGGCCCCATCATCCTGACCGATCGCTCCCACCTCGGAGTCCGCTGAGCCGGCGCCCATGCCCCTCGACCCGTACTTCGCCCACCGCCTGCGCCGGCATCGCCGGTATCTCCTCCGTCAGGCGCTCCAGCGTCTGCGCGCTGCGGTCCCGTGGCCGCTCCTGTCGCGAGCATCGGTGTCGGCGTCGCTCTCGCCGAGCGCAACCCCCGCGCCCGCGGCGGTGTCCGCGGCGCCCGCTCCGACCCGCGCCGAGCGATCGGCCGTCCTGCGCGCCCGTCACCGGCGGGCGGCCCTGGCCTGGGACCGCGACGAGCTGAGCACGGCGGGAACACCCGGACCCGACGTGCCGACCACGGAGCACGTGATCGCCGTGCCGGGCTTCCCCGACGTGACGGTCCGGGTCTACCGCCCGGCCGTCGACGACGTGATCCGGCCGGCGGCGCTCCACTTCTTCGGCGGCGCGTTCCGCATCGGCGGCATCGACTACCCGACGACGGATGCCGCATGCCGGCGCCGCGCTGCCGAGGCGGATATCGTGGTGGTGGCCGTGGCGTACGCTCTGGCCCCGGAGCACCGGTTCCCCACACCGGTCGAGCAGGGCCACGCGGCCCTCGAATGGCTCATCCACGAGAGCGCCGCGCTGCGCATCGATCCGGGCAGGATCGCGATCACCGGGACGTCGGCAGGAGGCGCGATCGCGGCCGCCGTGACCCTGATGAACCGCGACCGCCACCGGCATCCGCTTCGCCTGCAGGTGCTGGAGGTCCCGGTGACCGACCTGACCGGCGCGCATATCGACGTGCGACCGACGTGGCGGATGGGCGTTCCCGCGCTGATCGTCCTGCGGGAGCTCCGCTCGATCGCGCGGACGTACCTTCCCGACCCCGCGCGCGCCCGGCATCCCTACGCCTCACCCCTGCGGGCTGCCGATCACACGGGTCTCCCCCCAGCGCTGATCCTCACCGCGGAGTACGACACCCTGCGCCGCGATGGAGCGGCCTACGGCGCGGCCCTTCGGCGCAGCGGCGTCGATGCGACGGTCGTGCGCTATCTGGGAGTCACCCACGACACGCCGATCTACACCGGCGCGCTTCCCGCCGCGCGCGCCTGGCACGAGCAGGTGATCGGGGCGCTGCGCACCCTCCACGACGATCGGGCGCCGGGCGCGGACGAGGTCAGTCGCTGAGCAGGTCGGGTCGCCGGATGCGGGTGCGCTCCAGCTGCTGGGCGTGGCGCCACTCGGCTACGCGCCCGTGGTGACCGCTCAGCAGCACGTCGGGGACGTCGCGACCGCGCCAGGTGGCCGGCTTGGTGTACGACGGGTACTCCAGCAGCCCGTCCTCGTGCGACTCCTCGACCAGACTCTCGGGGTTGCCCACGACGCCGGGGATAAGACGCCCGACGGCTTCGATCATGGCCATCGCGGCGACTTCGCCGCCGTTCAGCACGTAGTCCCCCAGGCTCACCAGGCGGACGTCGCCGAGGGTCGCGGCGTAGTCGAAGACCCGCTCGTCGATGCCCTCGTACCGCCCGCAGCCGAACACCAGATGCGGCAGATCGACGAAGGCGCGCGCCGTGGCCTGCGTGAACCGCTCACCCGCCGGGGAGGGGAAGACGAAGGTCGGTCGGATGCCGTCCGCCGACGCGGTGATGGCATCCAGCGCCTCGCCCCACGGCGCCGGCTTCATCACCATGCCGGCGCCGCCGCCGTACGGGGTGTCGTCGACGGTGCGGTGACGATCGTGCGTGAAGTCGCGCAGATCGTGCACGCGGACGTCGAGGAGACCCGATGTCTTCGCGCGGCCGAGCAGAGAGACGTCGAGGACGTCGAAGAACGCCGGGAAGATCGAGACGACGTCGATGCGCACGTCAGTCCTCGGCGGTCTCGTCCTCGGCGGCCTCGGCGCGCTCGGGAGCCTCATCTGACTCACCGGCTTCGTCGCTGGGAAGCTCCTCGAAGAGGCCCGCGGGAGGAGTGACCACGACCCGACCGGAGGCGATGTCGACCTCCGGCACGATGGCCTCGACGAAGGGGACGAGGACCTCGTGGTCTCCCTCGCCCGCCAGCTTGACGATGAGGAGGTCCTGCGCCGGAAGGTGCTCGACGCGGACGACCCGACCGACGCTCCCGCCGTCTCGGACGACGTCGAGGCCGACCAGCTGGTGGTCGTACCAGGCATCGTCCTCGGTCTGGACGGTGTCATCCTGGTCGACCCAGAGGATCGCCCGGACGATGGACTCGGCGGCGTCGCGGTCATCGACGCCCTCGAGGAACACCACGGGGTGCGAGTTCATCCACCGGAACTCGCGGACGGTCACGGCCTTGCCGTGCCACGGCGACGACTCGGGGACCTGCAGCGTGAAGACGGCGCCCGGGACGAAGCGTCCGTCGGGGTCGTCGGTGAAGAGCTCGAGCTTGAGGGCGCCCTTGAGCCCGTGCGCCTTGACGAGGCGGCCGACGCGCAACTGTGTGCGCGCGGCTCCTGATGCCGCCATGTCAGTCGTCCGCGACGTCGACGCGGACGCGCGAGCCGTCGGCCAGCGCAGCGATGAGCGTGCGCAGAGCCTTGGCAGTGCGTCCGCCGCGCCCGATCACCCGTCCACGGTCGTCGGGGTGCACGCGCACCTCGAGCACGTCACCACGCGGTGACGTCGATGAACGGACGGTGACATCGTCGGGGTGATCGACGATCCCCTTGACGATGTGTTCGAGCGCGGCGGCCAGCACGGTCTTACTCGGCCTCGGTGGTCTCAGCCTCGGCGTCGGCCGGAGCCTCGGCCTCGGCGGCAGCAGGCTCCTCGGCCTTCTTCTCGACCTTGGGCTTGATGACCGACTTCTTGCCGGAGTCGGCGACGAACTCGGACTTGCCCTCGGCCGTCTTGACGGTCGAGACGGCGTCCTTGTCGCCCTTGAACTTGCCCCAGTCGCCCGTGAGCTTCAGCAGCGCGGCCACCTGCTCGGTGGGCTGGGCGCCGACGGACAGCCAGTACTGCGCACGCTCGGAGTCGACCTCGATGAACGAGGGCTCCTCGGTGGGGTGGTACTTGCCGATCTCTTCGATGACGCGACCGTCGCGCTTGGTGCGCGAGTCGGCGACGACGATGCGGTAGTACGGCGCACGGATCTTGCCGAGACGCTTCAGACGGATCTTGACAGCCACAATTCTCCTGAATGGTGTTTGGGAAGTAATGAACGACGCCTGGAGAGTGGGGTGCACACCCGGCGGAAGCTCTGAGGGTGGGCCGCTGCCGGATAGAGGGTCGAGCAGCAGGTCCAGCGATCCATTTTGCCAGATCATGACGCATGCTGCGAACCAGCGGGCCGGCGCGTGTCAGACTGAGCGCATGACGGTGCCGTTCGCGACATCCGCCCGCTCGTCGGTGGGTCTGGAGTGGGAGTTGATGCTGGCCGATCCCGAGACCGGCGACCTGGTGCCCCGTGCGCCGGAGCTCATCCCGGAGCTCGAGGAGCGGACGCGCCTCGAGCGGTACACCGTCACGGGCGAGCTCCTCACGAACACCGTGGAGGTCACCAGCGGCGTGGGCGACACGGTCGCCGCCGCGGTCGACGATATCGCCGATGCGATCGGTCAGGTGCGCTCGCTCACGGCGCCGCGGGGCATCGAGCTCCTGTGCGCGGGCAGCCACCCGTTCGCGCAGTGGTTCGACCAGCAGGTGACCGACAAGACGCGCTACCACCACCTGATCGAGCGGACGCAGTGGTGGGGCCGCAACATGATGATCTGGGGCATCCATATCCACGTCGGCGTCGAGGACGTCACGAAGGTGTTCCCGCTCATCAACGCCCTCTCGGTCTACCTCCCGCACCTGCAGGCGCTCTCGGCATCCAGTCCCTTCTGGGCCGGTGAGCGCACGGGGTACGCATCCAACCGCGCCCTCGTGTTCCAGCAGCTGCCCACAGCCGGGCTCCCGTGGCCCCTCACGAACTGGGCGGAGTTCGAGACCTACCTCGACGACATGGTGCGCACCGGCGTGATGGCCGATGCGACCGAGGTGCGCTGGGACATCCGGCCCGCCCCACGCTGGGGCACGATCGAGATCCGCGCGTGCGACGGCATGTCCACCCTCCCCGAGCTCGCCGCCGTGGCGGCGCTCGTCCAGGTGTTGGTCGAGCACTTCTCGCGCGAACTCGACGAAGGCCGGGAACTCCCCACCATCCCGCCCTGGTTCGTGCGCGAGAACAAATGGCGTGCTGCGCGGTACGGACTCGACGCGCGCGTCATCGTCGATCGCGACGGCACGCAGCGCCCCGTCGTGGAGCACCTGCGCGAGACCGTCGAGCAGCTCGCGCCCGTCGCCGAGCACCTGCACTGCGCGCGCGAGCTCGGGGGCATCGAGACGATCCTGACCCAGGGAGCGAGCTACGCCCGGCAGGTTCTCGTCGCCGACGCCGCCGAGGGCGACCTCCGCGAAGTGGTGCACCACCTCATCCGCGAGTTCCGCGCGGGGCCGACGCTGCGCGATCACCTCGCGGCGCTCGGTCACTGACCGGCGGCGTGCACCTCCACCGGGACACCGTCATCGGGCGCGGTCTCATGAAGCTCGAAGGTGGACATGCCGTGCTCGGTCTTCTGCCAGTAGTGCGGCTTGGTGATCAGCTGCCAGAGCGCCTTGTACGAGGCAGCCGAGTGCAGGATCCAGTAGACGGGGTTCAGGAGCGCCCACCCGACGAGCCAGAACGATCCGCGCTTGTACGGTCCCATCATGTTCAGGTAGACCATGAGCCCGTTGCCCACGAGGAAGTTCAGGAGGCACAGCCAGAGCACCAGCGGCGGGAAGGCCTCCGAGACGTCGAGCCAGGGCAACGCGAACGACGCGATGAGCAGCGCCGTGAACGGGATCACCCCGAGGAAGGTGAGCGGCGTGCCGGCGATCAGCAGCGCGAACGACAGGAAGCGGCGGATGCCGATCTGTCCGATGAGCCGGGCGGGTCGGCGCGCGTGGACCAGCGCGGTCTGCATGTAGCCCTTGATCCACCGGCTGCGCTGGCCGATGAAGATCCCCATCCTGCTGGTGGCCTCCTCCATCGTCGTGGAGTCGACCACCCCGACGCGATAGCCGAGCGCGCTCGCGCGGATGCCGAGATCGGCATCCTCGGTCACGTTGTAGGGATCCCAGCCGCCGAGCTCGCGCAGCGCCGAGGTGCGGAAGTGGTTCGAGGTGCCGCCGAGCGGGATCGGGAGATCGCGCACATCCAGACCGGCCAGCATGTAGTCGAACCAATAGCTGTACTCGAGGGCGAACATCCGGGTCAGCACGTTCTCGCGGGCGTTGAAGTAGTTCAGCGAGGCCTGCATCACGACGGTGGACTCGTCGGCGCGGGAGAAGGCGACGACGGTCTTCTTGAGCTGGTCGGGCTCGGGTGCGTCCTCGGCGTCGTAGATCACGAGGAAGTCGCCTCGGGCGACTTCGAGACCGACATTGCAGGCGCGGGGCTTCGTCTGCGGCGCCCCCTTCGGAACCGTCACGACGATGAAGTTGTCGGGCGGGTCGGACACCGCGATGGCGTCACGCGTCTCGTCGTCCTCCTCCTCGACGAGGATGATCACCTCGAGCTTCTCGGCGGGATAGTCCAACCGCCCGAGGTTCTCGACGAGCCGCCCGACGATCCGCGCCTCGCGGAAGACCGGCACCAGCACGGTGTAGATCGGGAGGTCGTCATCGCGGAGCGCAGCGATGGCGGCCGCGTCGACATGCTCCACCAGGTCGTAGCGGGAGCCGTGCAGGGCGACCGAGAACTTGAACAGGGTGCTCGCCAGGAAGACGACACTCGCGACGGCGATCACGCCGATCACCGTCGGCAGCGGCCAGAGGACCGCAGCGGCGACGAAGAGGACGAGGAGCACCACGAGGCCCATCTGCTGCCCGCGCGAGAGGACCTTGCGTGCGGAGAGTCCGGGATCGGCGTGGTAGAGACCGTTCGCCGCCTGCTCGGTGAAGGCGTCGCGGAAGAAGGGGACCACGCGATCGACGATCTCGCGCTGCGAGACGGTCTCCACCTCGATGGCGGACCCCACGGCGCGTGCGATCTCTGCGCGCGCCGCACGTCCGAGCGGGAGCGAGGCACCGACCACGACGACGTCGTCCTCGCGCCGCAGCGGCACCCATCCCTGCTGCAGATACCTCGTGCGCAGCGCCGGATCCAGTTCGAGGTCGATGTCGATCGTGGTCATGCGATGCCTCCGAACGCGCTCAACCAGTCGGCGAGCGTTCGCCACTGCAGCGGCGTCAGCCACCCGATCACCCACAGGACCACCGAGACGGCGCACGTCAGCACCGTGTGGGCTCGCGTGGTCATCGTGGGGACGATCGCGATGGCGAGCAGCAGCATGAGCGTGTAGTTGATGCCCGCGGTGCCGGGCGGAGTGAGGCCCAGGACGAAGGCCAGCAGTGTACTGGCGGTCAGCAGCACGGCGATGAGCGCGGTCCCCGGGAAGCGGAGAGCGAAACTCGTCACGATCAGCAGGAGCATCGGAGCGAAGTAGACGACCCCGGCCGGGGTGGCGAGAAAGGTCACCAGCCCGTCGAAGCGCTCGGGATTCCACCTCAGGTCGCCGCGGACCATCGCGAGCGGGCCCGCGCCGAACGCAACGCCCAGCAGCGCGAGCGAGAGGAAGATCGTGATCGTCGGGAAGGCGACGACGTACGCATTGGCGAGACGCGCGCCGCGCCGGGACTGGATGATGAGGGTCCCTGCGACGGCCGCGACGAGCGCGGTGAAGGTCACGGTCGAGTCGGAGAGCGCGGCGCATGCGAAGAGGATGCCGGCGCGGAATCCCGCCTGGGTGTTCGCCCACGTCACGAAGCGCACCAGGTCGATCATCCCGAGCCCGAAGAACATGAGGCCGAGCACCGCCTCGAAGTTCGTCGTGGCGATGTAGGCGAAGACGGGCGTCACCCCGAGGGTCAGGATGAACACCAACCGCACGAAGAGCGGAAAGTGCCGCCGCCGCATCGACTGCACGATCAGCTGGAGCATGAACCCCGCCGCGAAGCTGCCCGCGATCGAGAGGCCGAAAGCGCCACCGGGGACGAGCATCGCGATGAGGCTCGTGAGCGGCGGATACAGCGCTCCGACGACATCCACGCCCTGATCGCCCGATCCGCCGCTCAGCAGGTGCGACACACGATCCGCGAGCGCGGCGTTCGCCGTGCCCTCCCATCCGCCGGACGTCGCGAGCTGGAACCACGTCGCGACCGCCGCGAAGAACGCGGCGATGAGGAGCCGCAGCCCCCAGCGCGCCCACGCATTGCGCGGGAACTTGTCGAGGCGACCGCTCACGCTCTCGCGGAACAGCGGGGTGTCGCGCTCGAAGACCCTGCTGGTGGAGACTCTGCTGGTCACGCCGGCCCCATCGTCGTCAGTTCTTGCCGAACAGCTTCTGGATCTCGGCGAGGTCCGCCTCGGAAGGTGCGCCGTTCGCGGCGCCGAGTCCGAAGCCCGAGCCCGCGGGCGCCGATGCCGACGCGGTCGCGAGACCGGCGTTCTCGGCGGCGCGCTTGGCGGGATTGCCCGACCGGGAGCCGCCGCCCTTCTTCTGCTTCCCCCCGCGCTTGCTGGAGGCTCCGGGCTTCCCGCCCATCGGTCCCATGCCGGGGATCTGCGGAACCCCGCCCCGCGCGACCGTCTTCATCATCTTGGCGGCCTGGTCGAAGCGCTGGACGAGCTGGTTCACGTCGGTGACGGTCATCCCGGATCCGCGCGCGATGCGCAGGCGGCGGGAGCCGTTGAGGACCTTCGGATTGCGTCGCTCGACGGGGGTCATCGAGCGGATGATGGCCTCGGTGCGGTCGATCTCGCGCTCGTCGAAGTTCTCCAGTTGCTGCTTCATGTTCCCGGCACCCGGCAGCATGCCGAGCATCTTCTTCATGGAGCCCATCTTCTTCAGCTGCTGCATCTGATCGAGGAAGTCCTCGAGCGTGAACTGCTCGGTCGCGAGCTTCTCGGCGACCTTCCGCGCCTCCTCCTCGTCGAACGCGGCCTGCGCCTGCTCGATGAGCGTGAGGATGTCGCCGAGATCGAGGATGCGGCTGGCCATGCGATCGGGGTGGAACGCTTCGATGTCCTCGAGGTTCTCCCCCGTCGAGGCGAAGATGATCGGTCGCCCGGTCACCGAGGCGACCGAGAGGGCGGCGCCGCCGCGTGCGTCGCCGTCGAGCTTGGACAGCACGACACCGGTGAAGTCCACGCCGTCCTGGAACGCCTTCGCGGTGTTCACGGCGTCCTGACCGATCATCGCGTCGATGACGAACAGGACCTCGTCGGGGTCCACGGCACGGCGGATGTCGGCTGCCTGCTTCATGAGCTCGGCGTCGACGCCGAGGCGTCCGGCCGTGTCGATGATCACGACATCGTGCTGGTGACGGCGGGCGTGCTCGACTCCGTCGCGGGAGACGCGCACGGGATCGCCGACGCCGTTGCCCGGCTCGGGGGCGAAGATGGTCGCGCCCGCGCGCTCAGCGACGACCTGCAGCTGGTTCACGGCGTTCGGACGCTGGAGGTCGGCGGCGACGAGGAGGGGCGTGTGACCGTCCTTCTCGAGCTGCTTCGCCAGCTTGCCCGCGAAGGTCGTCTTGCCCGAGCCCTGGAGGCCGGCGAGCATGATGACGGTCGGCGGGTTCTTCGCGAACTGCAGGCGACGCTGCTGCCCGCCGAGGATCGCGACGAGCTCCTCGTTCACGATCTGCACGACCTGCTGCGCGGGGTTCAGCGCGCGATTGACCTCGTCGCCGAGCGCGCGCTCGCGCACCTTGGCGGTGAACTCCTTCACCACGACGAGTGCGACGTCGGCATCCAGCAGCGCCCGCCGGATCTCGCGAACGGTGCCGTCGACGTCGGCGGGGGTGAGCTTGCCCTTGGTCCGCAGGTTGCGGAAGGTCTCTGTGAGCCGGTCGGAGAGTGTGCCGAAAGTCGCCATGATCCCCCGATTCTACGGGAGCGGCGGGGCGGCGACGCCGGGACGCACCGGTGACGGGCGACGTGCGCTCAGCGGTCGCCCAACTCCTCGAAGAGGGTCAGCTGGAGACCCGCGGCGCCCCGTACCCGGGCGTTCAGCGACCGCCACGGCGTCTCCCGCGGTGTCGCCTCCAGCAGCGCGCCCGCCTCGAGGACTGCGGCGGTCGCCTCGACGGCGTCGTCCACCTCGAGGGCGACGCGGATGGCTTCACTGGGCGCATCGCCATCGGTCTCCACGCGGTCGATGAGGTCGATCTGGGCGGCATTGGACAGCTCGAGGGTCGCCCGGCCGGCATCGAGGATCATGACGCGGGCGCCGCCGTCGCCCTCGAACGCCTCCTGTTCCGTCATGCCCAGCGCATCCCGGTAGAAGGCGACCGCTCCGTCGAAGTGATCGGCGCGCGCGATGACGCGGAGCTGCCGCACCGGTCCGCGCAGGGTCGGCGCAGCCGCCGCGAGCGCCGCAGCCAGGACCTCGGGGAGCGCGGTGTTGCCCGCTCCCCGATGCGCCCACTCCTCGATGGCGGCGAGCACCGCGCCGCCATGGGCCGCCCCCGCCACCTCCGCCTCGAGGCCGGCGACGCCGTCGGAGCGCAGACGTCCCGCGACCGCTGCGGCGAGCCGTCCGCGCCGCGCCGCCGACTCGCGGGCGAGCTCGGGCTCGAGTCCCATCGCGCGGGCGTTGACGAGGGCGAGGGCCAGCGCGTCGGGAGCGAACCCGTCCGCGAGCGCCACGAGCGAGGCCCGAAGGCCGCCACCCTCAGCCAGGGCGAGCTCGACGGCATCCAGGCGCGCGTCGAGACCGGCCCAGAGGATGTCGGACTTCGAGCCGAAGTAGTTGAAGAAGCTCGAGCGGCTCACCCCGGCACGCGCCGCGATGTCGCCGACGGTCGTGCTGTCGTAGCCGCGCTCGAGGAAGAGCTCGCACGCCGCCTCGGCCAGTGTCTCGCGCGACGACGATCGAGGGCGGCCCGTGCTCATCGCCACAGCATATCCGGGCTATTGTTGGACGCAGTCCAGGAACAATCGACAGGAGACGCGCGTGCTCGACATCCAGACCATCGGCCTCGCACCGCGGTTGGTGCCCTACACCGAGGCGTGGGCGCTGCAGCGCCGGCTGCACGGCGAGATCGTCGCCGGCACGCGGGCCGACACACTCCTCCTTCTCGAGCACGAGCCCGTGTTCACCGCCGGGGCCCGGACGGCGCGCCACGAGCGTCCGACCGACGGCACGCCCGTGGTCGACGTGGATCGCGGCGGCAAGATCACCTGGCACGGCCCCGGTCAGCTCGTCGGATACCCCCTCCTCCGGCTTCGGGAGCCCGTCGACGTCGTGGCGCATGTGCGACGCCTCGAGGAGGTCCTCATCGAGGCGCTACACGCTTTCGACGTAGACGGCCACCGGGTGGACGGTCGCAGCGGCGTCTGGGTGCGCCGGCCCCTCTCCGAGGACAAGATCGCCGCCATCGGCGTCCGCGTCCAGCGCGGAGTGACGATGCACGGCTTCGCCCTCAACTGCGACAACTCGCTGCTGCCGTTCTCGCAGATCGTCCCGTGCGGGATCTCGGATGCCGGGGTCACGACGCTCAGCGAGGTCACCGGCGCCGACATCTCCCCCGCTGACGTCGTCGACACCATCGCATCCGCCTTCCTCGCCGCTGCAGGGACGGAGGTCGCCGCATGAGCTGCGGCACCGCACCGGGTGGCCAGAGCGCCGGTCAGACCGCTCCAGGAGGCAGGAAGCTCCTCCGCCTCGAGGTCCGCAACGCCCAGACGCCGATCGAGCGGAAGCCGGACTGGATCAAGACGAAGGCGAAGATGGGCCCGGAGTATCAGGCGCTCCATGCGCTCGTGAAGGGCGAGCAGCTCCACACCGTGTGCCAGGAGGCGGGCTGCCCGAACATCTACGAGTGCTGGGAGGATCGCGAGGCCACCTTCCTCATCGGCGGATCGCAGTGCACGCGGCGTTGCGACTTCTGCCAGATCGACACCGGCAAGCCCGCCGACTACGACATCGACGAGCCTCGCCGCGTCGCCGAGAGCGTCGAGCGCATGCAGCTGCGCTACGCCACCGTCACCTGCGTCGCGCGCGACGACCTGGCCGACGGCGGCGCCTGGCTGAACGCGGAGACGGTCCGCCAGATCCACTCCCGGAACCCCCGTACCGGCGTCGAGCTCCTGGCGACCGATTTCAACGGCGATCCGGGACTGCTCGCGGAGGTCTTCGACGCGCGCCCCGAGGTCTTCGCCCACAACGTCGAGACGGTCCCGCGCATCTTCAAGCGGATCCGTCCGGCATTCCGCTACGAGCGCTCGCTGGACGTGCTGACCCAGGCCCGGGCGGCGGGACTGATCACGAAGTCGAACCTGATCCTCGGGATGGGCGAGGAGCCCGAAGAAGTCGTGCAGGCCCTCCAGGATCTTCACGACGCCGGCACCGACATCATCACGATCACGCAGTACCTGCGCCCGACCCCGCGCCACCTGCCGGTCGCCCGCTGGGTGAAGCCGCAGGAGTTCGTGGAGTTCAAGGAGGAGGCCGAGCGCATCGGCTTCCTCGGAGTGCTGGCAGGGCCGCTCGTCCGCTCGTCCTACCGGGCCGGGCGCCTGTGGGCCCAGTCGATGGCGTCGAAGGGTCGCGAGATCCCCGCGCATCTCGCGCACCTCACCGCCGACGGCGGCTTCGCGCAAGCCGTCTAGTCGGCCGCGCCGGCGTCGCGCTGCCGCACGAGGTAGCGCGGCGCCTGCGTGCGCCACGCCTCTGTCACGAGCTCCTCCAGATGGTCGAGGTCGATCGCCGCCATGCGGAACGCGATCTTCGGCTCGCCCCAGCCGGTCGTGCGGGGGAGGAAGATGGAGGGCTCCATCTCCCGCAGGGCGACGGCGTCGTCGGCGTCCTCGACCTTCACACCGACGACGAGCTCCGAGGCGATCACGGCGCGGACGTCCTCCGGAATGCTCGGCCACGGGTGGCACTCCCACGCGAACAGCTTTCCGCGCACGAACCAGGCCGCGCCCCCGGTCGTCGCGCGCTCCTGCGCCCCCGGCAGGTCCGACGCGATGCGGCGCACGTCGTCGAGCGCGGCCACCGCGCGGTCAGTCCGCGCTCGTGACCGACTGCACGGCGCCGTCGCTGGTGAGGTTCACCAGGAGCACCTCATCGGTCGCGTCGCGATCGAGCGCGTACTCCAGCACGGCGAACGGGTCCGAGCCGCCGTGCTCGTCGGCGAGGATCGTCATGCTCACCAGCTGCAGTGCGCGGATGACGTCCATGTGGACATCGCCCGAGGCCTCGACGAGGAAGTCCTCGATCTCGTCGCCGAGTTGCTCCTGCTGCTGGAGGATGTACTCGGTCACCTCGCTCGTGCGGTCGTCCAGCTCGGCGACCATGGCGTTGCGCGCCTGGAGATCGATGTGCTCGAGGGACGAGATCATCGCGGCGGCGACGTCCAGCGCCGCGGGCGAGACGTCGTCCTGATCGGGCGCGGTCAGATCGACGGTCACCCTCTGGTCGCCGAAGTCGATCGCCTCGCTCCAGAAGATCGATCCGTCCGGCCCCGACTCCAGCAGGCCGAAGTAGTCGTGCTCGATCGCCATGGCCCTATGCAACCACCCTCGCGGTCGTGATGCGAGCCTCGTGACGCATGTCGGCCGCCTCAGTCGACGAGAGCCGACACGAACACGTGGGGGGTGAACCCGGTGAGATCGCCGATCCCCTCGCCCTGCCCCAGGAGCTTCACGGGGATGCCGGTGCGCTCCTGCACGGCGAGCACGAAGCCCCCCTTGGCCGAGCCGTCGAGCTTGGTGAGGACGAGCCCCGTCACACCGGCGTGCTGCAGGAACGCCTCCGCCTGGAGGACGCCGTTCTGCCCGGTCGTGGCATCCAGCACCAGCAGCACCTCGCTGATGGGTGCGAGCTTCTCGACCACCCGGCGGATCTTGCTGAGCTCATCCATGAGCCCGCCCTTGGTGTGGAGGCGGCCGGCCGTGTCGACGAGCACGATCTCGGTGCCATGGGCGATGGCGTGATCGATGGTCTGGTAGGCGACGGATGCCGGGTCCTGACCCTCCTGCTGGGGCCGCACGATCGTCGCTCCGCCCCGCTCGGCCCACGTCGCGAGCTGGTCGACGGCTGCGGCCCGGAAGGTGTCGGCGGCTCCGACGACGACGCTTCGCTGGAAGCGGCGGAGGTAGGCGGCGAGCTTGCCGATGGTCGTCGTCTTGCCGACGCCGTTCACCCCCACCACCAGCACCACGGCCGGACGCTCGGTCAGCCGCAGCGTCGTGTCGAACTTCGCGAAGTGCTCCTCCAGGGTCTCCTTGAGCATCCGCTGGAGGTCGCGGGGGTCGGTCGTCCGGAAGCGCTCGACCTTCTCGCGGAGCTCCTCGAGGATCCGCTCCGTGATGTCCGGACCGAAGTCGGCTGTGAGCAGCGCCGTCTCCAGGTCGTCCCAGGTCGTCTCGTCGATCGTGGGACGGACGAACATGCCGCGCAGCGCGCGGCCGAGGGACCAGGAGTTCTCCGCCATGCGATCCAGCCTAGGAGTTCGAACGCGTGCCGCGCGCACCCACGGTCAGGCCGTGGCGTGCTCGCGCACGCGCTGGCCGACGACAGCGGAGACGCCGTCCTGCCGCATCGACACCCCGTAGAGCGCGTCGGCGATCTCCATGGTGCGCTTCTGGTGGGTGATGACGATCAGCTGGCTCGAGACGCGGAGCTGCTCGAAGACGCCGAGCAGACGCCCGAGGTTCGCGTCGTCCAGCGCCGCCTCCACCTCGTCGAGGATGTAGAAGGGGCTCGGACGCGCCTTGAAGATCGCGGTGAGGAGCGCGACGGCGGCCAGCGAGCGCTCTCCGCCCGACAGCAGCGAGAGGCGCTCGATCTTCTTCCCCACCGGGCGCACCGAGACCTCGATACCGGTCGTCAGCGGGTTGTCGGGATCGGTGAGCGTGATGCTGCCGGAGCCCCCGGGGAAGAGGATCGGGAAGACCTCGCCGAAGGCCGTCTTCGTGTCCTCGAAAGCGGCGAGGAAGATCACCTGCATCCGCTCGTCGAGCTCTTCGATGATCGTGAGCAGATCCGCCCGGGTCTGCGTGAGGTCGGCCAGCTGCTCCGTGAGGAAGGCATGGCGCTGCTCGAGCGCGGCGAACTCCTCGAGGGCGAGGGGATTCACCCGCCCCAGCTGGCCGAGCTTGCGCTCGGCGTCACTGAGCCGCCGCCGCTGCGTCGCGCGGTCGTAGGGCTCCCCCTGCGGGCCGTCCGCATCGGCGTCCTCCGGTCCGCGGGCTCCAGGAACTAGCTGATCCGGACCATATTCCGAAACAAGAATATCCTCGCTGAGGCTGAGCTCGCTGCCGACGCGCTCCAGAAGGGATGTCACGTGCAGACGCTTCTCGTGCATCTGCAACTCGAGGCCGTGGACGCTCTCGGTCAGGCCCGCGAGGCGCTCGCGGACGGCGGCGTCCTGCGTCCTCAGATCGGCGAGCTCGGCCGTGACCGCCGTGCGCGCCTGCTCCGCGAGCTGCAGTTCGACGCGCGCCTGGGTCACGGATCGGTCGACCGAGTCCAGAAGCGGCGGCAGCTGTGCGGCCACCTCGGCGGCCACCTCGCGCTGGGCCCGACGGATGACGGCGCGGCGGGCGGCCTCCTCGGCCGCGGCACGCTCCCGCTCGCGCTGCCGCTCGAGTTGGACGACGCGCGCCTCGCCGGCACGGACGCGCTCGCGCAGGGTCTCGACGTCCAGGCGCGCGCGCATCTCGCCGTCGCGCACCTGTTCGAGCTCGGCGAGCATCCCCTCGCGGGCCGAGGCGTCGAGGATCGGACGCGGTGCCGCCTGCGCCTTCGCCAGCGCTTCGTCGGCCGTGCGAGCGGCGGTCTCTGCGTCCGCGACAGCCGCCTGCGCCTGTCGGACCCCCGCCTCCAGCCTTTCGCACTCGGCGATCGCCGCCTCGTGGCGGACGGTCGCGCGATTCACCTGCTCGCTGTGCGCGGCCAGCGCGGCATCGTGCTCCCGGAGAGTCTGAAGCGATTCCTTGGTCCGTCGCCGAGAGTCGTCCCAGCCGACCTGAGCCTCGCCGAGGGCCTCGCGCAGCGAGTCGGCGACGACGGTGATCTCGGCGAGGCGCTCGGTGGCCGCGTCCCGTTCAGCCGCGAGCTCCAGACGAGAGCGGCCCGATCCCGACCCCGCTCGCACCGTGAACGGCGTGACGACCTCGCCCGCACGTGTGACGACCGTCCATGACGGCTCGCCCGCCGCAGCGCGTGACACCAGCGCTTGCGCCGCTGCCAGATCATCGACGACGAGCACCGCGGCCAGCACGCCCTGTACGCCGTCCGGGGCCGTCACGACGTCGACGGCCGCCGTGGCGCCGGGCGGGGTGTCCCGACGCACGGTCGAGGAAGCAGGGTCGGCCAGAGCGATCTCGACCGTGCCGAGGTCCGCATCCCGGGCCGTCTGCGCGACGCGGACGGCAGCATCGATGTCGTCGACGAGGAGGCCCTCGGCGAGCGAGCCGAGCGCCGCGGCGATCGCCGCCTCGAACCCGGGCGTGACCTTGACGGCATCCCCGACGAGACCCCGGATGCCGTCGCCACCGCCGTCGAGGAGTGCCGCGGCCGCGTTCCGCACGTCGAGGGCGCGACCGAGAGCGGCGGCCTGGGCCGTGAGCGACTCGACCTCGCGTTCGGCGGCGTGGAGACGCTCGCGCAGTCCGGTCACGCTCGTCTCGGCTTCCGCGGCGTCGCGCTGGGCGCGCTCGTACGCCGCCGCGTACTCCGCCGACGAACCCTCGGGGACGAGCTCCGGGTCGACGCCGGCCAGGATCTCCTCGGCCTCCGCGCGCCGCTGCAGCGCCGCGTCGAGCGCGCGCTGCTGCCGGTCGACGGCGCCGCGCACCGCGTCGAGGCGGGAGGTCGCGGCCTGAGCCGAGCCGCGCAGCGCGGTGAGTCGCATGTCGTGCTCGGAGACGAGCGCGCTCTGGGCTGCGATGTCGGCGTCGAGTGCGTCGAGCTCGGCGCGTGCCCGGATGACGTCCCGGGAGGCCGCGGCGGCGGCGTCCTGCGCGGCGCCCAGGCCGGAGCCGATCTCGTCCACCTCAGCGCGCGCCTCATCGATGCTCGACTGGCTGACGGTGGCAACATCGAGCGCGAGCTGGCCGTCGTCCTCGAGGAGCGAGAGGCGCTGCCCGGCGAGCGAGTAGAGACCTCGCAGGCGCTCCTGCACCTGCTCGAGGCCGAAGGACGCGGCCCGCGCACGATCGACGGCCTCGGAGCGCTGCTGGGACTCCAGCGCGTCGATCCGGAGCTTGAGCTGCTCGGCCTGGTCCTGGAGGACGATCCGCTCGGCGTGCCGCTCGTGCTCGGTCCGGGCGTGATCGGCGAGCTGCGCCCGGAGCCCGACCAGCTCGTCGGCGTACAGGCGCGCCTTCGCGTCGCGCACGACGGCAGCGATGGTCGCGGCCTCGCGGGCTATCTCGGCCTGCTTGCCGAGCGGTTTCAACTGTCGGCGCAGCTCACCGGCGAGATCGCTCAGCCGAAGGAGATTCGCTTCCATCGCCTCGAGCTTGCGGAGTGTCTTCTCTTTGCGCCGCCGATGCTTCAGGATGCCGGCCGCTTCCTCGATGAAGCCTCGGCGGTCCTCCGGGCTCGCCTGCAGCACGCTGTCGAGGCGGCCCTGGCCCACGATGACGTGCATCTCCCGACCGAGGCCCGAGTCGCTCAGGAGCTCCTGCACATCGAGCAGGCGACACGTCTCGCCGTTGATGGCGTACTCGCTGGTGCCGTTCCGGAAGAGCGTGCGGCTGATGGTCACCTCGCTGTAGGCGATCGGCAGCGCGCCGTCGCTGTTGTCGATCGTCAGCTGCACCTCGGCACGGCCGAGAGGTCCGCGCGTCGCCGTTCCGGCGAAGATGACGTCCTCCATCTTCCCGCCGCGCAGCGTCTTGGCCCCCTGCTCCCCCATCACCCACGCCAGCGCGTCGACCACGTTCGACTTGCCCGACCCGTTCGGGCCCACGATGCAGGTCACCCCGGGCTCGAGGGCGAAAGTGATCGGCTGCGCGAACGACTTGAAGCCTTTGAGCGTCACGCTCTTCAGGTGCATGGGCGGTCGTCCTCCGTCAGGTGTCGCGCAGCTGTCGCGACCACGCTACCGGCACGTCGCTTGACGCACACGCCAGCCACGCGCTATCGTCACTCTCCGCGTCAGAAGTTGAGAAAGGAGGTCCCGAAATGATGCACATGAACACCACCGGAGGAATGACTCCGCGTCTCGCGTGCACCGGGACCGTCTCCTTCGGCGCCTTCCAGAACGCGCGCACGCACGCGTTCATCTGATCCCCGCAGGGGACGAGTCTGCCCGACGCCGGGCCTGACGACCGTCGCCTCCGCGGGCTGATCGTTCGCCTGCCCCCTCGTGCTGCGGCACGATCTCCGCCGCCATCGCGGCATCCATCCCTTCAGCGAAAGCACACTCTCATGCATACTCTCACCGCGCCGCAGCGCTCGGACCGTCGACGATTCGACGACGCCGTCCCGCTGCAGCATCTCCCCTTCGAGGACCGCACACCGCGTACCTCGCTGCCCGACCGTGTCGCTCTCCGTGTGGCCCTGGCTCTGCTCCTGTGGAGCACGCGACCCCAGCCCCGCACGAGCGCGACGGCGCGCCGCACCGACCTCGATCGCGTGCAGCGCGAGCGCGACTGGCAGCTGCGCTGCCACCGCCTCCCCCTGCTGTGACGCGGATGCCGGTGGCTCCGGCCGCCGGACCACCGGCATCCGCGCCTCTTCTGACGAAACGGACACCATCATGACCACCATCTCCGGACTCGACATCGAGTTCCGCCCCCTCACGATCCCGTCGCGCATCGACGAGGCCGACGCCGCCGACTTCATCGAGATGACGCGCGTCCGCAACGCCGTCTACGCCGAGATCGGCGGCAACGACGACGACGCGCTGCAGCCCTCCGAGCTGCTGCCGCACTACCAGCCCGACCCCGACGAGACGCGTCTGAGCTGGGCGGTGATCGCGGACGACGCATTCATCGGCCGGATCGGGGTGGACATCCCGCACGAGGAGGGATCGCGGTCCGCCTACTGGCTGATCGAGCTGCTGCGGTCCCATCACGGTCGCGGCATCGGCTCGGCCGCCTACGGCATCGTCGAGCGCACCGCCCGTGAGCACGGCCGCACCGTGCTGCAGTCGTGGGCCCGCCACGCCGAAGCCGAAGGGCCTCGGCTGAGCGCACCGACCGGGTTCGGGACCATCCCCGAGGACCACGCCGCACGCTTCTTCCGCGCGCAGGGGTACACCCTGGAGCAGATCGAGCGGCGAAGCGACCTCGATCTGATCGAGAGCGCGCCGACCGTCGCCCGACTTCTCGCCGAGGCCGAGGCGGCGGCCACCGGCTACCGCGTCGTGCAGTGGTCCGCGCCCACGCCGCCCGAGCGTGCGGCCGGCTTCGCCTGGATGAAGTCCCGAATGTCGACCGATGCCCCCGCCGCGGGTATGGAGTTCGACGAGCAGGTGTGGGATGAGGAGCGCGTCGCGCGTCACGATCAGCGCTGGATCGATGCGGGGATGACCGTGCTCGTGACGGCGGCACAGCACATCGCCAGCGGAGAGCTCGTGGCGTTCAACGAGCTCACCATCGGCGCCGACGGCGCGCGTCCGACGAATCAGGAGGACACCCTCGTCCTCAAGGAGCACCGTGGACATCGGCTGGGCCAGCTCGTGAAGTGCGCTGCGCTCACGACCTGGCGCGGCATCGCACCCGACTCACCGAAGGTGATCACCTACAACGCCGAGGAGAACCGTCCCATGCTCGACATCAACGAAGCCATCGGCTTCCGCCCCGTGGCCTACGAGGGCGCGTGGAAGAAGGTCCTCACATGACCGTCGAGACGCTGGGCGTCGAGCGGGTCGACGCGCCGACATCGATCTCCGCACCGGACGCGCGGGACTTCATCGACATGATCGAGGTGTTCAATCGGGGTGTCGAGCACGACATCGGTCTCGACCACCTGCGGTGGGAGCCCGCCGAGATGCTCCCCGCGTGGCGCGAGCAGCGGTACGTCGGTCGCGGCGGGCACCTGGTCCGCCGCGCCGGCACGCCGGTGGGCGCGCTGCAGTGGAGCGCGTCCCGCGAAGCGGGCGCCCGCAACCTCGAGTTCGATCTCGTGACCACCGCGGAGAGTCGAGGCGCGGGCATCGAGGCGCTGCTGTTGCGGCGCCTGCTCGACGATGCACAGGAGCAGGAGCGCACCGTCCTCCAGACGTTCACGATCCACCGGGTGGATGCTCCCGGAGAGCGGATCGCGTCGCCGACCGGGTTCGGGAGCGTGCCGCAGGACTACTGGACGGCGTTCTTCCTCGACCACGGGTTCTCCCTGCAGCAGGTCGAACGCAACAGCATGTTCGACCTGCGCGGATCCTTCGTCGAGGTCCGCCGTATGCTCGCGGACGCCATCGCCCACGCCGGGGACGACTACCGCGTGCACACCTGGACGGGCGCGACGCCGGCGGAGCATCGAGAGGCCTTCGCCTACGTGCTCTCGCGCATGTCCACCGATGTGCCGATGGGCGACCTCGACATCGCCGAAGAGACGTGGGACGTCGAGCGTGTCGTGCACCGCGACCGACGGCTGGCCGACAGCGGTCTGCTGATCGGGGTCGCCGCCGTCGAGCACGTCCCGACGGGTCGGCTCGTGGCCTACAACGAGCTCGGGATCGGCGAGGATCGGACCCGACCGACGAATCAGTGGGGCACGCTCGTCGTGAAGGAGCACCGCGGGCACCGGCTGGGCACGATCGTGAAGTGCGCCAATCTGCTGCGCTGGACCGACCTCGTGCCGCAGTCGCCGTTCGTCTCGACGTTCAACGCCGAGGAGAACCGGCCCATGCTCGACGTCAACGAGGCCATCGGCTTCGTTCCGCTGACCGTGGCGGGCGCGTGGCAGCGCACGCTCGCGTGAGGCGACCGGATGCCGTCAGCGGCGGCGCTGGCAGTACGCGCAGTAGTGGCTCGAACGGTTGGTGAACGAGACGCGGACGATCGGGCGGCCGCAGCGGGGACACGGCTCCCCGGTGCGGCCGTACGCGCGGAGCGAGTGCGCGAAGTAGCCCGCCTGCCCGTTGACGTTCACGTACTGGGCGTCGAAGCTCGTGCCGCCTTCGGCCAGGGCGCGCTCGAGGACCACCCGCACCTCCTGCAGGAGCCGGTTGACCGCGCGGGCCGAGAGCGACGCCGCCGGCGTCTCGGGGTGGATCCGCGCGGCCCAGAGCGCCTCATCGGCGTAGATGTTGCCGATGCCACTCGCCACGGTCTGATCGAGGAGCACCCGCTTCACGGCGGATGACGTGCGCGCGAGCCTCGCGCGGAAGGCGCGCTCGTCGAAGGCGGGATCGAGCGGGTCGCGCGCGATGTGGCCGACCTGCGAGGGCGTCGCGGCGGCATCCGTCCCCCATCCGCCCGGAGCGCCGTCGCGCGTGGGGACGAGTCGGTCGACCGCAAGGGATCCGAAGGTGCGCTGGTCCGCGAAGACGACGGCGAGCTCGCCGTGCTCGGGGTGGGCGATATGGAGGCGCACCCGCTCATGCCGCTCGGCGGGAGCGCCGACCGCGCGGAGGAGCAGCTGGCCGCTCATGCCGAGGTGGGCGACGATGGCGACTCGCTCCGAGCCGACTTCCGTCGCCGCACGGTCGAGCGGCAGCCACAGGAACTTTCCGCGCCGGGCCGCCGACACGATGCCGCGACCGATGACCGCGGCTTCGAACGAGGCCGGGTCCCCCGGATGCCGGGTGAGCGCACGGGCGTCGAAGACGTCGGCACCGAGGATCGTCGCGCCGGTCACCGCCGGCGCGAGGCCCGCTCGGACGACCTCGACCTCGGGGAGTTCAGGCACGCGCGGAGAGTTCGCGCCAGACGGCGAGGGCGCCGGCCATCTCCGCCTGCTTCTTGCTCGATCCGGAGCCCGTGCAGGACACCTCCCCGACCGAGACGGTGGCGGTGAACCGGCGGTGGTGGTCGGGCCCCTCCGCGGTCACGGCGTACACCGGAGGGGCGAGGCTCAGCCGGGCCGCGAGCTCCTGAAGACTCGTCTTCGGATCCATCGCCGCGCCGTAGCGCTCCGGGTCGGTCATGAGCGGCTCGAGCAGACGCAGCACGAGAGCAGTCGCCGCCTCCGATCCCGCCGACAGGAACGTGGCGCCGAAGACGGCCTCCATCGTGTCGGCGAGGATCGAGTCCTTGTCGCGTCCGCCGGTCTGGTCCTCACCGCGGCCGAGGCGGAGGTGTGCGCCCAGACCGATGCTGCGTGCGACCTCTGCCAGTGCGACAGTCGACACCACGCTGGCACGTCGCTTCGCGAGCGAGCCCTCGTCGAGCTGCGGATGGCGGGTGAACAGGTGGACGGTCACCGCCTGCCCCAGGATCGAGTCGCCGAGGAACTCCAGCCGCTCGTTGTGCGGGATCCCGCCGTTCTCGTAGGCGAACGAACGATGCGTCAGCGCAAGCGACAGAAGCTCGGGGTCGATGTCGACCCCGAGCTTGTCGGCGAGCAGCGTGTGCTCGATGAAGACGTTCGTCACGCCGAGACCGTCGTTCAGACGTCGGCGACCTTGCGGCCCTTGTACTCGAGGAAGAGCTCGGTGCCCTGCGAGTCGGTGACGACCTTCGCCTGGTGCGGGCGGCTGTAGACGACCTTGCCGTTCTCGACGGTCTTGACGAGCGCGGGCGCGTCGGCCTTCCACTGCGCACGACGCGAACGGGTGTTGGAGCGGGAGACCTTCCGCTTCGGGGGGTTACCTGCCATGGCTAGCTCTTCTCTGTGTTGTCGGCGGCGGGGCGCACTGCCTCGCCGTCGTGGTCTGGGGTGAGGGCCTGAAGCGCGGCCCAGCGCGGATCGACCGGGGCTTCCGGCACGGCATCCGATGTCAGCCTCTCGCCCGTGTTCGGATCGAGTCCGGGGCAATCCGGCTGACACACCGGCTGGAAAGGAAGCGACAGGACGATCGAATCCCTGACCAGAGTTTCAAGATCCACGTGGTCGTCTTGAACCTCGAAGTCATTCGCTTCGTCACCAGGATACCCGAAGAGCTCCTGAAACTCGACTTCGACGGGCGCGGCGATGTCGATCAGGCAGCGCCCGCAGACCCCGCGGTACTCGGTGTCGATCTGCGCCGTCACCAGGATTCCCTCGTGGACGGACTCGAGTCGCACGTCCAGATCGATGCTCTGGCCCTCTGCCACCGACACGAGGCCCTCGCCCCACTTGGCCGGGGCGGCGACCTCGACGCGGTGCTCGCGCATCTCACCGGCGCGGCGGACGATGTCGCGGACGGGGAAGACGAAAGGTCCGTTCAGATGCTTGCGGGACATCGGGTTCCTCACTTCTGTCGGGCGCCGGTGTCGAGGAATCGCGCGACGGGAGCCGGGACGAAGGGCGACACGTCGCCCCCCAGAGCCGCGACCTGTCGCACGAGCGAGCTCGACACCATGGCGTGAGCAGGATCGGGCAGCAGGAAGACCGTCTCGACGTGGGCGAGGTGGCGGTTGACGATCGCCATCGGCGTCTCGTAGGCGACGTCGACCTGCGAGCGGATGCCCTTCACGAGAACACCGGCGTCCACATCGACGGCGTAGTCGACGAGGAGCCCCATGCTCCACGACGCGACGACGATATCCCCCTCGATGCCGGCATCGGCCACCGACTGCTCCAGGAGGGTCAGCCGCTGCGCGAGCGGGAGCATCGCCTCCTTGCCCGGGTTGTGCACCACGAGCACGTGGAGCTGGTCGTAGAGCGACGCCGCCCGTCGGATGACATCGAGGTGTCCGAGTGTCGGCGGATCGAACGATCCGGGCACGACCGCGATCCGGTTGTTCATGGCATCCAGCCTACCGGGGTCAGTTCTTCGCGAGCGCGGCGCGCTCCTGCTGGCCGACCCGGCGCCCGATCGCATCGACGAGGCCCGGGTGCTGCGCGAGCGAGGGGTCGTCGGCGAGCACGGCCTCCGCCGCGGCACGCGCGCGGGCGATGAGGTCGGCGTCGGCGACGACACGCAGCAGACGCAGCGACGAGCGCGCGCCGGACTGCGCATCGCCGAGCACGTCGCCCTCGCCGCGCAGTTCGAGATCGACCTCGGCCAGCTCGAACCCGTCCGTCGTCCGCGCCACCGCCTGCACGCGCGAGCGCGCCATCGTGCCCACTGCCGCCTCGGTAACGAGCAGGCACAGTCCGGGGAGGCCGCCGCGCCCGACGCGACCGCGCAGCTGGTGCAACTGGGAGACCCCGAACCGGTCGGCCTCCAGGATGACCATCGTCGAGGCGTTCGGCACATCGACGCCCACCTCCACGACCGTCGTGGCCACGAGCACGTCGATCTCGCCGCGAGCGAAGGCCTGCATGACGGCGTCCTTCTGCTCGGCCGGCATCTTGCCGTGGAGCGTCTCGACCCGGACGTCGCGGTACGACTCGTCCCGCGCCAGCATCTCGCCCACCTGGACGACGCCCCATCGTGTGCGCTCGGTCTCGCCCTCCACCGCCGGGGCGGACGGCGCGTCGGGGTCGGCATCCTTCGCCGACGCGTCGATCGCCGCGCAGACGACGAACACCTGCCGCCCGAGCGCCACCTCCTCCGTGACCCGCTCCCAGACGCGCGCGAACCATCCCGGTTTCTCAGCGAGCGGAGCGACGAACGTCTCGATCCCGGCGCGACCCTCGGGGAGCGTGCGGATGGTGGAGACATCGAGGTCGCCGAACACGGTCATCGCGACGGTGCGCGGGATCGGCGTCGCCGTGAGGACGAGCACGTGCGGCGACGTCCCCTTCGCACGCAGCGTCTCGCGCTGCTCGACGCCGAATCGGTGCTGCTCGTCGACGACGACCAGCCCGAGGTCGGCGAACGTGGTCTTCGCGCTCAGGAGCGCATGGGTCCCGACGACGATGCGCGCCTGCCCGGAGGCGACGCGCAGCGCCGCCTTCCGCCGCTCGGCCGCCGGGAGCTGGCCGGTGAGGAGCGTAGGCATCAGCTCAGGAGCGAGCTGCGGGCCGAGCATGCGCGCGATCGAGCGCACGTGCTGCGCCGCGAGGACCTCGGTGGGCGCGATGAGCGCGGACTGCCCGCCGGACTGCGCGACCTGCAGCATCGCGCGCAGGGCGACGAGCGTCTTCCCCGAGCCCACCTCGCCCTGCACGAGTCGGTTCATCGGCCAGTCCCCCTGGAGGTCTGCCTCGATCCGTTCGCCGACGGTCACCTGGTCCGACGTGCGCGCGAAGGGCAGCGCCGCGTCGAAACGCGCCAGGAGATCCCCGGCGGGCCGGGCGGTCGCCGACATGGCCCGCACCTCCTGCCGCTGCTGCAGAAGCGCCGCCTGGAGGACGAACGCCTCGTGCATGCGAAGGGTGTGGCGCGCCGGGTCGACCTGCTCGATGTCGTCGGGGACGTGCAGGTGCCGCACGGCGGTGAGGGCGGGCAGCAGGCCCTCGGCGCGGCGCAGCGCATCGGGCAGGGGGTCGGGGATCTCGTCGACCTGGCGGAGCACCGACGCGATCGTCTTGTGGAGCTGCCAGCTCGACACCGTGCTCGTGGCCGGGTAGATCGGAATGGGCTGACGCTGCCGCGCCGCGGCGCTCTGGCGTGCCTCGCCCTCGTCGTCGAAGAGCTCGTAGTCCGGATGCGCGAACTGCTTCTGCTGCTTGAACTCGCCGACCTTGCCCGAGAAGATCCCCTGCCGGCCGACGCGCAGCTCGCTCTTGCGCCACTGCTGGTTGAAGAAGGTGAGGTTCACGGTGCCCGCGCCGTCGCTGATCACGACTTCGAGGAGATTGCCCTTCCGACCGCGCATCGGGCGCACCGACACCGAGCGCACCTCCGCGACGATGGTCACCTGCTCCCCCACGGGCAGCGATGCGATCGGCGTCAGTTCGCCACGCCGCGCGTACCGGCGCGGGTAGTGGGCCAGCAGATCGCCGACCGTCGCCATGCCGAACGCGCGTGCGAGGGTCGCCGCCGTCTTGGAGCCGAGGACCACTTCGAGGCTCGAGGCGAGCGTGACGGACGGCATGCGTCGAGTCTAGGGACCGGCGCCGACCTCGGGCCGGCGGCGCGGGGAACGCCGCGTACAGTGGACGGATGATCCGACGCACCGTCGCCCGTGTCTACTGGACGCTCAGCCGTTGGACGCTGCGGACCGAGCCCGCCCCGCGGACGCCGACGGTGCTCGTCGGCGCCCCGCACACCTCGAACTGGGACTTCGTGCTCATGCTCGCGATCGCCTGGCGACTGGAGATCCCGATCCGGTGGCTCGGAAAGGACTCGCTGTTCCGCGGCTGGCGCGGACCCGTCATGCGCAGGCTCGGCGGCATCCCCGTCGATCGCGCCGACGCCGGGCGGGTCGTCGCCGAGGTCGTCGCGCGAGCGCACGCCGGCGAGGTTTTCGGCCTCGTGGTCACGCCCGACGGCACGCGCGGGCCCCACACCCACTGGAAGAGCGGCTTCTACCGCATCGCACGCGAGGCCGGGATGCCGGTGACGCTCGGATACGTCGACCGCACGACCATGACCACCGGCCTCGGTCCGACGATGAGCCTCAGCGGCGACGTCGCCGCCGACATGGCGCGGATCCGCGCGTTCTATGCCGACAAGTCGGGTCTTCGTCCGCACCGTCGCGTCGAGCCGCGCCTCGCCTCCGAGGCTGCGCACGGCGTGGGCGCGTGACCCGCATCATCGCCGGCGCCGCCGGCTCGCTCGCTCTCGCCGTTCCGGGCGTCGGCACGCGGCCGACGAGTGACCGCGTGCGCGAGTCGCTCTTCGGCGCGCTGGAGTCCGCCGGTGCGCTCGACGGCGCGGCGGTGGCCGATCTGTACGCCGGCTCGGGCGCGCTCGCCCTCGAGGCGGTCAGCCGCGGAGCGAGGAGCGCCGACTTCGTGGAGAAGGCGCCGAAAGCGGCATCCGTCGCCGAGCGGAACGTCCGCACCGTCCAGCGCGCCGTGCCGGATGCCGAGATGCGCGTCCACCGCTCGAGCGCCGACGCCTACCTGCGCACCTCGGGGCGAGCTTTCGACCTCGTCTTCATCGACCCTCCCTACGACCTCGGCGAAGACGAGCTCGCGACGACCCTCGGCCTGCTCGCGCCCCGCCTCTCCGCCGGCGCCCTCGTCGTCATCGAGCGCGCCGCACGGTCGGGCGCGCCGACGCTCCCGGCCGGGCTGTCGATCGACCGCAGCAAGCGCTACGGCGACACGGCGATCTGGTGGGTGCGCGCAGACACCGTGACGCGTGCGGAGGACTGACCCCGTCAGCCCCGACCTGCGTCCCAATCCTGAAGGGGATCCCAACCGCCTCGGCCGGACAGTGCGGCCCCGTCGACCGTGACGGCGGCGTCGCCCCGGTGGACGACGCGCCCGATCGTGCGGAACCCGGAGGGAACCGTGGCCGCCGAGGGGAATGTCGCGAGGAGAGCGTGGTCCTCGCCGCCGCGCAGCGCCGGACCGTCGTCGACCCCCTCGAGGGCGACCGTGATCCCGGACGCATCGGCCAGCCTCGTCGCGTCGAGGAGCAGTCCGTCCGACACGTCCATCATCGCGGTCGCACCCGCGTCCGCGGCGTGTGCGCCGAGTGCGACGGGAGGCTCCGGACGCAGCTGCGCCGCCAGATCCCTCGCCTCGGCGGGGTCCAGCACCGCGGCGTCGACGGGCACAGGGGTGCCGCTCTCGTCGCGGAAGCGCCCGAACAGCACCGCGAGACCCCTCGCCGCCGCACCAAGTGCGCCCGCGACCGCCACGACGTCACCGGGACGGGCGCCGCTGCGCAGGACCGGCGATCTGCCGTCGAGGACCCCCACGGCCGTGACGGCGATCGTGAGGGTGTCGGATGCCGTGAGGTCGCCGCCCTCGACGGCGCACCCGGGCGCCAGCCGCTCGCAGGCGTCCCGCAGCCCGCGGGCGAGGTCGGTGACGAACGAGACGGCGGTCGCCGCCGGCATCGCGAGCGCGACGAAGAGCGCCGTCGGGCGCGCACCCATGGCCGCCACGTCGGCGAGGTTCACCGCGGCGGCCTTCACGCCGAGATCGAAGCCCGACGACCACGCGAGGCGGAAGTCGGGTCCATGGACGAGCGTGTCGGTCGTGACGACCACCCGCTCCCCCGGCGTCGCGAGCACGGCGGCGTCGTCGCCCGGGCCGACGATCGCGGACGACGACCCGGCCAACTCACCGAGGATCCGCGCGAGGAGCTCCCTCTCGGAGAGCTCGCCCACGGTCGGCTCGTCCGGTGCGGTCATGACTCCACGGTAGCCTGAAGGGGTGACCCGCACCCGCCGCCTGAACCGGTCCGCGGCGCTCATCGGCGTCGCGCTGGTCGCGGCCTCGCTCCTCACCGGATGTGCCACAACCGTGTCCATGGAGCCGGCCCCCGAGGCGAACTCCCCGGACTGCGCCGCCGTCACCGTCCGCCTTCCGGCCGCCGTCGACGGGCAGCCGCGCGCCTGGACAGACGCGCAGGCCACCGGTGCGTGGGGGTCGCCGACGACCGTCCTGCTGACGTGCGGCCTGGAGCCGCCCGGACCGTCCACCCTCCCCTGCGAGACCGTCGACGGCGTCGACTGGCTGATCGACGACTCCGAGGCCCCGAGCTACCGGTTCACGACGTTCGGCCGGGTCCCCGCGGTAGAGGTCTACCTCGACTACGACGTGGTGAGCGCCCGGTCGGTCCTGGGCGCGCTCACCAACGCGGTCCGCATGCTGCCGTCGTCGGCGTCGGAGTGCACGGAGCGCCCGACCGACTGAGGCGGCTCAGCGCACCCGCGCGAGGTCGATGAGCTCGGTGAGCAGCGCGTCGTACGGCAGACCCGACGCGATCCAGCACTTGGGGAACATCGAGATCGGCGTGAAGCCCGGCATCGTGTTGACCTCGTTCACGAAGAACTCCGTGCCCGTGAAGAAGAAGTCGACGCGCGCCAGCCCCTCGCCGCCGACCGCCTCGAAGGCTCGCGCGGCGATCCGCTGCATCTCGGCCAGCTCGCCGTCGTGCATCTCGGCCGGGCACACGAGGTCGATCCCCGGGGCATCGAGGTACTTCGCCTCGAAGTCGTAGAACTCGCGCCCCGAGATGACGATCTCCCCGGCGACGCTCACCCGCGGCGGTGCGCCGTCGCGCCCCTCGAGCACGCCGCACTCGACCTCACGGCCGGCCACGGACTGCTCCACGAGCACCGTGGCGTCCTCGGCGAAGGCGACATCCAATGCGGCGTCGAACTCGTCCCACGACGACACCTTCGACACGCCGACGCTGGATCCCGCGCGAGCGGGCTTCACGAAGACGGGAAGCCCGAGCGATCGCGCCCGACGCTCCCACAGGTCGCGGTCGCGGGCGAGGTCGCTGCGGGTGAAGGCGATCCACGGCACCACCGGCACCCCCGCGGCCTTGAGGATGCTCTTCGTCGTGTGCTTGTCCATGCCGATCGCCGACATGAGGAGGCCTGCTCCGACGTAGGGCAGCCCCAGGAGCTCGAGGAACCCCTGCACGGTGCCGTCCTCGCCGAAGCGGCCGTGGAGGATCGGGAAAACGACGTCCACGTCGCCGAGGGACTCCTCCGTCCCGTCGGGGCGACGCACCGTCAGCTCGCGCGACAGCGTGGAGTCCGGCCAGCGCACCCGGGTGCCGTTGTCGACCACCTCGGGGAGCACACCCGCCGTGAGCGAGAACTTCGCCGGGTCGTCGTCCTCGAGGACGAACGCGCCGTCGCGCGTGATCCCGATCGGCAGAACGCGGAAGCGCTCGCGATCAATCGCGCGCAGCACTCCTCCGGCCGTGGCGGAGCTGATCGAGTGCTCGCTCGAACGTCCTCCGAAGAGCACCGCCACTACCGCCTTGTCCATCCTGCGTCCTCTCGCCCTTCGGCTTGTCGTCATCGGTCGTGAGATGGGGCGCGATGTCGCGCGGGTCCATCGTGCCGTCCAGAACCATCTTCACCTGCTCGACGATGGGCATCTGCACGCCCGCCTCGCGAGCCAGCTGCAGGATGGGCGCCACGGATGCCAACCCCTCCGCGGTCTGGTTCATCTGCTTCACCACGTCCTGGAAGCTGTAGCCCTGGCCGAGCAGACGTCCGGCCGTGTTGTTGCGGCTGAGCGGCGACTGGCAGGTCGCGATCAGGTCGCCGAGGCCGGCGAGCCCCTGGAGGGTCTCGGGTTCCGCACCCTGGGCGACGGCGAAGTCGGTCATCTCGACGAGGCCCCGCGTGATGATCGACGCCTTCGTGTTCTCGCCGTATCCGACGCCGTCGACGATGCCGATCGCCACCGCGATGAGGTTCTTGAGGACCCCGCCGAACTCCGTACCGACCACATCGGTGTTGACGAAGGTCCGGAAGTACGCGTTCCGGGCGCGCAGCGCGACCGCCTCGGCGGTGTCACGACTCGAGGACGAGATCACGGCCGCGGTCGGCTGCTCCCGAGCGATCTCGAGGGCAAGGTTCGGACCGGAGGCGACGGCGATCCGCGCCGGATCGCAGTGCAGCTCCTGTTCCATCACCTGGCTCATCCTCAGGCCCGAGCGCTTCTCGACACCCTTCATGAGCGAGACGATCGGGGCGTCGGTGCCTGCCACGAGCGGCCGGACGGCCTTGAGGTTCTGCCGGAGCGCCTGACTCGAGATGGCGAGGTACACCTGGCTGGCGCCCTCGAGCGCCTCGGACAGGTGGGTCGTCGCCGACATGCTCCGCGGGAGGTTCACGCCCGGCAGGTACTCGCTGTTGCGGTGCCCTTCGTGGATCTCCTGGGCGAGCTCCGCGCGGCGGGCCCACATGACGACGTGCGCGCCGCCGTCGGCGAGCACCTTGCCGAATGTCGTTCCCCAGCTGCCGGCACCGATGACGGCGACCCGCGGGCGGGCGGTCTCCTGCCTACGACTCAAGGCGCCCCGTCTCCCTCTGGCCGTGGACGCTCGGGTCCCAGCGCGTGGCGGGCGGGTTCTGGCCGCGGAGGATGCCGAGCAGGCGCGCGATGTCGGCCATCACCACATCAGTCGCTGCGACCAGGTTCGTCGCAGTGCGCGTCGCGCGGTAGGCGTCGAGGTCGAGGGCCGGGCCGAAGAGAACCTTCACGCGGCGGCGCGGCGGGAAGAAGCGCAGCTTGCCGTAGCGCGGCATGATCTCCTGCACGCCCCAGGTCGCGACCGGGATGACGGGCAGGCCACCGGCGAGGGCGAGCCGGACGGCGCCGGTCTTGCCGCGCATCGGCCACATGTCGGGGTCGCGCGTGAGCGAGCCCTCGGGATACACGATCACGCCGCGACCCGACTCGACGAGTTCCTTGCCCTGCGTGATCGTCTGCTTGGCGGCCGCGGCGGTCGACGCGCGCGCCACGGGGATCATGCCCGTCGCGCGCAGGAGCGAGCCCAGCACCGGCACGCGGAACAGGCTCTCCTTGGCCATGAACCGAGGCGCGCGGCCCAGCCGCCAGGTGGCGACGGCGGTGATCAGCGGGTCGAATTCGCTGTAGTGATTGGGAGCGAGGACGTAGGCGCCCTCCTCGGGAAGGTTCTCCGCGCCCTCGATCTCGATCTTCGCGAACCAGCCGACGGCCGGCACGACGATCGCGGCGGCGGGCCAGAAGGCACTCGGCCGACTCTTCTCCGCCGACGCGCGGCGACGCGTGCTCACCCCGGCCTAGCCCGAGACCGTGAAGTCGGCGCCGAGCGTCGCCAGCTTGTCGAAGAGCTTCTCGTATCCGCGACGGATGATGTCGACGTTGCGGATCGTCGACTCGCCCTCGGCGGCCAGCGCGGCGATGACGTAGCTGTACCCGCCGCGGAGGTCGGGCACGACGACGTCGGCGCCGCGCAGCGGAGTGGGTCCGGTGATGACCGCGGCCTGCTCGAGCGCACGACGCGGGACGCGGCGATCGGCTGACGCGATCCCCTCGGGGTGCACGACGATGTCGGCGCCCATGAGGTTGAGCGCGCGCGTGAACCCGAGCCGGTTCTCGTAGACCGTCTCGTGCACGGTCGAGACGCCTTCCGCCTGCGTCAACGCGACGATGAGCGGCTGCTGCCAGTCCGTCATGAAGCCGGGGTGGACATCCGTCTCGACGACCACCGGCTTGAGCGCACCGCCGCGGCGGAAGCGGATGCCGTCCTCGGCGATGTCGAAGTCGCCGCCGGCCTTGCGGAAGACGTTGAGGAACGTCAGCATCTCCTGCTGCTTCGCGCCGCCGACGAAGATGTCGCCGTCGGTCGCGAGCGCGGCGCACGCCCACGACGCCGCCTCGTTCCGGTCGAAGATCGCGCGGTGGTCGTAGCCACGAAGGGAGTCGACGCCCTCGATGAAGATCACGCGGTTCGGCTCGTAGGAGATGATCGCGCCCATCTTCTGCAGGACGGCGATGAGGTCCATGATCTCGGGCTCGATCGCCGCGTTGCGCAGCTCCGTCGTCCCCTTCGCGCGGACCGCGGTGAGCAGCACCTGCTCCGTCGCGCCGACACTGGGGTACGGCAGTTCGATGTTCGCGCCGTGCAGGCCGTCCGGAGCCGACAGGCGGATGCCGCTCGGCAGCTTGTCGACGGTCGCGCCGAAGGAGCGGAGCGCATCGAGGTGGAAGTCGATCGGACGATCGCCGATACGGCATCCGCCGAGGTCGGGGATGAAGGCCTGACCG
>Ga0160435_1000019_pt1 | contig 148681 bp, 152 predicted proteins | sample HID1973K_E0MG_FD_108213 | JGI IMG/M metagenome (GOLD analysis project Ga0160435, IMG submission 108213) | Enriched mosquito-associated microbial communities from UW Madison campus, WI, USA - HID1973K_E0 MG | ecosystem: Host-associated > Arthropoda: Insects > Digestive system > Unclassified ...
CACGAACTATCGCCCGCAGTTCTACTTCCGCACGACGGACGTGACCGGCATCGTTCACCTGAAGGAAGGCGTCGAGATGATCATGCCGGGCGACAACGCCGAGCTGAACGTCGAGCTGATCACGCCGATCGCGATGGACCAAGGCCTGCGCTTCGCCATCCGTGAAGGCGGCCGCACCGTCGGCGCCGGCGTCGTGGCCAAGATCGTCGAGTAAGAAGACCCGGCCTCAAGCCGCGCGCCTCCGCGAGGCGCGCATAGGCCGAAAGACACAGTCGCTTAACAGAACGGCCTCCGGAGCAATCCGGGGGCCGTTTTGCTGTGGGTGAGCCACCAGCGCGCGCAACGGGCCGCACGCTCAGGCGTTAGGATCGTCTGCCAAATGCCAAGGTTCACGATGCGTCTGATTTCGTTGCTTGCGTGCCTTGTCGCCCTGTCGGCCTGCGCCACCCATCCCGGCAAGGTCGATCAGGTCCGGTTCGCCAAGGACGCCGAGCCGGTGTTGGAGACGACCGAATCCGGGACGGTGCGCGGCGTCGATGGGGCGGGGACGCGAGCGTTCCTCGGCGTGCCGTTCGCGGCGCCGCCGGTCGACGAACGGCGTTGGCGCGCGCCGCAACCGGTTGAGGTCTGGCAGGGCGTTCGGGACGCGACGCGGATCGGTGCGGACTGCACCCAAGCGATCGGGCGACGCTCGATCCTGGGCGGCGGCGGCGGAATCGTCGTCGGGTCCGAGGACTGTCTGTATCTGAACATCTATGCGCCAGGCGGGGAGGCGGCCGAGGCGCGACCCGTAATGGTCTATATTCCCGGCGGCGCCTTCACCGTGGGGGCGGGCGCCAACTACGACCCGTCGAAACTCGCGCGCGAGCAAGGGCGGGTGGTCGTGACGATGAACTATCGGCTCGGCGCGCTGGGCTGGCTGGCGCATCCGGGGTTTCAGGCGACCGGCGAAGGCTTCGGCGGCAACTTCGGCCTGATGGATCAGCAGGCGGCGCTGAAATGGGTGCATCGGAACATTGCGGCCTTCGGCGGCGACCCGGGCGATGTCACCCTGTTCGCTGAGAGCGCCGGGGCCTGGACGGCCTGTTACCTGATGGCGTCGCCGCAGTCGCAAGGGCTGTATCAGCGCGTCATCATGCAGAGCGGCGGGTGCCTGGAGCCGTCGTCCCTGGTCAGGGCGCAGGATGCGGCCCAGTCGGGGCCGATGTTCGCCGAAAGGCTGGGCTGCACCGGCGAGGATCAGATCGCGTGCCTAAAGGCTCTTCCGGCCTGGCGGCTGTCGCGGGCGGCGTCATTGAGAGCGGGCATCAACGGGCCGGGATCGTGGGGACCGGTGCACACGGACGCCACTGTGCCGGAAAATCCGGCGTTCGCGATCCGCGAGGGGCGGTTCACGCGCGTGCCCGTGCTCGTCGGGACGAACCTCGACGAGGGGCGGCTGTTCGCCAACGAGGTGCAGGACATGGATCGCTATCAGAAGGAGACGATCTGGATGTATGGCGACCAGGGTGAGCGGGTGCTGGCGCGCTATCCGGTGGGTGAAGGCGGGCCCGCCTATGCCATCGCTGCGAACTTCACCGACCAGAGGTTCGCCTGTCCGTCACAGGCCTTGCGACGTCTTCTGGCCCAGCATGTGCCGGTGTGGGGCTATGAGTTCGCTGATCGCGAGGCGCCGTTCGTGCTGCCCGACTGGATCGTCGGTCTGGACCTGGGCGCCTATCACGCCAGTGAACTGGCCTATGTGTTCGGAACACGCTGGGTGTTTGCTGATCCCAAGCGGTTCACGCCTGAGCAGAAGGCGCTGTCGGAGCGGATGCAAAGGCTGTGGGCGACGTTCGGCCGTTCGGCCTTCGCCGCCGAATGGCCCCGCGTCGAGGGTGCGGGGCCGGTGCGGGTGTTCAAGCCGGAGGGCGATGTGATGGACGACGGCTTCTTCGAACGCCACCACTGCGACTTCTGGGATGGGACGCCGTTCGGCGCGTTCATTAGATAAAGCGGACGGTGACGCCCGGCTTGACCTTGTCGGCGAGCATCCAGGCGTCCCAGTTGGTCAGGCGCACACAGCCGTGCGAGGCCGTCTTGCCGACCAGATGCGGGTCCGGCGTGCCGTGGATGCCGTAGCTGGGCTTGTTCAGATCGATCCAGACGACGCCAACCGGATTGTTCGGACCGGGTTTGACGACGACCTTCTTCTTGCCGTCGCCATAGCTGAGTTTCGACGGGTCGTAGGTGTAGTCCGGGTTTCGCGCCACGCCGTTGACCTTGACCGTGCCGGTCGGAGTCGGGTTGTCGCCGCTGCCGATGGTGGCGGGGAAGTAGGCGATCAGCTTGCCGTCGGCGTCGAACGCCTTGACCGAGCCTTCGCTCTTGTCGACGTCAATGTGGTCCACGTCGGCGGGCAGGGGCGCGGTGTTGACGGCGGGGACAAGCAGGCCTTGGCCCACGCGATTGAAGTCGGCGCCGGGGTTCATGGCGCGCAGCAAGGCTTCGGTGACGTGGAAGCGCTCGGCCAAGGCCTCGACGATATTGGCGTAGCCCATGTGGGCCGCCTGACCCTGAGCTTCCAGCTCCGTGGGTACGACGCCGAGGTAGGGTCCGGCGATGTCCTGCTGCGTGAGGGTGTAGGTGGTGGTCACCGCGCCCGGTCCGGCGGCGGCGCGCAGTCTTCCCATCACGTCGGCGTTCAACTCGCCGTTCACCGTCATGCCGTTCGCTTCCTGAAACGCCGAGATCGCCTGGCGCATGTTCGACCCCGCCAGGCCGTCGATCGCGCCGGGCGAGAAGCGGGCGCGTTCCAGAAGAACCTGGGCGCGGATCAGGGCGGGCTGCGGCTGCTGCTGGGCGGCATTCGCGGCTGCCGGCTGGCCCTCTTGCGCGGCGGGCGGCGGCGCATAGGCGGTGTTTTCGATGGCGTCTCGAGAGAGCGGGCCGGTTTGGCCCACTTGCGCGGTCTCGGCCGTCTGCGCCGCTGGGGCGGATGTGTTCTCTTCCTTCGGCGAGCAGGCGCCCAGAGAGAGAACAGCGAGTGCGGCGAGGTAGGCAGGACGGTTCATAAGAGACTTTCGAGACGATGAGTGCAGTCGGTCGGTGTTCAGTTGGGTTCGCCGGTCGCGGGGTCGGTTTCGGTTTCGCCGGAGTTGGACGAGTCCTTCGAGCCCTTGGGCTCGGTCGCCGGGCGCGGCGGCTGGCCGTCGGCGTCCGGCCGCAGGTTCTCGTTCTCGACGGCTTTGCTGTCAGGGCGTTGATCGGTCATGGTCTTCTCCTTGGGTCACTCAAACGCGCCAGGGCGACCGCGGCTCCTTCAACGTGCATTCACCATGACGGTGAACCCTGATGAAACGCGCATAGGGCAGGGTGCGATGTGGAATGGACCTTGCTGCACAGGGCCCTAAGAGGATGCGTATGGCCGGAATGCTGCAGGTCGAGATGATGGACGCGGCGGCGATGGATGCCGCCGCCGTCGCGCTGTGGCGTGCGTGGACGGCTGGCAATCCCGATCTGGCCAGCCCCTATTTCCGCTGGGATTATGCCGAGGTCGCCTCGCGGGTCTGCCCCGGTGCGGCGATCGCCGTGTTCCGGCGAGATGACGAGATCGTCGGCTTCTTCCCGCATCAGCGACGCGGCGGAGCGGTGCAGCCGCTGGGCGCGCCCATGAACGACTATCATGGCGTCATCGCCTCGGCGGACGAGACGATCACGCTGGAAGAGGTGGCGCGGCTGTTGAAAGCCAAGCGGCTGAACGTGCCCGGCTGGATCGGCACGGGCGAAACGGGCCAGGCGCGCGAGACGGTGCAGGTGGCCATGCCCGAGTCGGGCTATGACGACTGGTACGCCGAGCGTCGCAAGACCTTCGGCAAATACTTCAAGGACAAGGAGCGGGCGCGCCGCAGCCTGGAGGCCGAACTGGGGCCGATCCGGGTGGAGCGGGGTGTCAGAGATCCTGCGCTGCTGGATCATCTGATCGCCCTGAAGGCGGCGCAGTATCGGCGCTCGGGCCTGCATGACATCTTCGCCTGCGGCTGGACGCGGGATCTGCTCCACGCTCTGATGAGCGAGCCGCGAGAAGGATTCGGCGCTTCGATGGCGGCCATGCATGCGGGCGACAAGCTGGTGGCGATCGAGTTCTCGCTGCACGCCGGGCGACATTACCATTTCTGGTTCCCGGTCTATGAGCCGACGCTGGCGCGGTGCTCGCCGGGCATCCTGCTGAGCATGGACACGATGCGGCTGGCGGCGGCCGAGGGCTTCCGTGTGTTCGACTTCGGCTTCGAGGGCGAGACCTACAAGAAGTACTTCGTCAACGCGCGCCAGACGGTACGCGAAGCCGTGGTGATGCAGCCCGGCGTGACCCAGGCGCTGGGCGACATCACGGTGGCGGCGTTGAACAAGGCGGGCGGGCGCGGCGAGGCGGTGCGGGCGTCGCTGCGTCGGCGCTGGGCCACGATCGAAGCCTGCGAGGCGACGCCCGTTGGACGGCTGAGGGGCGCGGCGGTCGCCGCACGGTCGGCTGTGCGGAAGGCGGCCGCCAAGAAGAAGACGCCAGCGCGCGTCGCCCACGTTTGAGGACATCGACATGACCCAACGTCGCACCCGCTATCCAGGCCCGATCGCCGAGGCCAAGACCCATGCCCACACCCTGATCGAGAAAGGGTTCGCCGAGGATGCGGCGCTGGCCGCCGTGCTGGATCGTTATCCGGCCGAACTGTTCGACATCAACCTGTATGACTACGACGACGAGGGGCAGGTGTCCTTGCGCACCGGCGCGCGCGGGCGGCTGTCAGGCGAGGAGCTGCTGGAGGCGATCAAACAGGGTCGGCTGTGGGTCAATCTGCGCGGGGTCGAAACGGGCTGGCCCGAGCTGTGGGCGGCCGCCATGAAGGACTTCGCCGCAATCCAGGCGACCTATCCGGGAATGCGGGCTGTGCGAAACGCGGGGCAGTTGATCCTGTCGTCGCCCAAGGCGCGCGTGCCCTATCATTTCGACGCGGCGGGCGTGGTGTTGTTTCACCTGCGTGGGCGCAAGCGGCTGTTCGTCTATCCCGGCGACGAGGGGCATCTGCCCGAGCGGAATATGGAACAGGTGGTCGCGCGTCAGACGACCGAGGAACTGCCTTACACGCTGGCGTTCGAACAGGACGCGCAGGTCATGGATCTGGAGCCGGGCCGCGCCCTGACTTGGCCGCTCTATGCGCCGCACCGGGTGGAGAACCTGGACCGCTTCTGCGTCAGCCTGTCGATGGATTTCCAGACCTGGCCGTCCCGTTTCCGCAACGGGGCGCTGTTCACCAATGCGGTGATCCGCAGCCGGGGCGGGCGGCCGCGCTTCACCGACGGCATGACCACGCCGGAGCTGGCGGCGCGCTGGGCCGCGTCGCTGGCGCTGAAGAAGGCGGGCGCGATGAAGAGCAAGATCGCCAACTTCGAGCGCGACTTCGAGCCGGAGATCGGCGCGGCTGACGGCGCGGGCGCTCTGAACGCGACGTCATAAGCTCGGGGCGTTAATTCGAGTTCATGACCTCGAGTTAAAATGACTTGGGCGCGGGCGGCGCGCACCTTCTCCTCACATTCGGGAAGGGAACACCGCTCATGAAAACCGCACTGATCGCCGCCGCCGCCGTCGCCACCCTGACCGGGTTTGTCGCGGCGCCCGCTTCGGCCGCCGAGGTCGAGATCCGCAACGCGGTCGCCCGTGTGGTGGTCATCGTCGAGGATCGTGAGGATATCGGGGTCGAGGTCACGCAAGGCCAGGCGCGCTTGCCGACCATCCAGGTTCGCCGCGACGGCAATGGCGTCAAGATCGACGGCGGCCTGCGCCGTAACGGCAGGTGGGGCGGCAACAGCGCCATTCGCGGCTGCAACTCCGGTCGCAGCGATGCGGGCCAGCCGGGGCAGGGCGCGACAGTCGAGGTGCGCGACCTGGGGCGGATCCGCCTGGAAGACGCGCCGCTGATCGTCGTGCGCACGCCCCGCGCGGTGGATGTCAGCGCCAGCGGCGCGATCTTCGGCTCGGTCGGACGCGGCGCGCGATCGGTCGAGTTGGACAACGGCGGCTGCGGCAACTGGAACGTGGCCAATGTGGACGGCGATCTGGAACTGGGTCTCGGGGGCTCGGGCGCGATCCGCGCGGGCACGTCTCGATCGCTGAACGCCAGCGTCGGCGGATCGGGCTCCATTTCCGCCGGAGCAACCGGAGCCCTGAAGGCGGCTGTCGGCGGCTCGGGCAATGTCGAGGTGGCCAGCGCCGGCGGACGCAGTGAACTGTCCATCGGCGGCTCGGGCGGTGTGAATGTGCGGCAGGGCCGAATGGACAAGCTGTCGGTCGCCATCGGCGGCTCGGGCGATGTTCGCTACGGCGGCGCGACGCGCGATCTGGACGTGGCGATCGCCGGATCGGGCAGCGTCCGCGTCGCCTCAGCCACGGGATCGGTTTCTCGCTCCGTCGTCGGATCGGGAACCTTGCAGATCGGGCAGTAAGACCCGAGCGACGAGAAGGCCCCTGGTCGTGGAACCCCGGGGGCCTTTTCCGGCCAAACAAAAAGCCCCGGCGGATCGCTCCGCCGGGGCTCTTCGCATGGCTCAGGTCCGAGACGCTTAGAAGACGCTCAGGACGCTGGAGATGGCCGAGACGCCCAGGTTGGCGCCGGCGCGGTCACGCGCTTGCAGACCGCCGCCGAACGAATAGCGCAGGCCGACCGACCAGGTGTCGACGTCCAGCGAATCGATGTCAGCGCGGGTGTAGGCGGCGCCCAGCGAGAACGGGGTGTTCTCGAACTCGTATTCGGCGCCCACGCCGTAGGTCCAGGCGTCGGTGTCGCCGCCCGAGAAGTCGACGTTGTTGTAGGCGACGCCGGCGTTCAGGCGCAGATTCGGCATGACGTAGAAGGCGGCGTCAGCGCCGACAGTCCAGATGTCGGCGTCCACATTGTCAGCGGTCGTGTAGGCGACTTGGCCGGTCAGGGTGGCGTTCGACAGATACTTCTGCGCTTCGGCGCCGACGGTCCAGATCGGCTCGTTGCCGCTGCCGATGCCGTTGGCGGCGACGAAGGCGCCGGCGCGCACGTCGGAGGACCACATCTTGGTCAGGTGAGCAGCGGCGGCGCCGGTGACGTCTTCTTCGCCAAAGGCCTTGGTGTAGTCGATCGCGCCGTTCAGGGTCACGGTCCAGTCCTGGGCCGGCAGGGCGACCGAGCCGTCAACGGTCCAGACGTCGGCGTCGACGTCGTCGCCGGCGACTTCGATCGACGGGTTAGAATAGGTCACGCCGACCGAACCGATGGCGTCTTGGGCGAAGGCCGGGGCGGCGAACAGGGCGGCGGCGGCGGCGGTGGCGAGGAGGATCGTCTTCATTTTTCTTTTGTCCTTAGCAGTCTGCACCCGGATGGGGGTCCGGGGAGGGGCGCTGCTATCAGCCTAAAACGAAGCGGAGCAATAAACCGACGTTCGATTGGCTTGGTATGGCAAGGTTGTTGCGCAGCAGCCACGCGTTGCGACCAGAATGTGTCACGACTTGGCGATCTGTGGGGCAAGTCGTTAACCGCGCGCCGCAGTCGCGCTCATGCACTATAAAGAGGGCGTGCAACGCGCCGACGTCGCCGCCGAATGTATCGTCGCGCCGCGCGCAGCCCTCGGCGAAGACCGCGTCGAAATCCTGTGTCAGCCCGGGTTTGCGCGCTTGACGAAATCAGAATCGATAGGCATAAGCCACCACTCTTGTTGGACCGGCTGTGCAGTTCGCTGCAAACGCGGTTCGCAAGAACGACCTAAGTCACTGTTCTTTGCAGCTTCTTGGGATATCAACGGCCTTCGCGGGCAACTGCGTGGGCCGATCGTTTTTGCGGATTTGCGTTCCCTGAGGGCTTTTTGCCCGAAGGCCTTCGGTCTTTGAAATGGTTCACAGGGACGCGGTCCTCCGACCGCATTGGAAGTAAGCACCGATATGGATCAAAGCATCCGCATCAGGCTCAAGGCCTTTGATCACCGCGTCCTCGATTTTTCGACGCGCGAGATCGTTAATACCGCCAAGCGCACCGGCGCGACCGTTCGCGGTCCGATTCCGCTGCCGACCCTGATCGAGAAGTTCACCGTGAACCGCTCTCCGCACGTCGATAAGAAGTCGCGTGAGCAGTTTGAAATCCGCACGCACAAACGCGTGCTCGACATCGTCGACCCCACCCCGCAGACCGTGGACGCGCTCATGAAGCTCGACCTGTCCGCCGGCGTGGACGTCGAGATCAAGATTTAAAGTAGAAAGAGGCGGGATCCGATGCGCACGGGCGTGATCGCCAAGAAGCTGGGCATGACCCGCGTGTTCGCCGATGACGGCGCGCACGTACCGGTCACTGTGCTGCAGCTCGACGGCTGCCAAGTCGTCGGCCAACGTACCCAGGAGCGTGACGGCTACGTCGCTCTCCAGCTGGGCGCTGGCACGAAGAAGGCTAAGAACACCAACAAGGCTCAACGCGAGACCTTCGCCAAGGCGGAAGTTGAACCGAAAGCCTATGTGACCGAGTTCCGCGTCGATGCGGACGGTCTGCTGGACGTGGGCGCCGAACTGTCGGCCGAACACTTCCTGGTGGGCCAGAAGGTCGACATCCAGGGCGAGACCATCGGTAAGGGTTTCGCCGGCGCCATGAAGCGCTGGAACTTCGGCGGCCTTCGCGCCACCCACGGCGTTTCGGTCTCGCACCGTTCGCACGGTTCGACGGGTAACCGTCAGGACCCGGGTCGCACGTTCCCCGGCAAGAAGATGGCCGGCCACTACGGCACCGAAACCGTCACCACCCAGAACCTGACCGTCGTCCGCGTGGACGCCGAGCGTGGCCTGATCCTGATCAAGGGCGCTGTCCCCGGTCACGACGGCAGCTACGTCAAGGTTCGCGACGCCATCAAGAAGGCTCGCCCGGCCGACGCTCCGTTCCCCGGCGCGCTGAAGTCGAGCAAGTCTGCTGCTCAACCCGCCTCGACCCCGGCTGAAGAAGCCCCCGTCGAAGCGACCGAAGGCGGTGAAGCGTAATGAAACTCTCTGTCATCCAACTCGACGGCAAGGCTGCTGGCGACGTGGAACTGTCGGACGCCGTCTTCGGCATCTCCGACATCCGCGGCGACATCCTGGCCCGCACCGTCAACTGGCAACTGGCCAAGCGCCGCGCCGGTACGCACAAGGTTCAAACCCGCAACGAGAACTCTCGTACGGGTAAGAAGATGTACAAGCAAAAGGGCACCGGCGGCGCTCGTCACGGTTCGCGCCGTGCACCGCAGTTCGTCGGCGGTTCGCGCGCCTTCGGCCCGATCGTTCGCGATCACGGCTTCTCGCTGCCGAAGAAGATTCGCGCCTTGGCTCTGCGTCACGCCCTGTCCTCCAAGGCCAAGTCGGGCGACCTGATCGTGGTCGACACCGTCTCGGTGAAGGAAGCCAAGACCGCTTCGCTGCGTGAAACGCTCGGCAAGCTGGGCTGGACCAAGGCTCTGATCATCGCGGGTCCCGAAGTCGATACGAACTTCGGCCTGGCCGCACGCAACATCCCGCACATCGACGTGCTGCCGAACGCCGGCCTGAACGTCTATGACATCCTGCGGGCTGACAAGCTGGTGCTGACGAAGGCCGCCATCGAGGCCATCGAAGCCCGCTTCAGCGATAAGGAAGCCGCGTAATGGCCGCTCAACCTACCGCCAAGCACTACGACACCATCCTGGCTCCGGTGATCACCGAAAAGGCCACGATCCTGTCCGAGCAGAACAAGGTCGTCTTCCGCGTCGCCGACACGGCGACCAAGGACGAGATCGCCGCTGCGGTCGAAAGCCTGTTCAAAGTCAACGTCCTGAAGGTCAACACCCTGGTTCAAAAGGGCAAGACCAAGCGCTTCCGGGGTATCCTGGGTCGCCGGGTCGACATCAAAAAAGCGATCGTGACGCTGGCTGACGGCCAGTCGATCGACGTCACCACGGGGCTCTGATCAGATGGCCTTGAAACATTACAATCCGACCTCGCCGGGCCGTCGCGCCCTCGTGCTGGTTGACCGTTCGGAACTCCACAAGGGCCGTCCGGAAAAGTCGCTGACCGAAGGCCTGACCAAGTCGGGCGGACGCGGGCAGGGCGGTCGCATCGCGGTCCGCTTCCGTGGCGGCGGCGCCAAGACCCTGTACCGCAAGATCGACTTCAAGCGTCGCAAGTGGGACATGGTCGGCACGGTCGAGCGTCTGGAATACGATCCGAACCGCACGGCCTTCATCGCGCTCGTGACCTACGAGGACGGTGAAAAGACCTACATCATCGCGCCGCAACGCCTCAAGGCGGGCGACACGATCGTCGCGGGCGAAAAGACCGACGTGAAGCCGGGCAACGCCATGCCGCTCCGTTCGATGCCGGTGGGTACGATCATCCACAACATCGAAATGAAGCCGGGCAAGGGCGCCCAGCTGGCCCGTTCGGCCGGCGCCTACGCCCAGCTGGTCGGTCGCGATCAGGGCTATGCCCAGATCCGTCTCGGCTCGGGCGAACTGCGCATGGTCCTGGACGGCTGCATCGCCACGGTGGGCGCGGTTTCGAACCCCGACCACATGAACCAGAACCTGGGCAAGGCCGGTCGCAAGCGTCACATGGGCTGGCGTCCGCACGTTCGCGGCGTCGCCATGAACCCGATCGACCACCCGCACGGTGGTGGTGAAGGCCGGACCTCTGGTGGTCGTACCCCCGTCACCCCGTGGGGTAAGGACACCAAGGGCACTCGTACCCGCAAGAACAAGGCTACGGACAAGTACATTATCCGTACCCGCCACGTTAAGAAGGCTCGCTAAGAATGGCCCGCTCCTCCTGGAAAGGCCCGTTTGTCGACGGGTATCTGCTCAAGAAGGCCGACGCCGTTCAATCGTCGGGTCGCAAGGACGTGATCAAGACCTGGTCGCGCCGCTCCACCATCCTGCCGCAGTTCGTCGGTCTGACGTTCGGCGTCCATAACGGTCAGAAGCACGTGCCCGTGTCGGTCTCGGAAGAGATGGTCGGCATGAAGCTCGGCGAGTTCGCCCCGACCCGGAACTTCCCGGGTCACGCGGCGGACAAGAAGGCCAAAAGGAAGTAACCGATGGCCCAGACAAAAAACGAGCGTCGGGTCGCCCCGACCGAGGCCCGCGCCAAGCTGGTCAACGTGCGTATCAGCCCGCAAAAGCTGAACCTGGTCGCCGCTTCGATCCGCGGCATGCCGGTCCAGAAGGCGCTGAACGAGCTGGAATTCAGCCGTAAGCGCATCGCTGGCGACGTCCGCAAGGTCCTGTATTCGGCGATCTCGAACGCCGAGAACAACCACAACCTCGACATCGACAATCTGGTCGTCGCCGAGGCCTTCGTGGGCAAGAACCTGGTGATGAAGCGTTTCGCGAGCCGTGCTCGCGGTCGTTCGTCGCGCATCCTGAAACCGTTCAGCGAGATCACCATCGTGGTCCGTGAAGCCGGCGAGGCCGCCTGATGGGACAGAAAATCAATCCGGTCGGTCTGCGCCTCGGCGTGAACCGCACGTGGGACAGCCGCTGGTTCGCCGCCGGCGCCGACTATTCCCGCCTGCTGCACCAGGACCTGAAGCTGCGCGAGTGGCTGCGGGAACGCCTGGCCGCCGCCGGCGTGTCGCGCATCATCATCGAGCGCCCGCACAAGAAGTGCCGCATCACCATCTACGCCGCCCGTCCGGGCGTCGTGATCGGCAAGAAGGGCGCTGACATCGAGAAGCTCCGCAAGGACATCTCGGCGCGCACTGAGGGTGAAGTTCACCTGAACATCATCGAAGTCCGCAAGCCGGAAACCGATGCGCAGCTGATCGCCGAGAACATCGCGCAGCAGCTGGAGCGCCGCGTGGCCTTCCGTCGCGCCATGAAGCGTTCGATGCAGTCGGCCATGCGTCTGGGCGCCAAGGGCATTCGTATGAATGTCTCGGGTCGTCTGGGCGGCGCCGAAATCGCACGTATGGAATGGTACCGCGAAGGTCGCGTGCCGCTTCACACGCTGCGCGCCGACATCGACTATGGTTTCTACGAAGCCAAGACGACCTACGGCATCATCGGCGTGAAGGTCTGGGTCTTTAAGGGTGAAGTGCTGGAGCACGATCCCATGGCGCAGGACAAGCGTTGGGCCCAGGAAGCTTCGGGTCCGTCCTCGAACGAAGGCCGCGAACGCGGCGGCCCCCGTGGCGACCGCGGTCCGCGTCGCGACCGGGGACGTGAGAACTAAGTCATGTTGCAACCGAAGAAGACCAAATACCGCAAGGCCTTCAAGGGCCGGATCCATGGCTCGGCCAAGGGCGGTTTCTCGCTGAACTTCGGGTCGTATGGCCTGAAGACGCTGGAGCCGGAACGCATCACCGCGCGTCAGATCGAAGCGGCTCGCCGCGCGATCACTCGCCAGATGAAGCGTCAGGGCCGCGTCTGGATCCGTGTCTTCCCCGACCTGCCCGTCACGGGCAAGCCGGCCGAAGTCCGGATGGGTAAGGGCAAGGGCGCCGTGGACCACTGGGCCGCGCGTTGCCACCCGGGCCGTATCCTGTTTGAAATCGACGGCGTGCCGGACGATGTCGCCCGCGAAGCACTCCGTCTCGGCGCCGCCAAGCTGCCGGTCCGCACCAAGGTCGTGACCCGTATCGACGCCGGCGTCGCGCATGTGGAGGCTGCCGCCTAATGACCAAGATCGCCGATCTGCGGTCGCAAACGACCGACCAACTGTCCGACGAGCTGCTGAAGCTCAAGAAGGAACAGTTCAACCTGCGCTTCCAGGCGGCCACCGGCCAAATGGAAAAGACTCACCGCGTTGGTGAAGTCCGCAAAGACATCGCTCGCATCTCGACGCTTCTGCGCGAGAAGCGTGCGGCCTCGTAAGGAAACGAATATGCCCAAGCGAATTCTTGAAGGCGTGGTCGTGTCCGACAAGGGCGAGAAGACTGTCGTTGTGAAGGTGGAGCGCACCCTGCTTCACCCGCTTCTGAAGAAGACCGTCCGGTCGTCCAAGAAGTACCACGCGCACGACGAAGCCAACGCGCTCAAGGTCGGCGACATCGCTCGCATCGTCGAGTGCGCCCCCAAGTCCAAACTGAAGCGCTGGGAAGTCCTTTCCAACGCCTCCGCCTCGTAATCAGAAGGATCTGATCTTATGATCCAGATGCAAACTAACCTGGAAGTGGCCGATAATTCGGGCGCCCGCCGGGTCATGTGCATCAAGGTGTTGGGCGGCTCCAAGCGCCGCTACGCCTCGATCGGCGACACAATCGTCGCCTCCGTGAAGGAAGCCATCCCGCGCGGCCGTGTGAAGAAGGGCGACGTCGTTCGCGCCATCGTCGTGCGCACCGCCAAGGACATCCAACGCAAGGACGGCTCGGTCATCCGCTTTGACAAGTCGGCCGCCGTCATCGTCAACAAGCAGAACGAGCCTGTCGGCACGCGGATCTTCGGCCCGGTTCCTCGCGAACTGCGCGCCAAGAACCACATGAAGATCATCTCGCTGGCTCCGGAGGTCCTGTAACATGGCCGCCAAGATCAAGAAGGGCGACCGCGTCGTCGTCCTCACCGGCAAGGACAAGGGCCGCACGGGCAACGTGCTGAAGGTCCTGCCCACCGAAAACCGCGTCCTCGTCGAAGGCGTCAACATGGTTCAGCGCCACACGCGCCCGAGCCAGGCTGACCCGCAGGGCGGCATCAAGAACAAGGAAGCCTCGCTTCACCTGTCGAACGTCGCGATCGCCGACGCCAACGGCAAGGCGACCCGCGTCGGCTTCAAGATCGATGGGGACAAGAAAGTCCGCATCGCCAAGACGACGGGAGACGTCATCTGATGGCTACCGAAAAGTACACCCCGCGCCTCAAGGACGAGTATCACGCTCGCATCCGCCAGGTGATGAAAGAAAAGTTCGGCTACACGAACGAAATGCAGGTGCCCAAGCTGGACAAGATCGTCCTGAACATGGGCATCGGCGAAGCCGTCGCAGACTCCAAGAAGGCGAACACCGCCCTCAAGGATCTGACCGCCATCGCCGGTCAGAAGGCCGTCGCCACCAAGGCCCGTAACTCCATCGCCGGCTTCAAGCTGCGCGAAGGCATGGTCATCGGCGGCAAGGTCACCCTGCGTGGCGACCAGATGTACGAGTTCCTGGACCGGTTCATCACGATCGCGCTGCCGCGCGTGAAGGATTTCCGTGGTCTGAAGGGCACGTCCTTCGATGGTCGCGGCAACTACGCCACGGGTCTGAAGGAGCACATCGTGTTCCCGGAGATCAACTACGACCAGATCGATCAGATGTGGGGCATGGACATTGTCGTCTGCACCACGGCCAAGACCGATGAGGAAGCCAAGGCTCTCCTCACCGAGTTCAAGTTCCCGTTCGTGAAGAACTGAGCGGGAAGGGAAGAGCACAATGGCTAAGAAAAGCGCCGTAAACCGCAATGAAGCCGTCAAGGCCCTGGTTGCGAAGTATGCCGCGAAGCGGGCCGCCCTCAAGGCGACCGCCAACGACGAAAACCTGCCGCTGGAGGAGCGCTTCGACGCGCGCCTGAAGCTGGCCGAACTGCCGCGCAACTCCGCGCCGAGCCGCATTCGCAACCGCTGCGAAGTGACGGGTCGTCCGCGGGCGTTCTACCGCAAGCTCAAGATGAGCCGGATTGCGCTGCGTGAACTGGGCAACCTGGGCCAGATTCCCGGCCTGACGAAGTCCAGCTGGTAAGGGGAGCGAACAGACATGATGATCAACGATCCCCTGAGCGACATGATCGCTCGCATCAAGAACGCGGCGACCCGCAAGCGTTCCAAGGTGCTGACCCCGGCTTCCCGTCTGCGCCAGCGCGTCCTCGACGTGCTGCAGGACGAAGGCTACATCCGCGGCTACAACCTGGTTCAGAACCCGGGTGAGTTTCCGCAGTTCGAGATCGAGCTGAAGTACTTCGACGGTCAGCCCGTCATCGCTGAGATCGCGCGCGTTTCCAAGCCGGGCCGCCGCGTCTATTCGGCGATCGGCGATCTGAAGCCCGTCAAGAACGGCCTCGGCATCTCGATCCTCTCGACTTCGAAGGGCGTCATGTCCGACGCTTCCGCCCGCGACGCTAACGTCGGCGGCGAAGTCCTCTGCAGGGTCTACTGATATGTCCCGTATTGGCAAGAAAACCATCGCCGTGCCGAAGGGCGTGACTGTCACGCTCGACGGCCAGAACGTCACCGTCAAGGGACCCAAGGGCGAGAGCGCCTGGACCGTCGCCGACGAGATCGAAGTCAAGCAGGAAGGCGACGAACTGTCGCTGACGCCGCGTTCGGACACGCCTCGCGCTCGCGCGATGTGGGGTCTGTCGCGCACGCTGGTCGACAACATGGTCGTCGGCGTCACCACGGGCTTCGAAAAGTCGCTGGAGCTGGTCGGCGTGGGTTACCGCGCCGCGATGAAGGGCGACGCCCTTTCGCTGCAACTCGGCTTCTCGCACGAAGTCGATATCGCTCCGCCGGCCGGCGTCAGCTTCGCTGTGCCGAAGCAGACCGAGATCAAGATCTCGGGCGCTGACAAGCAAGCCGTAGGTCAGATCGCCTCGGTCATCCGCAAGCTGCGTCCGCCGGAGCCCTATAAGGGCAAGGGCGTCCGTTACGCGGGCGAGAAGGTCCGTCGCAAGGAAGGCAAGAAGAAGTAAGTCATGGCTCTTTCTCTTCGACAACAAGCCAAGCGTCGCTCGGAGCGCACGCGTCGCCGCCTGAAGGCTGTCGCCAACGGTCGTCTGCGTCTGTCGGTCTACCGTTCGGACAAGAACATCTCGGCCCAGATCATCGACGACGCCCAGGGCGTGACCATCGTGGCTGCCTCGTCGCTGGAAGGCGGCAAGGGCAAGCGCGGTTCGGACACGGCTGCGGCCGCCGCGATCGGCAAGCTGATCGCCGAACGCGCCATCGAGAAGGGCGTCAAGGACGTCGTCTTCGACCGTGGCGAGTACATCTATCATGGACGGGTGAAGGCGCTGGCGGAAGCCGCGCGTGAAGCCGGCCTGAACTTCTAAGGGACGCGACAGATGGCGCAACAACCCCAACGCGGCGGCGGCGGCAACGATCGCAACCGTCGTGACAACCGCAACGGTCCCGCTGCTGATGGTCCGGATTCCGACATCGTCGAGAAGCTGGTGCACATCAACCGCGTCGCCGCCACCGTCAAAGGCGGCCGTCGCTTCAGCTTCGCAGCCCTGATGGTCGTCGGCGACGGCAAGGGTCGCGTCGGCTTCGGTCACGGCAAGGCGCGCGAAGTGCCGGAAGCCATCCGCAAGGCGACGGAAGAAGCCAAGAAGACGATGATCCGCGTTCCGCTGCGCGAGAACCGCACCCTGCACCACGACGGAAACGGCCGTTGGGGCGCCGGCAAGATCATGATGCGCGCCGCCCCTCCCGGGACCGGCGTCATCGCGGGCGGTCCGATGCGCGCCGTGCTCGAAACCCTCGGCGTCCAGGACGTCGTGGGCAAGTCGACCGGTTCGTCGAACCCCTACAACATGATCCGCGCGACGTTCGAAGCGCTGAAGGTCCAGTCCTCGCCCCGTCAAGTCGCGTCCAAGCGCGGCAAGAAGGTCGCGGATCTGATGGGCCGCCGCAACGACGGCGCCTCGGCGCCCGAAGCCGTGGAGTCCTAAGTCATGGCTGAGAACAAAACCGTCACCGTCAAGCAGACCGGTTCGCCGATCCGCCGCAAGAACGACCAGCGCGCCACCCTGGTGGGCCTGGGTCTGAACCGCCTGGGTCGTGAATCCACTCTGGAAGACACGCCTTCGGTTCGCGGGATGATCGCCAAGGTCGCCCACTTGACCGAGATCGTCGAGAAGTAAGCCGTTTCGCCCTCTCCCGAACCCGGGGGAGGGCGTTTCTGCACTTGCGAATACCCAGAGGGTCGCCTATCAGCGGCCCTTCATTTTTTCCAAGCCGAGTCCGGACGATGTCCGGGCGCTAGCACCCGAAAGGATCAGGCACATGAAACTGAACGAAATCCGCGACAACGAAGGCGCCCACAAGAAGCGCATGCGCGTCGGCCGTGGCCCCGGTTCGGGCAAGGGCAAGACCGCTGGCCGTGGCGTCAAGGGTCAGAAGTCGCGTTCGGGCGTCGCCATCGGCGGCTTCGAAGGCGGCCAAATGCCGCTGTACATGCGTATGCCCAAGCGCGGCTTCAACAACGCCAATGCTCTGAAGCTGGCTGAAGTGAACCTGTGGCGCCTGCAGGACGCCGTCGACGCCGGCAAGCTGGACGCCAAGTCCGAACTGAAGGGCGACGCCCTGGTCGCCGCCGGCGTGATCCGTCGCGTCAAGGACGGCGTGCGTCTGCTGGGCACCGGCGAACTGAAGCAAGCGCTGAACCTGGTCGTCTGGTCGGCCACCGCCGGCGCCAAGAAGGCCATCGAAGCCGCTGGCGGCTCGGTCGTTGAACAACGCATCGAAGCCGAAGCCAAGGCCGCCGCACGCGTCGAGAAGCGCAACGCCGCCAAGGGCAAGGCTCCGGCTCCCAAGGCGCCGCGCGGCGACGAGAACAAGATCTCGGCCCGCACCAAGCGTACCGCCGCCAAAGCCTAAGTCACGCGTCGTCGCGGCGATTAGGTCGTGACCTGATTACATCTGCGACGACGAAAGAACGGAAGCGGCCCTCGCATGAGGGCCGCTTTCCGCCTATCTGACGACTCAATCAGTCGTGGGGACGCATAATGGCTTCGGCCGCAGAACAACTCGCCGCCAATATGAATATGGGCTCGTTCGCGAAAGCGACCGAGCTGCATAAACGCCTGCTGTTCACGCTGGGCGCGCTTCTGGTCTATCGCATCGGCACCTATGTGCCGATCCCTGGCATCAATTCGCAGGCCTTCCTGCAGTTCTTCCAAAACCCGGACGGTCAGCGCGGCATCCTGGACATGTTCAACATGTTCTCGGGCGGCGCGGTCGAGCGTATGGCCATCTTCGCGCTGAACGTGATGCCCTACATCTCGGCCTCGATCATCGTGCAGCTGATGGGCACGGTGTATCCGCCGTGGGAGAAGCTGAAGAAGGAAGGCGGCGAAAGCGGCCGCAAGCAGCTGAACCAGTACACCCGCTATCTGACGGTGTTCCTGGCGCTGGCGCAGTCCTTCGGCATCGCGGCGGGCCTGAACAGCACGGCCGGCCTGGTCGACAACCCCGGCATCTTCTTCATCATTTCGACGGTCGTGACCCTGACCGGCGGCACCATGTTCCTGATGTGGCTGGGTGAGCAGGTGACGGCGCGCGGCGTCGGCAACGGCATCTCGCTGATCATCTTCGCCGGTATCGTGGCCGTTCTGCCGTCCACCATCGCCCGCCTGCTGGGCCTGGCCCAGCAAGGCCAGATGTCGGCCTTCGCCCTGCTGTTCATCGCCATCCTGGCCGTGGCCACCGTGGTCTTCATCGTCTTCATGGAACGCGCTCAGCGCCGTCTTTTGATCCAGTATCCGAAGCGCCAGGAAGGCAACCGCATGGCCGGCGGCGAGCGTTCGTTCCTGCCGCTGAAGGTCAACACCGCCGGCGTGATCCCGCCGATCTTCGCCTCGTCGCTGCTGATGCTGCCGACGACGGTGGCGACCATGACGGCCAACGCCGACCTGCCCAGCTGGATGAGCTGGCTGCCGCTGGTGACGGCGCAGCTGACGCACGGCCAGCCGCTGTTCATGGCGCTGTATGCCGCCCTGATCGTCTTCTTCTGCTTCTTCTACACCTCGATCACCTTCAATCCCGAAGACACGGCCGAAAACCTGCGTAAATACGGCGGCTTCCTGCCGGGCATCCGTCCGGGCAAGCGCACGGCGGAATATCTGGACTATGTCCTGACCCGCCTGACCGTGATCGGCGCCGCCTACATCACCGCGGTCTGCCTGCTGCCGGAATTCATCGTCAGCCAGTTCGGCAACAGCCTGTACTTTGGCGGAACGTCTATCTTGATCGTCGTCTCGGTCACAATGGACACTGTGGCCCAGATCCAGTCCCAACTGCTGGCGCACCAGTACGAAGGCCTGATCAAGAAGGCCAAGCTGCGTGGTCGTGGCGGTCGCGGCGCTCCCACGCCCGTTCGCCGCTAAGTCTTAGGTTGTCAGACGCCCAGGGGAGGGCTGAAGCATGAACTTGATCCTGTTCGGACCGCCAGCGGCGGGCAAGGGCACCCAGGCCAAGCGGCTGGTGGAAGAGAAGGGCATGGTCCAGCTCTCCACCGGCGACATGCTGCGCGCGGCCATCGCCTCGGGCTCGGAGCTGGGGCTCAAGGTCAAGGACGTGCTGGCGCGCGGCGATCTGGTCACCGACGAGATCGTCATCGCCCTGATCGAAGATCGCCTGACGGAGGCCGAGGCCGCCGGCGGCGCCATCTTTGACGGCTTCCCCCGCACCGTGGCCCAGGCCGAGGCGCTGGACGAGATGCTGGCCAAGCGCGGTTTTCAGATCGACGCCGTCGTCCGCCTGAAGGTTGACGACGCCGCCCTGACCGAACGGATCGCCAAGCGCTTCGCCGAACAGGGCCGTCCAGACGACAATCCGGAATCGTTCAAGGTCCGGCTCGAGGCCTACAACCGCAACACCGCGCCGCTGCTTCCCTACTATGAAGCCCAGGGCAAGTTGACCGAAGCCGACGGCATGGGCTCGATCGAGTCCGTGGCCAAGGCGATCGACGAGGCCCTGGCCTGATTTGTGTTTTCGGGCGTTGATCGCCTGATGACTGAGTTGGACGATCCTAAACCCCAAAAGACCCGCCTGCGTCGCTGGCGCATGGCGGGCATATTCGTCGGCGTCGCCGTCGCGGAAATCGGCTTGTTCCTGTGGCTAGGACAGGTGAGGGGGCCGGCGCCGACTCCTGTGGTCGAGCCGCCGCCGTTCGAGGTCGTCCTGTACGATCCGCCGCCGCCGCCGATTTCCGACCAGCCGCCAGCGCCCGATACCGGCGGCGGCGCGCCCGCCGCGCCATCCGTCATTCACACGCCGCCGCCTCCGCCCAAGGAACGCCCGCGCGAAGTTCCGGCGCCGCCCGTCAAGGCGCCGGAGCCTGCGCCCGTCGTCGGGGTCGCGCCGGCGCCGTCGCCGCAACCCGGCTTCGGCCAGGGCGGGCAGGGGACCGGCAGCGGAGCCGGCGTCGGCTCTGGATCCGGCCCTGGCAGCGGCTCGACCGGACCGCGTCTGGTCACCGGTCCCACCATCGATCAAATTCGCGCCAACCACCCGCCGGGCGCCCGCAGCCGTTACGGTCGGGTCGAACTGTCCTGCGTCATTCGTTTGGACAGCCGGCTGGACGGTTGCCGCGTCGTTCAAGTGACGCCCCCCGGCCTGGGCTTCGGCGCGGCCGGCCTGCAAGTGTCGGGCTATTTCCGCTTTCAGCCCCCTACCGAAGACGGTCGCCCCGTCGACGGGCAGCGGGTCACGGTCGGTATCGATTTCGGCCGCCCGCCGAACAGAGGTTGACGGCTGCAACTGTGGATTTCATGTTGGTGACCTGGAGGGAAGGTCATGGTCGTCACACCGTCTGTGTTCCAAGCTCGACGCACCCGGTGGATGGCGATCGTCCTGGTTACGGCAGTGCACATTGCCGCTTTGTGGTTGTTTGCGCGGACGAGGACTGAAGTCAGCATCCCGGTCTCGCCTCCAATCTTTAACGTCGTTCTTTTGCCGCGTGTCGATCTCGGCAGCCAGCCAGATGTTGGCAAGACAGGCGGCGCTGCGACAGCGCCGTCTCGCACGCACAAGCCGCCAGTCCCGCACAAAGTTGAGCAAGAGCTTGAACAGCCTCGTATCCAAGCCGACGAGCAACCTCATGTGATCGGTTTGGCTAACATTGAAAGCGAGCAGCCGGGGCTGGGGCAGGGCGGAAGCGGTGATGGCAGGGGCGCAGGTGTGGGTGATGGTGACAGCGGCGGAGGCCGCACCGCTCCAATCTTGATCCAAGGCCCCGCCAACGCTGCGATATCGGAGGCTGTATCGCGAGCATCGCTTTACGACTCGACCGGGGCTCATGTGGTGCTACGCTGCCAGCTAAGGCTGACGGAGAGATTAGAGCGGTGCCGCGTGGTGGGGGAGCACCCCCGTCCATCCGGCTATCGACGTGAGGCGTTAGCGCGGGTGCGCGAGTTCCGGATCAAGCCTCCCACGAGCAGCGGGCGCGCCTTGGATCGACAAGCAATGACGATCGCCTTGGCTTTCCCCGCGCCGCCAAAGGACGCCGATAAGCCCTCTGGTTGACGCCCGGTGAATCATCTGTATAAGGGCGCCTTCCCGCGAAGGGCGCCACGCTCCTGGTTTGTTAACCGGAGCGTTTGTTGCGTCTGACTAACGCGTATCTGGAGAATTTCGTGGCCCGTATTGCTGGCGTCAACATCCCGACCAACAAGCGCGTAGAGATCGCGCTTCAGTATATCCATGGCATCGGCCCCGCCGCCGCCAAGGACATCACCGAAAAGGTGGGCATCGAGCCCGCCCGCCGGGTGAACCAGCTGACGGACGCCGAAGTCCTGTCGATCCGCGAAACGATCGACAAGGATCACACCGTCGAGGGCGACCTGCGCCGCGAGACGTCGATGAACATCAAGCGTCTGATGGATCTGGCCTGCTACCGCGGCCTGCGTCACCGTAAGGGCCTGCCGGTCCGCGGTCAGCGCACCCACACTAACGCCCGCACCCGCAAGGGTCCCGCCAAGCCGATCGCCGGCAAGAAGAAGTAAGACAGACACATGGCCAAGGAACCGGGTCGCGTAAAGAAGCGCGAGCGCAAGAACATCACCTCGGGCGTCGCCCACGTGAATGCTTCGTTCAACAACACCATGATCACGATCACCGATGCTCAGGGCAACGCGATCTCGTGGTCTTCGGCGGGTCACATGGGCTTCAAGGGTTCGCGTAAGTCGACCCCTTACGCCGCTCAGATGGCTGCGGAAGACGCTGGCAAGAAGGCCCAGGAACACGGCGTGAAGACGCTGGAAGTGAACGTTTCGGGTCCGGGCTCCGGCCGTGAATCGGCCCTGCGCGCGCTGCAGTCGGTCGGTCTGACGATCACGACGATCCGCGACGTCACGCCGATGCCGCACAATGGTTGCCGTCCGCCCAAGCGTCGTCGCGTCTAAGCGATAGCATTTTAAGGCACCCCCAATCTCCGTCCGCTCCATCATGGCCTCGTCGACAAGGCCGGAGCAGGCGAAACCCGTTCGAGGGACAAAATGATCGAAAGAAACTGGCAAGAGCTGATCCGTCCCGAGAAGCCGCAGATCGAGATCGGTTCCGACGCCCAGCGCAAGGCGCGCCTGGTGGCCGAACCCCTCGAGCGTGGCTTCGGCGTGACGCTCGGCAACGCGCTCCGTCGCGTTCTGCTGTCCTCGCTGCAAGGCGCGGCCGTCACGGCCATCCAGATCGACGGCGTCGTTCATGAATTCTCGTCGCTGGAAGGCGTGCGCGAAGACGTGGTCGACATCGTCCTGAACATCAAGCAACTGGCGTTGCGCATGCACGCCGAAGGCCCCAAGCGCATGACCCTGCGCGCCACGGGCCCCGGTCCGGTGACGGCCGGCCAGATCGACGTGCCGGCGGACATCGAGGTTCTGAACCCCGACCACGTCATCTGCACGCTGGACGACGGCGCATCGGTGCGCATGGAACTGACCGTCCAGAACGGCAAGGGCTATGTCGCCGCCGAGCTGAACCGTCCGGAAGATGCGCCGATCGGCCTGATCGCCGTCGATGCCCTGTATTCGCCGGTCAAGAAGGTGGCTTACCGCGTTGAGCCGACCCGTCAGGGTCAGTCGCTCGACTACGACAAGCTGTTGCTGGAAGTCGAAACCAACGGTGCGGTCACGCCGGTTGACGCTGTGGCCTACGCCGCGCGCATCCTGCAGGACCAGCTCCAGATCTTCATAACCTTCGAAGAGCCCAAGAAGGCTGTCGAGCAGTCGGACGGCAAGCCCGACCTGCCCTTCAACCCGGCGCTGCTGAAGAAGGTGGACGAGCTGGAACTGTCGGTTCGTTCGGCCAACTGCCTGAAGAACGACAACATCGTCTACATCGGCGACCTGATCCAGAAGACCGAGGGCGAAATGCTTCGCACTCCGAATTTCGGCCGCAAGTCGTTGAACGAGATCAAGGAAGTTCTCACGACGATGGGCCTCAGCCTCGGCATGGACGTGCCGAACTGGCCGCCCGAAAACATCGAAGATCTGGCCAAGAAGTTCGACGACCAGATCTAAGTTCAACCCTCCGCCCGTCTCCTTCGGGAGAATGTCGGGGCGGTTAGAAGATTACGGTTCCAGGTCCGCTTGAGGATACCGGTTCCGGAGTAGGAGAGACCCAGATGCGCCACGGCGCCGCCCATCGTAAACTCGGTCGCACGAGCAGCCACCGCACCGCCATGTTCGCCAACATGGCCGCCTCGCTGATCAAGCACGAGCAGATCACCACGACCCTGCCCAAGGCGAAGGAACTGCGTCCCTTCGTCGAGAAGCTGGTCACCCTCGCCAAGAAAGGCGACCTGCACGCGCGTCGTCAGGCCATCAGCCAGGTTCGCGACGTGCCGCAAGTCGGCAAGTTGTTCGAAACGCTTGGCCCGCGCTACAGCGAGCGTAACGGCGGCTATATCCGCATCATGAAGGCTGGCTTCCGCCACGGCGACAACGCCCCGATGGCCGTCATCGAGTTCGTCGACCGCGACGTCGAAGCCAAGGGCAAGGACTCCGGTCCGGTTCTGGCCTTCGAAGGCAACGACGAAGACTAAGATTTGGTCGTTTGACCAAACGCCGGAAGGGCGGTCGGAGCGATCCGACCGCCCTTTTGCTTTGCGTGGAAACCGGACATGAGGTCTGAATGACCGTCGCCATCGTCGATTTCCGTCCCGATCACGCCCCCGCCTGGGCGCAGTTGAACACCGCCTGGCTGGTCGAGGGCGGCTTCGCTATCGAGGCCAAGGATCGTCTGGCGATCGATGATCCGCAGGGCGTGTTCCTGGACAAGGGCGGGCGTATCTTCATTGCGGAGAAGGATGGTGAGGCCGTGGGATGCTGCGCCCTGGTTCCTACCGATGACGGGGTGGAGGTCTGCAAGATGACGGTCACGCCCGCCGCGCGTGGCTTGGGGCTGGCGCGACGCCTGCTTGAGGCCTGCGAAGCCGCGGCGCGGCAAGCGGGCGCTGCCCGGCTCTATCTGGAAACCAACAGCGCCCTGAAACCCGCGATCGCCCTGTATGAAAGCGCCGGCTTCGTTCACCTGCCGCCAAGGCCCACGCCCTACGTGCGCGCCGACGTCTTCATGGAAAAGCGGCTTCAGCCGTCCAGGACGCGGCTGTAGACGCCTTCCGCGGCTGGCTGGTTGCGGAAGGCGCGCGTAGTCCGTCGCCGCCTATTCCTTGGACAAATCCTGGCGGTTGAACCAGGCGACGGCGGCGGCGAAGGGGACGCCGATCCAGAAGGCCAGGCTGAGAACGCCCTTGAGTACGGCATGATCGGGTAGTTGCGCCGCCGATGCGCCGCCCTCGATAGCGGCCTTCAGCAGGTCGGTGGCCATGCCGGGCGACAGCAGGGGCAGAAGCCAGCCGTCCGGCCTCACGCCCATCGGCAGCAGCAGTTGCGGCAGGAAGAACTGGGCCACGCCGATCACCAGCGGTGCGAACAGGGCCGCAAGCAATGAGCGGGTCACCACGGCGGCCAGAAGGCCGAGCATGGTGAACTGCAGGATGCGCGCCCAGGAGGTCAGGGTCAGCAGGCCGAAGTCCGTCGCGGCTGCGCCAGTCATTGAGAAGGTCAGGGGGCGGCCGAACACCGCCGCCTGGATTACACTGGCGATCACGTCGGAGATCAGGGCGGCGATGGTCGCCAGCACGATCACCAGACCTACGACCGCGACCTTGCCGGTCAGCAGGTTCGGCCGGGTGTTGCGCGCGCTGATCAGCCGCCAGGTCTCCCACCGATAGTCGCCGGCATAGATGGTGGCTGCACCGATCAGGACGAACATCAGGATCGCGGGATTGGCGAAGTCGCCCGCGCTCTTGACCAGGGCCATCCCCAGATCGAGCGGGCCGCCCTTCATCATGTCCGGCGGCAGCTTGCCCGCCAGCTTGGCCTCATTGGCCTTGGCGACGACGAAGCCCAGGGTGGCGAGGATTACGCCCATGATCGGGATGAACAGCACGCTCCAGAACAGGGCGGTGCGGTTCTTGGATAGGCGGTAGGTTTCGGAACGGATCGCGTCAGCCAGCACGGTTTTGCTCCTGCACGCCGGTCCAGCCGGTTTCGCTCATGAAGACGTCTTCCAGGTCCGCGCCGATCCAGCGGGCTTCTTCGATATCGACTCCGCCCTCGACCAGAGCCTTGATGGCGGCGGCGGCTTCGCCACGCGGCAGGGCGGCCACAAGTGCATCGCCCTCCAGCGTCGCGCGGTCGCCCAGCACGGACATGGCCTTCGCCAACGGCGTGACCGACAGGCGCAGACGCTCGCCCGAGGCGGTCAGGTCGGAGACGCGGCCCTCGGTGATCACCTTGCCCTTGTTGAAGATGGCGACGCGGTCGCAGACGCGCTGGACCTCCTGAAGCTGGTGGCTGGCCAGGATGACGGTGACGCCGTCATGGTCGGCCAGGCTGCGGATCAGGGCGCGCATCTCCTGGATGCCGGGCGGATCCATGCCGCTTGTCGGTTCATCCAGGATGACCAGGTCAGGCTTAGTCATCAGGGCGGCGGCGACGCCTAGGCGTTGCAGCATGCCGACGGAAAAACCCTTCACGCGGCGGTTGGCGGCCTCGGTCAGGCCGACGCGTTGCAGCCAGTTGTCGATCTCGGCCGAGGACACGCCGCCATGGGCGCGGGCCAGCCATTCCAGCACCTGGCGGGCGGTCATGAACGGCGGAAAGCGCGGCGTCTCGATCATCGAGCCCATGCGCCGCATCGAGGCCGGATCGCCGATCCGACCGCCCATCACCGTGGCCACGCCCTCGGTCGGACGAATCAGACCCAACAGGGTGCGAAACAGCGTCGATTTGCCCGCACCATTGGGACCCAGAATGCCGTAGACCCCGCCGCGCGGGATCGACAGGGTCAGGCCGTCCAAGGCCTTTACCGTCCCGTAGGTCTTGGTCAGGCCGCGAATGTCGATGACGGTTTCCATACGCCAAGCTTGGCGAGTGAACGCCGGTCGCACAAGCCGTCGCGTGGCTGTCGTCCATTAAGTTTAGGCAATGGTTCAGTGTCGCCTTGGAGTAAGTTCATGTCTCGTTTCGTCGCCGCCAGCCTGGCCGTGGCCGCCGCCTTCGCCGTCGCGTCCTGCGCCGGGGCCCCGCAATCCGCCCTTACATCTCCGATTGTCGAGCAGGCCGCGCAGACGACCCGTCCCGATCTGGTCATCCTGGTGTCGATCGACGGCTTCTCGCCGGACTATCTGGGCAAGGGGCAGACGCCCGTGCTGGATGGACTGGTCGCCGGCGGCGCGTTCGGGTCGATGCGGCCGTCATTCCCCAGCGTGACCTTCCCCAACCACTATACGCTGGTGACGGGCCTGCACCCGGACCATCACGGCGTGGTCGGCAACCGGTTCACCGACGCGCAGCTGGGCGCCTTCACCATGGCCAGCAAGGAAAGCGGCTTCTGGGATCAGGGCGAGCCGATCTGGGTCACGGCCGAAAAGGCGGGCGTGCGCACCGGCACCATGTTCTGGCCGGGATCGGAGGTCGAAATCCACGGCGTACGGCCCAGCCAGTGGGCGCCGTTCGACCAGGGAATGCCGGCTGATGCGCGCGTGGATCGTCTGCTGTCGTGGCTGGACCTGCCGGTGGATCAGCGACCGAAGCTGGAGACGCTCTATTTCGACATCGTCGACACCGCCGGTCATCGCAACGGCCCCGATGCGCCCGAGACGCTCGCCGCCGCCGCATCGGTGGACGCCTCGATGGCACGGTTGATCGAGGGGCTGAAGGCGAGGGGGCTTTATGATCGCACGATGCTGGTCGTGGTGTCGGATCACGGCATGGCCGCGACCTCGCCGGATCGGGTCGTGTGGATCGACGACATCATCGATCCGGCTGCGCTGAAGATCGGCTATGGCGGAGCGGTCCTGACCGCCGATCCGGCGCCGGGCCGCGAAGCCGAGGTGCAGCAGAAGCTGGTAGGACGCCATCCGCATATGGAATGCTGGAACAAGGCCGATGTGCCGGCGCGGCTGGTCTATGGATCCAACCCACGCGTGGCGCAGATCGTCTGTCTGGTCGAGACTGGCTGGTTGACGGCGACGCGGGATCGGCCGGTGACGCGGGCGGGCGGCGCTCACGGTTATGACAATCAGGCGCCGGAGATGGCGGCGATCTTCATCGCCCATGGGCCGGGCGTGGTCGCCGGGCGTCGGCTGACCGATATGGACAGTGTCGATGTGCAGCCTTTCCTGGCGCGGATGCTCGGGATTGCGGCGCCGGCCGGCGACGGGCGGGCGCAAGACACTTTGCCCGTCACCATGCCCTGATGGGGTGATTGGCGAGCCGACGATTTGAGCGCACACTGGTCGCCAAAGGGAGAGGGGCGAAGATGCGCAAAGGTCTGTGGGTCGCGACGGTTTCGGTCGCCTGTCTGATTGCACCCGTGGCGGTCGCCGACGCCACAGCAACGGCGGCGACCCTGGCCCTGATCACCAATCCGCAGGTCTGCGGCCGGGTCGGCGCGGTCGGCGATGTCCAGCCGACACGCGACATGGTCATGGCCCCAGGCTTCGGCGACGAGGGTTTCGCGGTCGATACGCAGAACCCCGAGGCCCAGGCCTGGTTCGACCATGGCGTTCGATTGCGCTGGGCGTTCGAGCATTCGGAATCGGTGCGGGCGTTCAGGAAGGCGAGGCAGTTGGACCCGTCGTGCGGCATGTGCGCCTGGGGCGAGGCCTGGGCGATCGGGCCGAACCTGAATGGCGGCGGCGGCGATCCCGAATCGATCGCCACAGGCCTGCGCGTCGCGCGTGACGCGCGGCGTCTGGCCCGCGACGCCACGCCGATGCAGCGCCAGATGATCGACGCCCTGATCCAGCGCTATTCTGGCAAGGAGAAGACCCGCGCCCTGCGTTACGCCCGCGCCATGGACCGGATCGCAAAGCGTCACGCCGACGACGTATCGGTCGCGTCGATCACCGCCGACGCCTGGATGCTCCAGCCCGAGGGCGAATGGTGGGACAAGGACGGCAAGGCGACCGATCCGGCCGTCACCCGCGCCATGGCGATCCTGGAGCACGCCCTGACGGTCAAGCCGAACGATCCGGGCGCCATTCACCTGTACATCCACCTGACCGAATGGTCGGACGATCCACACAGGGCGCTGGCCTATGGCGAGCGGCTGGCCCTGCTGGCGCCGGGCGCCAGCCATCTGGTGCACATGCCGTCGCACACCTTCTATCGGGTTGGGCGCTACAAGGACGCGATGATGTCGAACGTCAACGCCGTGGCGCTGGACAAGAGCTACGACCAACTGGTCGGCCCGCCCGGCGGCATTCGCGGCATGCGGCTGCATGCCCACAACATTCATTTCGGCATGGGCGGCGCCCTGATGGCGGGCGGGGCCGAGCGGGGGCTAGAGCTAGCCGACTGGTATATGGCAACCTATCCGCAGCTGGCAGGGCCGCCCGAGGCGGGCGAGGACGGCTATGTCGTCTATCGTCAGGTGATGGCGGCGGACGCCTATGCGCTCTACGGCCGGTTCGGATCGGGCACCCAGGTCGCGGCGCTGGCCGAACCGGACGTGGGCCGTCCGCTGATGCGGGTCGGCTGGCGCTATGCACGGGGCGAGGCGGCGGCGCGGCGCGGCGATGCGGCGGCCGTTCGGGTCGAGGCCCAGGCCATCGCCACCCTGCTGGCGGACAAGGCGTTCAAGGGTCCGATGGCCGATCGTCAGACCGGTTTCGCCGAACTGTTCCAAAAGGTGTTGGAAGGCCGCGCGGCCATGATCGATCAGGACTATCCCGCCGCCATCGCCGCCTATGGGCGGGCGGCGGAGATTCAGGCCATGGCGCCCGAAGGCGGCGATCCGCCGATGATCTGGTATCCGACGCGCCGAAGCCTGGCCGCCGCCATGCTGGCGTCCGGCGATGCGGCGGGGGCCAAGGCGAAGATCGGCGAACTGCTGAAGGATTGGCCGAACGACCCGTACAGCTACTACGTCCTCTACCGCGCCGAGCAGGCGCTGGGCGACGAGACTGCGGCCAATGACGCCCTGCGCCATGCCGGCGTCGAATGGATCGGCGGACAGATGAGTTTGGCCGAGGCCTGACGCCTCGGCCGCAGGTTGGTCAGCGCTTCGCCGCTTCGATCAGCTTGCCGATCTCGGCCGGGTCGATGCCGGGGCTGGCCTTGCCGTTGACGAAGAAGGTCGGCGTGCCGCGCAGACGCAGGGCGGCGGCCGTGGTGTGGATGTCGGCGATGTGGCGGGTGGTGTCGGGCGCGGCGATCGCGGCCTTGGCGCGGGCCATGTCCACGCCATGCGCGGCCAGGATGGCGTCGATCGCTTCGATCGATAGCGCCCGCTCGGTCATCAGCGCGTCATACACTTCCAGATACTTGCCCTGCTGGTGCGCGGCCAAGGCGGCGCGGGCGGCGTATTGCGAGGTGATGTCGTCGCCGCGGTCCAGGATGGGCCAGTCCTTGAAGACGAAGCGGACTTCCGGGTGGGCGGCCATCAGGGCGCGATAGTCGTGGGCCACGGCCTTGCAGCCGGGGCAGCGGAAGTCGAAGAATTCGATCACCGTGACCTTGGCGTTCGCTGGACCGAAGGCCGGATCGCGGGCGTCGGGCGCCAGGAGGCCGGCGTTGGCGGCGGCGGCCTGGTTCGTCTCCTCGACGGCGGCCTCTGCGTCCTTGGTCTGAAGCGCCATCTGCGCCTCCTGCAAGACCTCGGGATGCTCCAGCAGATACGCACGCACGTTCGATCTGCCGGTCAGATAGGGCGCGGCAGAAAAGCCCAGCGCGATGACCGACAGGCCCAGGGCCAGATAGCCGGCGCGGCCGCCGCTGAGCCAGGCAGGCTTGGCGGTCTTGGTTTCAGGCGCAGGCGTGGGGGCGTGGTCGGTCATTCAGGCTCGCAGTCGGCGGTAAGGTCAGTTGAGGGTGGCGGGCCGGCGCGCGGCGTCGCGGCGGTCCAGGTCGTTGAGATCGTCGGGCGTGGCGCCCGAGGCCAGGACGATATCGACGGCGCGTCGCCATTCGATTGAACCGGGATCCAGCATGGAGCGGGCGCGCAGGGCGAATTGGGTGGCCTGTTTCTCGTCCCCGCCGGCGAAATAGTACTCCGCCGAGGCCAGGCGCGCCTCGCCCTCCTTGCCTTGCGAGGCATAAGCCTGGGCCAGCAGTCGCCAGGCCATGGTGTTGTCCTTCTCGGCGACGACGGCGTGTTTCAGCTGATCGATGGCCTCGTCCAGCTTGGCCTTGTCGTTGGTCTCGATCAGGGCGTGGGCGAGGTTGACGCGCAGCAGGGGGGCGTCGGGCTTCAGGCGGACCGCCTCGCGGTGGGCGGCGACGGCCTCGGCCGGGCGACCTTCCTCGAACAGAATCTGGCCCTTCAGTTCCTGGAAATAGGGGTTGTTCACGTCGCCGGCGATCAGCGCATCCACCGCCGTCAGCGCCTTGTCCGTCTGGCCGTCGCGATACCAGGCGATGGCCCGCGCATAGCGGCCGGGCAGGGACGCATCCGTCGACGGATAGTCGCGCAGGGTGGCGTTCGGCGCATCCATGAAGGCGTGAATCTTGGCCAGGATCAGAGCGTGCTGCGCCATACGCTCGGGGCTGTCGCGATGGTCGTAGTGCGGCTGTTCCTGCACATAGCGGCGCAGGCTCTCGATCCGGTTCGACGACAGGGGGTGGCTGCGGAAATAGGGATAGCGGCGGGCGTCGGAGAAGACCTCCTGCGAGCGGAAGTTCTCGAAGAAGGACACCAGCCCGGCGCCGGATTCGCCGGCCGCCTCCAGCGCCCGCGCGCCCGAGATGTCGGCCTCGCCTTCCTGGCTTTGCATGTAATGCAGCGCGCCAAGAGCGCCGAAATACTGGCTGGAGCCGAGCAGGGCCACGCCTGCGTCCGGCGCGCCGGCGGCGATCGCCAGGGCGCCGAGCGCCATGGTCATGAACATCGGCTGTTTGCCGGCGTTCTCGGCCCCGTCTCGCAAGGTGTGTCGGTTCTTGATGTGGCCTGCCTCGTGCGCCATCACGCCCAGCAGTTCGCCGGGCGTCTTGGTGCGCAGGATCAGGCCGGTGTTGACGCCCATGATCCGCCCGCGTGTCGCAAAGGCGTTCAGGTCGTTGTCGTTGACCAACAGAACTTCAATGTCGTTCGGGTTCAGCCCCATGGCCACGAAGACCGGGTCGGCCCATTCGCGCACGATGCCCTCGACCTCGGTGTCGCGGATCAGGCTTTGCGCGGAGGCCTGGCCGGCGACGGAAACAGCCATCAAGGCCGTCGCCGCCGCCGCCAGAACGCGGGATGCAGATCGAGGAAGCCATCTCATGGCTCTACTCCAACAACGACCGGCCCCCGCCTGTATCCAGACAGTCTAATCGTGACCGATCAGCGGCGCCACCACCCGCGCTTGGGCTTTTCGGGCGGTGCGACGATCTGGTTCGGATCTTCGGCGATGATGGCCTCGACATCGATCTCCGGCGTGGGGGCGACGAAGGGCTCGGCCAGGACGGCCTCGGTCACCGGAACCGCCGTCGGGGCGACTTCGGCCGGTTCGGCAGCCAGCGCCTCGTGCGGGGTCACGTCCAGCTCCACCGGCGCGCCTTGGACCGTGGCCTCGTTCGGCTCAATGGCGGTGTCGGGATGCGGTTCGGTCGCGATCTCGACATTGGCGCTGGCCGACTTGCGGCGCACGCGACGACGCTGAGGTTCGGGCGCGATGGCCGGGGCGGCTGGCTCGACGGCCTCGGTCGGCTCAACCATGACGGCCATCGGCGTCTCGGGCGAGCCGTCGGGCGGCATGCCTTCGTTGGTGGCGCGGTTCTCGACCTTGATCTCGTGGCTGACGGAACCGTCGCCACGGCCGCGACCGCGACGACGGCGACGACGCGAACGGCCGCCTTCCTCGCCGGAGCCTTCGCCAGCCAAATTATTGGCGACGACATCCAAGCCTTCGATCTCGGACTGAGCGACAGCGGGGCGTTCAGCCCGCTCGGGGCGCTCGCCGCGTTCCGGACGGCCTTCTGAGCGGCCGGGGTTCAGCGGGTCGAACCAGACATAGGGGTCGTCCAGCGACGGCGTGCGGCCGCGAACCCAGGTGTAGACGTCGCGCTCGCCATCCTCGCGGACGCGGCGACCGCCACGGCGGCCACGGCGACGGCGACGGCCGTTCTCGTCTTCCTCATCGTCCGAGGCGTCTTCGGCGCTGAACGTATCGACGGCCTCGACGTCGGAGGTTTCTTCGTCGCGACGACCGCCGCGACGGCGACGGTTGCGCCCGCGACCCCGATCGCGACCGCCTTCGTGCCGCTCCGAACGTTCGCGCGGTTCGTCATCGTCGCTGTCTTCGCGGTCCAGGGATTCGACCGTGTCGTCATCGTCTTCGGCGATGATCTCCTCGTCTTCGTCCTCATCCTCGTCTTCGTACAGCGAGGCGTCGAAGTCATCGTCGAGATTGGGCATCTCGATCTCGGGCGCGACGAAGTCCTCATTGGTCTCGGTGCGCTCGATATTGTGTTCGCCCTGACCCAGGCTGTCGTCGATCTGGACGATGACGCTCAGGCCGCGACGTTCAAGCAGCGACTGCAGATAGGCGCGCTTGTGGTTAAGGATGTACAGGCCGACGGCGGTGCAGACCTTCAGCACCACGACGCCCGCGCCGTTCTTGCCGGCCTCGATGTCGACCGCGCGCAAGGTCATCAGAGCGGCGGATTCCGCCGAGCGAATGCGGCCCGTGCCCTGGCAGTGCGGGCAGGCTTCGGTCGCGCCCTCGATCACGCCCAGGCGGCGACGCTGACGGCTGATCTCCATCAGGCCGAAGGGCGAGATACGGCCCATCTGGATGCGGGCGCGGTCGGAGGACAGGGCCTCCTTCAGCACGCGCTCGACGGCGCGGTTGTTCTTGCCCTCATCCATGTCGATGAAGTCAATGACGACCAAGCCGGCGAGGTCGCGCAGGCGCAGCTGGCGGGCGGCTTCCTCGGCCGCTTCCATATTGGTCTTGAACGCCGTCTGCTCGACGTTGCGTTCCTTGGTGGCGCGGCCCGAGTTGACGTCGATGGCCACCAGGGCCTCGGTCTGGTTGATCACCAGATAGCCGCCGGACTTCAGCGGCACGACCGGCTGATGGATCTGCGTCAGCAGTTCCTCGATGCCATTGGCCGCGAACAGGGGCCGCGAGCCGCGATACAGGTGAACCTTCTTGGCCTGGGCCGGCATCAGCACGCGCATGAAGTCGCGCGCTTCCTTGAAGCCCTCAACGCCCTCGACCTGGATGCCGTCGAAATCCTTGTCGAACATGTCGCGCACGGCGCGGCGGACAAGGTTCTCTTCCTCGTAGATCACCGAGGGGGCGTGAGAGGCGAGGGTGGTCTCGCGGATCGTTTCCCACAGGCGCAGCAGATATTGATAGTCGCGCTTGATCTCGGCCTTGGTGCGCTTGGCGCCCGCCGTGCGGATGATCAGGCCCATGCCCTTGGGCACTTCCAGGGCCGAGACGGCGCTCTTCAGGCGACGACGGTCAGAGGTGTTCGTGATCTTGCGCGAAATGCCGCCGCCCTTGCCGGTGTTGGGCATCAGGACGCAGTAGCGGCCGGCCAGCGACAGCCAGGTGGTCAGGGCTGCGCCCTTGGCGCCGCGCTCGTCCTTGACGACCTGGACCAGCAGGATCTGGCGGCGCTTGATGACGTCTTGGATCTTGTAGCGACGCATCAGGCGGCGCTTCAGCCGCTCCTCGTCGGCCAGCGCCGATTCGGGGTCGACGTCATCGCCGGTCGATTCGCGGTCGAGATCGTCCTCGTCCTCGTCGTCGTGCGCCTCGGCCATGATGGCTTCGCGGTCGGCGACGGGGATCTGGTAGTAGTCGGGGTGGATTTCGTTGAAGGCGAGGAAGCCGTGGCGATTGCCGCCGTATTCAATGAAGGCGGCCTGCAGGCTGGGCTCTACGCGAGTGACCTTGGCGAGGTAGATGTTGCCGCGAAGCTGGCGCTTCGCACGGGATTCGAAATCGAATTCCTCAATCTTGCGCCCGTCCACGATGGCGACCCGGGTCTCCTCGGGATGCGCCGCATCGATCAGCATTGTCTTTGACATGGAAAGTCTCTCTCTGGCGCGCGCAGGCCGACCGTCCCGTATCTCCGGACAGGGTCATGGCGGCTCGCCGAATGAAGGTGAGGGCCGGCGCGCGCGACATCCCCTCGCCGAGAACGGCGAAGAAGGCTTGATCAAGCCGTTGGGGAACGCAGGCGGAAAGGCCCATTAAGTCGTCGGTCCTGAACCGGGCGCGCCAATCCCTTGGGAAGGCCGCGTCCCTGGTCCGCTCTTCGAACCATCGGCCAGGCCGGGGCGGTTCTAGGATTGGTGAAAGTCAACGCCGCGAGGAGGGCGCGCCAAGATTCGCAGAGGCGAAATCGGCGCGATCGGTTCGCGAGCGGTCACAGCATAGTCATGCAACGGGAGAATTAAAAGGCGCTCGCCTTAACCCCCTGAATACGAGCCTCTGTCATTATGGGGTTCAAGTAGGCTTAAACCGGGTTCGCCGACGCAGATGAGCGGTCGCGTTTTGACAGGTCTGATGCGCTGGGGCGCGAAGGAGTGGGCGATGACCGCCCTGGCCTTCGTGGTCATCTGCATGGTCGGTCTGTCCGCAACGCGCGGTTTCGCCTGGGGCGCGCAGGGCGATGTGCTGGCGGTGCGCTTCGGCGCCGATGGCGATCGGACCCGCGTCGTCATCGATCTGGACAAGACGGCGCAAGGACGCGTCATCGACGCGGGCGGCGAAGGCCGGGTGGTGCTGGCCCTCAGCGGTGTTGCGCCAGGGCGTGGTCTGAACGGTGGCGGTTCCGGTCTGGTGCGCTCCTATGAGGTCACTTCGTCTGGCGGTTCGTCACGTGTTCAGCTGGAACTGGCGCGCGGCAGCGAGATCGAACGGCGCTTCCTGCTGCCGCCCGGCGACGGCGTCAGCCATTATCGTTATGTCGTCGACCTGAAGGCGACGGGAGCCGCCGCACGCGCCTCGACCACGCCGGCGCCGCGCGCCAGCGCGCCGCCGCGTCGCGCTGAACGCCCCCTGATTGTCATCGACGCCGGCCATGGCGGCAATGATCCAGGCGCCAGCGGCGCGAGCGCCCAGGAAAAGCAGGTTACCTTGGCCGCCGCCCTGGCGTTGAAGGCCGAGCTTGAGAAGAACGGCCGTTATCGCGTGCGCCTGACCCGGACCGACGACCGCTACGTCGACCTCTATCGCCGCGTCTCCACCGCGCGTCAGGCCGACGCCGACCTGTTCATTTCCTTGCACGCCGACGCCGGCGCCGATCCGGCGCTGCGCGGGGCCAGCGTCTATACATTGTCGGAGCAGGGCGCCGGACGGGCCGTGCGCGAGTTCACGCGCGGCGACAACTGGCATCGCGATCTGCATCTGCCGGGCCGCGATCCGTCGGTGGATCGCATCCTACTCGACATGACCCAGCGCGCGACCCAGAACCGCTCGGCCCAGTTCGCGCGCGTCCTGCTGACCCATCTTGAAGGTTCGGATCATCCTCTCTTGCGCCGCAGCCATCGCGATGCGGGTCTGGCTGTGCTCCTGGCGCCCGACGTGCCGGCCGTGCTGCTGGAAATGGGCTTCATCACCAATCCTGAGGACGAGCGGCTTCTGACCGACGAACGTGCGCGCCGTCGCCTGATGAAGTCGGTGGCGGACGGGATCGATCGCTATTTCCGCGAGCCGTCGAGCCCGATGATGGCCGCAGCGAACAGCCAGGCGGCCGGCCAGCCCTGATCCGGCGCAACCAAGCCGGCCGTCGCCGGTTTTGGCAACCATGAAAAAAGCGATTGTCACGGGCGGATCGGGCCTGATCGGAACGGGCGTCTGCAAGGCCTTGCTGGCCAACGGATGGGAAGTGGCCTCCTTCGACCTGAAGCCGGGCAAGGGCGAGGCGCGTCATGTCGACTGCGATTTGGGTGATGAGGATTCAGTCAAACAGGCGTTCGAGACGTTGGGCTGGTCGTCGCTGGACCTGCTGGTCAACAACGGGGGCATCGCCGATCCGGTGAACGGCCCGCTGGCTGAACTGTCGCTGGCGGACTGGCGCAAAACCATCGACAGCCATCTGACCGGCGCCTTTTTGATGAGCCGCGCCGCCATTCCGATGCTGAACGAGGGCGGCGCCATTGTGAACATGATCTCGACGCGCGCCTTCATGTCAGAGCCGCTCACCGAGGCCTATGCGGCGTCCAAGGGCGCGCTGTTCGCCCTGACCCACGCCATGGCGATCAGCGAAGGCCCTCGAATTCGTGTCAACGCCATTGCGCCCGGCTGGATTTCGGACGGCGAGGATTTGCGTCCTGTCGATCACGAACAGCATCCGGTCGGCCGCGTCGGCCGCGCCGAGGACATCGCCGGGGCTGTGCTCTATCTCGCCGAGGCGGGCTTCGTCACGGGCCAGGTGCTGACCGTGGACGGCGGTATGACGCGCAAGATGATCTACGCCGATTAAACCGTCAGGCCAGACCGGCCTTCTTCAGCGTCTTCCAGGCCTTGATCACGCGTTGCAGCTTGGCCTCAGCGCTGCGGTCGCCGCTGTTGGTGTCGGGGTGAAACCGCTTCAGCAGCTCATGATACTGAGCCTTGATCTTCGCCTTGTCCGCGCCCGGATCCAGATCCAGGTCGGCGAGGGCGGCGCGTTCCAGCTTGCCGATGCGGCGGTCCTCGGTCGCCGATTGCGGCGCTTGATCCCCCTTGCGCCCGAACAGGCCGAAGCTGTCGCGCCATGAGCCGGCGCCGGTGGTGTTCGAGGTGCCCATCTTGGCGGCGAAGGCGGCGGCTTCGCGCGTGAACTTGCCGGCCTGCATCTCCCAGGTCGGGCGCCCGCCGGTCATGGCCTCGTTTTCCTGGGCGGCGCGGATCTGGCCTTCGCTCATGCCGGCGTAGAAGTTCCAGCCCTTATTGTATTCGCCGGCGTGCGGCTGGCAGAATTCGTAGAAGTCGTTCAACCGCTCGCGCGACTTGGGCGCCTTGGCGGCGGCGGCCCGACGGCAGTCGGGCCACTGGCACGGCTTTTCGCCCGGCTTGAGGTGAAGGACATCGGCCTTCGCCGCCTCTTCCTCGGGCTTGGGCGGCTTCACCCGAATGTCGGTGAAGCGCGGCTTGTATTGAAAGGAGGCGGACATCAGCCGAAGTGTAAGCCCGATTGGGACAGCATCAAGGAATCGATCATGTCTGAAGGCCCGGTGGCGACGATTATTCGTGCAAAACTGACGGCAGGGCTGTCGCCCGAGCGTCTGGAGGTCGAAGACGACAGCTGGCGCCACGCCGGACATCATCATGAAGGCGGAATGGACGCCAAGCCTGGCGGGGAAAGCCATTTCAATCTGGTGATCGTGTCCGCTGCTTTTCAGGGGCAATCGCGGCTGGCGCGACAGCGCGCGGTGAACGCCCTGTTGAAGGACGAAATGGCCGGACCGGTCCACGCCCTTTCGATCAAGGCCCTGACGCCGGAAGAGTCGGGATAACCGAAAGAACTGCGTTCACATCGTCTTAGAACCTTCGTCTTAGCGTCATGCGACCAAACAGAACGTGGGGATCTGGGCTTATGGTGGAATCAGACGGCGTCGCGAAGGCGCTCGAAGGCGAACAACGCGCCGGAGATGCGGCCCAGGCGCTGACGGCCATCCTGCAGACGCAGTATCTCCGCTACATGATCATCGCTTCATGGGGGGTAGGCCTTCTGGGGACGGTCGGTCTTTTGCCGGCGCTGCTGTGGTTCGGGGGCACGCTGGCGGCCGGATCGCTGCGGGGAACTGTCGAACATCGTCTAAGCCACCGTGTCGGCACCAACTGGGGCGTGATCTTCCCGATCGTGGCCACGGTGACGACTGGCGCCTGGGCCATTGCGCCTCTGATGGCCTGGTTCTCGCCCGCCGAGTTCGGACGCCCCCTGGCGCTCGCCCTGCTGATTTCCGGCTATGTTCTGGTCTTCGCCCAGCTTCGCAGCTCGCCGCGGCAGGCCCTGATCATCTCTTCGCCCTATGGCGCGGCGGCCACCATCATTCTCTTCAGCCTGTGGGGCACCAACGCCTTCTGGTCGATGTTGGCGGTCCTGCCGTTCACGGCGGCGGGTCTGTTCGTGCTGGTGACCATGACCCTGCTGCGCGAAGACCGCATCCGGGCGTTCCAGTCGCACCAGGCGCATCTGATCGAGGAGCTGGAAGCGGCCCGCGACAGAGCCAATGCCGCCAATGACGCGAAGTCGAACTTCCTGGGCGTGATCTCGCACGAACTGCGTACCCCGATGAATGGCGTGCTTGGCGCGGCCCAGCTGCTCAGCGCGACGCGACTGGAGACGACGCAGCGCGAATATCTTTCGATCATCCGCAACTCCGGCGACAATCTGTTGTCGCTGCTGAACGACATCCTCGACATGACCAAGATCGAGGCCGGCAAGATGAACTTCGAGGTCGTCGACATCGTCATCGACGGTTTGAACAAGCGCATCACCGGCCCCTTCGAGGCCCAGGCCGAAGCCAAGGGTCTGACGTTCATCACGACCGTGGAAGGCGACATTCCGACGGTGGTGCGCGGCGATCCTTTGCGGGTCTGCCAGGTGGTGCAGAACCTGCTGTCCAATGCGGTCAAGTTCACCGAGGCCGGCGAGATCCACTATCTCGTGCGCGGACACCGCGTGTCGGATCAGCGCGTGCGGTTCGAGTTTGTCGTCCAGGACAGCGGCGCAGGGATCGCGGCGGCCGATCTGGAGCGGCTGTTCATGCCCTTCACCCAGGTCGACACCTCGTCGACTCGGCGCTTTGGCGGGACGGGTCTGGGCCTGACCATCGCGCGGCGCATGGCCAACATCATGGGCGGCGACATCACCGTGACGTCCAAGCTCGCCGAGGGCTCATGCTTCACCCTGGAAATTGAAGCTGAGGTCGTGGAATGGGCCAAGCCCGTGGCGGCGGCCGAGGTTCATGCCGAGATCGAAGGCGGCGAATCGCTGCGTGTCCTGGTCGTCGAGGATCACCCGGTGAACCGCATGATCCTGGAGGCCTGGATGAGCTCGGCCAGCCACGTCACTTCGACGGCCGAGAACGGGCAGGTCGCGGTCGATATCGCCAAGGACCAGCCGTTCGACCTGATCATCATGGATGTGAACATGCCGGTTATGGACGGACTGACCGCGACCCGCATGATCCGCGAGGGCGGCCAGAACGCCGGCACCCCCATCGTGGTCCTGTCGGCCTCGGCGCGTCATGAGGATCACGAAGCCGGTCTTCAGGCCGGCGCCGACGCCTATCTGAACAAGCCGATCGATTTCGGCGCCCTGGCAGCCCTGATGGGTCGCGTCAGCGGCGGTCGCGATGCGGTCGCGCAGATGGCGCTTCAGTCGTCTGAGGACTGCGTCGCCGCCTGATTGCGGCGATCCTGTGTTCCAGACATGAACCTGGGCCGATGACGCCGGTTCAGGTGCGCCTCAGTTGCCGTGCTCCATAACTGCACCCAAGCCGACGTTCTTCGGCGCAGATGGAGACACGATCATGAAAAAGATCCTGACCACCGCAATCGCTTCGGTCATGGCGGCCGGCGCGCTGGGCGCGGCAGGCGCAGCCTCGGCTCAGCCTATGCCCCCCCACGGTCCGCATGGTCCCGCCGCACGCCACGGGCCGGGCCCTGACTATCGCCAGGATCGCCGCGAATATCGCCGCGAGCTGCGTGAGGATCGTCGCGATTATCGCGAACAGCAACGCGCCTATGAACGCTGGCAGCGTGCGGAACGTCGTTACAACGCCCCGCGCTATGTTCCGCCGCGCGGCTACGCGGTGCGGACGTGGAGCTATGGTCAGCGGATGCCGTCCTACTACCGCACCAACGCCTATGTGGTGAACGACTACAACCGCTATGGCCTGCGTGCGCCGCCCCGTGGCTATCAATACGTCCGCAGCGGCAATGACGTGGTGCTCGCCGCCGTCGCGGGCGGCCTGATCACCGCCGTGATCGCCGGCCTGTTCAACTGATCCATCAAGGATTTGAGAAGCGCCCCGGAGGGAAACCTCCGGGGCGTTTTTCGTTCTGATGAAGACGGCGACGCTTCCGGCGCCCAAGATGGATGACGATGCGCGCCTTCGCCGAGCTACTGGACCGCCTGTCCCTGACGGCTTCGCGCAATGCGAAGCTGGTGCTGGTGCGCGATTATCTGAGGGCGACGCCTGATCCCGATCGGGGATGGGCGCTGGCGGCCCTGACCGGCGACCTGACGTTCGACGCGGCCAAACCGGCCATGATCCGAAAGGCGGTCGAGGGGCGGGTCGACAGCGTGCTGTTCGGCTGGTCCTACGACTATGTAGGGGATCTGGCGGAGACGGTGGCCCTGATCTGGCCCGTGACGCCGGACCATCGGCCGAACCGCGAGCCCGAGTTGGCCGAGGTCGTCGAGACGCTAAGGACCGCCACGCGGACGGAGGTGCGCGGTCTTCTGGAAAGCTGGCTGGATGCGCTGGAGCCGAAAGGGCGCTGGGCGCTGCTGAAGCTGATGACCGGGGCCTTGCGCGTGGGGCTGTCGGCGCGGCTGGCCAAGACGGCGGCGGCCATGATGCGCCCGGACGCGGTGATGGCGCCGCCTTCGCCGGAGGGCGACGAGGAGCAGATGACGCTGGAGGCGTTGGACGCCTCGGCAATCGAGGAGGTCTGGCACGCGGTCGAGCCGCCCTACGCCGACCTGTTCGCCTGGCTGGAGGGCAGGGCGGAGCGGCCCAGCCCGGATGCGCCCGGCCGTTTCCGACCCGTCATGCTGGCGGTCGCCATCGATGAAGCGGTCGATCTTCCCAAGTTGTCGCCGGCCGACTACGCCGCCGAGTGGAAGTGGGACGGCATACGGGTTCAGGCGGTGCTAGAGGGCGAGGTCCGCAAGCTCTATTCGCGCACCGGCGACGAGATTTCGGCCGCCTTTCCCGATGTGATGGAGGCCTTGGCGTTTCAGGGCGCGATCGATGGCGAGCTGATCGTCTGGCGCGACGGGGCGGTCGCGCCGTTCGGGGACCTTCAGCAGCGGCTTAATCGCAAGTCGGTGGACGCCAAGGCGATGCAGGCCTTTCCGGCGGCGGTCGTCGCCTATGACCTGTTGGCCCAGGAAGGCGAGGATCTGCGCAGCCTGCCGCTGCGCGAGCGTCGGGCACGCCTGGAGGCCCTGGTCAATGGTCATACCGGCGAGCGACTGCATCTGTCGCCAGTGGTCGATTATGCCGATTGGGATCAGTTGGCGCGGTTGCGAGCCGATCCGCCGGTTGGGGCGGCGGCCGAGGGGCTGATGCTGAAACGCTGGGACAGCCCCTATCTGGCGGGGCGACCCAAGGGGCCGTGGTTCAAATGGAAGCGCGACCCGCACGTCATCGACGCCGTCCTGATGTACGCCCAGCGGGGGCACGGAAAACGCTCGAGCTTCTATTCCGACTACACCTTCGGCGTCTGGACGGCGGAAGGCGCGCTGACGCCGGTGGGCAAGGCCTATTTCGGCTTTACCGACGAGGAGTTGAAACAGCTCGACAAGTTCGTGCGCGATCACACCATCGACCGGTTCGGGCCGGTGCGGTCTGTGCGAGCCGAGCGGGACTTCGGCCTGGTGCTGGAGATCGCCTTCGAAGGACTGAATCGCTCGACCCGGCACAAGTCCGGCGTGGCCATGCGCTTCCCGCGCGTCAGCCGCATTCGCTGGGACAAGCCGGCGCGAGAGGCCAACACCATCGACGACGTAATGGACCTGCTGGACGCTATCGAAAGCGGCGGCGGGCGGATCGCAAAGGCTTGAAATCGGGCTTTCGGGGGTTCCAATCGTCGCGTCAGGCGTTAGACCCGACCTCATGTCTCTGCCTATTTCCAACGAAGTCGCCGACGCGGTGGCCGCGGGCCGCAAGGCCGTTTCGATCGATGCCGCCGTGATCGCCAAGCTGACCGACATGGCAGGTGATTTCGCGATCAACCTGACGATCGCCATCCTGATCTTCGTCCTCACCGTCTTTGCGGCGAAATGGGCGGCGCGCGGGGCGCGCAATACGCTGTCGAGGGTCAAGGGATTCCGCCACGATCCGACGGTCCTGAGCTTCGCGGTCCAGGTCGTGCGGGTGGTGGTCTTCATCATCGGCATGATCGCCGTGCTCCAGCGCCTAGGCGTTCAGACGACCTCGATCATCGCCGTGCTGGGCGCGGCGTCCTTGGCGGTAGGTCTGGCGTTGCAGGGCACGTTGTCGAACGTGGCGTCGGGGATTATGCTGCTGGTGCTGCGGCCCTACCGGGTCGGCGACGTCGTCGATGTCGGCGGGATGAGCGGCACGGTGCAGCGACTGGACCTGTTCACGACCCAGTTGTCCAACGCCAACAACCACAAGATCGTCATTCCGAACTCCAAGGTCCTGAGCGACCCGCTGACCAATCTGACCGGCCAGCAGATGCGCCGGATCGAGATCAACTTCACGGTCGGCTATGGCGACGATCTGAACCAGGCGCGTTGCGTGCTGGCGGATATGGCCGCCGCACACGACAAGGTGCTGCACGATCCCCATCCCTGGACCGGCGTGACGGGCCTGCTGGACAGCTCGGTGCAGGTGACGCTGCACGCCTGGGTCAAGGTCGGCGACTGGTGGCAGACCCAGGCCGATCTGATGCAGGGCGGCAAGGAGGCGCTGGACGCCGCCGGGATCGAGATCCCGTTCCCGCATCAGGTCGCCGTGCCGTATGGCGATGAGGATTTGGTCCCGGTCGTGCGCGTCCGCACGGTCGATGACGATACTGCCGATCTGAAGGCGACGAACCGTTGATGCGTTACGATTTCGGCTCCGACAACACCGCCGGCATGGCGCTGAGCGCCATCGAAGGCCTGGTGCGCGCCAACAAGGGATTCGCCCGCGCCTATGGCGCAGACGAGGTCACCGCCCACGCCGCCGACCAGATTCGCCAGCGTCTGGATGCCGACGCCGAGGTGCGTTTTGTTTTCAGCGGGACGGCGGCCAACGCCATCGCCCTGTCGATGCTGGCCCAACCCTATGAGGCGGTGCTGGCGCACCATGCGGCGCACATCTGCACAGACGAGACGGGGGCGCCGGGCTTCTTCGGTCACGGCGTCGGCCTGATCGGGCTGCCGGGGTTCTCGGGCAAGATCGATCCGCTGGCGTTGCAGGCGCAGTTGGGCGAACCCGAAGTCGGGCATCGTCAACCGCCCGCCGCCCTGTCGCTGACCCAGGCCACGGAATATGGCTCGGTCTATACCGAGGAAGAACTGCGCCACCTGATCGAACCGGCCAAGGCGCTGGGCTATGGCGTTCACATGGACGGCGCGCGCCTGACCAATGCGGTCGCCGCCGGTTTCGACCTGAAGGACATTCCGCGCCTAGGCGTCGACGTGCTGGTGTTCGGTGGAGCCAAGGCGGGCGCCAACTGCGCCGAGGCGATCGTGCTGTTCGACAAGAGCCTGGCGCGGCGACTGGACAACCGTCTGAAACAGGCGGGCCAGACGTCATCCAAGACGCGTTTGTTGTCGGGTCCGATGCTGGGCTTGCTGGAAAGCGGCGATTGGGAGTCGGGCGGCGCCCACGCCAATCTGATGGCGCAGCGGTTGGCGGCGGGCATCGCGGGGCGGTCGCCCTTCGTCCTGGCCCATCCGGTGGAGGCGAACGCCGTCTTCGTGCGGATGCCGCCAGAGGCGCATGCCCGCCTGAACGAAATGGGCTGGGCCTGCTACGCCTTCGATGACGGCTCGGTGCGCTTCGTCTGTTCGTGGGCGACGCAGGAAGCGGCTGTGGACGAGTTGATCGAGGCGGTCGCCGGTCTGGGCTGAGCGACTAATCCCCGTTCGCGCGCCAGCGTGGCCTTTCCCCGGTCGCATTGGCTTTCCATATGCGGATCATGGCGATACGAGGCGAACGCTCCGGCGGCAGGCGTGACCCGATGGTCAAGGCGCAGCAGGCAGGGAGCCCACAGGACAAGACGGACGGACCCCCGACGCTGACGGCGCTGGCAGATCTTGCGCGGCTGGTGGCCCGATCGGGCGCGCCGCACCTGAAGCTGCGCCTGATTTCGGCCATCCTGCTGACGCTGGCGGGCAAGGGGCTGGGCGTCATGGCGCCGCTGGTGCTGGGTGCGGCGGTCAACCGTCTGGCGGCGGGGCAGGGTGCCGCGACCGCCGTCGGCTTGGGCTTTGCGGCCTTCGCCATCGGCTGGACCGTCGTGCGGTTTCTGTCGGCAGCCTCGCCCCTGATCTCCGACGTCGTCTTCGCGCCCGTCCGCGCCGCCGCCCAGCGCGCAACGGCGGCCGAGGCCTTCGCTCATGCGCTGAGCCTGTCGCTGGATTTTCACCAGACCAAACGCTCGGGCGCCCTGTCGCGTACGATGGACCGGGGATCGCGCGCGGTCGATTTCCTGCTGCGCATCCTCGCCTTCAACCTGGTTCCGACCGGGGTAGAGCTGGTGCTGGCGGCCGGGGTGCTGGGCGCCAAATACGACTGGCGTTTCGCCGCTGTCGCGGTGTTCGTGGTCGTCATCTACACCGCGGCCACCTTCGCCATGTCCAACTGGCGGCTGGAGCATCGCCGGATCATGAATGCGGCCGATTCCGAGGCCGCCGGCGTCTCGGTCGACGCCTTGCTGAACTATGAGACGGTCAAGTCGTTCGGGGCCGAGACGCGCGCGGCCCAGACCTATGACCGCGCATTGGGCGACTACGCCGAGGCGTCGCTGAAGGCCAACAGTTCGCTGAATATGCTGAACGGGATGCAGGCCCTGGTGATGAACCTGGGATTGGGCGTTATGGCGGTGATGGCCGGATTCGAGGCGGCGGCCGGGCGGATGGGACCGGGCGACGTGACGGCGGCGGTGCTGATCATGATCTCGCTGTATGCGCCGCTGAACATCCTGGGCTTCGCCTATCGAGAAATCCGTCAGTCCTTCATCGATATGGAGGAGATGCTGAAGGTGACGCGACAGACGCCGCAGGTCGCCGATGCGCCGAACGCCGTCGCCCTGCCGCGGCCGGTCGATGCGCGCGGGGCGTCGGTGGCGTTCGAGGGCGTCGGCTTCCGCCACGACGCGCGGGCCAATGGGCTGGAGGACGTCCGCTTCTACGCTGAGCCAGGCACCACGACGGCGCTGGTCGGGCCCTCGGGCGCGGGCAAGTCCACCATTGTCAAACTGGCGCTGCGTCTGCTCGATCCGCAGGAAGGGCGCGTGCTGATCGACGGCCATGATGCGCGCGAAGTGACCCAGGCCTCGCTGCGATCGGCGGTGGCGCTGGTGCCGCAGGATGTGGCGCTATTCAACGACACCCTGGCCGCCAACATCGCTTTCGCCCGGCCTGAGGCGGATGAGGCGCAGGTGTGGGCGGCCGCAGAGGCGGCGGAACTGGCCGACTTCATCCGCGGCTTGCCGGACGGGATGCAGACCAAGGTCGGCGAACGGGGGCTGAAGTTGTCGGGCGGCGAACGCCAGCGGGTGGGCATCGCCCGCGCCCTGCTGGCCGATCCTTGCATCCTGATCCTGGACGAGGCGACTAGCGCCCTGGACAGCCGCACCGAGGCCGCGATTCAGAAGACGCTGCGCAAGGCCAGGAACGGCCGCACGACCCTGGTGGTGGCCCACCGCCTATCGACCGTGGCGGATGCCGACCAGATTCTGGTGCTGAAGGCCGGGCGGATCGTCGAACGCGGCGGGCATCACGAGCTGGTGGCCCGACAAGGCGGGGAATATGCGGCGCTGTGGCGCAAACAGACGCGCGGCGGCAAGACGCCTCAGATGGCCGACTGATCGGTGGCGGGAAGCTTCTTTCTCAGAACTTCATGCAGGTTCGTCAGGATGGCGGTCCGCGCGGCCTGCTCTTGCGGCGGCAGCGCCAGCAACAGCTTCATCGCCTGGGCATGAACCGTGGCGATGCGCCAGTCGAAACCGCCCTGACGCGGCGCGGCGTCCAGCAGGTCGCACAGGCCCTTGGCCGCGGTGCATAGGTCGTCCATCGAGAAGGGGCTGGCGGCGTCGATGATCTGGCTGGAAGCGGAATAGGCCAGATCCAGCCGCATCGGCTCGATCAGGTTCGGATCGGGCTTGGCCAGCAGGACGGCGATATTGTCGCCGATGATGGCGCGGGCCTGATCCTGAAGTCCGTCCAGATTGGCGCGGGCCTGGGCCAGGGCGACCCCGATGCTAACGCCGCCGGGGCGATCCAGCATCTCGGACAGGCGCGACTTGCGCTGGTTGTGGGTGATGACGGTCATAGGGCCAGACTCTCCATCCCCTTCGCCTTGCGAATCATGTCGGCGCGGCGTTCCACGCCTTCATAGCCGGTGTGTCGGAACCGGCGATCCGGCCCCAGATAGTCGCCGACCTCCAAGAAGGGCCGGCTGTCGCGCGCGACCCACAGGATGCGCTCCAGCAGAAGGGCGGGGCTGAAGGGCTTGGTGACGACGAAGTTGGCGCCGCAGTCCCGCGCCTCGGCGACGCGCCCGCGACGAATGTGGCTGGCGGTCATGATGACGGGGGTGAAGGCGTTCGGATTGGGGCCGGAGCGGCGCAGCCAGCGCACCAGTTCGAACCCGTCGATGTCGGGCATGTCGGTGTCGACGACCAGCAGATCGACGGGTTTGTCGGTCAGCAGCTTCTTGGCTTCCATACCCGTGCCGCACGCATAGGTCGGGCGGATGCCGAAACCGGTCAGGGCGTTGGACGTCAGGGTCAGCGAAAACGGCGAATCGTCGACGATCATCGTGATCGCGCCGGCCAGGTTGAAGACGGCGCTTTCACGCAGGGACTCGCCGCCGCTCATGGCGCAAAGGCCCCAGTCTGTCCCGCCGCTGAACTCATGGCCGGTCGCAAACCCCGATGCCCCTGAACGAAGCGCCGAGCTTCGCAGACGAGGATGGATGCTGCGTTAACGTTGGTCGGCCAAAGCGACCAGGCGTCAGAGGGCGCCGATGGCGTAGAAGCGATCCGCGCGGCGCTTCTTGATCTGCTGGGGCGTCAGGCCGTCGAAGCCCTTCAGCTCTTCGGCCAGAACGTCGCCGACATTGGCCATGGCTGCGTCGCGATCGGTGTGGGCGCCGCCGACAGGCTCTTCAATCAGGCGGTCCACGATCTTCAGTTGCATCAGGTCCGGGCCGGTGATCTTCATCGCCATGGCCGCATCCTTGGCCCGCGCGCCGTCGCGCCACAGGATGCCGGCTGCGCCCTCGGGCGAGATCACCGAATAGATCGAGTGCTCCAGCATCAGCACGCGGCTGGCCGCTGCGATGGCGATGGCGCCGCCCGAGCCGCCTTCGCCCGTGATGGTGGCGATGGAGGGCACGCTCAGGGTCAGGCAGCGCTCGGTCGAGCGGGCGATGGCCTCGGCCTGGCCGCGCTCCTCGGCGCCCAGGCCCGGATAGGCGCCGGCGGTATCGATGAAGCTGAGGACCGGCAGACCGAACTGCTCGGCCATGTCCATCAGACGTACCGCCTTGCGATAGCCCTCGGGCCGCGCCATGCCGAAGTTGTGAGTGATGCGGGTCGCGGTGTCGTGACCCTTTTCGTGGCCCATGATGACGACTGGACGACCGCGGAACCGGGCCAGGCCGCCCAGGATGGCCTGATCGTCGCCGAACTGACGGTCGCCGTGCAGTTCGTTCCAGTCGGTGAACAGGCTTTGGACGTAATCGATGAAGTGCGGGCGCTGCGGATGGCGCGCGACCTGGGTCTTCATCCAGGGGTCGAGGCCGGCGTAGGTTTTCTTGCGCAGCTGCTCGGCCTTTTTGCGCAGGCCCTCGATCTCATGGTCGATGTCGCCCGAGGTGTCGGCCAGCAGCGAAAGCTCCTCGATCTTGGCTTCCAGATCGGCGATCGGCTTTTCGAAGTCGAGATAGTGCGTGGCCATCAAGGCGTCCGGGAACTGCAAACGGGCGAAAGCGCCCTTGGGGAAGGCGCGCGAACCTAGAGAGGTCAACGCCGCCGGGCAAGCGGGGGTTCAGTCGTCGCGCGCCAAGGGGTGGTTTTGTTGGACGACCTGGGCCAGGCGATCGGTGGCGACGTGGGTGTAGATCTGGGTCGTGGCGATATCGACATGGCCCAGCAGGGTCTGAACGACGCGCAGATCGGCGCCGCCTTCGAGCAGGTGGGTGGCGAAGGCGTGTCGCAGGACGTGGGGGCTGACGCGGGCCGGGTCGATGCCGGCCGTGATCGCGGCCTCGTCCAGCAGTTGGGCGAAACGCCGCGGGGTCAGATGGCCGGTGCGGCCGGAGGAGGGGAACAGCCAGGGGCTGTCCGGCGTCTCGGGCTTGCGACCATCCTTGCCCTTCAGTTTAGCGTCGCGGGCGGTCAGCCAGGCCTTGATTGCCTCGCGGGCGGCGGAATTCAGAGGCGCGAGCCGTTCCTTGCCGCCCTTGCCGCGCACGATCAGATAGGCGGGATCGCGACGGACGGCCTCGACCTTGAGCCCCAGCAGTTCCGACACCCGCAGGCCGGAGGCGTAGGCCATCTCGACCAGGGCGACCAGGCGCAGACCCGCCGCCGCGTCACGGGCGGCCGAGGCGGCCAGAAGGGCGTCGATCTCGGCGCGGCTTAACACCTTCGGCAGGGACCGGCCCTGTTTGGGCGCATCGAGGCGGCGGGACGGGTCATCGGCGCGCCAGCCCTCGGCCAGGGCGAAGCGGTAGAACTGCCGCGCCGAAGAGCGACGCCGTGCGGCGGTGGCGGCGGACAGGCCGCGCCGGGACAGGTCGGCGAACCAGGCCTCGACCGCCTCGGCGTCGGCCTTCATCAACCCGCCGGCGTCCGACAACGCCATCTCCGCGTCCGCAAGGTCGCGGCCATAGGCGGACAGCGTATGGGGCGAGGCGTCGCGTTCGACCGCCATCATCTCCAGAAAGGCCTCGATCTGGGGCGTCATGGGGCGATCCTTGGCCTGAACGACTGGCGCAGGGTCAGGCTTGGTGTAGAGGTTTTCTGGATCATGCCTGCCCGCGCCGCCGCCTTCGCCTTCCTCTCGACCGACCGTTCCGCCGGAGCCGCCGGATGAGGCGGCGCGCGAATCCGGGTCCAACCCGCACCATAGCCCTGGTCGGCCTGATGGGGGTGGGCAAATCGTCGGTCGGCCGTCGGCTGGCCAATCGGCTGCGACTGCCGTTCGCGGACGGCGATGTGGAGATCGAGGCGGCGGCCGGAATGACGGTGTCGGAAATCTTCGCCGCCTTGGGCGAGGCCGAGTTCCGCGCGGGCGAGGCGCGGGTGATCCGCCGCCTGCTGGAGGGGCCGCCCATCGTGTTGGCGACCGGCGGCGGGGCGATGATGAACCCGGAGACGCGGGCGCTGCTGAAGGCCAAGGCCGACACGGTCTGGTTGAGGGCCGATCTGGCGATCATCGCGGAACGGGTGGCGCGGCGCGACACGCGGCCCCTGCTGCGCGGCAAGGATCCGCTGGAGGTGCTGACCGGCCTGGCCGAAGCCCGCTATCCCATTTACGGCGAGGCCGATGTGACCGTGGACGTCGGGCAGGGCTCGCACGGCCAAGCGGTGGACGCCATTCACAAGAACCTGCGCCGGCACTGGCGCCAGAGACGACGCACGGAGACCCCGCAATGACGATCATTCCGGTCAGCGGCGGGGCCTTTGCAGCCTATGACGTCGTGGTGGGACGCGGGCTGCTGGCGCAGGCCGGCGCACACATCGCGCCGCTGGCCAAGGGGCGGACGGTCATCGTCACCGACGAGACGGTTGCGCGCATACATGCCCAGACCCTGATCGCGTCGCTGACGGCGGCGGGCGTGACCAGCGAGGTCGTGGCGGTGCCGGCAGGCGAGGGCTCCAAGTCCTTCGCCGAGCTGGAGCGCGTCCTGGACCGGCTGCTGGAGATCGGTCTGGATCGCAAGGACGTGGTCATCGCCCTGGGCGGCGGGGTCGTCGGCGATCTGGCCGGCCTGGCGGCGGCCCTGTTCATGCGCGGCATCGACTTCGTGCAGATTCCGACGACCCTGCTGGCCCAAGTGGATTCGTCGGTGGGCGGCAAGACGGCTATCGATACGCCGCGCGGGAAGAACCTGGTCGGCGCCTTCCATCAGCCGCGTCTGGTGCTGGCCGACATCGACGTGCTGGCGACCCTGCCGGAACGCCAGGTGAGGTCCGGCTGGGCTGAGGTGCTGAAACACGGGCTGATCTGCGACGCGGCCTTCTTCGACTGGCTGGCGGGCGAGGGGGCTGCGGGCGCTAAGGGCGATGCGGCGGCGCTGGAACGGGCGGTGATCCGCTCGGTCGAGATCAAGAGCGCGGTGGTCGGCGAGGACGAAAAGGAGGCGGGGCGACGCGCCCTGCTGAACCTGGGCCACACCTTCGGCCATGCGATCGAAACCGAGGTCGGCTTCGACGAAGGCGCTTTGGCGCACGGCGAGGCGGTGGCGCTCGGGTGCTGCATGGCCTTCCGATACTCGGCGCGCGAAGGGCTGTGTTCGGCCGCCGATGTCGAGCGGGTCGAGGCGGTGGTCGCGGCGGCGGGTCTTCCGACGCGGCTGGATCAGGCGGGATCGTTCGCGGCCGACCGTCTGCTGGCCTTGATGGCGGGCGACAAAAAGGCCGAGGGCGGGGCCCTGACACTGATCCTGGCGCGGGGCGTGGGCCAGGCCTTCGTGGCCAAGGGCGTGGATGCGGCCAAGGTGCGGGCCTTCCTGATCGAGGAAGGCGCGACCGCGTGATGCGGATCGCGACGGTTCCGCTGGAGGATCGGTTCGTGCGGCTGGAGCCGTTCGAGGACGGGTTGAGAGCCGAGGTCCGCGCGGCTCTGAGTTGCGATCCCGACGCCTGGGAGATCATGGTGGCGCCCGCCTATGGCGATCATTTCGAGGCGTGGTGGAAGGGTGGGCTGGCGGCGATGCAGGCGCAGACGCGGATCGGCTATGCGGTGCGGCGGGCCTCGGACGGGGCGGTGGTCGGGACGACCAGCCTGTATGAGATCAACCCCGCCTATCGCCGCTGTGAGATCGGCTCGACCTTCTATCGGCCAGAGGCGCGGGGAGGGGCGATCAACCCGGCCTGCAAGCGGCTGTTGCTAGGGCATGCCTTCGATGCGCGCGCGGTGCGGGTCGAGATCATCACAGACGCCGTCAACGCCCAGAGCCAGGCCGCCATCCTGAAACTAGGCGCCAAGGCCGAGGGCGTCCTGCGTAAGCACAAAATCACATGGACTGGCCGGGCGCGCGACACCGCCATGTTCGCCGTCATCGACGACGACTGGCCCTCGGTGCGCGCGAGCCTGGACCGACGGTTAGCGGCCTTCGCTTAGTCTACCGCCCGGCATTCCGTCGGCTGGCGGCCTTCGACGGACCAAGTGGCGAGGACGCCCTTGCCGCGCAGTTCGACATTGGAGGCGCGGTACCAGATGCCGTCGGCGGCGCGTTCCTGATACAGGTCGATGGCCTCGCCGGAAGAGTTGCGGATGGTGGCCATCTGGCGCGGGTTGTCGAAGTCGACCGATAGGCGCTCGCCGTTGTCGCAAAGATAAACGGTGTGGACGACGCGGTTCAGGGTGCGGTCCTGGATTTCGGCGCCGGTGCGCTGGCGGGCGGTCTGGGCCTGGATGGCGCGTTCCTTGACCTCGTCGCCGGTGCGGGGCGCCTTGTCGGGATCGGCGCCACAGGCGGTGAGAAGGGCCAGGGCGGCCAGGCCGCTGAACACGATCGACTGCGGCAGATCCGGCTTGAACAAGGTCTTTTCCCTCCACGGCCCCGCCCAACGGCGCAGCTTTTCGCGGCGTTCTAACGTGCGCCGCCTGTCGCCGTTCCCCGTCTCTGGCGGAAGAAGGATTTGAGCAGCGACGACGCCTCGTCCGCCAGAAGGCCTGAGTCCGTCGTCGGCCGCCAGTGGCAGGTGGGTTGTTCGAACAGGCGCGGGCCGTGGATGACGGCGCCGCCCTTGGCGTCGTCGGCGGCCCAGACGACGCGGCCGATGCGGGCGTGGCTGATAGCGCCCGCGCACATGGCGCAGGGCTCCAGCGTCACATAGAGGGTCAGGCCAGTCAGGCGATAGTTGTCCAGCGCCGTCGCCGCGCGCCGCATGGCGACGATCTCGGCATGGGCGGTGGGGTCGCAAGCCGCAATCGGACCATTGGCGCCGGTCGAAATTACCTCACCTGAGGCAGGATCGACAAGAATTGCGCCCACGGGCACCTCTCCTGCGTCCGCCGCCGCTTGCGCTTGGTCCAGCGCCATGCGCATGAACCGCTCATCATGGTCCGCCATACAGACGACAACGACAAGAAGCCCCGCGCCCGTCAAGACGAACGGTCGCCCCGGCCCTTTAAATCCTCCGGTCCCCGCAAGAGCGGCGACGGGACGAGATCATTCGGCGACAAGCCGCGCGGCCCTCGCGAAGACGGCGCCAAGCGGTTCGGCGACAAGGCCGACCGCCCCCGCAGCGACAAGCCCCGCAGCGACCGGCCCCGCACCGACAAGCCGCGCAGCGATGGGGGCGGCAAGGACGGCAAGTCCAAGACGACGGACACGCCTCTGCGCGCCGAGCGAATCGCCAAGACCATGGCCCGCGCCGGCATCGCCTCGCGCCGCGAGGTCGAACGGCTGATCGGCCTGGGCAAGGTGGCGGTCAACGGCCGCATCCTGGACACGCCCGCGACCCTGGTGACGCGCGACGACGTGATCACGGTGGACGGCAAGCCGATCGGTTCGACCCAGGCGACGCGCGTCTGGCGCTATCACAAGCCGGCGGGCCTTTTGACCAGCCACAGCGATCCGACGGGACGACCGACGGTGTTCGACGCCCTGCCGGCCGGCCTGCCGCGCGTGATTTCGGTCGGACGGCTCGACCTGGCGACCGAAGGCCTGCTGCTGCTGACCAACGACGGCGAGTTGAGCCGGGCGCTGGAGTTGCCCTCGACCTCGCTGGTGCGTCAGTACCGGGCGCGGGCGCGGGGCAAGATCACTCAGGAGCAGCTGGACGCGCTCAAGGACGGCGTGGTCGTGGACGGCGTCTCCTATGGTCCCATCGAGGCCAAGCTGGACAAGGCCAAGGAGTCCAAGTCCGAGGACGGCAAGGCGCCGGCGAACCTGTGGATCTCGGTGTCGATCACCGAGGGCAAGAACCGCGAAGTCAGGAAGGTGCTGGAGTCCGTCGGCCTGACGGTCAACCGGCTGATCCGCCTGGCCTACGGCCCGTTCCGCCTGGACGTGCTGCCGGTCGGGTCGGTGGAGGAGGTCGGGCCGCGCGTGATCCGCGAGCTGCTGGCCGACTACATCCGGCCCGAGAACCTGCCGACCGGCAATACGGTCGAGACGCCCGCGCCCATCCCCGGCCGTCGGGTCTCGACGCCCATCGTCAAGGGCCGGTCGGGTTCGGCCATGTCGGACCCGTCGCGCAAGCCCAGCCGTGTTCGCGCCGCCGAGACGGCCCAGGCCGATGCGGTCGAGCGCCGCGAGCGTCCGCCCAAGAAGGAAGGCTGGGCCAAGGCCGCGCCCAAGTTCGAGCATTCCAAGAGCTTCAAGCCGCGCGAACGCACCGCGCCCGCCGGTGATCGTCCGGCGCGTGAAGACGGAGACCGGCCAAAGCGCGCCTTCAAGCCGCGCGACGACCAGTTCATCGACGACCGGCGCGGCAAGCCCGGCGCCAAGCCGGCGGGACGCGCCGGCTCCGGCCCCCGCGCAGGCGGTCCCGGCGGAAAACCGACCGGCGGCCGCGACTTCAAGCCTCGCACGGGCGGCGGCGGCAAGCCGGCCGGTCCGTCCGGAACGAGTGGACGCGGGCCAGGCGGCAAGCCCCGCACGCCCCGCTGAGGATCGCCGCCGAGGACCGAGCGATGACGATCTCGACCGGGCGGTGCCTGTGCGGCGCTGTCACCTTCACCGCGACGCCGAACGGCGGGATGCACGCCTGCCACTGCCCGACCTGTCGGCGGCAGTCGGGCGGCATCCTGTTCAGCGTAGACTGCGGCGACAGCGTCGCGGTCACGGGCGAGGTGGCGACCTATGTGTCGTCCGACTGGGCGACGCGGCAGTTCTGCCCCGCCTGCGGGACCGGCCTGTTCTGGCGCTCGAACGACGGGGCGATCACCATGGTCTCGGCCCAGGCGTTCGACGATCCGTCGGTCTTCACCCTTGAGGACGAGTTCTGCATCGAGAGCAAGCCGGCGACCTATGCGCTGGCGGGCGAGCGGCCGCGCCTGACGACGGACGAGCTATGGGCGCAGTTCGCGCCGCCGCAGGATTGACGACAAGGGTTGCGACAGGGGAAATGGCGATGAACACGACGACAGCGGACCTGAGCCCGGCGAAGGGCGATCACAGCCTGGAACGGCTGCTGCTGTTCTCGGACGGGGTGTTCGCCATCGCCATCACCCTGCTGGCCATCGAACTGCATGTGCCCGCAGGCTGGAACGGACAGTGGGCCAGCCTGTGGGCCGAGCGGTGGCCGATGTTCACCGCCTTTGCGCTCAGCTTCGCCATCATCGGCGTCTTCTGGAACACGCACCGGCGGGTGTTCGCTCGCATGACCGGCTTCAGCAACGGGGTGATGCTGTTCAACATGCTGGCGCTGGCCGGGGTGGTGTTGATGCCGTTCGCCACGACCCTGCTGTACGAGCAGCCGCGCAACGGCGAGGAGGCGTGGATCTATCTGAGCCTGGTGGCGCTGGTCGGGGTGATGCACGCCGGCGCCTATGGCTGGGCCGCCTTCGTGACCGATGCGATCCGGCCGCGACCGCATTGGGCGGTGCGCGCCACGGTGGTCGTGACCCATGCCCTGATGCCGGGGCTGGCCTGCGCGCTGAGCTTCTTCCTGATGGCGCGGGGCGTGGGGCTGCTGGCGGCCGTGACGGCGCTGGCGTTGGGGCTGCTGATCGCCGGCCGGGTCTGGGTCGGTCGGCGCTTTGGCGGAGCCGCCTGATGCGGATCGTCGCCGGAAGCCTGAAGGGCCGGGCCATCGTCGCGCCGGAGGGGCAGGCCACGCGCCCGACCTCGGACCGTGCGCGCCAGGCCGTCTTCAACGTGCTGGAACACGCCGCCTGGGGTGAGAGCCTTCAAGGCTTGCGGGTCATCGACCTGTACGCCGGGTCGGGCGCCCTGGGGTTCGAGGCTGTCAGCCGGGGGGCGGGCTTCTGCCTGTTCGTCGAGACGGACGACGGGGCGCGCGGCGCGATCCGCGAGAACGCCGACGCCTATGGGCTGATGGGGCGCACGCGGGTGCATCGCAGGAGCGCGACGGACCTGGGTGTGCGGCCCGGCCCGATCGCCGAGGCGTTCGACCTGGCGTTTCTGGACCCGCCCTATGGCAAGGGGTTGGGGGAGCAGACGCTGGCGCGGCTGATCGAGGGAAGCTGGCTCAAGCCCGGCGCCCTGGTGGTGTTCGAGCGCGGGGCGGACGAGCCGGAGATCGACACCCCCGGCTATCAGCGTCTGGACGCACGCGACTATGGCGCAGCAAGGGTGCTGTTCCTGAAGGTTTCGCCGACAGCAGAGTGAGGCGATGCTGCCCGTCTCCCAACGGGAGAGGGGAGGGTTACAGTTTGCCGACCAGGCCGCGCGCGGCCGCCGTCACCTCGGCCCAGGTGATCTCGAAGCCGTCGTCGTCGCCGAAATAGGGGTCGGCGACGGCCTGACCCTCGCGGCCGGGGACGTGGTCGAGCAGCAGGCTGAGTTCGGCGGTCGCATCGTCGGGCCGCAGACGGCGCAGGTTTTTCAGGTTCTCGTGGTCCAGGGCGATCACATGGGTGAAGCGCCGAAAGTCCGCCTGCGTCACCTGCCGCGCCTTCAACCCCGAAATCTCGACCCCATGCCGCCGCGCCGTCGCCTGCGCCCGCGGGTCCGGCGGCTCGCCCGCATGCCAGTCCCCGGTCCCGGCGGAATCGACGATCAGATCGAGCCGGCGCCGCTCAGCCTCGGCGCGCAGGGCGGCCTCGGCGAGGGGCGAGCGACAAATGTTGCCAAGGCAGACGAAGAGGATGGAGGGCATGGAGCGGATTTGGGGGAAAGGAAGTGAGGTGTAAGGTCTGGCGTAAAGACTGGAGACACAACGCGTGAGTGTTACGACCGCGCGGTTCGCAGGCGGAGAGTGTTGTTCGTACGGGCGAACTCATGTAGCCCCGTCGGACAGGGGGAGAGTATGATTTCAAAGTTCAAAGTATCGTTGGTTGCGCTTATGGTAGGTGTCTCCCTTTCCGCCTGTGGCGGCGGAAGTGGAGGAGGGGGAGGTCCTGGAGGTGGTGTCGTGACGCCCCCGCCACCCCCGCCGCCTTACGCATCCAATTGCTCGGCTACGCCTTCTGCGCTTTCCTGCCAGTCTGGATCGATCCAGGTGGTGGGGCCTCAGGTCGGTGTTCGTTCCAACGGCGCATCGACCAATTCGGCGTATTCGTTATTTACGATCGATCGTCGTGGGACCAGCGACACCAGTGACGATGTCTACAGCTTCAGGAACCTTGACGGCGCGTCGGTTATAGACAAGCGCTACGCCAATCCGCAGAGCCGAAACGATGGGCTCGGCTCAGTGCGCGTCGCTACGAATGTGGTGCATGACATCAACGGCGCACTTGTCCCTGGCGACAGCAGCACGCTGACCCTCTACGACATCACTTCGGTGCTTCAAGGCGGACTGGACTACGTCCAACTCGGACGAGTCTCACCCAATCCGGCGGGCGGCGCCTATACTTATTTCGCCGTCGGCCAGGTTCAGCCCACCATGATCATGCCGACCACGGGCACGGCACAGTATGAAGGCGGAACTCGCGGCCAATATATCAATGGCGCCGGCGTATCCTACGCTACCGCGAGCGATCTGAGCCTGACCGCGAACTTCGGCACGGGCGCCGTGACGGGTTCGGCTTCGAACTTCAGGATGATCGACGCAAACAGTGCGTCGGCGAGTCCACCCTACAGTCTGAATTTCAACATCACCGCCACCATCTCCGGCGCTTCGTTCTCCGGGGCAGCGACCGGATCGGCAATGACGGGCGCTGTCGATGGCGCGTTTTACGGCGCGGGCGCGCCGACTGAAGCAGCCCTCGGCTTCTCGCTGAACGAGACCGGCGGCGGCGGCGGAAAACTGGTTGGTGTCGGTGGCCTAAGAACAAGGTGACATTGCAGTCGTTTGGGCGATGTCTGCAACTCGTCGCGTTCCTGTTCATCGTCTTTCAGACTTCTCAGGTTCAAGCCGCGAGTGACACACAAAAGTCTGCTCCAGCCAATTCTGTGCCGGTGCGCGATTTCGCCTCGTCCTTGGCTCAGGCTTTGGCGGAGGATGATCTCTGGTTGGCGTTGGCGCTCCTGGACGCCAGGCCGGACATTTCGGAGATTGCGGACGGTATTCGCCTGAAGGCAGCGCTACTGGCCCGGCTGGGACGAAATGACGAAGCGATGGCGCTTTTGGAAGGCTGGATGGCCGAGAACGGCGCCGATGCATTGGCGCGGTTCCAGGTCGGGGAAATCCATTTTGCCGCCGGCCGCCTTGGACCGGCGAGGCTGTCGTATCGTCTGGCGCTTTCGGGCGCGCTAGATCCGGTGCGCGCGAAGATCGTGCGGGATCGTCTGGCGGCGATAGAAAGTGCGCGAAATCTTCGCGTCTCGGTCACGGTCTCTGTGGCGCCGGACAGCAATTTGAATAGCGCTACCAGCGCCGGAACCATCGACGTGTTTGGTCTACCCTTCACATTGTCGGAAGACGCGAGGCGGCAATCAGGCGTGAGCGCGTCAATGGCTGCAGGGGTCGAGCGTAAATGGCTTATCAACGAGGCGTTTTCCATTCAAGGGGGAGGATCGTTCTCTATTCTGGAGGCACCAAACCGAGCCTTCGATCAGCACCAACTGAATGTGTTCATCGGCCCGGAACTTCGTTCCGGGATCAGACGCTCCATAAGCGCGGCAGTGACCTATCGGGAGATCGGCCTGGGCGGGAATCCCTTCGAATCGGCGCATGGGGTTCGTGTTTCGGGGACGGCGTATCTTGACGCAAAGACGGGATTTGCCGCTACGGCCTATATCGACAGGATCGATAATAGGTTCGGAGACAGCCTCGATGGTTGGAGCTTTGGCGGTCAACTCAGCCGTACGCGATACCTCGGGCCGAATGCGCTGTGGCGGGCTAGCCTGACGACCGCGTCATATGATCTGGTCGGAGCGGAGGCGGACTACAGCCTCGTGCAGATTGCAGCTGGCCGGCTTACGTCCCTACCATTTGGCATATCAGCCTATGTCGAGCCCTATGTTAGGCGTCGTGCATTCGAGCGACCATCGACTGTGTTCGGCGTTCGTCGCGATGATCGCGAACTCGGCGTCACGCTAAGGCTTTCCAAGAGAGACCTGATTGTTCGTGGCGCCTTTCCTTACGTCCAAGGCGTCACATCAAGATCGTGGTCGAACGTATCGTTAGGCGATTATTCAAGACAGAGATTAGAATTCGGGCTGACTCGGGACTTCTAAAACAAGAGGGCTCCTTCACCTTCTCCCGAACAGCTTCTCCAGATCGTGCAGCTTCAGCTCCACATAGGTCGGGCGGCCGTGGTTGCACTGGCCGGAGTGGGGGGTGGCTTCCATCTGGCGGAGGAGGGCGTTCATTTCGGGGGCCGAGAGGACGCGGCCTGAGCGGACGCTGCCGTGGCAGGCCATGGTGCCGCAGATGGCGGCGAGGCGTTCCTTGAGCGACAGGGCCTGGCCGTGTTCGGACAGATCGTCGGCGATGTCGCGGATCAGGCCCTGAACGTCGGTGTCGCCCAGCATGGCCGGGGTCTCGCGCACCAGGACGGCGCCGGCCCCGAAGGCCTCGACGATCAGGCCCATCTCGGCCAGTTCCTCGGCCCGCCCGGCGACGCGCTCGGCCTCGGCGGGGTCCAGATCGACCACCTCGGGCGTCAGCAGGGCCTGGCGGGTCACGGCCCCCTCGGCCATCTGGGCCTTCATCCGCTCATAGACCAGCCGCTCGTGCGCCGCGTGCTGATCGACGATGACCAGGCCGTCGCGGGTCTGGGCGACGATGTAGTTGGCGTGGAGCTGACCCCGCGCCGCGCCGAGAGGGTAGTCGAGGGGGTCGGCGGGGGCGTGAGCGGTGGATCGTGACTCGTGACTGATCGAGGCGGCATCGGCGGATTGCGACGGCCATGAGGGGCCGTCCCATGACGGCTCGACGCGGGCGCTGCGTTCGTTGAGGCCGGGCAGGACTTGCGCGGCGGCGGCGGGCTGGGACCAGCCGGTCCAGCCGCTGAACCCCTGCGCCGACGGGGCGCTGGGGCTGTAGGCGGGGCCGGATGCGACGCCGGTGTGGGGTTGGAAGCCCGACAGGGCGTCGGCGGCGACGGTTGTGCTGGCCCGGTGGCCGGCGGCGTGCAGCGCGTGCCTCAGGGCGCCGACGATAAGCCCGCGCACCAGGGCCGGATCGCGGAACCGGACCTCGGCCTTGGCAGGGTGGACGTTGACGTCGACATAGAGCGGATCGATGTCGAGGAAGAGGACGGCGGCCGGATGACGGTCGCGCGCCAGGAAGTCGGCGTAGGCGCCGCGCAGGGCCCCTTGCAGCAGCCGGTCCTTCACCGGGCGGCCGTTGACGAACAGATACTGATGCGCCGCATTGCCGCGCGAATAGGTGGGCAGGCCCGCATAGCCGCTCAGGCGCACGCCGTCCCGCTCCTGATCGATCAACAGGGCGTTGGCCTCGAAGTCGCGCCCCAGCAGGGCCGACAGGCGCTTCAGCCGGCCTTCGTCGCCGGGATGTTCGGCGGGCAGGCGCAGGGTGACCTTGCCGTCCAGCGACAGGGTGAAGGCGACGGCCTCGTGCGCCATGGCCTGGCGCTTGATCTCCTCGGAGATAGCCATGGCCTCGGACCGCTCGGACTTCATGAACTTGAGCCGGGCGGGGGTGGCGTAGAACAGGTCGCGCACCTCGACCCGCGCGCCGTGCGGGCCGGGGAAGGGGGCGGGGGCCAGGGGACGGGTCTCGCCGCCCTCGACCGTGATCGCCCAGGCGTCGGTCGCGTCGCGCGACCGGGTGGTGATCGACAGGCGGGCGACCGAGCCGATCGAGGGCAGGGCCTCGCCCCGGAAGCCCAGGGTGTGGATGCGCAGCAGGTCCACGTCGCCGGCGTCGTCGGGCTCCAGCTTGGACGTGGCGTGGCGTTCGATGGCCAGCGGCAGTTCTTCGCGCGGAATGCCCTTGCCGTCGTCGGCAATCAGGATGCGCGACAGGCCGCCGCCGTCGGCCTGGATCTCGATGTTGCGGCCGCCGGCGTCCAGGGCGTTCTCGACCAGTTCCTTGATGGCGCTGGCCGGGCGCTCGACCACCTCGCCGGCGGCGATTCGGTTGACGGTTTCGGGGGAAAGGCGGCGGATGGGCATGAGCAGGCGAAGATAGGGCGCGGGGAGGATTCGCGCCATGCACGATCCTTTCCCTCTCCCGTTGGAAGAGGGTGGCCCGAAGGGTCGGGTGAGGGTCGGGCGGTGGGCTAGTTCGCAACACCGCGACCCTCACCCTTTCGCGCGAAGGCCGATCGCTGGCGCTCTCGGGCGCTCAAGCCCTCTCCCAACGGGAGAGGGATCAATCCGCCGCCTTGGACTTGGCGGCCTTCTTCGCCGGAGCCTTCTTGGCGGCCGGTTTCTTGGCGGCGGCCTTTTTCGGGGCTGCGGCCTTCTTGGCAGGCGCCTTCTTCTTGGGTGCGGCGCCGGCCTTGGCGGCCAGAAGAGGCAGGGCGTCTTCCAGGGTCAGGTCTTCGGGCGCCGTGCCCTTCGGCAGGGTGGCGTTGATCTTGCCGGACTTGACGTAGGGCCCAAAGCGGCCGGCCATGACGTGGATCGGTTCGCCCGTTTCCGGGTGGGCGCCCAGGTCCTTGAGCGGCGCCGTGGCGGCGCCACGACCGGGACGACCGGCGCGCTTCTCGGCCAGCAGGGCCACGGCGCGGTTCAGGCCGACCTCGAACACCTCGTCGATGTCCGTGACATTGGCGTAGGTGCCGGCGTGAAGGACGAAGGGGCCATAACGGCCCAGGCCCGCCGTGATCATCTTGCCGTCCTCGGGGTGCACCCCGACCTCGCGCGGCAGGGCCAGCAGACGCAGTGCCTGGTCCAGCGTCAGGGACGCCGGCGACCAGCCCTTGGGCAGGGACGAGCGTTTGGGCTTGTCGCCTTCGGGCGGGGTGATTTCGACATAGGGGCCGAAACGGCCGATCTTCAGTTGGACCGGCTGGCCCGTCTCCGGATCGATGCCCAGTTCGCGGTCGCCGCTCTCGGCCGAGCCGTCCTCAGCCGACGGGCTGGCGACGGGGCGGGTGTATTTGCACTCGGGATAGCGGTCGCAGCCGATGAAGGCGCCGAAACGGCTGGTCTTCAGGCTGAGCTGGCCCTGGTGGCACAGGGGGCACTCGCGCGGATCGGTCCCGTCGCCCTTGTCCGGGAAGATGTGGGCGCCGAGGCTTTCGTTCAGGGCATCTAGGATCGCCGTGGTGCGCAGTTCGCCGGCGGCTTGCGTCGCGGCGTGGAAATCTTGCCAGAAGTTGCGCAGCAGCACCTTCCAGTCCAGCTGACCGGCCGAGACCTCGTCGAGCTGGGTCTCCAGCGCGGCGGTGAAGTCGTATTCGACCCACTTCCTGAAGAACTGCTCCAGGAAGGCCGTGACCAGCCGTCCCTTGTCCTCGGGATAGAAGCGGTTCTTGTCGACGCGGACATATTCGCGGTCGCGCAGGGTCGACAGGGTCGACGCGTAGGTCGAGGGGCGACCGATGCCCAGTTCTTCCAGCTTCTTGACCAGGGTGGCTTCCGAATAGCGCGGAGGCGGTTCGGTGAAATGCTGGTCGGTGCGGATGGCGTCGACCTTGGCCTTGGCGCCTTCCTTCAGGGCAGGAAGGCGGCTGGTGTCGTCGCTCTCGTCGTCTTCGGCGCCCTTCTGTTTCTCGTCGCGGCCTTCCTCATAGACGGCGAGGAAGCCGTCGAAGGTCACGACCTGGCCGGTGGCGCGCAGACCCGTCTGGCCGTCGGCGGTCTCGATGTCGACGGTGGTGCGGTCCATCCGGGCCGCCTCCATCTGGGAGGCGACCATCCGCTTCCAGATCAGTTCATAGAGGCGCTGAAGATCGGATTCGAGGCGCAGGCTGTCGGGATGGCGGGCGATGTTGGTCGGCCGGATCGCTTCGTGCGCTTCCTGCGCATTCTTGGCCTTGGTCTTGTAATAGCGCGGTTCTTGCGGGACGAAGGCGGGGCCGAACGCCTGGCTGATGACCTCGCGCGCCTGGGCGATGCCCTCGGGCGTGGTCTGGACGCCGTCGGTCCGCATATAGGTGATCAGGCCGCCGGTCTCGTCGACGCCCTCATACAGTTTCTGCGCCGCCTGCATGGTGCGCTGTGCCGAGAAGCCGAGCTTGCGCGCCGCCTCCTGTTGCAGGGTCGAGGTGGTGAAGGGCGGGGCCGGATTGCGGCGGACGGGCTTCTTCTCGACCGCATTGATGGTGAAGTCGCCGGCGGCGATGGCCGCGCGGGCGGCGGAAGCCGTGGCCTCGTCCTTGATGTCCAGGCGCTGGACGCGCTTGCCGGCGTGCTTGACCAGGCGGGCGGTGAAGGGCGGGCTGTCGGCGTTCAGGTCAGCCTCGATGGACCAGTATTCCTGAGCCTTGAATTTCTCGATCTCCATCTCGCGATCGACGACGATGCGCAGCGCCACGGATTGGACGCGGCCTGCCGAGCGGGCGCCCGGCAGCTTGCGCCACAGGACCGGCGAGAGGGTGAAGCCGACGAGGTAGTCCAGCGCGCGGCGGGCCAGATAGGCCTCGACCAACTCCATGTCGATCTGGCGCGGAGTGGCCATGGCCTCGAGTACGGCGGACTTGGTGATGGCGTTGAAGGTGACGCGTTCGACGTGCGTGTCCTTCAGCGCCTTCTTCTTGTTCAGCACTTCCAGAACGTGCCAGCTGATGGCTTCCCCTTCGCGGTCGGGGTCGGTCGCCAGGATGACGCGGTCGGCGCGCTTGGCGGCCTCGGCGATTTCGGACAGGCGTTTGGCGCCCTTGGCGTCGGCCTCCCAATGCATGGAGAAGTCGTCGTCAGGCAGGACCGAGCCATCCTTGGACGGCAGATCACGGACGTGGCCGTACGAGGCCAGGACCTCATAGTCCGAGCCCAGATACTTATTGATGGTCTTGGCCTTTGCGGGGCTCTCGACGATGACGAGGTTCATAACGGTCCGGTCTCGGGAAGGGGCGCGAACGTGGTTGGAGCGGAGCCGTGAGTCAATCGCACCTGTCGTCTTACATCTCTAGATAGTGCTTTCGATGCTAAATAGTTGTGCTACTTTCTCGCTGAGATTGATCCGTCTCTCAGAGGAGGTGCGACATTGGGCAAGACGCAACCTAACCAAGAGGTTCACGGCGAGGCCGACACGAAGCCTTTTGCTGTCAGAGAATATATCGGCGCCATGGCGCTGGAAATGGCGCGGCTGGCACGGGACGAGGGCGACGTGCGGCTGGCTGGCTTGCTGGAACAGGCCGCGGGCGTTGCGGGTCATCCGCAGACCTAGAGCGAAGCTAGGCCGCCGGGCAGCAGGTCGGCGCGGCCGGTTAGGCTGAGCTCCAGCAGAGCGGCGGCGACCTGGGACACCGGGGCGTTTAGGGCGCGGGCGATCTCGTCGCGTGGGGTGGGTGTCGGCGACAGCAGGGCGGCGACGCGGTCGAGGAAGGCGTCGTCGATGTCGCCGTCGAATCGCATCGGATCGGCGGGCGGCTCGCGCAGGGTGCGCAGGGTGTTGAAGGCGCGGTCGATGTCCTCGATCCCCTCGCACAGGATGGCGCCCTGGCGCAGCAGTTCGTTGGGCCCGCGCGCGCGGGGATCCAGCGGCGAGCCGGGCACGGCGAAGACGTCGCGGCCCTGTTCGGCGGCGAGACGGGCGGTGATCAGGGAACCGGACCGGACCTCGGCTTCAACGACCACCACCCCGCGTGACAGGCCGGAGATGATGCGGTTGCGGCGCGGGAAGTCGCGCGCCTGGGCGCGGGTGCCGACCGGGCTTTCGGAGACGACGCAGCCCTGGTCCGTCAGGCGGGCGTAGAGGTCGGCGTGTTCGGACGGATAGATGTCGTTCACCCCGCCGCCCAGGACCGCAACGGTTCCAGTCGCCAAGGCGCCTTCGTGGGCGGCGGCGTCGATGCCGCGCGCCATGCCTGAGACGACGACATGACCGGCCTGACCGAGTTGCTGCGCCAGGCCGCGTGCGATCCGCTGACCGCCCGCCGAGGCGATGCGGGCGCCGACGATGGCGACCGAGGGCTGGTTCAGCAGGTCGACGCGGCCTCGCGTCCACAGGATCGGCGGCGGCGGATCGAGCGCGGCCAGCATTTCGGGATAGTCGGGATCGCCCAGCACCAGCAGGCGGGCGCCGATGGCGTCGCCGGCGGCGATCTCGCGTTCGACCGTCTCGATGGGCGGCGGAACGGAGGCGGAGCCGGATTTGCGCACCAGAGCGGGCAACGCGTCCAGCGCACTGAGGGCCGAGCCGTAGCGGCCGATCAGTTGGGTGAAGGCCACGGGGCCGATGCGGTCGGTGCGGGCGAGCCGCAGCCGGGCGAAGCGTTCCGCCGGGTCCAGGCTCACGCCTTCTTGGCCCCGATGCGCGGTTCCTCGCCCTTCAGCAGCCGGGCGATGTTCTGGTGATGTCGAACCCAGATCAGGACGGCGGCGAACACGGTCAGGGCGAGGATGGGCAGGCTGACCGGCAAGCCGACGACGGCGAGCGGCAGAAGCGCCAGCAGAGGCGCGGTCGCCGATGAGATGAGCGCCGCCAGCGATGAATAGCGGAACAGGAAGGCGCAGAGCAGCCAGACCGCCCCCGCCATCAGGCCCAGCGGCCAGGCGGCAGCCAGCAACAGGCCATAAAAGGTGGCGACGCCCTTGCCGCCCTTGAAGCCCAGCCAGACGGGAAACAGGTGTCCCAGGAAGGCCGCGCCGCCGGCGATGGCGCCGGCCAGCTCGCTGCCGAACAGATGACGGGCGATCAGCAGGGCGACCGCGCCCTTGCCGGCGTCCAGCAGCAGGGTGGCCAGGGCCAAATCCTTGCGCCCGGTGCGAAGGACATTGGTCGCGCCGATATTGCCCGAGCCGATGTTGCGCACGTCGCCGGCGCCGGCTGCACGTGTGATCACCACGCCGAACGGAATCGAGCCGAGCAGATAGCCGCCCAGCGCCACCAGCGCCAAGGTCCCGAGAGCCGGGGCCACTAGATCCTGCACGTTGATTCGCTCCCCGCGTGTCGTTGCGGCAAAATGCGTCGCGGGGCGGTCGGGAGCAAGGGCGATCCGACCTCTTGACCCGATGATCGGCGCAGCGTTTGGTCCGCGCGTCTTTCCGGAGCCGATCCATGACCCGTATTTCCGCCGCCGCCGCGACCCTGCTGCTGCTTTCGACGACAGGTTGCGTGGGTGCGCCGCCGATGGCGCCTGCGCCGTCATCGGGGCCGGCGATGGCGGCCTATTTCGACTGCGTGCGGGACGGCGGCGTGGCGATCTCGGCGCACCGGGCGGTTTCGGCGCTGGACCAGCCCGAGAATTCCATCGCCGCCATCGAGGCGACAGGCCGAGCGATCCCCAATGCGATCCTGGAACTGGACGCTGTCCTGACCAAGGACCGGCAATTGGTTCTGATGCACGATGACACCATGGACCGGACGACCACGGGGCGCGGGCGGGTCGCGGACCTGACGCTGGCCCAGGTGAAACAGGCGCGGCTGAAGGCGTCGGACGGCGCCCTGACGCGCGCCGCGCCGCCGACGCTGGGCGAGGCGCTCGACGCCGCCGGACGCGTGGGGGCCATCGCCAGCATCGACCTGAAACCCGCGGACGGCGAGACCACGGTCGATCTGGCGCGAGCGGTGATCGATCAGGTCCGCCAGTCGCGGGCCGGAAACCGGGTGATCCTGATCACCTATAATGACGCCGATGCGCGGGCGGTGGCGGCCATGGCGCCGGAGATGATGATCTCGGCCGGGCTAAGCGGTGTGGAGGATCTGAGTGGGCTGGACCCGGCGCAGATCCTAGCCTGGACCGGCACGCGCGAGGAGCGTCCGGCGCTGTGGCGCACCCTGCGCGAGGCCGGCGTCGAGGTTCAGTTCGGCACCCTGGGCGCCGAGGGCGTGCGCCGCGACGACCGCTACGCCGCCGACGGGGACGTTTCGGAATACCGCGATCTGGTGCGCCAGGGCGTCACCGTGATCGCCACCGACACGCCGCTGACCGTCAAGTCGGTGCTGGGCGCCGAGGTGGCCAAGGCCGCGACGTGCGCGCGGCCGCGCTGATCTGATCCTTAAAAGACCTTGCGACCGCCAACCCAAGTCCCGATCAGCTTACCCTGGAGCCGGCGGCCGTCGAAGGGCGAGTTCTTGGACTTGGAGTGAAGGGCGTCGGCGTCGATGATGACCGGCGCGCCGGCGTCGAACAGGATGACGTCGGCAGGGGCGCCCTCGGCCAGGACGCCCGCGTCGAGGCCGAGCAGGGCGGCGGGCCCCTGGGTCAGGGGACGAAGCACGTCGAGCAGGTCCAGACCGTCTTCGTGATGCAGGGTCAGGGCGGCGGGCAGCAGGGTCTCCAAGCCGATGGCGCCGGGCGCGGCCTCGGCGAAGGGCCGGCGCTTGTCCTCGGCTGGGGCAGGGGCGTGGGCGGAGGTGATGACGTCGATCAGGCCTTCGCGCACGGCTTCGATCAGAGCCTGGCGGTCGGCCTCCGAGCGCAGCGGCGGGTCCAATCGGTAGAAGGTGCGGTAGTCACCGATGTCCACCTCGTTGAAGCACAGGTGGTTGATCGAGACGCTGACGGCGACCTCCAGCCCCTTGGCGCGGGCGCGGGCCAGGGTGTCCAGGGCGCCCTCGGTCGAAATCTGATCCACGAGGAACCGCGCGCCGGTCTGTTCGACCAGGGCCAGATCACGCTCCAGCCCGATCCGCTCGGCGATGGCGGGGCTGCCGGAAAGGCCCAGGCGCGTGGCCAGTTCTCCGGAGGCGGCGACCGATCCTTCCGTCAGCCAGGGGTCGGCCGGGCGGCAGGCGATCAGGGCGTTGAAGGCGGCGGCGTAGCTCATCACCCGTTGCAGGGTGCGGCTGTTGACGATGACCTTGTCGCCGTCGGTGAAATACAGGGCGCCCGCCTCGTCCATCAGGCCGATCTCGGCCATGCGCTGGCCGTCCAGGGCCTTGGTCGCGGCGCCGGCGGCGCGGACGTTGACGAGGTTCAGGGCTGCGCCGCGCCGCTGGATGAAGTCGATCATGGCCGGGTCGTCGACGGCGGGATCGGTGTCGGGCTGGACGACGATGGTGGTCACACCCCCGGCGGCGGCGGCTAGGCTGGCGGACTTCAGCGTCTCCTTGGGCTCGGCGCCCGGCTCGCCGGTCTTGACCCGAATGTCGATCAGGCCGGGCGCGAGGCACAGGCCGTCGGCGTCGATGATCTGATCCGCCGCCAGGTCCGGCGTCGGGCCGTGGATCACGCGGCTGATGCGACCGTCTTGCATAAGCAGGCCACCGGGGCCGTCATAGTCCGACGCGGGGTCAAGCAGACGGGCGTTGATGATGGCGACGGTGGTCATCGGGCGTCTCCCCAACGGGCGGAGAGGGAGGCCAACACGGCCATACGGGCGGCGACGCCCATCTCGACCTGATCCTGGATCAGCGAGACGTCCAGGTCGTCGGCCACGTCGGAATCGATCTCGACGCCGCGGTTCATGGGCCCAGGGTGCATGACCCGGGCGCCGGGATTGGCCCAGGCCAGCTTCTCGCGATCCAGACCCCAGAAGCGGAAATATTCGCGGGTCGAGGGGACCAGGGCGCCGGCCATGCGCTCCAGCTGAAGCCGCAGCATCATGACCACGTCGCAGCCTTTCAGACCCTCGCGCATGTCATGGAAGACCTCGCAGCCCCAGCGGTCGGCGTCGCCGGGCACCAGGGTCGGCGGCCCGATCAGGCGGACGCGCGCGCCCATCATCTGCAACAGGGCGACGTTGGACCGCGCCACGCGGCTGTGGGTGATGTCGCCGCAGATGGCGACGGTCAGGCTGGTCACATCGCCGAAGGCGCGGCGCATCGACAGCAGGTCCAGCAGGGCCTGGGTCGGGTGTTCGTGGCGGCCGTCACCGGCGTTGACGACGGCGCATCCGACCTTCTGGCTAAGCAGTTCGGCCGCGCCCGAGGCCGAGTGACGGATGACCAGAATGTCGGGCTTCATGGCGTTCAGGGTGACTGCCGTGTCGATCAGGGTTTCGCCCTTCTTCACGGAGGACGAGGCGACCGGCATGGTGACGACGTCTGCGCCCAGCCGCTTGGCGGCGATCTCGAAGGAGGAGGAGGTGCGGGTCGAGTTCTCGAAGAACAGGTTCACGACCGTGCGGCCGTGCAGCAGATCCAGGGCCTTGGACGACTGACGATTGAAATCGACGAAGGCGTCGCCGAGATCCAGCAACTGCGGCGTCACATACGGATCGAGGTCCGATGCGGCCAGGAAGTGCGGTTTGGGGAACGGAACCAGCCGGTCGCGGATGGTCTGATCGGTGACTTGAGCGGGCTGGGTCATCGAGACGCGGCTATAGGCGTGACTCGCCCTGAACGCCAGTCAGGTGAAGTGGAACAGGGCCAGCAGGATGGGAATGACCACGGCGCTGCCCACGGTGGTCAGGGCGATGACGCCGGCGATCAGGGGGGCGTCGCCGCCCATTTGACGCGCCAGGATGTAGGAGGCGGCCGAGCCGGGCGCGGCGCCGCAGATCAGGGCGATGCCCTGCGCCAGGCTGTCGCCGCCCAACGCCCAGGCGATGAACCACATCAGCGGCGGCATGACCCCTAGCTTGACCAGGCTGACAGCGGCGATGGTGGTGCGGCGGCGTTTGACCTCGGCGAAGGACAGACCCGCCCCGGCGACGATCAGGCCCAGGGGCAGGGCGGCGGCGCCCAGCAGGTCCATTGCATCCGACAGGCCAGGGATCAGCGGGACATGCAGTAGATTCAGCGTCAGCCCGATCAAACAGGCCAGCAGGATCGGATTGGCCAGCATCGACTTGATCAGGCCGACAACGGAAGGCTCGCGCCGCAGCGACCCCCATTTCGCCAGCACGGCGACGCAGGCGATGTTGGTGACGGGAATGATGAAGGCGATGGCGACCGCGGCCAGCGCCGTGCCTTCCGAACCATAGACCGCCTGGATCACCGGCACGAAGACGAAGCTGTTCCAGCGGATCACGCCCTGAAAGACGCTGGTGTAGGCCGGGCCGTCCAGGGTGATCAGGGGCTTGGACGCCAGGGTCGCCGCCCCCACGATCAGGGTTGCCCCGACCGCCGCAGCGCCAGCCACGGTCGCGCCGCCGCCGGCGAGGTCGGCGTGCCAGATCGCGGGGATCAGGAAGCTGGGATAGAAGATGTTGATCGAGAGCTTCTCGATCGGCCGCCAGGCCTCGTCGGGCAGGAAGCCGGACTTTCTGAGGCCGTAGCCCAGGGCGATCATCAGAAAGACCGGCAGGACGCCGGCGATCAGGGCCGTCAAACCCAGGTCGCCTGGTCCCGAACCCGATCCAGCGCCCCTTGCAGAATCCAGGCGGCGGCGGTGCGGTCCACGACCTGGGCGCGACGTTTGCGGTTCAGGTCCAGATCCTCGATCAGGAAGCGCTCGACGGCGCTGGTGGACAGGCGCTCGTCCCAGAAGGCGATATTGACGGGCCGCAGCCTCTCCAGATTGCGGGCGAAGGCGCGGCACGACTGGGCGCGCGGACCTTCCGTGCCGTCCATGTTGGCGGGCAGGCCGATGACCAGGGCCGAAACCTTGCGATGAGCCATCAGTTTGAACAGCAGTTCCGCTTCCTGCGTGAACTTGGACTTGCGGACCAGCTCCAGCGGCGAGGCGATGAGGCGCGTCGAATCCGACACGGCGACGCCGATGGTCTTCTCGCCCAGATCCAACCCCATCCACGGCGTGTCGGGCGGGCAGGCGGCGGGTAGGTCGAGGAGGTCGAGGACGGGCACGGCCTGCGGTTAGGACTGGCGCGGGCCGAAGTCAAAGGCGATGGTGACGACGATCGACAGGAAGGACGATGACATGCGCACGGCGACAGCGGCGATGACGGCTTTTGGGCTTGTGCTGAGTGGGTGCGGACAGTCGGACACACCGGCCAAGACCCCGACCGCACAGGATACTCAGATTGCGGCAACCGCGCCGACGCCGAGCCCGATCACGCGTGTGGCCCCGCCACCGACCACCAAGCAGGTCGGGCCTGCTGAACGGCGCACGGCCGCTGCACGCGAGGAGATCGGCACGGCCGCCGACGTGTCGCAGTTGCAGGCCCTGCCGGACCACAACGCCAAGGTCTTCAGCCTTTCGGGCGGCGATCCGGCGGTGAATGGTCTGGTGACCTATTTCGCCCTGTTCGGCGGCCCGGCCGAGGGCTGGCGCGCCTATCCTCTGGGCGACTATGCCGAATGGAAGGTCGTGGAGGCGAAGGCCAGGCGTGTGGTCCTGGCGGTGCGTCAGGACACGGCGGGGCCGAACGGCGACATCCTGAAGGTGGAGCGCACGGTGCAGATCGACTTCCCCTCAAGCGGCGAGACGCCGCCCGACGCGGTGTCCGTCAGCACGTCGCGGTGAGATCGCGCCTGACGACGGGCGGCTGATCCTTGTGAATCCCAGTGCGGGCGGCTAATCCGACCGCTTCGTTTTCATTTTGTGTGTTGGAGGGCCGCATGGCCATCGACGCTGCGACGGTGCGCAAGGTTGCGCATCTCGCCCGCATCAAGACCCCTGAGGACCGATTGGAGCCGCTGGCGAAGGAGCTGAACGGCATCCTGGCCTGGATCGAGCAGTTGGATCAGGTGGATGTCGAAGGCGTTGAGCCGATGACCTCGAACGTCGCCCAGCCTTTGCGCCTGCGCGACGACGTCGTCACCGACGGCGCCAAGGTCGATGCGGTCCTGTCGAATGCGCCCAAGTCGGCGGACGGCTTCTTCGTCGTGCCTAAGGTGGTCGAATAGTCATGAGCGACCTGACCAAACTGACCCTGAAGGGCGCCGTCGACGGGCTGAAGGCCAAAGACTTCACTTCGGCCGAAATCACCCAGGCCTTCCTGACTACGATCGAGGCCGCCAATCCGACCCTGAACGCCTATGTCGAGGTGACGGCGGACAAGGCCATGGACATGGCGCGCGCGTCGGACGCCCGCATCGCCTCCGGCGAGGGCGGGGCGCTGGAGGGCGCGCCGCTGGGCATCAAGGATCTGTTCTGCACCGAGGGCGTGCAGACGACGGCCGGCTCCAACATGCTGCGTGGCTTCGTGCCGCCGTATGAATCCACCGTCACCGCCAATCTGTGGCGCGACGGGGCGGTCATGCTGGGCAAGCTGAACATGGACGAGTTCGCCATGGGCTCGTCCAACGAAACCTCGGCCTTTGGTCCGGTCAAGAACCCGTGGAAGTCGACCGGCTCGAACGCCGAGCTGACGCCGGGCGGTTCGTCGGGCGGTTCGGCCTCGGCCGTGGCGGCCGACCTGTGCCTGGCCGCCACCGCATCGGACACCGGCGGCTCGATCCGCCAGCCTGCCGCCTTCACCGGCACGGTCGGGATCAAGCCCACCTATGGCCGCGCCAGCCGCTTCGGCATGGTGGCCTTCGCCTCGTCGCTGGACCAGGCCGGGCCGATCGCCAAGACAGTCGAAGACGCGGCCCTGCTGCTGCAATCCATGTGTTCATTCGACGCTAAGGATTCGACCAGCCTGGACATCCCGACGCCCGACTGGACCCAGTCGGTCGGCAAGTCGGTCAAGGGCCTGCGCATCGGCGTGCCGCGCGAATATGTCGTGGACGGGATGCCGGCCGAGATCCAGGCCCTGTGGGATCAGGGCGTGGCCTGGCTGAAGGACGCTGGCTGCGAGATCGTCGAGATCAGCCTGCCGCACACCAAATACGCCCTGCCGACTTACTATATCGTGGCCCCGGCCGAGGCGTCGTCGAACCTGGCCCGGTACGACGGGATGCGGTTCGGGCACCGGGCGGAGAATTTCAAGTCGCTGGACGACCTGTACGCCACCTCGCGCGCCGAGGGCTTCGGCAAAGAGGTCCAGCGTCGCCTGACCATCGGCGCCTATGTGCTGTCGGCCGGCTTCTATGACGCCTACTACGTCAAGGCCCTGAAGGTGCGTCGCCGCATCGCCGAGGACTTCGACAACGTCTGGGGCCAGGTGGACGCCATCCTGACGCCGTCGACGCCGTCGGCTGCATTCGCGTTGGGCGACAAGCAGATCGACCCGCTGACCATGTATCTGAACGACGTCTTTACGGTGACGACCAATCTGGCCGGCCTGCCGGGCATTTCGGTGCCGGCTGGCGTGGACGCCGGCGGCCTGCCGCTGGGTCTGCAAGTCATCGGCAAGGCGCTGGACGAGGCGACGGTGTTCCAGGTCGGCGCCGCGCTGGAACGGGCGGCGGGCTTCACGGCCAAGCCGGGCAAGTGGTGGTGAGCATGAGCGACAATACCAAGACCATCAAAGGCCGCACCGGCGATTGGGAAATCGTCATGGGGCTGGAAATCCACGCCCAGGTGGCGTCGAAGGCCAAGCTGTTTTCCGGGGCCGCCGTAGGCTTTGGCGCGGGGCCGAACGAGCAGGTGTCGCTGGTGGATGCGGGCTTTCCCGGCATGCTGCCGACCCTGAACAAACACTGCGTCGAACAGGCGGTGAAGACGGGCCTGGGCCTGCGCGCGCAGATTAACCGCCGCAGCCAGTTCGACCGCAAGAACTACTTCTATCCCGACCTGCCGACCGGCTATCAGATCAGCCAGCTCTATTACCCCATCGTGGGTGAAGGCGTGGTCGAGGTGGAGGCCGAGGACGGCAGCTTCTTCAACGTCGGCATCGAGCGGCTGCACCTGGAGCAGGACGCGGGCAAGCTGATCCACGACCTGTCGCCGACCGAAAGCTACGTCGACCTGAACCGGGCCGGCACGGCGCTGATGGAGATCGTGTCGCGTCCCGACCTGCGCACGCCGGACGAGGCGGTGGCCTATGTGAAGAAGATCCGGACCATCCTGATCTATCTGGGCACCTGCGACGGCGACATGGAGAAGGGCAATCTGCGGGCCGACGTGAACGTGTCGGTTTGCCGGGCCGGCAACTACGACAAGTTCAAGGAAACGGGCGACTTCGGCTATCTGGGCACGCGCTGCGAGATCAAGAACGTCAACAGCTTCCGCTTCATTTCTCAGGCGATACAGTATGAAGCGCGCCGCCAGATCGAAATTCTGGAGGACGGCGGTTCGATCACCCAGGAGACGCGCCTATATGACCCGACGGCCGGCGAGACGCGCTCGATGCGGTCCAAGGAAGAGGCGCAGGACTATCGCTACTTCCCCGATCCCGACCTGCTGCCGCTGGATCTGGAAGAGGCCTGGATCGCCGAGATCAAGGCGTCGCTGCCCGAGCTGCCGGACGACAAGCGCAAGCGTCTGATGGCTGACTATGGCCTGTCGCAATACGACGCCATCGTGCTGATCTCGGAACAGGCCAAGGCCGACTACTTCGAGGCCGCAGCCAAGGGGCGGGACGCCAAACTGGTCTCCAACTGGGTCACCAACGAGGTTTCGGCGCGCCTGGCCGCCGAGGGCAAGGACTTCAGCGAGAACCCGCTACCGGCGGCACATGTCGCGCAACTGGTGGAGTTGATCGAGACGAACGTCATCTCGTCCAAGATCGCCAAGGAGGTCTTCGATCACGTCTGGAACGGCGAAGGCTCGCCGGCCGAGGTGGTCGAGAAGCATGGCCTGAAACAGGTCACCGACACCGGCGCCATCGAAAAGGCCGTGGACGAGATCATCGCCGCCAACCCGGACAAGGCGGCGGCCGTCGCCGAAAAGCCCCAGGCCATCGGCTGGTTCGTCGGTCAGGTCATGAAAGCCACGGGCGGCAAGGCCAATCCGGCGGCGGTCAACGACATCCTGAAGGCCAAGCTGGGCCTGTAAGGCGAGGCGTCGAACGAAAAGCAAAGGCCCTGCGGAGCGATCCGCAGGGCCTTTTCAACTTTAAGGCTCAGGCCGACGGCGGTACGGGCGGCGCCGGCGGTGCAGGGGGAGCCGGAGGCGCAGGCGGGACGGGGGCATCCGGGTCGGTTGGCGCTAGCGGAGCGGGCGGGGCAGGCGGCGGAGGAGGAGCGGACTCATCGACAGGGGGCGGCGCCGGGGGCGCGGGCGGCGCAGGTACGGCAGGATCGACCGGCGGCGGGGCCGGATGGTGCGGAGTCTGATGATCGACCGGCGGGGGCGGCGGAGGCGGCGCGCTGGGCGCTTGCTGAGCGGCTGCGGCGCCGGCCAGCAGCATTGAGGCGGCCAAGGCGGTCAGTGCGATCTTCATCGGGACATGTCCTTCGGTTGAAACGCCATCCGGAAACACTTCCGGACGTCATCGTGAATGGCGACGAAGACCAGCGTCGGAGCGCATCGCGGCCGATTTTCGTCCGGCGGGTCTCAAGTCGTTTCAAGCGCTGATTGCTGAAGCTGATCTCGGCTGAGCGGCGTTTGTGGCGCAGCTGAGGGCTTCGAATACCTGGCGATCGAGTGATGCCTGAAAAGATGTCGCATCAGGCCAAGGTCACGCGAGGGTCACGGTTCGTAGTCCTTCACCGAAGCGGAGCAATAAAAAAGCCCGACGGCGCGGGACCGTCGGGCGAAAGTTCAAAAACGTCAGGCCGCTACCAGCGCCAGGCGTCGCGAATGACGTCGATAATATAGCCGTCGTATTCGTCGATCAGGTACAGGGTGTTGTCGACGGAAACCCAGCGCGTGCCCTCGGGCGGATAGCCTAGGCCGTAGGTGCGCCAGTCGTTCAGCTGATAGCGCCAGAAGACATCCGGCAGATACTGGCCGACCGACCACGACCGACCCCAGTAGGAGCGCGGCACGCTGTAGTAGCCCCAGCCCGGCGCGAAGTAGAAGCCGACGCGCACGCCGTTGTACCCCCTGAAGCGCCGATCATTGCGCCACCAGTCCGAGCGGTGGTTGCGATAGAAGTCGCGCCGCCACTGATCGCCGTTGAAGCGCTGGCGGAACTCGCGGTGCTGACGGTCGCGGTCACGACCGTTGTTCCAGCCCGAGCCCGGCCGGTCGGAACGGTTCCAGCCGTTTCCGGGACGGTCGGGGCGTTGACCGCCTGCATTTGGGCGGTCGGGACGATCAGGCCGGTTCCAGCCGCCTTCGGGACGATCTGGACGTTGACCGCCGGTGTTGGGCCGATCGGGTCGGTTCCAGCCGCCTTCGGGCCGGTCGGGACGTTGGCCGCCGGTGTTGGGGCGATCAGGCCGGTTCCATCCGCCTTCGGGGCGGTCCGGTCGTTGGCCGCCGGTGTTTGGGCGATCAGGCCGGTTCCAGCCGCCTTCGGGCCGCTCAGGACGCTGGCCGTCGGTGTTCGGGCGAACGGGACGGTTCCAGCCGCCTTCGGGCCGGTCTGGACGCTGGCCGTCGGTGTTCGGGCGAACGGGACGGTTCCAGCCGCCTTCGGGCCGGTCTGGACGCTGGCCGCCAGCATTGGGCCGTTCGCCACCCGACAAGCGCTCGGGGCGAGGCGTATCGTTTGCTGGGCGGCTGGGACGTTCAGGGCGAGGCTCGCGCGCTCCGTCTTCACGACCCATCTGCGGGCGCTCGGGCCGGTTCATGCCGCGGGCGCGCCCTTCGCGCTGCGGCCGCTCCTGCTGAGCCTGATCCTGTTCTTGAGCGAGGGCCTGCATCGGGACTGCAAGCGGGCCGGCGACAGCGGCGATGGCGGTGAAAGCCATCAGGAGGCGTTTCATGGTCTTTGGTTCCTGCACGCCGGGTCTCCGGCGGCTTGAGGCGATCATCGATCCGTGGCGATGAACCCAGGCTGAACACTGTTCGCAATCAAGGGGCTGTCGGAAAAAGCAGAACCCCGCAGGAAAGACCTGCGGGGTTCGATCGTCCGGTTGTGACGGGGCTTAATAGACGCCCGACAGGACGCTGGCGATCAGGCCGCTGGCCACGGCGATCAACAGAATGTCGTTGCCGGCGTGGACGTAGCGATAGCCGCGCGGCGCTTCGCGAAGACCGTAAACATAGGGGTCACGGACATAGTAGCTGCGATACTGGGCGGGCAGATAGCCGCCGGTACGCCAGCGATAGCCGCTATAGCGCGGCTCGACTCGATAGTAGCCATAGCTGGGCGCATACCAGTAGCCCGAGCGCGGACCGTTATAGCCGCGGAAGTCCGAGCGGCCGCGCCACCAGTTGCTGTTGTTGCGGTCCCAGCGGTCGTTGCGCCAATCGCGACGGTCGTCCCGGCGTTCGTCGCGATAGTCGCGGCGGTCGTCGCGGCGATCACGACGATAATCTTGACGGCTGTCATAGCGACCGTCGCGCCAGTCCCGGCGATCTTCACGGCGTTCCTGGCGGAAGTCGCGGCGGTCGTCACGGCGATCCTGACGATACTCGCGGCGGTCGCGGTCCTGGGCCTGAACGAGCATCGGCACGGCCGTGGTCGACAGGGCGAGGGCGACGACGGCGGCCTTGGTGAGGCGGTTCATCTTCGTGCTCCATTCTGGGCCGCCGACGGATGTGCCGACCCGACCCGTTAATGATGAGCAAGGTCGGATCTCGCGCCTGAATGCCCGCTGAACGATCGCGTCAGGTTTGCGGAGCGCTCGTAAGTTCCGCTGGCAAGGCGTGAACGAGAGATTTCCGAGAGATTTCCGAGGTCTGAATCCCGTTGGAAGTATTCATTTCTGCTTTACTTAAAAGTCCGCGCGACCCCCTTTGTTGTTAACTTTAACTTCAAACCACCGGTATTTGATGGCGTCTCAGAGGCGGGCCCAGAATGGCGCCCGATCAGGAGATACGGTGATGAACGCGCAAGAAATGGCGCTCGACCTGCAGGCCAGCGACGACGGTCTGCCGCTGCCGACCCCGGACATGTCCGGCGACGACCTGTTCAAACTGGGCATGATGTATTCGGCCGGATCGGGCGGTTGCCCGATGGACCGGGTGTCGGCCCACATGATCTTCAACCTGGCGGCCATGAAGGGTTCGATCGAGGCGCGCGTCTATCGCCGCGAGATGAGCCTGGAGATGGAACGCGAGGAGATCGCCGAAGCCCAGAAGGCCGCGCGTCGCTACATCGATCAGGGCGTCGTTCAGCTGGTCGCCTAAACGACCATCTAGAACTGGGCGTAGCCGTTGCCGTTCGATCCGTTGATCGAATAGCTGAAGCCGATAGGCAGGGCGGCGCGGACCTGAGTGAAGAAGGCCGCCAATTCGCCCAGCGTCGAACGCGGCACGAAGACGATATCGCCACGCCGCAACGGTACGACCTCGCCGCGACGCGGACGCAGGTCCACCACGCGCATTATGCGCGATCCACCCGGACCGCGACGGATCAGGGCCACGCTGTCCTGACGCGACGTCGGGGCGAACCCGCCAGCCTGGATCACCGCCTGATAAGCGTCCAGATCGCCGATCATTTCGAAGACGCCCGGGTTGCGCACCTCGCCATCGACCCAAACGCGGATCGGGCCGGCCTGGCGCAGGGTGACCTCGACGGCAGGGCGCACCAGCTGGGTCGCATAGGCCGCAGAGACGACCTGCTGAAGCTGGGGCAGGGTGCGATCCGCCGCCATGACCGATCCGATCAGGGGCAGGGCGATACGGCCGTCGGGACCGACCTTGAGCGAGCGCGTCAGCTCCGAGGCGGTCGGCGTCGCCACCTCGATCTCGTCGCCGGGATACAGCAGATATTCCGGCTCCTGGTCCGTCCAGGGGGCGAAAGGCAGGCCGGCGAGCGCGTCGTAGGGCGACCGGTCGGCGCGCCGGGGATCGGGAACGCCGCCGGCCCCGCCGCAGGCCGCCAGCGAGGCGGCGATGGAGGCTGAACCGAGGGTCAGCAGAAACAGGCGGCGATCGGTCAGCATGGGAATCGGTCGGCCTCGACGAGGGATATCAGGCAACGTCGCCGGTTATGGGTAATCATCGGTTAACGCCGGTGGGCGAAGGGTTAGGACTACACGCCTTTCAAGGGATTCGGCCCGCCCGATGCGCTCCACCGCACACGTCACCACAAGGCCGCGCTACGGCGTTCTGGACGTGATCGGCCTGTTGTTCCGCGAACTGCTGCTGATGATCGTCGTCTTCGTGGTGATTCTGGGGCTGGGGTTCGCCGCCGCCATGACCTTGAAGAAGAGCTACACCGCAACCGGCTCGGTCTTCGCAGGCGTGGGTCAGGAATACGTTTATCAGCCGCGCGTCGGCACGGCCGAGCGGGGTCAGGCGCCGCAGGGCGACGAGGTCGCCAACTCCGAAGCCGCCATCCTGGGCTCCAGCGCCGTGCGCCAGAAGGTGGTCGAGGCCCTGGGCCCCGCCGCCATCCTGGGCGAGCAGCCCAAGGGCAGTCCGCAGGCCGCACGTTCCGCTGCGCTGAAAGCCGTCGGCGGCGGCCTGGGCGTCGCCACGGCGCCGGGCAGCGCGGTCATCCACCTGACCTACAAGGCCGACGATCCCGAACGGGCGGCCCGGGTGCTGAACACGATCATCGAGCAATATCTGATCTATCGCCGCGAAGTCTTCCAGGACAAGACGCCGGCCATCGCCAGCCAGCGCATCGCTTTCGAGGATGAACTCGGTAATGCGGATCGGGCTTATGAGGCTTTCCTGGCGTCCAATGACATCGGCGACTTCACCGCGGCCAAGGCGACGCTGGCGGCGACCTATCAGACGGTCTTCACCGACCGGATGTCGACCCAGAGCCAGCTGAACCAGACCGCTCAGCGGCTTAACACCCTGGTGGCGCAGCAGGCGGGAACGCCGGCGGAGGTGGCGCTGCAGCAGGATCTCAACATCTCGGCCCAGGACCAGGTGCTGCAACTGCGCACCGAGCGCGAGCAGTTGTTGTCGCGCTATCAGCCCGACGCCCAGCCGGTGAAGGACATCGAGGCGCGGATCAATCAACTGCAAGCCTATGTCGCGACCGGCACGGCCGTTGGGGCGAAGGAAGTCCGCACCGGGCCGAATCCCGTCTGGACCGAGCTGGAGACCACGCGGATCAACACCCGGGCCGAGCGCGACTCGCTGGCGGCGCGTCTGGCGGTTCTGGACCGGCAGCTGGCCGATATCCGTTCGCGGCAGGCGCGGTTGACGGCGCTGGAATCCGAGAACACGACCCTGGCGGGCAATCGCGAAGTGCTGAGCGCCTCCATCCGGGAATTCCAGCAGCGCGAGACGCAGAGCCGCGCCGACAACGCCCTGGTCGCCGCCGGCGCCGACAACGTCACCGTCATCGAGCGCGCCCAGCCGCCGGCGACGGGCAAGAGCCTGAAGATCCCGCTGCTGGCGGCGGTCTTTTTGTTTGCGGGCTTCACCGCCCTGTGTGTCGGCCTGCTGCGCGTGTTCACGCGGCGCGGCTTCACGACTCCGGCCTCGGTCAGCCGCACGCTGGACATGCCGGTCTTGGCCGTCGCGCCGGCCAAGGCGGCCTAGCGAAACTCGTGCTAGGCTGAGGGCTTAGGGAGCGCCTTGGCGATTCGATGGTCGATCTGACTTCAGAAATGGCGGGCCTGTGGGCGGCGCTGGGACCGGCGCCGGCGCACCGCGCGCGCGTGATCCAGTTTGCCTCCGCCGCGACCGGCGAGGGTGTCTCGACCGTTGCGCGAGAGTTCGCCCGATTGGCGGCGGTGCGGGCGCGCAAGCCCGTCTGGCTGATCGACGGCGATCTGGCGCAACAGGGGCAGTTGGAGACGGTGTCGGCCGAGCCGGATCGGTTCGGCCAGGTCGGAAAGGCCGCGCAAGGCTCGCCCGACGGCTCAAGCTTCTACGCCGTGACGCCGCGCGTGACCGGGCGCGACGGCAAGCCGGTGCCGGATTCGCGACTGCTGACGGCGCGGTCCTGCCTGGGCGGCCGCCTGTGGGTGACGCATTTCCACATGGAAGCGCTGCGGTCCGGGCACCGGGTCGAGGCCGTCGGCGAGCCCCGATATTGGGAGGCGCTGCGGCCCCACGCCGACACCATCGTGATCGACGCGCCCGCCGCCGATCGCAACGACATGGCGATCATCTTGGCGCCCTTCGTGGACATGACGGTGTTGGTGATCGCGGCCGAAAGCACGGCCGCCCATGCCCCGGTCATCCTGCGCGACGAGATCGAAGCGGTGGGCGGCAAGATCGCCGGCGTGGTCATGAATCGCTCGACATACAAGGCGCCGGGCTTCCTGCGGCGATTGATGGGCTGAAGCCTTTCGAAGCGCTTTTTCGGCGTCCGCTTTCGCACATTCGGCAAGAAAATGAAGCATTTGCGGCGAAGCTCGGCGTGGATGCGGCGCCTTTCCGCGTCTTGCGCATTGTGTGGCCATGACAAAGTCCGTCGCATTCGTCGGAGCGGGGCCGACGACGCTCTACGCTCTTCATGCCCTGCTGTCTCAAGGCACCGTTTCGGCGCGGGTGACGGTGTTCGAGGCGCGCGAGACGGCCGGTTGCGGCAGCCCCTACAGCCCGGACTGGAACGACGCGGCGATGCTGTCCAACATCGCCAGCATAGAGATCCCGAAGTTACAGGACACGTTGGCCGACTGGCTGTCGGCACGAACGCCCGCCGAACTGGCAGAGCTGGACGTGGATGGGGCGTCGCTCGATGAGCGCACCTTCGTCCCACGCGTCGCCCTGGGACGATATTTCGAAAATCAGTTCGCCGCCCTGGTTCAGCAGGCCCGCGCGATGGGCGTCGTCATCGATGTGCGGACGGGATGCCGGGTCATCGATGCAGCGAACCGCAAGGACGGTATCGAGCTGACCTTCACGTCGCCGCCGTCGCGGAAGGTCGCCAAGGCTGTATTCGACCACGTGGTTCTGGCGACGGGTCACCAGTGGCCGTCGCGGCCGGACGCCCAGCCCGGGTACTTCCTCAGCCCCTGGCCTTCATCCGATCTCGCAAATGTTCCGGCGACACGCATCGGCATTCGGGGGTCTTCGTTGACGGCCATCGATGCGGCCGTCGCCTTGGCCACGTCGCACGGGGACTTCGTTCGACGAGATGATCGGCTGATCTATCAGCCCGCGTCCGATACCGAAGATTTCCACATCGCCATGATGTCGCGAAAGGGATTGCTGCCCGAAGCAGACTTCTATTTTCCGCTGCCGCATGGCCCGCTGACCTATTGCACGCCCGAGGCCGTCGCTGCGGCTGTAGCGCGCGGTCCTGACAGGCTGCTGGACGCCGTGTTCGACTTGTTTCGAGCCGAGCTGATCCACTTGGATCCGAACTACGCCGCCGAGACGGGACTGCATGACGGGACGCTGGAAACCTTCGCCGAGAGCTATTTCGCGCGGCGGGCATCGGTTGATCCCTTCGTCTGGGCCGCCGCGAACCTGAAGGAGGCTCAGGCGAACCATGCCGCAGAGGTGACGGTGGCCTGGCGCGACGGCATCCTGCGCATGCATGAAATCGTCGCCGTCATCGTGCCCCATCTGGACAGCATCCAGTTCGAGCGGTTCAGCCGCGCCTTCAAGCCGATCTTTGTCGATATCTACGCCGGTGTGCCGCACGAATCGATCGAGCGGATGCTGGCGCTGCACACCGCCAGACGGCTGGATGTCATCGCCCTGGGCGACGACTACGATGTCGATACGCGTTGTCCCGAAGGCGGCGCGCGGGTGACGATCGGCGACACGACGCGCCACTTCCCGATCTTCATCGAGGCGACGGGGCAAGCGGCTCTGAGCGGCATCCAGTTTCCTTTCTTGTCCTTGTTGGAGCAAGGGATCGTGCGTGATCAGGTTGCGAATGACGCGCCCGATGTCATCCGGGGGATTGCGGTCGATGACATGTTTCGGCCGGTCGACGCGCCCCTGCCGATGGATCGGCTGTTCTGTCTCAGCCTGCCGTTCATCATGGGACGGCATCCCTTCGCGCAAGGGATCACCAGTTCGCACGAAATGGGCGGGATCGTCGGTCGGCGACTGGCGTTGATCCTGAATACCGCAAAGCCTGCGGTCGATCTTGCCGATACGGCGGCCTGACGCGAGGACGAATGAAGCTGTTTGCGATCTACATCGGCGGGGAGCACCCCGGCGCCAATATCGAGGTGCACGATATGCGCTTCCTCGTCGCCCCCACGATCGAAGCGACGAAAGACGCCTTGCTGGCGCAGTGGTGGGGACGTCAAGGGACGTTGCACATCGATTGCTGGTCGGAGATTTCGCAGGCAGACGGCTATGAGGTCAGCCTGTCGCCGACGCCTTATGAGGGCAAGGAAAAGCTCTACTACGTCAACCTGGGCGGCTACGACGGGGTGGCGTTTGCGGAACAGCACCGCAATGTCTTCGTCGTCGCCGATAGCCTGCCAGCGGCCAAGGCGCGCGCCATCAAACTGGCCAAGGGTTGGACGGACGCGCACCGGGACGAGATGTATGAGGCCGAACAGGCGTTTGCGCTGGACGACGTTGCGGGCGCCGAACGCCTTTATATCCACCTCAAGCCCAGCCTTATGAGCGGCGATCCGGACTTCACCTGCCGCTATATGCCGATCCGCTGAGCGGGTCAGGCAGTAGGGCGGCCCAGCATCGCCGCGCCGTATAGTCTCGGCTCGAACCCCTTGGTCCAGAAGACCTTGCCGAGACCACGAGCGCAGCGATCGTAGACGTTTGCGCGATCAGGACGCCGCAGGATCGCATAAAGGACGGACGCGGCGCCCCAAATTCCGGTCTGGGCCAGTCCGACCAGCATCCATTTGACGACGCCGGGCCAGTCGCGGCGGGCGGCGGCCATCTGGGTCGGGCTTTGGCCATAGGCGAAGGCGCGGGTGAGGCTGTATTTCAGGGTGGCGCGGTGGGGCGGGGCGAACTCGTCCGCCCAGGCGTCGGCGGCCCAGCCAAACCGGCCGCCGCGCGCCGACAGGGCGGTAAACAGTCGGTCGTCCTCGCCGCCCGTCTCGTTCATGGCGACATCGAAAGGCGCATCGCCGGGCAGGGCGGTGGCCCGTACCATCAGACTGTTGCCGCAGCCGTGGATGTCGTCTGTCGGGCCGGTCTCGCGCGGGCCGTCGCGGCCGAAGAACCGCTCCAGATAGGCGGTGGTCCAGCCGGTGTTGTCCGGCACGCGCCCGCGAATGGGGCCGAAGACGACATCGGCGCCGGTCTGGCCTTGCGCGTCCAGCAGGGCGGCGAGCCAGCCGGGAGAGGCGGCCTCGTCGTCGTCGAGGAAGGCGATCAAGGGCGCGTCAGTCGCGGACAGGCCGACGTTGCGCGCGGTCGCGACGCCGGGGACGGGGGCGTTGGCATAGGTCAGGGGGACGGGCGCCTCGGCGCGCAGGCGCTCGATCAGGACGGCGGCGGAGCCTTGCGGGTCATTGTCGGCGACGACGATCGCGGCCACGCGGTGCAGCGATCCGGTCTGGGCGAAGACCGAGCGCAGGGCGCGCTCCAGACTGCCTGGGCGGCGCAGGGTCGGGATGATGACGGCGACATCGCGCATGGTCAGACGGCGTCCGCATAGACAGCGGCGCGGTAGAGACGCAGCGCGAATGCGCGGGCCTTGACCGGCAGGGCCACCGTCAGGGCGGCCTGTTTCATCATGCGGCGCGCAAAGGGCAGGGCGGGCAGGCGTTTCAGGGCGCGCGCGGCCTTGTAGCTGGGATAGGTCTGGACGACGGCGGAGTGCAGGGCGACGACGCGGGCGAAGTTGCCGGCGCCCTGGTCGAACTTGCGGGCCAGATCCTCGACCGTGTCGAGGCCCATATGCGTGGCGGGATTGTCGATATGGACGACGGGAAAGCGGCGCGAGACGCGCATGGCCCATTCCACGTCCTCCCAGCCCCAGCCGCTGAAACCGGGATCGAAGGATTCGGCGGCGAAGACGTCGCGGCGCACCAGCAGGTTGGAGGTGTAGACGTATTTCTCGGGCGTCAGAGCGCGCTGGGACGCCGGCAGGCATTCAGACGCGCCGGACAGGGCGCGGTGGACGGCGAACCGGGCGTCGGTCGGCGCCTGATCGAGAGAGAAGCCGCCGAAGGCCACAGCGGGAGCGTCATCCTTCGTCAGTCGCAGCCAGTTTTGCAGGAAGACGGACGTGTCGGGCCGCATGTCGCTGTCGAGGAACAGATAGGCCTCGCCTCGGGCGGCGGTGGTCAGGCGGTTACGGCCCCTGGCGCGCCCTTCGTTGGCGGCCGAGGTGATCAGGCGGACGGGCAGATGCAGGGTGTCGGTGGTCGCCTGAAGCCGGGTCGTCAGATCGGCGTCGGCGGTGCCGTCGTCCAGCAGGATCAACTCGACCGCGCCGGACAGGGCGGGGGCCTCGGTGTCCAGTCGGCGCAACAGGCCTTGCGGATCGTCGCGCAGGAAGGGGATCAGGACCGAGATCGTCGGCGTCGCCTGAGCCCAGGCGGCGTTGTCGTGAATCTGGACGCTCATGCCGTCATGCTCCGGCGCGCGCGGATCAGGCGCATGAGGACGTCACGCACGCCTGCGGCGTTCAGGGTCAGGGCGACGACGGCATAGACGAGGCCGCCCACGCTCGCGTCCAACATCAGCTCCATGAAACCGCCCAGCGGCGGCATCATCCAGACGACCCCGGCCATGACGGCGGAGGCGATCCCGCAGCGGATCAGCGCCTCCCAGGGCATGGGCAGGGCGATGGCGCGGCGGCTGAGCAGGATACAGGCGATCAGGCCGATGGCGAAACTGGCCGTGGTCGAGACGGCGGCGCCGGTCACGCCCATGCGGGGGATCAGCATCAGGTTCAGCGCGACGTTGCACAGGGCCGGGATCGCCATGGTCACCAGCAGCAGGCCGGTCTTCTTACCAAGGGTGAAGCCGAAGCCGAAATAATAGGCGATCATGCCCGACAGGAAAGACGAGGCCGCGATCCACGGTGTGACCAGGGCGGCGGCGGCGCGCAGATCCTGGCCGATCATCAGCTCCGCCAGCGGCCGCGCGACCAGCGACAGGCCGACGGCGGCGGGCAGGCCGATCAGGATCAGGGTCGAACCCTGCTCGATGGCCGTCTGACGCAGCGCCTCGCGCCCGCCACGCTCCAGCGCCATGACCATCGCCGGCGCCCCGGCCGCGCCCAGCCAGATGAAGATGACGTCCAGCGTTCGGTTCGCCAGGCTGTAGCTGGCGTGATAGGCGCCGACCGCCGCCGCATCCATGAAGGCCGCCAGCAGAAACCGATCCGTCGACGCCAGCACCAAGGCCAAGGTCAGCGACGCTGCAATGGGATAGCCGTAGAGGGCATAGGCCTTCAGCCGCGTGCGATCCACGGTCCCGCCCGTCGACTGACGCAACTCGCCCGGCAGGATGAAGGGCAGGGCGAACAGGGGCGCGATGGCCAGGCCCAGCAGGGGCGAGGCCGCGCCGGCGCCGGCCAGCGCGAACCCGGCCCCGACCAGGAATCCCAATACGGCGACCCCGATGTCCACGGCGGCGGATTTCGACACCTCGCCCGCTGCGCGATACCGCTCCTGCGCCAGCTTGGCGAGGTTGCGCACCGGCGCACCGGCCAGGCCGAAGGCGACGGCGATCTTTAACGCCGGCGTCAGCGGCGCCAGCCAGACGATCAGGGCCGCGATCGGGGTGAACACGGCGATGATGGTGAAGGACGTGCGGTACAGACTGGCGAAATGGGTCGCCATTCCCTCGGGTGTGCGCTCGGCCGCCCAGAAGCGCGCCATCGAAGCTTCCAGCCAGGTGAAGGTGACGGTGTGGGCCAGGGTCGTGACCGAAAACGCCAGGGCGTAATGGCCGAAGTCGGCGGCGCTGAGCAGGCGCGTGAAGACGAAAATCGTCAGGAACCCGACGACCCCCTGGACGATCTGGGCCGGCAGATAGCCCCAGACGCCGCGCCAGAACATGCGCTTCTCGCTCAACGCACGGCCGCCCGGTCGCCCAGCAGGACGGGGATGGTGACGGCGATGACCCATAGGTCCAGCCAGAAGGACTGGCGCTCGATATATTCGATGTCCAGCTGAACGCGCTCGCGCACCTGGGCCTCGGTGTCGACCGGTCCGCGCGAGCCCTTGATGGCGGCCCAGCCGGTCATGCCGGGCTTGATGCGGTGGCGATGGGCGTATTCGGCGACCAGCAGGGCGGATTCGGTCTCGCCGGTCTTCATGCCGATCGCGTGTGGCCGGGGGCCGACGACCGACATCTCGCCGGACAGGACGTTGAAGATCTGGGGCAGTTCATCCAGGCTGGTGGCGCGAATGAAACGGCCGACACGGGTTACGCGGTCGTCGTCGGCGCAGACTTGGCGGCTGGCGGTCGCATCGGCGGCGGCGTGGCGCATGGAGCGGAACTTCCACACGACAATGGTCTCGTGATTGAAACCGTGACGGCGCTGGCGGAAGAAGACGGGGCCGGGACTGTCCAGCTTCACCGCCAGAGCGACCAAGGCCATGATGGGCACCGCGACGACCAGGGCAGCAGCGCCGATCACCAGATCCTGCATCCGCTTGTTGAAGGCGCGGCGGTCTGGGTTGGCAGGACCATCCAGAGGCGCGAGCGGGGCATTCGCCAGCCTATTCAGCAGCCCGTCGCGGCCCAACTCGGAATCGACCAAGACCGTCAGCGGGTTGGGCAGGGCGTTTAAGGTCTGCGTCAGGTCGCGCACGCGCTGGCCCGCTTCGGGATCGATGGCCAGCACGATCCGGTCGACATATGGCGTGAGTCGGTGGGTCAGCAGGGCCTTGGCGTCACCCAGAACCGGTACGCCGGCGACGCTGTCAGGCGAACGGGCCAAGCGGTCGTCGAACACGCCGAGCACATTCATGTCGCGCCGCTCAAGCGCCTGTTCGATCAGACGTCGCGCGTTTCGTGTCGCGCCGACGATGACGACGTTGGGCGACAGCACGCCCAACCGACGCCACCGAGCAATGACGACCAGCCACAATCCGTGCAACAGCGCCAGGGCGGCCGTCGTCGTCAGCGCCCAGGGCGCAATGACGTCCAGCGCCGGGCGGTCCAGCAGCCAACCCAGCACGAGCGCCACGCCGGCCGAGACGACTCCCACACCCACAACGCCCGTCAGGTGCAGAGGCCAGGGCGTGTCGCGTCCGAATCGATAAAGCTGAAGCGCGCGCATCAGCACGAGCACCAAAACGGCGCCGACGACCACGGGCGCGGCGTCGCCGACCGTGATCGAGGCCAGACCCGTCGGCTGGATCGCCAGGACCGCGCTGAACGCCAGGCCGCAGACCATCAACACGTCGATCAGCCGGAAATAGTGCGCCGACAGGCGCACGGACGATCGCTCGCGCGCATTCAGCCAGATCTCCGGGCGGAACGGCCCGCGCGAAGGCCGGCTCTTGAGCGGCGTGTCGGCGGCGAGACTGGCGGGGCGGTCGAGCAACAGGCGATCCAGCAGCGATCCGGGGGGCGAATGATGGCCGCGATACTGCCGCTTCGGCCTCTATGTCGCGTTAACGTGGACGCTTTCTCTCGAACCGGATTGCGCGACGCATCAGCCTCCGCTATCGACGCCCTCGCAGGAGACGTGGCCGAGTGGCTGAAGGCAACGGTTTGCTAAATCGTCGTACCCCGTAAGGGGTACCGAGGGTTCGAATCCCTCCGTCTCCGCCATTCCTCTCAGAATATGGGCCGATCAGCAGACGCTCACGGTGCGGCGGGGCAGAGGCTTCGTGCGTTATGTCGCCGTTGAAAACGACCGCTGTGCACGCCTAGCTGAACAAACTCCACCAGGGTTTCCAGGGGGTCAGGTGGTGTTCGTGGTGGCGGCCGAAGTGGAAGCAGGTCAGCAACGACAGGACCGGGCCGAAGGGGCAGGTGCGGGCGTTGTGGTGGTCGGGGAAGGCTTCGTCGGTATGCCTGTGAGGCAGCCAGGTGCCGAATGTGAAAAGCTGTAGCGCCGAGAGCAGGGCGGGCGCGGCCCAGAAGATCAGAAGATTGGGCATTCGGGCGCCGAGGATGAGCACCGCGACGGCCACGAGCACCGTCAGAACGGCCAATTCTCGCCAGCCGAAATAGGTGCGGAAAAAGCCGTAGAACCAGGGCAGGAAGGCGCGGGGGGCGTCGGCGTGAAAGTCGGGATCGTCCGCCGTACCGGGCGCGGCGTGATGGGCGTGATGTGCGGTCTTCAACGGCGCGAACCGAAAACCGGCGTATAGGGCCAGCGCTAGGCTGCCGATCGCCGTGTTCAGCCGTGGGCGTCCCGGGGCCAGCGAGCCGTGCATGGCGTCGTGGGCGACGATGAACAGACCGACGGATAGCCAGGTCTGGACGGCGACGATCAGCGGAACGGTCAGGACGCTCCAGATCGTCCAGCGATGAAAATAGACGCCGTAGATATGCAGACTCAGCCAGGCCGCCGCGATCAGGCCAGCCAGCGTCAGGCCGATCAGGGCCTGGTTCGGGACGACCCGTGACATTGGCGTGACGGCGGACATGGCGCGACACTTAGCGCATCGCGGCCCGGTAAGCATCCTGTTCGCTTGCCGCATGCGTCGTCGCGTGCCACCTGTCTGGAATGCAGGTCGACGCCTCTGACACTTCCGCGCCGGACCTTTTGCTGGTCGGCGGCGGCCTGGCCAATGGCCTGCTGGCGCTGCGGCTGTCGCGCGTCCGTCCTGATCTGGACGTGCGAATCGTCGAGGCGGCGCACACCCTGGGCGGGGTCCACACCTGGTCCTTCTTCGACAGCGACCTGACGCAGGCGCAGCGCGACTGGATCGCGCCCTTGGTTGTGCATCGCTGGCCGGGATACGGCGTCCGTTTTCCCCAGTTCGAACGCGCGCTGTCGACCCCCTATTGCAGCGTCACGGCCGAACGGTTCGCGGCAGTGGTCGAGGCGGCCTTGCCCGGAAAGGTCATGCTGGGCGCGCCGGTCGCCTCGGTGTCGCCGACCGAAGCGGTGCTGGCTGATGGACGGCGTCTGAGCGCCAAGGCGGTGATCGATGGGCGCGGGCCGACCGCGACGCCGGATCTGGCGCTGGGTTTTCAGAAGTTCGTCGGGCTGGAAGTGCGGCTGGCGGCGCCGCACGGTCTGACCACGCCTATCGTCATGGACGCCTGCGTAGATCAGGCCGGGGGCTACCGGTTCCTCTACACCCTGCCGTTCGATGATCGCACGCTGCTGATCGAGGATACGCGCTACACTGACGGCGATGCGCTGGATCGCGCGGCGTTCCGGCAGGGCGTGCTGGATTACGCCCACGCGCAGGGCTGGACGATCGACACGGTGCTGCGCGAAGAGGACGGCGTCCTGCCCGTGGCGCTTGACGGGGACATCGGCGCGCATTTGTCGCGGATGGGGCGGATGGCGTTCAGTGGTCTGCGCGCCGGGCTGTTTCACCCGACCACCGGCTATTCCCTGCCGGACGCCGTGCGCCTGGCCGACCGGTTGGCGCGGGATTTCGAGCCGGCGACCGTCGCCGAAGACATCCGCCGCCATGCGCATGACGTATGGGCCGGACGAGGCTTTTATCGGTTGCTGAACCGGATGCTATTCCGTGCGGCGCGGCCCGATGAGCGATACAAGGTGCTGGAGCGGTTCTATCGTCTGCCCCAGCCTTTGGTCGAACGCTTCTACGCTGCGGGATCCACACTCGCCGACAAGGCGCGGATCCTTAGCGGAAAACCCCCGGTGCCGATCGGCGCCGCACTGACCTGTCTGGTCGAAAGAGGACGTGCGTGATGCGGGCTGCTGTAATCGGATCGGGCTTCGGGGGCTTGTCGCTGGCCATACGGCTGCAGTCGGCGGGCATCCAGACCACGGTGTTCGAGGCCCGCGATCTGGAGGGCGGCCGGGCCTATGTGTTCAAGGACAAGGGCTATACCTTCGACGCCGGTCCCACCGTCATCACCGACCCGTCGGCGCTGGAGGAACTGTTCGAGGCCAGCGGGCGCAAGCTGTCGGACTATGTCGAACTGCTGCCGGTCGCGCCCTTCTATCGGCTGTGCTGGGAAGACGGCGACGTCTTCGACTACGTCAACGATCAGGATGAGCTGGACCGCCAGATCGTGGCGCGCAATCCGGCCGACAAGGAAGGCTATCGCAAGTTCCTTGCCTATTCGCAGGACCTGCTGAAGGAAGGCTATCTGAAGCTGGGGGCTGTGCCATTCCTGGACTTCGCCAGCATGGTCAAGGCCGCGCCGGAGCTGATGCGGCTTCAGGCCTGGCGGTCGGTCTATGACAAGGTCGCCAGCTATATTCAGGACGAGCACCTGCGTCAGGCGTTCAGCTTCCACTCCCTGCTGGTCGGCGGCAATCCGTTCGCGACCTCGTCAATCTATGCGCTGATCCATGCGCTGGAGCGGCGCTGGGGCGTGTGGTTCCCGCGCGGCGGCACCGGAGCGCTGATCCAGGCCATGGTGCGTCTGCTCAAGGATCTGGGCGGGGAAGTTCGGCTGAACACCCCGGTCGAGCGCATCACCATGGCGAACGGTCGTGCGACCGGCGTGGTGGTGAACGGCGAGACGCTGGCCTTCGACATGGTCGCCTCCAACGCCGACGTGGTTCACACCTATCAGCGCCTGCTGGGTCAGGAACCGCGCGGTCAGAAAGAAGGCGCCAAGCTGGCGTCGCGGCGTCACTCCATGTCGCTGTTCGTCATCTATTTCGGCCTGAAACGCGTCCACCCGGAGGTGCGCCACCACACGGTGCTGTTCGGGCCGCGGTATCGCGAGCTGATCGCCGAAATCTTCAAGGGGCCGGACCTGCCCGACGACTTCTCGCTGTATCTGCACGCGCCGACGCGGACCGATCCTTCCCTGGCGCCCGAGGGCTGCGACGCCTTCTATGTGCTGGCGCCCGTGCCGCACCTGGCCTCTGCGGACATCGATTGGGAGGTCGAGGGGCCGCGCTATCGCGACCGGATCCTGGCCTATCTGGAAGAACGCTACATCCCGGGTCTGACGGCCGACCTGGATACTTGCCGCATCTTCACGCCGGTCGATTTCCGCGACCAGCTGAACGCTCACCAGGGTTCGGCCTTCTCGCTGGAGCCGATCCTGACGCAGAGCGCCTGGTTCCGGGTGCATAACCGCGATGACCAGATCCCGAACCTCTATTTCGTGGGAGCCGGCACCCATCCTGGCGCGGGCGTGCCGGGCGTGGTCGGATCGGCCAAGGCCACGGCCGCCCTGATGATCGAGGACGCGAGGCAGCCGGCATGACCGACGCCGTCCTGGATCACAGCCGCCAGTCGATGGAGCAGGGGTCCAAGAGCTTCGCTGCAGCCGCGCGCCTTTTCCCGGCGGCGATCCGCGACGACGCCTGGATGTTGTATTCCTGGTGCCGGCACTGCGACGACGAGATCGACGGACAGGTGTTGGGCCACGGCGCGGTTGGTATCGATCCGGTGCTGGCCGGCGAGAAACTGGACGAACTGCGCGTGCGGACTGCCGCCGCCCTTGCCGGTGAGCCGCAGACGGACCCGGTCTTCACCGCCTTCCAGCGCGTGGCCATGCGTCATGGCATTCCAGCCGATGAGGCGATGGACCTGTTGCAAGGGTTCGAGATGGACGTGGTCGGCCGGCGTTACGATACGCTGGAGGACACGCTGGACTACGCCTATCACGTCGCCGGCGTCGTCGGGGTGATGATGGCGCGGATCATGGGGGTGGACGATGCGCCGACCTTGCGACGCGCTCAGGATTTGGGGCTCGCGTTCCAGTTGACGAACATCGCTCGCGACGTGGTCGAGGATGCTAAGGGTGGACGGGTCTATCTGCCCGGCGCCTGGCTGGACGAGGCGGGCGTGCCGCGCGATCAGGTCGATCAGCCCCAGCACCGCGCCGCCGTGGCGCGCACGGCCCAGCGCCTGGTCGCGGCGGCCGAACCCTTCTACGCCTCGGCCCGGTGGGGTTTGCGCGATCTGAACCCGCGCTCGGCCTGGGCCATCGCTACGGCGCGCGGCGTCTATCGTTCGATCGGCCGCCATGTGTCGCGCGCCGGCGTGAGCGCCTGGGACGGACGGACGTCGGTCGACAAGGCGGGCAAGCTGATGCTGTTGGGGCGGGGTGGTCTGATCGCCCTGTGGTGCAAGACGCTGGACGCCTGGCGCGAGCCGCCGCCGCGCCCGGCGCTGTGGACCCACGTCTGACGATCAGCGAGCCGCGCGCCGCCTCTCCAACATCAGGGCGACCGCGAGACCCCCTGCGCCAAGACCGGCCATGACCGCCCAGGCTGCGATGACGGTCGAGGTGAACTCGCCGCGCCAGATCACGGCCTGATAGGCCTCGATGGCCCAGGCGTGGGGCGTGATCCAGCCGAGGTCGCGGAAGGCCTCGGGCATCAAAAAGCGCGGCGCCATCGATCCGCCCAGAGCGGCCAGAAGCAGGACGACGAAGGTCGTCAGCGGCTGGGCTTGCTCACGCGATCGACACGCCGCCGTCAGAGCCAAGGCCAGGCCGGCGGCGCAGGAACCGACCGCCAAGGCGGTGACCGCCGCCGCCGCCATCTGCCAGGGCTCCAAGTCGGGCAGCTTGACCCAGGCGGCGACGAAGACCGCCGCCGACTGCATCACGCCCACCCCCGTCAGCCAGGCGGCGCGTCCGGCCAGGATGGGCGCGAGGCCGCCGCGCGCCAGGGCCAGGCGTGATTGGAGGCCGGACCGCCGCTCGTCCAGCCCGCCCATGGCCCCGTGCATGGCGGCGAAGAAGACGAACATGACGCTGACTGCGCCCGCATAATAGGTCGCCTGCACATCACCCTGGGGACCGATCTGCAGGGTCTGAACGCGCGACGCGGGTCGTGCGACCTGACCCGACAGGGCGGCGGCCGTAGGCTCCAGCCGCGCTTGAAGCGCCGACGCCGCCACGTCTCGGCCGGCGGCGGAGACGATCACGACCTTCGGTGGTCCCTGCGGCGAGGGACGGATCAGTATTCCCGCGTCGGCGCGACCGTCGATGACTGCGCGGTCGAAGGCCTCGCGATCTTCGACGACACGAAGACGATCGCCCATGTCCTTCGACACCGCCTCGCGGATCGCTGCCGTCGCGGGCGTGCGCGACGCGTCGTGCAGCACGACGGTGGTGTCGATGTCGCCGCGCGCGCCCGCGCCGAAGATCGCTGCGAACAGCAGATAGACCAGGGGTGGCAACAGCAGGGTCAGGATCACGCCGGCGCGGTCGCGCCAAAACCCTTTCGCCCAGGCGCCCGCCACCGCCATCATGACGGCGTCTGCGACAGCTGTGCGACCAAGTCGTCCAAACCGGGCCGTCGCACGGCGACCTCGCCATTCTCGCCATCGACCACGGCGGCCAGCATCTGGGCGATGGCCAACGCGTCGTCGCAGAGCCGCCGCCACTCCAGCCCGTCCTCGGACGCGGTCAGCCCCGCTTGGGCGAACCATTGGGCGGCGGCGTCTGAAGCCGGTCGGATCAGGCGAATGCTGAGCAGCCGGGCTGAGCCGAATGCGCGATGAAGCAGGGCGTTCGGCGCGCCCTCCGCCAGAAGTCGCCCCTGCGCCAGGACACCGATCCGGTCGGCCGTATCGGCGACAAAGATGGCGTCGTGACTGATCAGAAGGCATCCGGCGCCGGCCTTTGCGGTTTCGCGCAGGGCGACGGACAGGACGCTTCGGGTCGCCGCATCCACCCCTTCCGTCGGTTCGTCGGCGATCAGCAGGCGCGGTTGCCCGACCAAGGCGGCGCTGAGGTTGGCGCGCCGCTTCCAGCCGCCGGACAGGGTGCGCACCGGCTGGTCCGCGCGCGGGCCGCAGCCGGTCAGGTCGAGCGCGCGGTTCACCGCCGCGCCGCGATCACGCTTGGGCACGCCGCATAGCCGCGCCGTCACATCGACGTTCTCGCGCGGCGACAGGGCCGGGAACAGGGCACTGTCCTGCGGCGCCAGCCCGATGCGCCCGCGTGGTCCGCCGCCTTCGCCCAGGACGACACGCCCGCGACGAGCGGGCAGCAGACCCGAGGCGACGCGCGCCACCGTGGACTTGCCCGCACCATTCGCCCCGAGCAGGGCATAGACCTCGCCCGCAGCGATGCTGAGGCTGAAGTCACGCAGCACGGGTCGGCCGTCGTAGCCCGCATCGATCCCGCTCAGCGACAAGGCCGGCGTGACCTCAGACCCCAAGTTCAGCCTGCTGGAATAGGTCCAGGACATACAGGGCCAGGGGGCTGTCATGGCCGACCGCCTCGACCGCCTTGGCCAAGGATTGTCGCACCGCCGCGCGGGTCCGGCATTCGCCCCACAGATCGACGAAGGTGGTTGTGTCGTCGTCCTGACCCACGTCCTTGCCGACGGCGTCCACAGTTGAACAGACATCCAGCAGATCGTCGCAAAGCTGGAAGGCGAAGCCGATTGCCTCGCCGAAAATTGACAGCCGCGCCAGATCCTGCGTATCGCCGCCGCCGAGCAGACCGCCGCCGCGCACGGTGGCGACGAACAGGGCGCCGGTTTTCAGGTCGTTGATCTGGCGCAAGGCGGTTTCGTCGCGATTCCTCGCGTCGTCGCGCAGGTCGCGCATCTGACCCTCGGACAGACCATTGAAACCAATCGCCTGCGTCAAAAGGTCCAGGGCCGCCAGACGCGTTTCCGCCGGCGCCGGGGTCTGCAGCACCAGACGCGTCGCCTGGTTCAACAGGGCCACGGCCGCCAGAACCGCCGTATCCTCGCCGTGGCGACGGTGCAGGGTCGGCTGGCCCCGACGCAGCGAGGCGTCGTCCATGCACGGCAGATCGTCCAGAACCAGCGACGCGGCATGGACCATTTCCAGCGCGCAGGCATAGTCCAGTGCGTCTTCCGGATCGCCGCCGACATGCGCCGCCGCCAGCATGGCCAGCACCGGCCGGACGCGTTTTCCCTGGCCCAACAAGGCCTCGCGGGCCGCCGTAGACAGCAGGCCGTCGTGCGCCGGAGCCAGCTCAGCCAGGCGCGACTGAACCCGAAGGCGCAGATCGTCGGGGTCGCAGGATGCGTCCGCCAGGGGCGGTTGGCGCCGGATGCCGACGATCGCCATACAGATCTCCCATACTCGCCGGCGTCGCGTTGCGACCACGCGCCGAACCTTTATGATGCCATACGGCATCACGACCGCGTCGGATGCAACCCGCCAGGAGCCGTTTGCGATGTCCACCGACGCCGATGCCTTGATCCGGCGCAAGGACGAACACATCGACTATGTGCGGGCCGGGCGAGGCGTCAGCCAGACGACATCGGGTCTGGACGCCGTCCGTTTCGTTCACGACGCCCTGCCGGATATTGATCACGACGCGATCGATCTGGCGACGCGCTTTCTGGGGCGGCGGGTCGCCTTGCCGTTCCTGATCAGTTCAATGACCGGCGGGCCGTCGCGGGCCGAGGCGATCAACGCGCGGCTGGCCGAGACCGCCCAGGCCCTGGGCGTCGTTCTGGCTGTCGGCTCGCAGCGTGTGGCGCTGGAGACGGACGGTGGTTTGGGCCTGGGGCTGGATCTGCGACGTCGGGCCCCCGATGCAATGATCTTGGCCAACCTGGGCGCCGTGCAGTTCGCGTTAGGCTATGGCGTGGACGAGGCGCGGCGGGCCATGGAGATGATCGGAGCCGACGCCCTGATCCTGCATCTGAACCCTTTGCAAGAAGGCGTTCAGCCCGAGGGCGATCGCGACTGGCGTGGCGTGGCGCGAGGCATCGAGCAGATTGCGGCGGCTTTCCCGGGCCGTCTGATCGTAAAGGAGACCGGCGCCGGCCTGTCGGGCGCGGTGGCGCGTCGCCTGGCGGACATGGGGGTCGCGGCGCTCGATGTGGCCGGGGCAGGGGGCACCAACTGGGGCCTGATCGAGGGCGCGCGAGCTACGGGCGGTCGGGCGGAAGCGCTGGCCGCGCCCTTCGCTGGCTGGGGCGTGCCGACGGCGCGCAGCCTGGCAGACTGCGCTCAGGCAGCGCCGGAACTGGATTTGATCGGGTCGGGCGGCATCCGCGACGGTCTGGATGCGGCGCGCGCGATCCGGCTGGGCGCCTGTCTGGTCGGCCAGGCGGCGGGCGTGCTCGAGGCGGCGCTGACTTCGACCGAGGCCGTGGTGAATCACTTGGATCTGATGGCGGCTCAGCTGAGGCTGGCCTGTTTCTGCACCGGGTCGGCGGACCTCGCCGCCCTGGCTCAGGCGACGTTGCTGGATGAGCCGCGTTTCTGAGACAGTTCGGCCTTCAGCGCCCGCGCCGACCGCACCCACAGGAAGCCGAACGACACGCAGCCTTCGCGCGTCCGCACTGCGTGGTGCAGCCGGTGGGCCTGGATGCGCCGCGTCCAGAACCCCGAGCGCCCCGCGATCCCAGTCGGGAAACGGCGATGCACCAGTCCGTCGTGGAAGAAGAAATAGACCAGTCCATAGGCCGTGATGCCCAACCCGACCGGAAGCGCCCATGTCCAGACGTGCAGACCCAAGGCGACGAAGACGATGGCCGGGGCGGCGAACACCACGGCGAACAGGTCGTTCTTTTCCAGCACGTCGTCGTGCGGCTCATGGTGACTGCGGTGCCAGGTCCACAGCAGGCCGTGCATGACATAGCGATGCATCGCCCAGGCAAAGACCTCCATCCCCATGAAGGTGGCGAGGAACAGCAGGATCATCGTCGGCCAGGACATGACCTCATCATAGGCGCTTTGGGGACCGCGCGTCACGACTTGACCCGGCGCGACGTTTCGCCGTCTGTGCACCCATGTTGAAGGACCTTTTCGTCACCACCCTCGCGCTCAGCCTGATCATCGGCGTGCGCTATCTGCTGGTCGGTGTCGTGACCCATGGTCTGCTGTGGGGCGGAGCGGGACGGGGGCGTCAGCTGAACCACAGGCCGCCCGCGGCGAAACGCATCCGCGACGAAGTCGTCGCATCCTTGATCGCGTGCCCGATCTACGCCTTGCCGGCCGCATTCGTCATCGAACTCTGGAAGCGCGGCGGGACGGCGATGTATGACGATATCCACGCTTGGCCGCTGTGGTGGCTGCCCGTCAGCTTCATCGTCTACATGCTGGCCCACGACGCCTTCTACTATTGGGTCCACCGCGGGCTGCACCACCCGCGCATCTTCCCTTGGGCCCACGCCGAACATCATCGGTCGCGCGATCCCAGCGCCTTCGCCTCCTTCGCCTTCGATCCGGCTGAAGCGATCGCCACCGCCTGGTTCCTGCCGGCCCTGACCCTCTTCATCCCGATTCACTGGGGCGCAGCGCTGGCGCTGCTGACCCTGATGACCGCCACAGCCGTGTTGAACCACGCCGGCCGCGAAGTCTGGCCCGCGTCGTGGCTGAAACGCGCCCCGTTGCGCTGGATGATCACCGCCACCCACCACGACGCGCACCACAAACGCTTCAACGGCAACTATGGCCTGTATTTCCAGATGTGGGACCGATGGGCAGGCAGCGAGATTTCTTCCGCTCGGGGGAGAGGGGCTGAGACGCCACCGCTTTGAAGCAGGATGGTCGGGCGTTCTCAGCGGAAGTCAGCGGGCTTTAGGCCATGCCGCTGCAGCTTGTCGTACAGCGTCTTTCTCGGAACCTGCATTTCGGCGAGCACTGCGGATATGTCCCCACGATGGGACTGTAGCGCGTCGCGCAGCAGTTCGCCTTCGAATCGGTTGACGCGGTCGGGAAGGCTCAAGCCTTCATCGGGCGGGCGGATCGTGTCGTCGAGCGACAAGGCGACGCGTTCGGCGAAATGCGCCAGTTCGCGGATATTGCCGGGCCAGTCGGCCTCAACCAACAGGCGTCTTACGCTGTCGCTTATTGTGGGCGTATCAACGCCGTGGCGGTCCGCAGCGCGACGCAGGAAGTGGGCGAACAGCAGGGGAATATCTTCTCGCCGTTCCCGCAGAGGCGGTACGCGGAGCCGCACGACGTTCAGACGGTAATAGAGGTCTTCGCGAAAAGCGCCCGCACGCGCGGCCTCGCCCAGATCGATCTTTGACGAGGCCAGTACACGCAAATCTAAGGCGCGGGGCTCATTGGCCCCGATGGGATGGACCTCGCGTTCCTCCAGGACCCGCAAAATCTTGACCTGAACGGCCAGAGGCATGCTCTCGACCTCGTCCAGAAACAGTGAGCCGTTGTGCGCCCGTTCGACGTGTCCGACCCGTCGGCGCAAGGCTCCGGCGAAGGCGCCGAGTTCGTGGCCAAACAATTCGCTCTCGATCAGACCATCGGGCAGGGCGCCACAGTTGACGGCGACGAAAGGCGCCAATCGTCGCCGGCCGCCGTTGTGCAGGGCGCGCGCAACGGCCTCCTTTCCTGTCCCGGTTTCACCTTCGATCAGCACGTCCATCCGGGCGTCGGCGATCTGAGCGATGGTGGCGCGGAGGGCGGTGATGGCGCGAGACGATCCGGCCAGGGGCAGTTCCTGTCCGCTGTCGGAGGCCATAGCCAGCAGGCGACGGTTTTCCAGCACCAGGCCGCGTTTTTCCAGCGCGCGGTTCATGCTGTCCTGAAGGCGCTCAAACGGAAAAGGCTTGGCGACGAAGTCGTAGGCGCCGTCCTTCATCGCTGCGACGGCGTCGGTGATATCGCCATGGCCAGTGATCATGATGATCGGCAGGGCCGCGTCCAAAGCCTGGAGGCGGCTGAGCAACTGGCGGCCATCAAGGCCGGGCATCCGCAGGTCGGTGATGACAACGCCCGGGAAATCGGCGTCAATCGCTCTCAATGCAGGTTCGGCCCCCGGAAAAGGGCGGACGTCGTAACCTTCCAATGTCAGGCGCTCGACCAAGGCATGGCGGAAATCGGCGTCGTCCTCGATCAGAGCGACGGCAGTGGGGCGGGCGAACTCCATTACGCGATCCTCAGCGTGGCGACAAAGGTCGCTCCGACGTCCTCGTCGACCAAGTCAAGCTCGCCGCCGAAACCGGCGATCAGATCTCGACAGATGACCAGACCCAAGCCGAGGCCATTTGCGCGTGTGGTGACAAAGGGCGTGAACAGTTGGGCGCGCACAGCGGGAGGGACGCCAGGACCATTGTCGGAAATGCTCAATCGAACACGGTCCTTATCGCGCAAGACTTTCAGAGTTAGTCGCGGCCGATCGCAGCCTTCCAATGCTTCTGAAGCGTTCTTGACCAGATTGACGATCACCTGTTCCAGGCGAAAGCGGTCGGCGCGCACTGTGACGTCTGCGTCGCCTTCGCGGATCAATTCGACGCCGCCCTCGTCCAATCGGCCGCGCGTCAGCAGCAAGGCGCCGTAGATCGCGTCTTCCAGACGGACGATGCCGATTTTGGGATCTGACTTTCTGGAAAAGACCCTTAGGCCCTCGGTGATGGCGCCGATGCGCTGGGTCAGGTCGCTGATCCGCGCCAACGCGCCACGCGCCTTGGCGGGGTCGTCGCGGTCAAGCAGAACGCCGGCAGTCTCTGCCTGTGTCTGGATAGCGGCTACGGGTTGGTTGATCTCATGCGCCACGCTGGCGACGATCTGCCCCAGCGCGGCGAGTTTGCTGGCTTGAACCAGCTCGTCACGCAGCAGTTCGCGTGCGGTCTCGGCTTGGCGGCGTTCCTCGATCTGGCGATTAAGGGCGGCATTGGCGTCACGAAGCTCGTGGGTGCGTTCGTCAATCAGACTCTCCAGTTCCAGCCGCGCCTCTTCCTCGGCACGAGCGCGGACAAGGGCCTGATGCCGACGACGCAGGAGCACGACGATGACGCCTGCCAGCAGGGTGACGATCAGGGCCGCAAGCGCCCGCGCGGTTGCGACGGCCGTCCCAATGGATCCGCGATCCGGCGACAGCAGGTGCAGAGTCCAGCCGGGCGTCTCCGTTGGGATCGCCGCATGCATCCAGCGCTGCTCGCGGCCATCGACTGGAGCCTGGATCAGACGCGGTCGATCATTGGGGGGCGTGACGAAGGGGAGAGGGCGCAACGCCTCGGGTTGAAGCGTCTGATCGGTCAATGTCAGCCGCCGTCGACGTTCGTCCAGCGCTTCTGTGGTGCGGAAACGCCATGCGGGCACGCTGGTGATCAGCACGACGCCGCCGGGATCGACAACGTAGGCCGGCTCACCTGACGCGCGCCATTCGGCCTCGAGAGTGGCGAACTCGACCTTGACCACAACGACGCCCACGGCGGAGCTGCTCGACCCGTCAACGCGCCGCGCCAGATAGAGCCCGGGTCGGCCGGACACGGTGCCCAAGGCGAAGAACTCCGCCTGGCCCTGGCGCATGGCGTTGATAAAATAAGGGCGAAACCCATAGTCGGCGCCGACGAAACTGGTCGGCAGGCGCCAGTTGCTGGCGGCGCGGGTCCGGCCGTTGGCGTCGATGATATAGATGGCGGCGGCCCGTGTCTGACGCGCCAAAGTCTCCAGTTTAAGGCTGACAGGATCGCCCTTGGCAGTCTGCGGGGCGCTCAGCAGGGCGGCGATGTCGGGATCGCTCGCCAACGCTAGGGGCAGGGAGCGGTGCTTTTCCAGTTCGCTGCGTAGCACGGCCGCGTGCAAGGCGGCGGCCGCCTCTGTCTGTCGAGCCAGTTCGATCTGAGCGTCACGCCGAGCCACCTCGCCCGCCCCGAAAGCCGCTAGGACGGCGATCGTGAACCAAGCCCCCGCCGTTATGAGCCAACGGGAGCGCCAAGGTTTTCGAGCCGAGCCTATGACAGGTGAATGCTGCACATTCCTAGTGTGCGGATAATCGCACGTAAGGACCAGTCGCCTGGGTGAAAAACCGCACAGATATCTCGAGAAACGCTCCCGCTTTCATAGAAAGTGCTTTGTTATCATAAAGATGGGGACGTTCGATCATTCGCTTTCGCGATGATGGTTCTCGTTGGAAGCTCTATCCAACGGAGCGTGGCGAAGATCGCGCCCATCGAGGAGACTGCGGGATCACCCCCGCACATCAGGAGCCCTTCGTGATCTCAATACCGTCAGAGGCCGCGCCGGTCGTTCGCCGGCCGTTCTATCGCCACCTGTATTTCCAGGTGCTGATCGCCATCGCGCTCGGCGCCCTGATAGGTCACTTCTGGCCGACATTCGGCGAAAGCCTGAAGCCGCTGGGCGACGGGTTCATCAAACTGGTGAAGATGGTCATCGCGCCGGTGATTTTCCTGACCATCGTGACCGGCATCGCCGGCATGCGTGATCTTGGAAGCGTCGGTCGCGTCGCCGCCAAGGCTTTTGCCTACTTTCTGGTCTTCTCGACTCTGGCTCTGATCGTGGGCCTGATCATCGCCAATCTGGTGCGTCCGGGCCATGGCCTGAATATCGACCCGGCGACGTTGAACGCCGGCGCCGTCGAGCAGTATGCGGCGGCCGCGCACGAGAGCACGATCGTCGGCTTCCTGATGGGCGTCATTCCCGACACGCTGGTCAGCGCCTTCTCGACCGGCAACATCCTGCAGGTTCTGTTCGTGTCGATCCTGTTTGGCCTCGCCCTGGCGTTGGTGGGAGAGCGGGCCCAGCCTGTGGTCGATCTGTTCGAGACGCTCAGCCTTGCCGTGTTCAAGCTGGTCGCCATCGTGATGAAGGCCGCGCCCATCGGCGCCTTCGGAGCCTTCGCCTTTACGATCGGCGCCTACGGCATCGCATCGATCGCGAATCTGGCCGCCTTGATCGTGACCTTCTACGTCACTGCGATCATTTTCGTCGTCGGCGTGCTGGGGCTGGTGGGCGTCGCCAACGGCTTCAACATTCTCAAGCTGATCCGTTACCTCAAGGAAGAGCTTCTGCTTGTCCTGGGCACTTCCAGTTCAGAAGCGGCCTTGCCCAGCCTGATCTCCAAGATGGAACGTGCGGGCGCCGCCAAGTCGGTCGTCGGCCTGGTCGTGCCGACCGGCTATTCGTTCAATCTGGACGGCACCAATATCTATATGACGATGGCGGCTCTGTTCATTGCTCAGGCGCTGAACATCGAACTCACCATCTGGCAGCAGATCACGCTCCTGCTGGTCGCCATGCTCAGCTCAAAAGGCGCAGCGGGCATTACGGGCGCGGGCTTCATCACCTTGGCGGCGACCCTGTCGGTCGTGCCGGATGTGCCAGTCGCAGGCATGGCGCTGATCCTGGGCATCGATCGCTTCATGAGCGAATGCCGGGCCCTGACCAACTTCATCGGCAACGCCGTGGCCACCGTCGTCGTGGCCCGCTGGGAGAACGCGCTGGATCGCGACGCCTTGAAGGCCGCGCTGGACGGACAACCCTTGCCCGTGGCGGCGCTTCCTGACCCTGCGGCGGGGCCTGGAGACGATCTGGTTCTCGCCAAGGACTGACGGCGAGGACGACTTTTGAATGACGGGACCGACGACATAACGACGGCCCGGGAGGAGGAAACATGAAGATGCAATCCAAGTTCGCACTAATGGCGGGCGCGGCCTCGGCTGTCCTGCTGATCTCGGCGGGAGCGGCTCTGGCTCAGGACGCCACGCCTCAGTCCACGCCAGCGCAGGAGGGCGAGGCGGCGCAGGTCGAGGACATCGTCGTCGTCGGCTCTCAAATCCGCGGCGCCTCCACCACGGCGGCTCTGCCGGTGACCGTCGTCACGCAGGAAGAAATCATCGCGACCGGCGCCGTCAGCGGTGATGATCTGCTGCGGTCCATTCCCCAGATGGGCGATGTGCTGTTCTCCAGCGCCAACAATCCTCAAACCTCGAACGCAGCGCGAGGCGACGTCAACTCGGTCAATCTGCGCTCGCTCGGGGTGGGCAACACCCTGGTGCTTTTGAACGGACGTCGGATCGTTCAGCACCCCACCAGCCAAGGGACGTCCGACACCGGCACGGTGCCGGTGCTCAGCTACAACTCCAACGCCATTCCGGTCTCGGGGTTGGAGCGGTTAGAGGTTCTGCTGGACGGCGCCGCCGCCATCTATGGCGCTGACGCCGTCGCGGGCGTCGTGAACACTGTGCTTCAGCAGGATTTCGATGGCTTGGAGATGAAGGCCCAGTACGGCGGTGCGGAGGGCACGCATCGCCGAGAGTTCACCTTCGGAATGTTCGCCGGCAAGGATTTCGAGCGGGGCAATCTGTCGGGCTTCCTCGACTACACCAACCGCACCGCCCAGCAGGCCAGCGACGAGCCCTATACTGCCTCGGACGACCGCCGCATCCTGTTCGCCAACGTGCCGGGCTATGAGAATTCGACCGACACCGACGGGCGCTCTTCCTATACAGCCTGGGCCAACTTCCAGACGCCATTCCAGGTCCGTCGAGGCACGACGGCCCTGACGACAGGCGCCGGGGCCTTCCACAATCAGCCTTCCAGCTTCGGCTGCACCGCGCCGGTCGGCGGCGACGTCTGCTTGGCCAGCGGCAACATCAGCTACAGCGGCGCCGGCCGCGAGTTGCGCTACGACGGGGCGCGGGGCACCACCCAATCGCCGGATATCGAACGGTTGAACCTGTTCGTGTCGGGTCACTACGATCTCGACAACGGCGTCACGGCCTTTGGCGAACTCGGCTATTACACGGCGTCGACCCAGAATATTCAGCCGCCCACCATCCTGCTGAACCCGCTCTGGATTCCAGCCAGCAACTACTGGAATCCGTTTGGTCCCGTCACCTTTGCCGACGGCACGCGCAATCCCAATCGTCTCGCTGGCCTGACAAACGTCCCCACAGCCGGGACGGCCGTTAAGCTGGTTCGGTATCGCTTCAACGATCTGGGCGCCCAGGTGGTGGATGTCGACAACTGGCAGTCCCGATTCCTGGGCGGCCTGCGGGGCGAATGGCGCGGCTTCGATTGGGAAAGCGCGCTGCTGTATTCGGAAGCCGAGGCCACCGACAGCTCGAACGCCGTCAATCTGACCGCGCTTCAGGCCAATCTCGCCCTGTCGACGCCCGACGCCTACAATCCGTTCAGCGGCGGGTGTGTGAACGACACCAGCTTTGGCGACTGCACGCCCAGTTCTCAGGCCGCGATCGACGCCATCACGACCGACCTGACGCGGGTGTCCAAGACCACGCTGGCGCTGTGGGACTTCAAGGTCAGCCGTCCCGATGTCTTCACCCTGCCGGGCGGACCTGTCGGCATGGCTTTAGGCGTCGAGGCGCGCCGTGAGACCCAGCGTGACGACCGCGACGCTGATCTGGACGGCACCAACGTCTTCCGCGACAGCGTGTCGGGCGAGATCAGCCAATCCAACATCGCTGCGGTCAGTTCAAACCCCGATACCTACGGCAAGCGCGAGGTCTATTCGGCCTATGTCGAGTTTGCGGTCCCTGTCGTTTCACCGGAGATGAACATCCCGCTTGTTCGCAGTCTCGATTTCCAACTGGCCGGTCGATACGAGCACTATTCCGACTTCGGCGATGTGGCTAAGCCCAAGATCGCCATGGCCTGGGACCTGGTCGAAGGCGTGCGCGTCCGGGGCTCGTATTCCGAGGGTTTCCGCGCCCCGAACCTGGAACAGACCAACGCTGCGCAGTACGGGCGTCTGTCCACCAATAACGATTACATCCGCTGCGAGGCCGATCTGCGCCTGGGTCGGATCACCAACTTCAATCAATGTTCGCAACCCGCCAGCGCCTCGCTGCTGGTATCGGGCAATCCCGAGCTTCAGCCCGAGGAAAGCACCAACCAGTCCATCGGCCTGGTGTTGCAGCCCTGGTTCATTCCCGAGCAGTTCGGCCGCTTCACCTTCACGCTGGACCGCTGGAAGATCGAGCAAGAGAAGATCGTCGGTCTGCTGGGCGCGCAGTCGAACGTCGTGCTGGACTACCTGAACATCCTGAACGGCACGCGGAACGACAACGTCAACCGGGCGGCGGTGACGGCCGACGACATCGCCTTCTTCCAGGGCAGCGGAATCACTCCCGTCGGACAGATCGTCTCGGTCGAAGACCAGTTCATCAACCTGCTGCCGCAGACGGTGGAGGGTCTCGACATCGGTCTTCAGTGGCGACTGCGCGGCACGCCCTGGGGCAACTTCCGCGCCAGCGTGAATGCGGCGCATCTGACGAAGTTCGACCGTTCTCCCGGCCCCTTGGTCGAGTCGCTGTTCGCGGCGCGTGAAGCCGGTCAGATCAACGCGAATACACCGCTGCCGATCTCTCAGACCCTGCTGGCTCGCAACGGCCGGCCGGAATGGCGGGTGACGGGCTCGTTCACCTGGTCGCAAGGGCCATGGCAGGTGGGCGCATTCACCCAATACAACAGCGCCGTCACCGAAACCGGCTTCCTCAGCGCCCAGGGCGATCCCTGGCAGGTCGATAGTCAGATCACTGGCAATCTGTATGGTCAGTATGAGTTCGGCGACAACGCTGGCTTTGCGTCCGGCACAACAGTTCGCCTGGGGGCTCGTAACATCACTGACGAGCAGCCGCCGTTGACTTCATCGGGCTATCTGGGTGCGCTCTACAATCCCTACGGCCGCTACTGGTACGCCAACATCTCCAAGACGTTCTAAGAGGGGAGAGGCGCGATGACCGACCGTCTTGTTCAATCTCTGGGTGCGCTGGTCGCAGCCTGGGCAGGCATCGCGCCGATGACGCAGGCGCAGGAAACGCAGACGGCCGTCACGGCGGCTGTCGATCCTGCGCCCGCGCCAGCCGATTGCCCGGACTTCGTGCCGCAGCAGACGCGGTGCTGGTCGGGCAGGGCGGTTAAAGGCGGCTATTATTGGATCGCCGTCCCTAAGGACTGGAACGGCGCCCTGATCGTTCACGCGCATGGCGGACCCCGCACCAGCGCACCAGAACCGAACGATCCGCTGGAAGACATGGAGCGTTTCTCCATGACGGTGAAGGAAGGCTTCGCCTGGGCGGGCTCGACCTATCGCCGTGGCGGCTATGGCGTACGGATGGCCGCGGAAGATACGGACGATCTGCGCCAGATTTTCTGGAACGCCTTCGGCAAGCCACGTCGAACTCTGGTGCATGGCCAGTCCTGGGGCGGAAATGTCGCGGCCAAGACGGCTGAGCTCTACGCCCGCGATGCCGAGGGACAGGTTCTGTGGGACGGCGTCGTCCTGACCAACGGCGTAATCGGCGGCGGGACCCGCACCTACCGCTTCCGCGCCGATCTGAGAGCGGTGTATCAGTTCTACTGCAATAACCATCCGCTTCCGAACGAGCCCCAGTATCCGCTGTGGCAGGGGCTGCCGCTAGACAGCGATCTGAACCGGGCGCAGTTGGCCGAGCGGGTCAAAACCTGCACGGGCGTGGGCCTGCCGCTTGCTGAAAGGTCGGCAGAGCAGAAGCGCAATCTGGCGGATATCCTGGCCGTGACGGGCGTGAACGAGGAACAGTTGGTTCCGCATCTGGCTTGGGCGACCTTCCTGTTCCGCGACATGGTTTTGCGCCGTCTTGACGGGCTGAACCCCTTCGACAACAGCCGTACAGTCTATCAGGGTTCGCACGACGACGAGGCGTTGAACGCTGGCGTTCAGCGTTTCGCGGCTGATCCGATGGGTGTGGCGCGCTTGGCCTACGACGCCGATCTCAGCGGTCTGATCGTGGCGCCGACGCTGACGATCCACGCCAAGAACGATGCGACAGCCTTCGTCTCCAACGACGCGCTATACAGGGAAACGGTCGCCGCGGCGGGACGATCGGACCTATTGGTCCAGACGTTCACAGACGAGTCCGAACATAGCCGCCTGTCGCCGCCAGAGTATGTCGGTCTTTTCCAGGCGATGATGCGGTGGCTGGACGAGGGCGTGAAGCCGACGCCCGCTGACGTTGCCACGCTGTGTGAGGTGGCGGCTCCACGCTACGAGGACGGCTGTCATTTCGACACCACCTTCAAGCCGTCGACGGACAGCCGCGCCAACTAAAGCTGCCGCTGCACTTCACAACGATCTGCCCCAAACGCAACACGGCCCGCAGGCGACTGCGGGCCGTGTCTGTTTGTGTGTGATCTGAAAGATCAGGCCGTCTTGGCGCGGTCCTTGTCGGAGGAGCTGCGGGCCAATTCGCGGTTCAGCCACAAGGCCACGAGGGTGCAGATGGCGCCCGACAGCAGATAGGCGCCGGCGGCGATCAGGCCGAACTGGCTGGAGATCCACAGGGCCGCGAGGGGCGCAAAGCCCGCGCCGAACAGCCAGGCCAGGTCCGAGGTCAGGGCCGAGGAGGTGTAGCGGTTCGTCAGGCTGAAGCTGGACGCCACGGGGCCAGAGGCTTGCCCGAACGACAGGCCCAGCAGGATGAAGCCGGAGATCATGAAGGTCAGCTCGCCGACCGGGCCGCCGTTCAGCAGTTGCGGCGCAAAGCCGGAGAAGGCGGCGATGCCGGCAGCCGTGATCGCCAGCAAGGTGCGGCGGCCGTAGCGGTCGGCCAGAATGCCCGATGCGAGGATGGCCAGCAGGCCGAAGACGGCGCCCACCATCTCGATCAGCAGGAAGCGGACCGGCGTTTCCTTGGTGAACAGGAACACCCACGACAGCGGGAAGACGGTCACCATGTGGAACATGGCGAAGCTGGCCAGCGGAGCGAAAGCGCCGATGGCGATCTTGGGGCCTTCGTCGCGCAGGGCCTGGCTGATCGGCGTGGGCTGAAGCTCGCGCGTCTCGAACAGCTTCTGGAAGGCCGGCGTCACCACGATGCGCAGGCGCGCGAACAGGGCCACGACGTTGATCGCAAAGGCCACGAAGAAGGGATAGCGCCAGCCCCAATCCAGGAAGTCAGGGGCCGACAGCGTGTTCAGGAAGAAGGCGAACAGGGCCGAGGCCACCAGCAGGCCGATGGGCGCGCCGAGTTGCGGAATCATGGCGTACCAGCCGCGCTTCTTATCGGGCGCGTTCAGCGCCAGCAGCGAGGCCAGACCGTCCCAAGTGCCGCCCAGGGCGACGCCCTGGCCGATACGGGTCAGCGCCAGCAGCACCGGCGCCCACATGCCGATGCTTTCGTATCCGGGGATGAAGGCCACCGACACGGTGGAGGTGCCCAGCAGCAGCAGGGCGGTCGTCAGCTTGGCGCCGCGTCCGAACTTGCGGTCGATGGCGATGAACAGGACGGTGCCGAGCGGCCGGGCCAGGAAAGCCAGGGCGAACACGGCGAAGGAGAGCAGGGTGCCGCCCACCGCGCCCGCATAGGGGAAGATTAACTGCGGGAAAACGACCACCGAAGCGATGGCGTAAACAAAGAAGTCGAAAAACTCGGAAGTTCGGCCGATAATGACGCCGATGGCGATCTCGCCGGCGTCAACCTTGCCATGGCCCGTGTGAAGGGCGGCGGCGTCGCGTTCCAGCGACTCTGACGAAGGGGTCGTCGAGGCGGACATGGGCTTGGTCGCTCCGTTTGAGACTGAATTATCGGCCGTACGGCAGGTCGCCGCATTATGACCGGGCGCCCTTTGCGATGAAAGCGGCCTCGTGAGGATAGGACATATTGCCCAATGTCGTTCCTGATTGAAGCTGAGTATCCCGCCGCCTACGAACGCCAACCGTCGCGGCGCCTCCCCTTCGCCCGACGCTTTTCGATTGGATCCGCCTTGCGCCGTCTGCGCCTTCTTTTGCTCGCGCCCATCGTGGCCCTGCTGTCGGCCTGCAACCTGGTCGTCCTCAACCCTGCCGGCGACGTCGCGTCCCAGCAGGGCGATCTGCTGATGATCTCGACCCTGCTGATGCTGATCATCATCGTGCCGGTGATGGGTCTGATCGTCTTCTTCGCCTGGAAGTATCGGGCGTCGAACAAGGAGGCCGAGGCCGACTACCGTCCCGACTGGGATCACTCCACGTCGCTCGAGCTTGTCATCTGGGCCGCGCCGCTGATGATCATCATCTGCCTGGGCGCCCTGACCTGGGCCGGCACGCACCTGCTGGACCCCTATCGTCCGATCGACCGGATCAAGCCGGGCCAAGCCGTCGAGGAAAGCGTCGAGCCGTTGCAGGTCAATGTCGTCGCGCTCGACTGGAAGTGGATGTTCATCTATCCGCAGTACGGCGTCGCCACGGTCAATGAACTGGCCGCGCCGGTTGACCGTCCGATCCGTTTCCACATCACCTCGTCCTCGGTGATGAACAGCTTCTACATTCCCGCCCTGGCCGGTCAGATCTACGCCATGCCGGGCATGGAAACGAAGCTGCACGCCGTCATCAACCGTCCGGGCGAATACGAAGGCTTCTCGGCCAACTATTCCGGCGACGGCTTCTCGCACATGCGCTTCGCCTTCCACGGTCTGGATCAGTCCGGGTTCGACCAATGGATCGCCGGCGTGCGCCAGGGCGGCCAGACGCTGGACCGCGATCGCTATCTGGAGCTGGAAAAGCCCAGCGAGAAGGTGCCGGTCATGCGCTTCGGCGCCGTGGACGGCGCGCTGTGGGACGCGATCCTCAACATGTGCGTCGAGCCGGGCAAGATGTGTATGGGCGAGATGATGGCCATCGACAAACAGGGCGGCCTGTCCATGGCGTCGGTGCGCAACACCATGCCGCTGGTCTATGACAAATACGCCGGTCGCGGAAAATCGCCCGCCTACTTCGGCTCCAACGACAGCTACGTCATGACGATCTGCACCCCGCTGCAGGCCGAAGCGGCGGCCGCCGACCGCATGCGCCGCGCCGAACTGGATACGGTCGCCGGACCGACCAGCCTGGAGCGCCTGACCGGGCAGGGGTTGTCGCCCGGTCAGACACCGATGGCCTCGCTGACGACGCTGGCCCGCAATCCCTTCGCCACGGGGCCGGTTCCGACCGACGTCCGTTTCACCCCCAACGCCTGAGCGAACACAGTCGATGAACGCTGATCAACTCATTCCGCTGATCTTCGGGCGCCTCACGCTTGAGGCTCTGCCGTTGCACGAGCCGATCCTGGTCGTGACCATGTCGGTCGTGCTGCTGGGCGGTCTCGCCCTGTTCGGCACCCTGACCTATTTCAAGCTGTGGGGCTATCTCTGGACGGAATGGTTCACCACGGTGGACCACAAGAAGATCGGGATCATGTACATGATCCTGGGTCTGATCATGTTCGTGCGCGGCTTCGCCGACGCCATCATGATGCGCCTGCAACAGGCGATGGCCTTCGGCGGGTCCGAAGGTTATCTGAACGCGCACCACTATGATCAGATCTTCACCGCCCACGGCGTGATCATGATCTTCTTCGTGGCCATGCCGCTGGTGACGGGCATCATGAACTACGTCGTGCCGTTGCAGATCGGCGCGCGCGACGTGTCCTTCCCCTTCCTGAACAACTTCAGCTTCTGGATGACCACGGCCGGCGCCATCATCGTCATGGCCTCGCTGTTCGTGGGCGAGTTCGCGCGCACCGGCTGGCTGGCCTATCCGCCGCTGTCGGGCATCGGCTACAGCCCCGGCGTTGGGGTCGACTATTACATATGGGCGCTGCAGATCGCGGGGGTCGGGACGACATTGTCCGGCATCAACCTGATCGCGACCATCGTGAAGATGCGCGCGCCCGGCATGGGCATGATGAAGATGCCGGTCTTCACCTGGACCTCGCTGTGCACCAATGTGCTGATCGTGGCGTCCTTCCCGGTTCTGACCGCCGTCCTGGCCCTGCTGACGCTGGACCGTTACGTCGGCACCAACTTCTTCACGAACGACTTCGGCGGCAACCCGATGATGTACGTGAACCTGATCTGGATCTGGGGTCACCCCGAGGTCTACATCCTGATCCTGCCGCTGTTCGGCGTCTTCTCGGAGATCGCCTCGACCTTCTCGGGCAAGAAGCTGTTCGGCTATACCTCCATGGTCTACGCCACGGTCGTCATCACGATCCTGTCCTACCTGGTCTGGCTGCACCACTTCTTCACCATGGGCTCGGGCGCCTCGGTGAACAGCTTCTTCGGCATCACGACGATGATTATCTCGATCCCGACGGGCGCGAAGATCTTCAACTGGCTGTTCACGATGTACCGTGGGCGCATCCGGTTCGAACTGCCGATGATGTGGCTGGTCGCCTTCATGCTGACCTTCGTGATCGGCGGGATGACGGGCGTGCTGCTGGCGGTGCCGCCGGCCGACTTCGTGCTGCACAACTCGCTGTTCCTGGTGGCCCACTTCCACAACGTCATCATCGGCGGCGTGCTGTTCGGCCTGTTCGCGGCGATCAACTTCTGGTGGCCCAAGGCGTTCGGCTTCAAGCTGGACAAGAAGTGGGGCCTGATCAGCTTCTGGTGCTGGGTGCCCGGCTTCTGGCTGGCCTTCCTGCCGCTGTATGTGCTGGGCCTGATGGGCGTGACGCGCCGGATGCGGGTGTTCGACGATCCCTCGCTGCAAATCTGGTTCGTCATCGCGGCCATCGGCGCCGGCGTCATCGCCTTGGGCATCGCGGCTATGTTCATCCAGTTCGCCGTGTCGATCATAAACCGCGACAAGCTGCGCGACACCACGGGCGACCCGTGGGGCGGCCGCACGCTGGAGTGGGCGACCTCGTCGCCGCCGCCGGCCTACAACTTCGCCGCCACGCCCTACGTCCATGACGCCGACGCCTGGTGGGACATGAAGAAGCAGGGCTATCAGCGTCCGCTGAACGGCTACAAGGCGATCCACATGCCCTCGAACACCGGGGCGGGGATCATCATCTCGGGCCTGTGCCTGGTGATGGGTCTGGCCTTGATCTGGTACATCTGGTGGCTGGCCGCCATCAGCTTCATCGGGGTGCTGGCGGTCTCGATCGGCCATACCTTCAACTACAAGCGCGACTACTACATCCCCGAGGATGAGGTCCGCGCGACAGAAGAGGCGCGCACCCGCGCCCTGGCCGGAACGGAGGCCTGATCATGAGCGCAACTGCGACCGAGATCGACCGGACCGTCTTCCACCTGGAAGAGGAGCCGCATCACGAGGAAGGCTCCAGCACCATGCTGGGCTTCTGGCTCTACCTGATGAGCGACTGCCTCATCTTTGCGATGCTGTTCGCCGTGTTCGGCGTGCTGGGCGGCAACTACGCCGCCGGGCCGGGGCCCAAGGAGCTGTTCGACCTGGAGCTGGTGGCGATCAACACCGCCATGCTGCTGTTTTCGTCGATCACCTATGGGTTCGCCATGCTGGCGATGGATCGGAACAACCAGCGTCAGACGCTGGTCTGGCTGGCGATCACCGGCCTGTTCGGCCTGGCCTTCTTGGGGATCGAACTCTACGAGTTCGCGCACCTGGTGCATGAAGGCGCCACGCCGCAACGCAGCGCCTTCCTGTCGGCCTTCTTCACCCTGGTGGGCACCCACGGCCTGCACGTCACCTTCGGCATCATCTGGCTGGTGACGCTGATGGTTCAGGTCAGCATGAAGGGCCTGATCCCCGCCAACAAACGCCGCCTGATGTGCCTGTCGATGTTCTGGCACTTCCTGGACGTCATCTGGATCGGCGTCTTCACCTTCGTCTATCTGCTGGGCATGCTGCGATGAGCGCCGACAAGAACGACCACAGCCCTGAGTCTCACGAGACCGACCACCTGGGTCATGAGGGGCACAATCACGGCTCCTTCAAGAGCTACATGATCGGATTCGTGCTGTCGGTGATCCTGACGGCCATCCCGTTCGCTCTGGTCATGACCGGCGTCCTGCCGACCCAGGCGACGGCCCTGATCGTCATGGGCTTCGCCGTGGTGCAGATCGTGGTCCACATGATCTATTTCCTGCACATGAACTCCAAGTCCGAGGGCGGCTGGATCATGCTGGCGCTGATCTTCACCATCATCGTGGTGGTCATCGCCCTGTCGGGTTCGCTGTGGGTCATGTACCACTTGAACACCAACATGATGCCCATGACGCACGATATGGCGCAGATGGGCGGCTGAGGTCGAGATCACGGACCCATCCTCAGTCCCGGCCGGCGGCAAGGCCAGACGTTCGCGATCTTTCCGCATGGCGGTCGTGGTCGCGGGCCTGGCGTTGTTCGTCGGCTTTCTGGCGCTGGGCGGGTGGCAGGTTCAGCGCCTGGCCTGGAAGACCAATCTGATCGCCCAGGTCGATGCTCGCGTTCACGCGGCCGCCGTTGCCGCGCCTGGCCCGACCCAATGGGCCGGCGTGACGCGCGACAAGGATCAGTACCGCCGCGTTACGGTTCGCGGTCGATTCCTGCACGACAAGGAAACCCTGGTTCAGGCGGTGACCGACGCCGGCGGCGGTTTCTGGGTCATGACGCCTCTGGTTGATGACCGGGGTTTCACCGTCCTGATCAATCGAGGCTTTGTGCCCGCAGGCCGACGCGATCCGGCCGTCCGCGCCGATGGTCAGATCGAGGGGCCGCAGACGGTGACGGGACTGCTTCGGATCACCGAGCCCAAGGGCGGCTTCCTGCGCGCCAATGATCCCGCCGGTGATCGCTGGCGCTCTCGTGACGTCGCGGCGATCGCTGCGCGGCGCGGCCTGTCGACTGTCGCGCCCTATTTCATTGATGCGGACGCCAGCCCGAACCCAGGGGGATGGCCGCGCGGAGGGCTGACGGTGATCCGCTTCGCCAACAGCCATCTGGTCTATGCCTTGACCTGGTTCGGCATGGCGCTGCTGACCCTGGTCGGTCTTTGGCTGTTCCTGCGCGACGGCAGGCGCAACAGGTCGTGACGACGACAACTGTACAGAGGCTGCTGGGCCTTGGGTTCAGAGGCGGGGTCGCGACCCACGGCGGCGCCAACCGCCGCAACATGCTGCTGCTGATCCAGCTGCGCTGGCTGGCGGTCGCCGGGCAGGTGGCGACGATCCTGCTTGTCCAGTACGTGATGCGGATCCCGCTGCCGGTGCTGTGGTTGCTGGCGGCGCCGGCGGGTCTGGTGCTGGTCAATCTGGTCAGCGCGCCGTTGACCGTGCGCCGGCAGGAGGTCGAGGATCAGGCGCTGATGATCGCCCTCTTGGCGGATGTGGCGGCCCTGACCTGGCTGCTGTTCCTGACCGGGGGCGCGGCCAATCCGTTCGTGGCGCTGTATCTGCTGCAAGTCGTCTTGGGAGCGGTGCTGCTGGCGCCGGTCTATGCGTGGGCGCTGATCGCCATCACCAGCCTGTGTTTCGCGGGGCTGGGCCTGCATTCGCGGCCGCTGAACCTGCCGCCGGCGCGCGAGGATTCGCTGCTCAGCCTCTATCTTCAGGGCAGTTTGATCTGTTTCGTGCTGATGGCCGTGCTGCTGGTGCTGTTCGTCACCCGGATCAGCCAGAATCTGCGTGAGCGCGACGCCTCCATGGCCGCCCTGCGACAGCAGACGGCCGAGCATGATCATATCGTCCGCATGGGCCTGCTGGCGTCGGGCGCAGCGCATGAGCTGGGAACACCATTGGCTTCGCTGTCGGTGATCCTCAGCGACTGGAAGCGGATGCCGGCCCTGACCCAGGACGCCGACCTGGCCCAGGACATGACGGTGATGCGGGCCGAGGTCGAACGCTGCAAGGCCATCGTCACCGGCATCCTGATGTCGGCCGGCGAGGCGAGGGGGCAGGCGCCTGAGCGCACCACATTGCGCGCCTTTGTCGCCGATGTGGTGGCCAGCTGGAGTGGCGACGGGGTGGCGGTGCAGATCCGCGACGAGGTGGCCCAGAACCCGTCGATCATCGCCGACCCCGCCCTGCGCCAGGTGCTGGGCGTGCTGTTCGACAATGCGGTCGAGGCCGGAGCGAGCCGCATCACCGTGACCACGACACGGACGGACGAAAATTTCGGCATCGCGGTCCGCGACGACGGACCGGGCTTTCCGCCGGCGATCCTTCAGGCCTGGGGCAAGCCCTACAACTCCACCAAGCCCAGGCCCGGCGCCGGTCTTGGCCTCTTTCTGCTCATGAATGTGATCCGGTCGCTTGGCGGACGGGTAGAAGCCTCCAATCCCCCGGCGGGCGGCGCAGAAGTGCGTCTGACCCTGCCGCTTTCGGCGTTGGCTCCGACGGACGAGATCGCGCATGACCGATGACGCCAGATTGCTGCTGATCGTCGAGGACGACGAATCGTTCTCGACCACCCTGCGACGCTCGTTCGAACGGCGTGGCTATACGGTCGTCAGCGCCGCCAGTCCCGACCAGATGACCGAGGTTCTGAAGACGCATCGACCCGGCTATGCGGTCGTCGATCTGAAACTGGGCGGCCATTCCGGCCTGACCTGCGTCGAAGCCTTGCACGCCTTCGATCCCGAGATGAATATCGTCGTCCTGACCGGCTTCGCCAGCATCGCTACGGCGGTCGAGGCGATCAAGCTTGGCGCCCGACACTATCTGGCCAAGCCCGCCAGCACCGATGACATCGAAACCGCGTTCGGCCGGGCGGACGGCGACGCCGAGACGCCGCTGGGCACGCGCCCCACTTCGATCAAGACGCTGGAATGGGAGCGGATCCACGAGACGCTGGTGGAGACTGACTTCAACATCTCGGAGGCGGCGCGGCGGTTGGGCATGCACCGCCGCACCCTGGCGCGGAAGCTGGAAAAACGCCGCGTCACCTAGTCCAGTTCGGCCGCGATCCGGTCGGCCAGCGCTTGCAACGTCGCCGTATCCGCCATCGGCGCATGGCCGTGACCCTTCATCTCGCGATCGGCCCAACGCGGCACGATGTGGAAATGCAGATGGAAGACCGTCTGTCCGCCCGCCTCGCCATTGAACTGCAGGATCGACAGGCCCTCGGGCTTCAGCGCTTTCTCGACCGCCTTGGCGGTGCGTTGCAGGGCGGCGGTCATGCGGGCCAGCAGGTCGGGCTCGATCTCCAGCAGATTACGCGCCTGGGAATGTTTGGCGATGATCAGGACGTGGCCTTCCGACTGGGGAAACACGTCCATGAAGGCCAGGACGTGGTCATCTTCCCACACCTTCACCGAGGGGATTTCGCCGCGCAGGATCTTTGCGAAGATGTTGTTGGTGTCATAGGCGCCGTGCAGGCTCATGGGCGGTCTCCGTGCGGTTCGGACCTTCGATAGCAGCGCCGTCCGCGAAGGGGGAGCCTTCGTCCACCTCGTGCATTATGGTCACGCTTGAACGTAACGAGGGCCGTCATGATCCGTTTCATCATCCAGGCGCTGGTCACCATGGCGGGCCTTTGGCTGTCCGCCCAGATCGTGCCGGGCGTCGATTTCACCAGCACCGGATCGCTGATCGCGGCCGCCATCATTCTGGGCCTGGTCAACGCCTTTGTGCGGCCGATCCTGGTCGTGCTGACCTTCCCGATTACCGTCGTGACCCTTGGACTGTTCCTGCTGGTCGTGAACGCCGCCATGATCGGGCTGACGTCGGTCTTCCTAGACGGCTTCCGGGTCGACGGCCTGTGGGCCGGCATCGGCGCGGCCATCGTGACCGGTGTTGTGAGCTGGATCGCCGGCGCCTTCATCGGCGGGGAAGAGGGGCGGGGCTAACTTCTCCAACAGCTCGACATGGTGATGCAAGCCCGAGAAGATTCAAAACCTCAGTTCGGCCGGTCTGGGCTTGCTTCCTGACGCCCGCGGAAAAGCATATCTGTCGTCGCTCGGGCCCTTTGTTCGATAAGTCGCTGACGGTCGGGATCGGGGTGGGGCTCCTGCGTGGTCGCCCAGCGTGCTCCGGCCGGCGCCGCCAAATCACGGCATACGCTCAGCGCAAGGCCCCGCTGGTAGGCGTTTGCATTACGCTTTCGGCGATCGGCTTCCCCAGTGACACTGGCCGTTTCGACGGGCGTGAACGTATTTGACTTCCATTGCGCCGGTGGGACCGGCACGGGGCGACCGTTTTCGATGATCCGAATGGAGCTGGGCTCTTCCCAGATCGTGTAGGCCGCAAATGGCTCGATCGTGTCCGCGTGCCGCACAAGACCACAAATAACCCGTCCGCCGTTTCGAACGTCACGAGCAGTGTGCTCGAGGATGACTGCGGAAGGTCGCTTTTCGAAGACTGTCTGAAGGATGGCCTCGTCCGATGGTCGGGGCGGACGAGCGGTCTCCGTAGCCGAAGCCTGGCCAGCCATGATCGCGATAGACATCGCCGCCAGAAACATAGGCTTATCCCACCTTCACCCGCGTCGCCGCCTCGGGCAGATCCTCGCCGAAGGCGCGCTGGTAGAACTCAGCGATGGTCGGGCGTTCCAGCTCGTCGCACTTGTTCAGGAAGGTCAGGCGGAAGCTGAGGCCCAGGTCGTTGTTGAAGATCTGGGCGTTCTGGGCCCAGGTGATGACGGTGCGGGGCGACATGACGGTCGAGATGTCGCCGTTCATGAAGGCGTTGCGCGTCATGTCGGCGACGCGGACCATGGCGGCGATGCGGCGGCGGCCCTCGGCGTCCTTCCACTCGGGCACCTTGGCGGCGACGATCTCGGCCTCCACGTCGTGATCGAGGTAGTTGAGCGTGGTGACGATGTTCCAGCGGTCCAGCTGGGCTTGATTGATCTGTTGCGCACCGTGATACAGGCCCGTGGTGTCGCCTAGGCCGATGGTGTTGGTCGTGGCGAACAAACGGAAATAGCGGTTCGGGCGAATGACGCGGTTCTGGTCCAACAGGGTCAGGCGACCTTGGGCCTCCAGCACGCGCTGGATCACGAACATCACGTCGGGCCGGCCGGCGTCGTATTCGTCGAAGACCAGGGCGATGGGGCGTTGCAGCGACCAGGGCAGGATGCCCTCGCGAAACTCGGTGATCTGCTTGCCGTCCTTCAGGACGATGGCGTCCTTGCCGATCAGGTCGATCCGGCTGACGTGGCTGTCCAGGTTCACGCGCACCAGGGGCCAGTTCAGGCGGGCGGCGACCTGTTCGATATGCGTCGATTTGCCGGTGCCGTGATAGCCCTGGACCATGACGCGACGGTCGAAGGCGAAGCCGGCGCAGATGGCGATCGTCGTCTGGGGATCGAAGCGATAGGCCTCGTCGATCTCGGGCACATGGCTGTCGCGCTCGGCGAAGCAGGGCACGGTCATGTCGCTGTCCACGCCGAAGGCTTCGCGCAGGGTCACGCGGCGGTGCGGTTCGAGCGTCAGCAGGGGATCGGGGGAGGCGTCGAGCGGGGAGGTCATGGACCTCATCTAGAGGCGCCGCGCGCGCGGCTCAACACGCGCGCGGCCCTTGGCGTCGGTTATTTCGCGCTCAGGCGAACATCGACGTTGTTGCGGGTGGCGTTGGAGTAGGGACAGACCTGGTGCGCCTTTTCGATCAGGTCGTCGATGACGGCCTGGTCCAGCCCATGGTCGGTCACGGTCAGGTCGACATCCAGGTTGAAGCCTTCACCCTTGGTGTTCTTGCCGAAGCCGACGCCGGCGGTGACCTTGGTGTCAGGGCTGACGGGCGTGCCGGCCTTGCCGCTGACCAGACGAAGCGCGCCGAGGTAGCAGGCGGCGTAGCCGGTGGCGAAAAGCTGCTCCGGATTGGTGCCGTCGCCGCCCTTGCCGCCCATCTCGGTCGGCGTGGACAGTTTGACGTCGATCTTGCCGTCATCGGTGGCCGAACGGCCGTCTTCGCGGCCTCCGCCTGATGCCGTCGATTGGGCGCGATACAGAACTTCCATTGGCAGGCTCCTTGGGTTGGGATGCTTGAGATGGGAGCTTAACGGCGGACGGGAAGGGCGCGTTGCATCGCGCTAGAGCCTGATCCGCTTGAGTTGAAGCGCTTCGCGCTTCGACGTAGCGGTGAATCAGGCTCCAGGTTCAAGCGAGACCTTGATTCACGGCTTCAGCGGAATCGCGGAGCGATTCCTCCCCAGCCGATCAAGGTCTAGCCATCGGCGGGCGACGCGGGCTAAAGCACCTGCTGGGGCGCGTCGTCGGAGTACGCAGTGAAGATTGCCGAACGCTGGTTCGTGTGGGCGGGCATGGTTCTGCTGGGCGGCATCGCCCTGGCGGGGTTGGTCGTCGCCGTCTATGCCGCGTGGCTGTTCCACGACCTGCCTGATGCGTCGGAGCTGGCGGACTATCGCCCGCCGACCGCGACGCGCGTCTATGCCGGCGACGGCACCCTGATCGGCGAGTTTTCGGACGAGCGCCGAATCTATGTTTCCTACGACCAGATTCCCCAGCCCGTGATCCACGCTTTCCTGGCGGCTGAAGATCGCAACTTTTTCCAGCATGGCGGCATCGATGTGGGCGGCATCGGCCGCGCGTCGCTGAAGAACGTCTTCAACCTGGCGTCGGGACGCCGGCTGGAAGGCGGTTCGACCATCACCCAGCAGGTGGCCAAGAACGTCCTGCTGACCAACGAATCCAGCCTGAACCGCAAGCTGAAGGAAGCCATACTGGCCAATCGCCTGGAGGCGACCCTGTCCAAGGAACAGATCCTCGAGCTGTATCTGAACGAGATTTTTCTGGGCTATCGCTCGTTCGGCATCGCGTCAGCGGCCTACAACTACTTCGGCAAGTCGCTGGCGCAGCTGACGCCCGACGAAGCCGCCTTCCTGGCGTCCCTACCCAAGGGACCGAACAACTATCACCCGAAGCGTCACCCCGGCGCGGCCAAAGGCCGTCGGGACTGGGTGCTGGGCGAGATGGAGCAGAGCGGCTGGCTGACGCCTGAACAGCTGGTCGAGGCACGCGCCAAGCCTCTGGTCACGCGCGATGCGCCGCAACGGTCGGATTACAAGGACGCCGACTTCTTCGTCGAGGAGGCGCGGCGCCAGGCCGCCGCCAACCCGCAGTTCGGCGAGCAGCTGCGCGCCGGCGGCTTCTATATGCGCACCACCCTGGACCCGACGCTGCAGACGGCGGCGCGCCGGGCTCTGATGCAAGGCCTCGAGAATTACGACCGTCGTCACGGCTGGCGCGGCGGGTGGGGCACGACCGACTTCGCCGACGGCTGGCAGGCGGTCGCGCTGAAGGAACAGGCGCCGCCCGAACGCCGCAGCTGGCAGGCCGCCGCCATCGAAAGCGTCAGCGGCAACACGGTCCGCATCCGCACCGCCCGTGACGACAAGTCCGGCACGCTGCTGGCGTCGGACGCGGCCTGGGCCAACGCCAATCGTCAGCTGAAACGCGGCGAACTGATCTTCGTGGAGCCGCAGGGCGGCCAGTTCGCCCTGAAGCAGGTGCCGCGCGTCAACGGGGCGCTGGTCGCCATCGAGCCGCAGTCCGGCCGCGTGCTGGCGATGGTCGGCGGCTATTCCTACGCGCTGTCCAGCTTTAACCGGGCGACTCAGGCGCGCCGCCAACCGGGTTCCGCCTTCAAACCCTTCGTCTATGCGACGGCGCTGGAGGGCGACTTCACCCCCGCCTCGATCGTGCTGGATGCGCCGATCAGCTTCGCCGGCGGTCCCAACGGCACGCGCTGGACGCCAGAGAACTATAGCCGCCAATACTATGGCCCTCAGACGCTGCGGCGCGGGTTGGAGCTGTCGCGCAACGTCATGACGGTGCGGTTGGCCCAGTCGGTCGGCATGAAGAAGATTGTCGATCAGTCGGCCAAGATGGGTCTGCCGGGCATGACGCCGAACCTGTCGGTGTCGCTGGGCGCTGGCGAGGTCACGCCGCTTGAGATCACGGCCGCCTATTCCGCCTTCGCCAACGGCGGGCGGCGGGTGACGCCCTATCTGATCGACTATGTGCAGGACCGCGACGGCGAGACCATCTTCCGCGCCGACAACCGCAGCTGCCGCGAATGTGGACGGGGCTTCTCCGGCCAGGAGTCGCCGCGCCTGCAGCAGCGCGGAACCCAGGTCATCGACCCGATCACCGCCTATCAGATGAGCTCCATGCTGGAAGGCGTCGTTCAGCGCGGCACCGCCGCCAGCGCGCGCGGCCTGGGGCCCTGGGTCGCGGGCAAGACCGGCACGACCAACGAATATCGCTCGGCCTGGTTCGTGGGCTTCACCACCGACATCGTGGTCGGCGTCTTCATCGGCTTCGACGACAACCGCTCGCTGGGATCCGGAGAAGCCGGCGCCTCGGCCGCCGTGCCGGTCTTCACGGAGTTCATGCAGACGGCGTTGAAGGAAAGGCCGGCTCGCCCGTTCGTGCGGCCCAAGAACGCCATCTTCCGGACCGTCAACGGCATCGAGGAGGCCTTCCGTCCCGGCACCGAACGCCAGGCTCCGCCGCCGCGCCCGACCGGCCCGGCCCAGCCGGTCGGACCGCAGAACTACTATGAGGTGATCCGCCGCGAGCAAGAGGCCGCCAGTGGCGCGCCCCCCTCGTCGCCCGCGCCCACCGCGCCGCCGCCGCCCAAGAAGGCGCCGGCCGAGGACTTGAGCGGATTGTACTGAGGCTCTAGGTAGGCCTTTCGAACGGCGCGTCCTCGTGGCGCGCCGTTTTCCATAAATCCTGCCCTATCGCGCGGCCTGTGGGCCGCGCTACCTGAGGGCGTTGTGTCGCGGAGATTGCGATGAGACCGGATGTCGAGGCCATTAAGGCCGACATCGAGCAGAGCGTCGCTCTGCTCAGGAGGCGTCTTTGACTGGGATGTCGCTCTAAGAAAGCTCGATGAGCTGAATGCGCGGGTCGAGGATCCGACGCTGTGGGACAAGCCCGACGAGGCCCAGGCCGTCAGCCGCGAACGCTCGCAGCTGGAAGGCAAGATCAACACCGTCAAGGCGATGGAGCAGGACCTCGAAGACGGGGTGATGCTGGCCGAGATGGCGGATGAGGAGGGCGACGAGGGCGCGCTGGAAGACGCTCGCGCGTCGCTGCGCGGCATCAAGGAACGCGCCGCCCGCGCCGAGCTGGAGGCCCTGCTGTCCGGCGAGGCCGACGGCAATGACGCCTATCTGGAAGTGAACTCCGGCGCCGGCGGCACCGAGTCGAACGACTGGGCCGGCATGCTGCTGCGCATGTACTCCCGCTGGGCCAAGGCGCACGGATATGAGGTCACGATCGAAGCGCACGAAGAGGGCGAGCAGGCGGGGGTCAAGTCGGCCACCATTCTGATCGAGGGGCCCAACGCCTACGGCTGGCTGAAGTCGGAATCGGGCGTGCACCGCCTGGTCCGCATCAGCCCCTATGACGCGGCGGCCAAGCGCCACACCAGCTTCGCCTCCATCGGGGTGTCGCCGGTCGTGGACGACGCGATCGAGATCGACATCAACCCCTCGGACGTGCGCACCGACACCTATCGCGCCTCCGGCGCCGGCGGTCAGCACATCAACAAGACCGACTCGGCTGTGCGCCTGACGCACACTCCGACCAACACCGTCGTGGCCTGCCAAGCCGGCCGGTCGCAGCACCAGAACCGCGAGATGGCGTGGAAGATGCTGCGCGCGCGCCTTTACGAGCTGGAATTGCAGAAGCGTGAGGCGGCGGCCCAGGCGCTGGCCGACGCCAAGACGGACATCGGGTGGGGCCACCAGATCCGCTCCTATGTCCTGCAGCCCTATCAGATGGTGAAGGACCTGCGGACCGAGGTTGAGACCTCGGACACCCAAGGCGTGCTGGACGGCGACCTGGACGCCTTCATGGGCGCGGCCCTGGCCCAGCGGGTCGGCGAGACCCGGGGATCGAGCGTGGACTGACGGAAAAGGGCGGCTCCGACGAGCCGCCCTTTTTTGTTTCAGCTTCCGGCCTTGCGGCCGTTCGGATTCGACGCGGTCAGGCGGCGGTCTTGTCCGCCTTGTCGGCCTTCGGCGCGGGGGCTTCCAGCATGGCGGCGCCGGGGGTGTCGCGCTTGGCCTGGTTGCAGCGGCCCTGGAACCAGGCGCCTTGGTCGATGGCGAGTTGCTCTTGCGTGATGTCGCCCTCGACGCGGGCGGTGGCGTGAAGCTTTACCTGTTTGGCGACGATGGCGCCCGAGACGCGGCCGCGCACGTCAAGGACGTCGGCATGGACCGTGCCCTCGACCGAGCCGCCTTCGCCGATCACGACGCGCGAGACGCGAACGTCGCCCTTCAGCGAGCCGTCGACTTGAAGCTCGCCGGCGCCGGAGATGTTGCCTTCGTATTTCACGCCGGCCGACAGGGTCGACAGATTGCTGGACCGGGCCGCCGGACGGGCCGGTTCAGGGGCGCGCGGCGCTTGCGTCGTCGCCGGCAGGGACGGCGTGCTCGCAGCCGTGGGCGTGGGCGTGGTCGGTTCGGGCGCTGGGGGGATGCCCAGGCCGTTCGATCCGCTGTCGTAGGATTTGCTCTTGGTGAACATGGTGCGCTCCGCATCTGCCAGCCAAGGCCGGCCAAGCCCCTATTAGCCCCGACGCCCACTAGGCCGTGGAGGAGGGGCCAAGGTCAAGCATCGCTTCCGAACGATGCTCGCCGATCACAGGGCCCTAGCGGCCTCCAACACGGCGGCGGCGTGGTCGGCGACCTTCACATTGCGCCAGGCCTTGGCGACGCGGCCCTCGGCGTCGATCAGGAAGGTAGCCCGCTCGATGCCCATGTATTCGCGGCCATAGAGCTTTTTCTGCACCCAGACGCCCCAGGCTTCGCAGGCGGCGCCGTCCTCGTCTGAGGCGAGGGTGACGGCGAGATCGTATTTGGCCTTGAACCGGTCGTGCTTCTTCACCGTGTCCTTGGACACGCCGATGACCGGCACGCCCAGAGCGGCGAAGTCGGGCGCCAGGGTGGTGAAATCCTGCGCCTCACGCGTGCAGCCGGTCGTGTCGTCCTTGGGATAGAAATAGACGACGGCAGGCTTGCCCAGGAGCGCGGCGAGGGTGACGCGGCCGCCGCCGTCCGTGGGCAGGTCGAGGGCGGGGGCGGGTTGGCCTTCATTGATCATTGGGTGTCTCATTCATTCCGCTCATCCCCGCGAAGGCGGGGACCCAGTCCTTGGCGTCCTTCAGGCCGCCAAGGCGAAAGTCATCATACAGATCGAGCCAGTTCGGATTTTCCTTTTCGATCATCTGAAGCTTCCAGTCTCGTTTCCACTTCTTGATCTGCCGTTCCCGACGGAATGCGGCCTCACGCGTCTCGTGAACCTCGAACCAGACCAGCAGATCAACGTCATACTTGGCGGTGAAGCCGGCGAACGTCTTGTTCCGATGCTGGGTCACACGCTGGATCAGGTCATCGGTGGAGCCAGTGTAGAGCGTTCCGTTCCGGCGGCTTGCAACGATGTAGGTGAAGAAAGCCATGCTTTGACATCGTCTGGGTCCCCGCTTTCGCGGGGATGAGCGGAAGTAGGAAATCTGGCGGGATTGAAAGAGTTAGACGGGCCTCACCAGAACGATCTTTTTCTTGCCGGCCGCCAGTTTGATGACGCCGTCCTTGAGGTCGGCCTCGGTCAGCAGTTGAGCGCCGTCGGACACTGCGGCGTCGTTGAGGCGCAGGCCGCCGCCTTGGGCCAGGCGACGGGCCTCGCCGTTGGAGGCCGTCAGGCCGGCCTTCGTCACGACGGCGGCGATCATGGCGCCGTAAACCTCGGCCGACGGCAGTTCGACGGTCGGCAGGTCGGCGGACAGCTGGCCTTTTTCAAAGGCGCTCTCGGCGGCGGCGCGGGCGGTGGCGGCGGCCTCTGCGCCGTGCAGCATGGTCGTCGCGGCGTCGGCGAGGGCCTTTTTGGCGTCGTTGATGGCCGCACCTTCCAGCGCTTCGTAGCCAGCGATTTCGGCGTCCGACAGATCGGTGAACAGGCGCATGAAGCGGCCCACGTCTCCATCCTCGGTGTTGCGCCAATATTGCCAGTAGTCATAGGGCGACAGGGCGTCGGCATTCAGCCAGACGGCGCCGCCCACTGTCTTGCCCATCTTCTGGCCCGAGGCGGTCGAGAGCAGGGGTGTGGTCAGGCCGAAGGCGGCCTTCTGATCCACCTTGCGGGTCAGTTCGACGCCGTTGATGATGTTGCCCCACTGATCCGAACCGCCCATCTGCAGCGTGCAGCCGTAGCGGCGATTCAGCTCCAGGAAGTCGGTGGCCTGCATCAGCATGTAGTTGAACTCGAGGAAGGTCAGCGGCTGCTCGCGTTCCAGGCGCAGCTTGACGGAATCGAAGCTGAGCATCCGGTTGACGGTGAAATGCGTGCCGTAGTCGCGCAGAAATTCCAGGTAGCCCAGCTTGGACAGCCATTCGTCGTTGTCGACCATGATGGCGTCCGACGGGCCGTCGCCGAAGGTCAGGAACTTTTCAAACACGCCTTTGATGCCGGCGATGTTCTCGGCGATCCGCTCTTCGGTCAGAAGGGGACGCTGCGTATCCTTGAAGCTGGGGTCGCCTACCTTGGTGGTGCCGCCGCCCATCAGGACGATGGGCTTGTGTCCAGCCTGCTGCAGGCGACGCAGCAGCATGATCTGGATCAGGTGTCCGACGTGCAACGAAGGGGCGGTGGCGTCAAAGCCGATATAACCGGTGACCACGCCCGCGGCGGCCGCCGCATCCAGTTCGGCCGGATGGGTGATCTGATGGATATAGCCTCGCGCCTGCATGGTGCGGAGGAAGTCGGATTTGAAGGCGTGTTCGGTCATGGTGAGGCTGGGTTAGCAGGGATGACGAGGGTCGTCTTCCCCTAGTCGAGGCGGCGTCGGCTGTTCAGACGGTGCGGATGAAAAACACCGTCTAAGTGTCTAATTCGTCTAATCTCGGTCGGCGCGAAATTGCACGGCAACGCGAAAACGCGTGCAAAATGCAAGACGGTGCAATTTCAGGCGAAGAGGCTTTGGGCATGGCGCGCCCATTTTAGCGCCGTTTCAGGCCGCGATGGGTACGACGACGCTGCTGCGCCTCATGCCGTTGTAAATGCAGCCGATCTTGCGTGCAGGTGCGATGGCTGACGATTTGCCGCCAAGCTGTCCGCCTTCAGGGAATCACCCGGTTAAGGACCAGCGCAAAAAGGGCGACGACAACGGTCCATGTCAGGAACACGGAAGACGGCTCGGACGATGTGCCGCTGACGACCAAGCACGGCGTGAGCAGACCCGCAAAGAAGTGGAGGCGATCGTTTAAAAATTTGCGCTTTTCAGGGAAGGTCATCTGCGGACCGTAGGGGGAGCGCTTGGGCATGTTGCGATGTTTCCGCAGAGGTCCGACGTCCGCAAGGGTTGATGAGGCGCTGGGGAGGAAGTCGGAGGCCGGCTGTTGATCTAATGCGTGGGTTTGCGAAGGAGGTGTCGCTCGAGCAGCCACCAGGTTGCGTTCGCCAGAGACGCCCCGATGGCGCCGCAAAGCGCCACCGTCATCATGTGCGGCAAAGGCGGGGGCGCGGCCTCGCTCAAGAGCAACAGCGCGAATATGTAGGCCAATGTCAGCGTAAAAAGGACGAGGGGCTTCATCTCCAGATTGTAGATGCGCCGCCTCGGTCGATGCAATCGACGACTTGGCCGGCCTGCGATACGAAGGCGCCATGCGCCTGCCTCTGATCCCGCATCCGACATCCAACTCTGCGGGACTGACGCTGGAGGTCGAGACGCGGCGAGCCGGGCGGGTGTTGAGCCTAGAGTATGTGCTGGCCGGACCGGTGGAGGGGGTGTGGCGGCCGGAGGCGGCCGCGCGGGTGCGGACGGACGGGCTGTGGCGGGCGACCTGTTTCGAGGCGTTCGTGCGGACGGCGAGCGGCTATGTCGAATACAATCTGTCGCCGTCGGGGGCGTGGGCGGCCTATCGCTTCGACGGCTATCGCGAGGGGATGCGGGATCTGGAGATGCCCGCGCCCTTCATCGTGACGCGGTCGGCGCCTGGACAGTTCGTGCTGACTGCGGACGTGACCTTGCCTGAGGATGCGGGCGATGCCGTGGGGTTGGCGGCGGTGATCCGGGGCGTGGACGGGCCGATCGGCTATTGGGCGCTGGCGCATCCTTCGGATAAGCCGGACTTTCATCATCCCGACTCGTTCGCGCTGGACCTGACATGAAATTCGGCCTCGACCGCCTTTTGTCCGACGACGCCCTGAGGGCGCAGCTGAAGGGACGGCGCGTGGCGTTGCTGGCGCATCCGGCGTCGGTGGCGAAGGATCTGACCCACGCGGTGGACGCCCTGGCCGCCTGTCCCGAAATCCAGCTGACCGCCGCCTTTGGCCCGCAGCACGGGATGAAGGGCGATCTGCAGGACAATATGATGGAAAGCCCGGATTATCGCGATCCGGTGCACGGCTTCCCCGTCTTCAGCCTGTACGGCGAGGTGCGGCGGCCGCGCGACGAATGGATGGCCGAGTTCGACGTGCTGCTGGTCGATCTGCAGGACCTGGGCTGCCGCATATACACCTATGTGACGACCCTTCTGTACGTGCTGGAGGCGGCGGCGAAACACGGCAAGTCGGTCTGGGTGCTGGATCGCCCCAATCCGGCGGGACGGCCGGTCGAGGGGATGACGCTGAAGCCCGGCTGGGAAAGCTTCGTCGGGGCCGGGCCGATGCCGATGCGCCACGGCATGACGATGGGCGAACTGGGCCTGTGGTTCATCGACCAGTTCAAGCTGAATGTGGATTACAAGGTGGTGGAGATGCAGGGCTGGGCGCCCGAGGCGGGGCCGGGCTTCGGCTGGCCGCTGCTGGACCGGTCGTGGGTCAATCCCAGCCCGAACGCGCCGAACCTGTCGATGGCGCGCGCCTATGCGGGCACGGTGATGCTGGAAGGCGCGACCCTGTCGGAAGGGCGGGGGACGACACGGCCGCTGGAGCTGTTCGGGGCGCCGGACATCGATGCGCGGGCGGTGATCGCGGAAATGCAGGCGCTGGCGCCGGAATGGCTGGGCGGCTGCATCTTGCGCGACATGTGGTTCGAGCCGACCTTCCACAAGCACGTCGGCAAGCTGTGCAGCGGGGTGCAGATCCACGTCGATCACCCCGGCTATGACCATGCCGCCTTCAAGCCGTGGCGGGTTCAGGCTCTGGGCTTCAAGGCGATCCGGCGGCTGTATCCAGACTACGACCTGTGGCGGGATTTTCCGTACGAGTATGCCTTCGGCAAACTGCCCATCGACGTGATCAACGGCGGGCCGGGCCTGCGGGAATGGGTGGACGACGCGGCGGCGACGCCCGGCGATCTGGATGCCGCAACGCAGCCGGACGAGGCGATATGGGAAGAGGCGCGACGGCCGTTCCTGCTCTACTGAAAGCCATAACCAAAATCTATTGCGCATCTGCAAATAAGTGATTGGGCTTATTTGGTGCGGTGCGGTAGGGAGAGCGCCTCCCAAACACCTTGCATTGGATTTTGCGCATGGCCCTCATCAATACGACCATCAAACCCTTTACGGCCGAAGCCTATAAGGGCGGCAAATTCCTGACGGTCACGGACGCCGACGTCGCGGGCAAGTGGGCGATCTTCTTCTTTTACCCGGCCGACTTCACCTTCGTGTGCCCGACCGAACTGGAAGACCTGGCTGACCACTATGCCGAGTTCCAGAAGCTGGGCGTCGAGATCTATTCGGTGTCGACCGACACCCACTTCTCGCACAAGGCCTGGCACGACTCGTCGCCGGCGATCGGCAAGATCGAATACACGATGCTGGGCGACCCGTCGGGCCTGGTGACCAACAACTTCGACGCCATGCGTCCAGGCGTGGGCCTGGCCGACCGCGCGACCTTCCTGGTCGATCCGGACGGCGTGATCCAGTTCACCGAGACGACGTCGGAAGGCATCGGCCGCAACGCCGCCGAACTGCTGCGCAAGGTCAAGGCCGCCCAGTACGTGCGCTCGCACCCGGGTGAAGTCTGCCCGGCCAAGTGGGAAGAAGGCGAAGCCACCCTGGCCCCGTCGCTCGACCTCGTCGGCAAGATCTAAGACTGACTACGCCTATCGGGTCCGGCCTTCGGGTCGGATCCACCCGGCCGCCTCCCAAATGCGGGACTCGGACCTTATCGCGCAGACCTCGCCGGGATCGGCTCGAAGGCGGCGCGTTACCCTGAAATTCGAGGAGCATCCGATGCTAGACGCCAATCTGAAATCCCAGCTCGAAGCCTACCTCAAGAACATCGTCCATCCCGTCGAACTGGTCGCCTCGCTGGGCGCGGGGCCCAAGTCGATTGAGCTGAAGACCCTGCTGGAGGAGATCGTCTCGGTCTCGCACGGCAAGGTCGAGATGGGCCGCGACTATGACGACGAGCGCCAGCCCAGCTTCTTGATCCGCAGGAAGGGTACGGACATCGGCGTTCGGTTCGCGGGCATCCCGCTGGGTCACGAGTTCACCTCGCTGGTGCTGGCCCTGCTGCACGTCGGCGGCCATCCGTCCAAGGCGGCGCAAGAAGTGATCCAGCAGGTCAGGGACCTGGACGGCGACTATGTGTTCGAGACCTACTTCTCGCTGTCGTGCCAGAACTGCCCGGACGTGGTGCAGGCGCTGAACCTGATGAGCGTGATCAATCCGCGCATCAAACACGTCGCCATCGAGGGCGGCCTGTTCAAGGACGAGGTCGAGGAACGCAAGATCATGGCCGTGCCGACGGTCTTCCTGAACGGCGAGCTGTTCGGTCAGGGCCGGATGGAGCTGGAGCAGATCGTCGCCAAGCTGGATTCCGGGGCCGAAGCCCGCGCGGCCGAGCGTCTGAAGTCGAAGGATCCGTTCGAGGTTCTGGTGGTCGGCGGCGGGCCGGCCGGGGCGGCGGCCGCCATCTATACGGCGCGCAAGGGCATTCGCACGGGCGTCGTCGCCGAACGCTTCGGCGGACAGGTGCTGGATACGATGGCGATCGAGAACTTCGTCTCGGTCCCCTACACCGAGGGGCCCAAGCTGGCGGCCCATCTGGAGCAACACGTCCGCGAGTATGAAGTGGACCTGATGAACCTGCAGAAGGCGGCCAAGCTGATCCCGGCCAAGGTTCCAGGCGGCCTGCACGAGGTGGTGCTGGAAAATGGCGCATCACTGAAATCGCGCACCATCATCCTGTCGACCGGCGCGCGCTGGCGCCAGATGAACGTCCCGGGCGAAGACCAGTACAAGAACAAGGGCGTGGCCTATTGCCCGCATTGCGACGGGCCGCTGTTCAAGGGCAAGCGGGTGGCGGTGATCGGCGGCGGCAACTCCGGCGTTGAGGCGGCGATCGACCTGGCGGGCATCGTGGCCCATGTGACCCTGATCGAATACGACAGCGAGCTGCGGGCCGATGCGGTGCTGCAGCGCAAGCTGGCGACCCTGCCGAACGTGCGGATCGTGACCTCGGCCCTGACGACTCAAGTGCATGGCGACGGCGAGAAGGTGACGGGCCTGTGCTACAAGGACCGCAACTCCGACGCCCATCACGACGTCGATCTGGAAGGCATCTTCGTGCAGATCGGTCTGGTCCCGAACACCGAGTGGCTGCACGGCGCGGTGGGCCTGACCCCGCGCGGCGAGATCGAGGTGGATCACCGCGGCGAGACCTCGCAGCCAGGCATCTTTGCGGCGGGCGACGCGACGACCGTGCCCTACAAGCAAATCGTCATCGCCATGGGCGAAGGGTCCAAGGCAGGTCTGTCGGCCTTCGACTACATAATCCGCACCGAGCCGGCGAAAGAAGCGGTGGTCGAACCGGCGTGATCGCTTAACGGTGAGGGCAACCGGGCCAGCAGCAGGGGCGGCGTTTGCCGTCGCTTAAGCTCGCCCGGCCCCAATCCAGTCGTTTGCGCCGGGTTTCCGACTTCTTGGCGGACTCGATCCAGCAGATCCATTCGTTGCGGGCCAGGGTGTGATGTCGCGCCAGGTCGCCAAGGCTTCAGGCGCGGCGACCAGCGATGCGCGCAGGTCGTGCGGCAAGTCGTGAACCACGCCGCCGGGGATGTCGGTCGCATCGGCCATGCCCATTTGTCGCAGCGACACGTCTGATCCGCAACGGCGATCTAGAACCGTCGTGCAAGACCGACGCCGAACTCCACATCCGGACTGTCGTCGTTCAGGCCGAAGTTGAGGCCGAAATCCACCTGGGCGTCGGGCAGGGACGGGGGCGACCAGACGGCGGTCAGGTCGAAGGTCGAGGGCGTGGTCGGGGCGACGGGATCATCGTCGCGGCTGATCCAGAGCTCGACGCCCAGGTCCCATTGGCCGAAGCCACGTCCCGCGCCGGCGACCATCGTATAGGCGCCATGGCGGCCGTCGCCGTCCGCGTCCGAGACCCAGTCGATCTCGGGCGACAGGCTCAGGGTCCAGTCGTCGTTCAGCGGGATGGAGACCGGCAGGATGACGCCGCCCTCGAAACCGTCGGCGCGAATGTCGCGCGCACCTGTCGGCGCGGTGATGAAGCCGGAAATCGCGACGGACAGGCCCGAGCCATCGGGGTTCTTCAGCGAATGGCGCAGGCCGAGACTAAGATCGCCGATGCCCTCAGCCACATCACGGTCGCCGGTCGCGCGGTCGAGGGTTCGTTCGCGGTTCCAGGTCGTCAGGCCGACTTGAAGCTCGGTCAGGCCCGTCAGGCCATAGCGCAATAACAGATCGCCGGCGTCCCAGGTGTCGGTCCGTGTGGTGTCGTGCGTTTGACGCGCGCCGTCGAACAGGCCGAGTTCGACCTGCCAGCGGCCTTTGTCGAGGATGCAGGTCGGGGTGCCCTTGCCGGGGCGATCGGCGCAGAAATCGCGCGATGGCGCGGGGGTGGACTGAGCCGCCACGGCCGTGGGCAAGGCCAGGGAGGCGATCAATGCGATCAGAAGGGGCGGACGCATGGCGAATCTCGCAGCGATGTCTCGCCCGATCATGCCGCCCGCGCCTTAATCAGCCGTGATGGTGGACCGAATGTCAGGCCGGCTTTTCTTCCAGACGCTTGTCCAGATAGGCGCCGACCCGGGTTTCGACCGCGCTCATATGGTCCTGCCAGAAGTGGCTGGCGCCCTCTTCCAGTTCGTAGTCGATGATGATGCCCTTTTGGGTGCGCAGCTTGTTGACCACGCGCTCAACCTCGACCGGCGGGACGATAGTGTCGGCCGTGCCGTGCAGGAACAGGCCGGACGCCGGGCAGGGCGCCAGGAAGCTGAAGTCGTACATGTTCGACGGCGGCGAGACCGAGATGAAGCCGTCCGTTTCGGGGCGACGCATCAGAAGCTGCATGCCGATGTAGGCGCCGAACTGATAGCCGGCGACCCAGGTCTGGCTGGCGCCCGGATTGTTGGCCTGGAGCCAGTCGAGGGCGGTAGCGGCGTCGGCCAACTCGCCGATGCCCGAATCAAACTCGCCCTGCGACTTGCCGACGCCGCGCGAGTTGTAGCGTAGGGTCGCAAACCCGCGCTGCTGGAACAGCTGGTGCAGGGTGACCGCGACCGGGTTGTTCATATGTCCGCCCGCCTTGGGGTGCGGATGCAGGATCAGCGCGATCGGGGCGTTCGGGCGCTTGCCAGGGGAATAGCGGCCTTCGATGCGACCGGAGGCGCCGGGCAGGATGACTTCAGGCATAGGGGCTCTGGAATCCGTTCAACTGTCATTTCGCGAGTGCGTAATACTTGACCGCGGAGGTGGGACTTTCTAAGTCCCTCCGCAAGCGCGCCGCCTTTGCGAAGGCGCGGGTTCTAGCACAGGAGCCCCGAAAAGCGCGCAATTTTTGAAGGTGCGAAATGCGTCTGTCGACCAAGGGACGATACGCCGTGATGGCGATGGCCGATCTGGCGAAGAACGGACGCGGCGAGAGCGGTGAAATCCGGGCGGTTTCGCTGGCCGAGATCGCCGCGCGCCAGGAGATTTCGCTGAGCTATCTGGAGCAGTTGTTCGCCCGTCTGAGGAAGAGCGAACTGGTCAAGAGCGTGCGCGGACCGGGCGGCGGATACCGTCTGGCCAAGACGGCGCACGAGACGGTGGTCGCCGAGATCGTGCTGGCCGTCGATGAGCCGATCCGGGCGACGCGGTGCGTAGCGCATGGTTCGCCCAAGGGTTGCATGCTGGCCGGCGAACGCTGCATCACTCACAATCTTTGGGAAGACCTGGGCGACGAAATCCATCGCTATCTGGCGGGCGTGTCGCTGGAGGATGTGGTGATGAACCGCACGGGCCAGCGTCGGCGCAATGTCGAGCCCTCTGCCGTGGGGGTGGCGGCATGAGCGGGGTCTATCTGGACTATAACGCCTCGGGCCTGGTGCGGCCGGAGGTGCTGGAAATCATGGCCAAGGCCCTGGCCGACAACGGCAATCCGTCGGCGGTCCATGCGGCGGGCCGGCGGGCGCGGGCGCGGGTCGAAACCGCGCGGGCGCAGGTCGCGGACCTGGTCGGGGCCGATCCGACGGCGGTGGTGTTCAACTCGGGCGGCACCGAGGCCAATGCCCAAGGCATCGCCAGCGCGCTGGCGGCCGGTTGCGAATGGCTGATCGTGTCGGCGACCGAGCATCCGTGCGTGGCCGAGGCGGCGGCGAATGCGGGCGTAGCCGTAGAGGTCCTGCCGGTCGATGCCAACGGGGTGGTCGATCTGGACTGGCTGGCGCAGGCGCTGAGCCGTCCGGGCCGGGCCGTGGTCGCCATCCATCATGCGAACAACGAAAGCGGCGTCATCCAGCCGATCGCCGAGGCAGCGGCTCTGGTGCGGGCGGCGGGCGGCTGGCTGCATGTCGACGCCATCCAATCGGCGGGCAAGGTCGCGGTCGATATGCGCGCGCTGGACGCGGACACCCTGACCCTGTCGGCGCACAAGCTGGGCGGGGCGCAGGGCGTGGGCGCCCTGATCTTCAAGGCAGGTCTCTCGGGCGTGCGGATTTTGCACGGCGCGGGGCAGGAGCGGGGCCTGCGCGCCGGGACCGAGAATGTCCCGGGCATCGCCGGGTTCGGCGTCGCGGCCGATTGCGCCGCGCGGGATCTGGACACGATGGCCTCGCACGTCGCCTGGCGCGATGCGGCCGAGGCGAAGGTCAAGGCCGCGGGCGCGACCATCATCGGCGGCGGCGTGTCGCGGCTACCCAACACCCTGTTCATGGCCGTCGAGGGCTGGGACAGTCCGCAGCAGCTGATCACCTTGGACCTGACGGGCGTCATGGTGTCGGCCGGCTCGGCCTGCTCGTCGGGCAAGGTGAAGCCGTCCAAGACCATCAGCGCCATGGGCCTGAATGCGCTGGCGATCGGGGGCGTGCGCGTCTCCGGCGGCTGGGGCACGGTCGAGGGCGACTGGGTGCGGTTCGCCGACGCCTGGGTCGCCGCCTACAACAAGCACAAGACGCGCGCCGCCGAGCGCGTGAGAGAGGTCGCCTGATGGCCGCCGTCAAGGAAACCATCGACGCCGTCGCCGCGCTGGAGAAGTATGAGCACGGCTTCACGTCCGATATCGAGACGGAATATGCGCCCAAGGGACTGAGCGCCGAGATCGTGCGCTTCATTTCCGAAAAGAAGGGCGAGCCGGAATGGATGCTGGAATGGCGCCTGGCCGCCTATGAGCGCTGGCTGGCGATGGAAGAGCCGACCTGGGCGGCGGTCCGTTACGAGCCCGTCGATTATCAGGACCTGTTCTACTATGCGGCGCCCAAGAAGAAGGAGGGGCCCAAGTCGCTGGACGAGGTCGATCCCGAGATCCTGGAAATCTACAAGAAGCTGGGCATCCCGCTGAAGGAGCAGGAGGTGCTGGCCGGGGTGCAGGGCGCGCCCAAGATCGCCGTGGACGCCGTGTTCGACAGCGTGTCGGTGGTCACGACCTTCAAGGAAGAACTTGCCAAGGTCGGCGTGATTTTCATGCCGATTTCCGAGGCCTTGCGCGAATATCCTGATCTGGTTCGGCAATATCTGGGGTCGGTGGTGCCGGTCTCGGACAATTATTTCGCAGCGCTGAACAGCGCGGTCTTTTCGGACGGGTCATTCGTCTACATCCCGCCGGGCGTCAAATGCCCGATGGAGCTGTCGACCTATTTCCGCATCAACGCTAGCCAGACCGGCCAGTTCGAGCGGACCCTGATCATCGCCGACAAGGGGGCCTACGTCTCCTACCTTGAGGGCTGCACCGCGCCGATGCGCGACGAGAACCAACTGCACGCAGCCGTGGTCGAGATCGTGGCGCTGGACGACGCCGAGGTGAAATATTCGACGGTCCAGAACTGGTATCCGGGCGACGCCGAGGGCAAGGGCGGCATCTACAACTTCGTGACCAAGCGCGCCGACTGCCGGGGCGATCGGTCCAAGGTCAGCTGGACGCAGGTCGAGACCGGCTCGGCCGTCACCTGGAAATATCCGTCCTGCATCCTGAAGGGCGAGGAATCGTCCGGCGAGTTCTATTCCATCGCCATCACCAACGGACATCAGCAGGCCGACACCGGCACCAAGATGATCCACCTGGGCAAGAACTCGAAGTCGCGGATCATCGCCAAGGCGGTGTCGGCGGGCAAGTCGGACTCGACCTATCGAGGCCTGGTCTCGGTGCATCCGAAGGCGACGGGGGTGCGCAACTTCACCCAGTGCGACAGCCTGCTGATCGGCAAGGAGTGCGGCTCGCACACCATCCCTTATATCGAGGCGCGCAACGGCTCGGCCCAGCTGGAGCATGAGGCGACGACGACGCGCCTGTCGGACGACCAGCTGTTCTATGCCCAGCAGCGCGGGCTGTCGCAGGAGGAGGCCGTGGCCCTGCTGGTCAACGGCTTCGTTCGCGACGTGATGCAGAAATTGCCGATGGAGTTCGCCGTCGAGGCGCAGAAGCTGGTGGCGATCAGCCTCGAAGGCTCGGTTGGATAATCAAGAAGAAACAATGCTTAACATCAATAACCTCCACGTCTCTGTCGGCGAAAAGCCGATCCTCAAGGGTCTGACGCTCGACGTTCCCGCAGGCGAGGTTCACGCCATCATGGGGCCGAACGGGGCCGGGAAATCGACGCTGGGTTACGCCCTGTCGGGACGGCCGGGCTATGAGGCGACGGAAGGGTCGGTCGAATGGGTGGGCGAGGACCTGCTGGCGCTGGACCCGGCCGAACGGGCGGCCAAGGGCGTCTTCCTGTCGTTCCAGTATCCGATCGAGATTCCCGGCGTGCCGGCCCTGACCTTCGTGCGGACAGCGCTGAACGCGCAAAAGCGCGCGCGGGGCGAGGAGGAGGTGGCGGCGCCCGCCTTCCTGAAGCTGGTTCGGGAGGCGTCCAAGGCGTTGAAGATGGACTTCGACATGCTGAAGCGGCCGCTGAACGTCGGCTTCTCCGGCGGTGAGAAGAAGCGGATGGAAATCTTGCAGATGGCTCTGCTGGAGCCGTCTTTGCTGATCCTGGACGAGACGGATTCGGGTTTGGACATCGACGCCCTGCGCATCGTGTCGGAGGGTGTGAACGCGCTGCGTCGTCCCGACCGCGCCATGCTGGTCATCACCCACTATCAGCGCCTGCTGGACTACATCAAACCGGACCGGGTGCACGTGCTGGCCGGTGGTCGGATCGTGGCTTCGGGCGGGCCGGAACTGGCGCTGGAGCTGGAGGCGGAAGGGTACGATAAGTATCTGCCGGAAGCGGCGTGAGCGCGGCCTTCGCCATCGACCTGACCGACGCCGAGACCTATCCGTCAAGGCGCACGGAGGCGTGGAAATATAGCGACCTGAAGCGCTATCTTCGCGCCGCGCCGGAGCCGTCCGGTATGGCCGAGGTCGGTCCGCCGGGACCTTTTTACGATCTGGGCGGTGAGGCGATCGTCTTCGCCAACGGGCGCGCTGTCGGCGTGACCGACTTCATCGCCTCGGGCGATCGGACGCTGCGGCTGCGCTATGTGTCGAACGCCGTCGGCACGGGCCACACGGCCAGCGCGCGAGTGTCGGCGCGCGCCGGCGCCAAGCTGCTGCTGCTGGAAACGCACGAGGGCGCGGGCTCGGCCTATGTCGCGCACAATACGCTGGAACTGGACGTGGCGGCCGGCGCCGAGGTGACGCGCGTCGTCCTGGTCGAGGAGCCGGAGGACGCCATCTCCATCGCCGAGGCCCATGTGAAGGTCGAGGCGGGCGGCATCTATCGCCAGACCATCGTCACGACCGGCGCCAAGTTGCAGCGGATCGAGACGCGCATCACCCACTATGCCCAAGGCGCTCAGGTTCAGGCCGACGGCCTTTATCTGCTGAACGGATCGCGCCATGCGGACCTTACCAGCGTCGTGCGCCATGTCGAGCATGACGGCGCGACCTCGCAACTGATCAAGGGCGTGGCCCGCGATACGGCGCGGGGCGTCTTCCAGGGCAAGATCGTGGTCGAGCGCGGGGCGGACGGCACCGATGCGCGCATGGGCCACCACGCCCTGATCGCCAGCGAGCGGGCCGAGATCGACGCCAAGCCTCAGCTGATCATCTACGCCGACGACGTGCAGTGCGCGCACGGCAACACCGTTGGGACGCTGGACGAGAGCGCCCTGTTCTACATGCAGCAGCGCGGTATTCCGGCCGACGAAGCCCGCGCCCTGCTGACCCAGGCCTTCCTGATCGAGGTCATCGACCGGATCGAGCATGAGGGCGCGAGAGAGGTGGCGCGGGAATGGCTGACGGCGCGGTTGTGAACACCTTCGATCCCTATGCCGTGCGGGCGCAGTTCCCGATCCTGTCGCGACAGGTGAACGGCAAGCCCCTGGTCTATCTGGACAATGCGGCCTCGGCGCAGAAGCCGCGCGCGGTGATCGACGCCCTGGTGGCGACCATGGAGGGCGGTTACGCCAACGTCCACCGCGGCCTGCACACCCTGTCGAACGAGGCGACCGAAGCCTTCGAAAAGGCGCGCGAGATCGTCTCCCGCTTCCTGAACGCCGAAAGCGCCGAACAGGTGGTCTGGACCAAGGGCGGGACCGAGGCGATTAATCTGGTGGCCAACGGGCTGGGGCTGTCGATCCAGCCGGGCGATGAGATCATCGTCTCGGAGATGGAGCATCACTCCAACATCGTGCCCTGGCATCTGCTGCGTGAGCGGCGCGGGGCGGTGATCAAGTGGATTCCGATCAAGGACGACGGCTCGCTGGACATGACGGCCTATGCCGACATGCTGGGACCCAGGACGCGGATGGTCGCCGTCACCCACATGTCCAACGTGCTGGGGACGATCAATCCGGTCGCCGAGATCAGCCGGCTGGCCCAAGCGGCGGGCGCTCTGGTGCTGATCGACGGGTGCCAGGGGGCGGTTCATGCGACGCCGGACGTGCAGGCCATCGGCTGCGACTTCTACGTTCTGACCGGGCACAAGCTGTTCGCCCCGACCGGCATCGGCGCCCTGTACGGCAAGGCCGAGGCGCTGGAGGCGCTGCCGCCCTATCAGGGCGGGGGCGAGATGATCGAGACGGTCGAGCAGGACCGCGTGACCTATGCCCGGCCGCCGCACCGGTTCGAGGCGGGGACGCCCCCGATCCTGGAGGCTATCGGCCTGGGCGCGGCCCTGGAATGGCTGGCGCAATACGATCGGGCGGCCGTGCAGGTGCATGAGCATGCCCTTTATCAGCACGCTGTTGACCGACTTCAGGGTCAGACCTGGCTGCGGATTCTGGGCGAGGCCGAAGGCAAGGGCGCGATCCTGACCTTCGCCGTCGAGGGCGCGCACGCCCATGACGTCGCCCAGATCATGGACCGGTACGGGGTCGCAGTGCGGGCGGGTCTGCACTGCGCCGAGCCGCTGGCGAAAAGAATGGGGGTGACGTCGAGCACCCGCGCCTCCTTCGCCCTATATAACACCGTGGAGGATGCCGACGCCTTCGTGGATGCGCTGATCAAGGCGCGGAACTTCTTCGTGTAAGCCGATGACAGATCAACCGATTCAAGATAGCGACGCCTTCAAGGACGCCTGGGACGAACCCCAGAAGAGTGCCCTGTCGCAGGCCGAGCTGGACACCCTGACCGATCAACTGATCGAGGCGCTGAAGTCGGTCTATGACCCGGAAATCCCGGTCGACATCTATGAGTTGGGCCTGATCTACCGCGTGGACGTCAACGATGACCGCGATGTGGTGGTGGACATGACGCTGACGGCGCCGGGCTGTCCGGTCGCCGGCGAAATGCCGGGCTGGGTGGAGACGGCGGTGGAAAAGGTCGAGGGCGTGCGCAGCGCCAAGGCCAATCTGGTGTTTGATCCGCCGTGGGACGCCTCCAAGATGAGCGACGAGGCCAAGCTGGCCCTGAATATGTTCTGATGGATATGTTCTGATGAGCGAGCTTCAAGCCACATCCCGTCCGCGCCGTCCGCGCCCCAAAGCCGTCACCTTGACGGACGCGGCCGCCGAGCGGGTGCGTGAAATCCTGGACAATGCCGAGAACGATCACATCGGCCTGAGGATCGGCGTCAAGAACGGCGGTTGCGCCGGACAGGAATACACCTTCGCCTATGCCGACGAGATCGGGCCGATGGACGAGGTGGTCGAGGACAAGGGCGTCACCATTCTGATCGAGCCTCGGGCCGTGCTGTTCCTGATCGGCACCGAGATCGACTACGAAACGACGCGGTTGGCGTCCAAGTTCGTGTTCAACAATCCGAACCAGACCGACGCCTGCGGCTGCGGCGAGAGCGTGACCATCGTGCCGGTCGCCGCCGACTGAGATGGCATACGATGCGGACTTCGGCGAATGGGTCCGCGAGCATTTCCACGCGCTCGGCCGGCTGGAGATCAAGCGCATGTTCGGCGGGGCGGGGATCTATGCCGCGGGCGTCATCTTCGCCCTGCTGGACGACGGCGTGGTCTGGCTGAAGGGCGACGAGGCGCTGGGCGAGGCCTTCGTCGATGCCGGCTCGCGTCAGTTCACCTATCCGACCAAGGACGGCCGCATGATGAGCATGGGCTACTGGAGCTTGCCCGAAACGGCTCTGGACGATCCCGACGAAGCCGTCGCCTGGGCGCGGCGGTCGCTGGATGTGGCGGTCAAGAAGGCGTCGGGAAAGAAGCGCTAGCCCTCTATTTAGTCGGTGTGTCGATAAGCACGGCCGGCGTCACGGGTTGACCCGTGGCCTGGGCGACGAGTTCGGCGGTGCGGGTCTCGGTGACGGCTTCGAGGCGAGCCAGGAACTCGTCCTTGGGAAGGCCGACAGGGATCGGGTCGAGGAACTCTAGCGTCGCCGTGCCGGGGTGCTTCTCGTACTTTTGCTCGGGCCAGAAGAGGCCGAGGTTGGTAGCGAGCGGCACGACCGGCACTTCGAAGTCGCGGTACATGTGCCAGACGCCGGAGCGATATTTGAACTTCTTGCCGACGGGCGCGAGGTGCCCCTCGGGATAGATCAGGATCTTGCGGTTCTCAGCGCGGGCCTCGGCGGCGCGCATGGCCAGGGCCTTGCGGGCTTCGTGGCCGCCGCAGGAGTTGACCACGATGGCGCCCAACTTCTTCAGCACGCCGCCCAGCAGGGGAAACTTTTCCAGGTGATCGCCGGTGACGAAGGCGATGTCGTCGAACTGATCGTAGGTCGCAAAGCCGTCGCCCCAGCTTTGATGTTTTGAGGCGATGATGAAGGCGCCCGCGGGCAACCGGTCCTTGCCGCGAACGTCCAGCTTGATGCCGGCGAAGATCGACATGGCCTGGACCATGCGCTTCACATAGCGGCGGATGACCCAACTGGCCGGGCCGCGACCGGGGGCGAGCGCTGCGAAGGCGGCGGTCAGCCCATAGCCGATCGACAGGGTCCAGTAGGCGACATTGAAGGCGAAGCTGCGCATGGGACGACTATGGCAGAAAGCTTGGCCTTGTCAGACCCTAAGCCGCCTTTTCGAGCGATGACGCCGGCGTGACGCAGTTTCGGCCCGCGCGTTTGGATTCGTACAGGGCGGCGTCCGCGCGTTCCAGCAGGCTGGCGGCGGTTTCGCCCTTTCGACGCTGGGCGAAGCCGGCAGAGACCGTGACTGAGCCCAGATCATCATTGGTCGAACGACGGCGCAGGGCACGTGACGCCACGTCGTTGCGGATGCTTTCAAGCGCCGCCATCACGACGCCGGCGCCTTCACCAGGGAAGATGATGGCGAACTCTTCGCCGCCGAACCGAGCAGCGAATCGGGTCTTGCCGCAGATGTTGGACAGGACGGTGGAGACATAGCGCAGCACTTGGTCGCCCGTTTGGTGGCCCCAGGTGTCGTTGAACCGTTTGAAATGGTCGATGTCCAGGATGGCAAGGCTGAGCGGCGCGCCATCATCCTCGGCGCAGGCGGCCTCAAGCCGTTCATCGAAGGCCTTGCGGTTGGCCAGATTTGTCAGCGCGTCGGTCATGGCGTCACGGCGCACCTGTTCCAGGTTTTCACGCAGACGGATGACTTCCTTGTTGGACTTTTCCAGACGCTTTTCGAGGATCGCTGTTTCGCGGCGCACCCGGTTGGTCGCGGTCGAAAGGCCGCCGACCAGATCCTTCAGCGAAGACGGATCGTCGACCGTTTCCATGCACTGAGAGGCGTCGGCGAGGGTCTCGCCATAGTCATGCTGGGTCTTGTGCGCCATTGCGATGGCGCTGGCGACGCTGGCCAGTTCGCGGTCCAGCACGGCGCCGACGTCGCGGATCTGATCCGGCAGGCGACCGCGAGGCAGGAACTCGGCGGCCAGCATTTCGGACGTCTTGTCAGTGATGACGGCGGACTGCGCCAGAAGACGGCGGATTTCCTGGGCCAGGGGGCCGTCGGGGTCGCTGATGTAATGCAGCCAAAGCTCGAAGTTCAGCGGTGTGGGCCAGACGCCGGCTTTTTCCATTTCGCCGATGACGTTGCGCGCCAAAGCATAGGCTTGAGGAGCTCTTAGCGCCGTCTCGACCTTTTTCGACATTCTTGTTCCCCTAAGCTCCTGTTCTGGAGCTGTATCGGGGCTCACACTACGGGATGTTCCGTAATGCAGGGTAAACGACGCGGCGTTTCACCGCGCCGTTGTGTACGAATTCAGGCGCGGATAACGACGGGCCGACGCAGGAACGCAGGGATGTCGTCGCCGAAGCCACGCACGCCCTGGCGCTGCGTGTCGCCCTTGTCGGCCTTGCGGTCACCGCGGCGATCGGATTGCAGCAGATGCGGCTCACGATCTGCACGGTCGGGACGTGGGGCGCGAGCCGTCTCGACGGGTTCGACGGTCGCTTCCGCCTCGACTGCAGCGGCGACGGGAGCCGCGACTTCGACCGGCACCTCGGGGCGGGCCTTGCGGCGGCTGCGGCTGCGTGGCGCCTCGGCCTCTTCTGACGAAGACGCGGCGGTGACGGGGGCGATGTCGGCAGGTTCGGCGGACGGGGTGGCCGCGTTGCTTGTGCGCGACCGGCTGCGACCGCGTTCGCCCGAGCGTTTGTCGTCGCGGCGCGGGCCGTCCTTGATGGCGGAGAAGTCGATGCCGTCCAGCACCAGCTCTTCCGGATCCTTCTTGATCAGCTTCAGCACCTTATCCAGCGACTTGTCGTCGGCCGGGGTCACGATCATGAAGGCCTGGCCCAGCTTGCCGGCGCGGCCGGTGCGGCCGATGCGGTGGACGTAGTCGTCGGCGTGATGCGAGACGTCGTAGTTGAAGACGTGGCTGACGTCCGGGATGTCCAGGCCGCGCGCGGCGACATCCGAAGCCACCAGAATCTTCAGCGCGCCCGAGCGGAAGTCCGCCAGGGTCTTCATCCGGTGCGACTGATCCAGGTCGCCGTGGATCGGCGCGGCGTCGAAACCGTGGGTCTTCAGCGACTTGGCGACGATATCGACTTCGGATTTGCGATTGCAGAAGACGATGCCGTTGCGCACGTCTTCACGGCCGACCAGGGCGCGCAGGGCGGTCCGCTTGGCCTTGGGGTCCGAGGTCGGGATGCGGACGATATATTGGGTGATGGTGTCGGCGGTCATCGCCGGACGCGAGGCCTCGATCCGGGTGGGATCCTTGAGGAAGGCGGTCGTCAGGCGCGTGATCTCCGGCGGCATGGTCGCCGAGAAGAACAGCGTCTGGCGACGCGGCGGCGTCAGTTTAAAAATGCGTTCGATGTCGGGGATGAAGCCCATGTCCAGCATCCGGTCGGCTTCATCGACGACCATGATCTCGACGCCGGTGAGCAGCATCTTTCCGCGTTCGAACAGATCCAGCAGGCGGCCGGGCGTGGCGATCAGGACATCGACGCCCTTGTTCAGCGCCGCGACCTGATCGCCCATGGAGACGCCGCCGATCAGCAGGACCCAGCTGAGCTTGGTGCCCTTGGCGTATTTGGCGAAGCTCTCGGCGACCTGGTCAGCCAGTTCGCGCGTCGGCGCCAGGACGATGGCGCGCGGCATGCGGGCGCGGGCGCGGCCGCTGGACAGGCGATCGACCAGGGGCAGGGTGAAGGCGGCGGTCTTGCCGGTGCCGGTCTGGGCGATGCCGAGCACGTCACGGCCGGCGAGGGCGACGGGGATCGCCTGTTCCTGAATGGGCGTAGCGGTCGTGTAGCCGGTGTCGGCGACGGCCTGAAGGGTCGTGGGCGAAAGGCCCAGTTGGGAAAATTCGGTCATGAATCCTTGGGAGAGAAAGCGTCTGCGTGCATAGCAGCGACGGAACCGCCCCTCTTTGGGCGAGCGGGCGGCGCGGATCGCAGACCTGTCCCGAGGCTGGGGGGCATATAGAAGCCCCTGCGCAGAAGTCAAGTATTCCTGGTTTTCGTTCAGCCAGCCGCAGACTGTAAATCGCGGCCCGCAAACGAAAATCGCCGGACGGGCGTGCCGTCCGGCGATCTGCTGGATCAAGAGGAAGTGCGATCAGCGCTTGCCGAAGATCATATCTCCCAGTTTGGCTAAGAAGCCCTTTTCCTCGGGCTTGGCGGCGGGCGCCGGCTTGGGTGCTTCGACCGGCTTGGGAGCCTGAGCCTGCGTAGGGGCGGACGCCGCAGCGGCGGGGGCAGCGGCGGCGGCAGGCTTGGGCGCGGCGACGGGTTCCGCAGGCTTGGGCGCCGCTGCGGCCGGCTTGGCGGCAGGTGCGGCCTTCGGGGCGGCGGCGGGTTTCGAAGCGGCGGCCTTGGGCGCAGCAGGTTTGGTCGCTGCGGGCTTGGTCGCCGTCGTTTTCGGCGCGGCCGCTTTCGGAGCTGCAGGCTTCACTGCCGTCTTGGCGGCGGCGGGCTTGGGGGGCGCGGCTTTGGACGCGGTTTTCGGAGCAGCCTTGGGGCCAGGGGCGGTTTTCGGCTTGGCTGCGGCCTTGGCGGCGACCAGCTTAGCGGCGGCCTTGGGGGCCGTGGTTTTGGGCGCCGCAGCCTTGGGCGCGACAGCCTTGGCGGCAGCGGGCTTCGGCGCAGCCGCTGCCGGCTTTGCCGCGGCCTTGGGCGCAGCGGTTTTCTCGGCGGCGGTCTTCACGGCGCTCGACTTCGGCGCGGCTTTAGGCTTGGAAGCGGCGGTCGCCGGCTTTGGCGACGCTGGTTTAGACGTAGACGGTGACTTGGCCATGTATTCCCCGACCCCTCGGTTTGATAAAAACGCGGCGGCGACGGGCGTTCAGCACCGGATCGCTACGATTCGCCATATTACCGGTGTTTGAAAAATGTCCGAGTCCGCACTTCAGATAATCGCCCGTGGCCCTCGCGCCGCCGCAGAGGCCGCCGCAGAGGCCGTCGACGCTGATCCGCGGCTGGAAGGCGCGACCTATTCGATCCTGGAAGAGGACGAGGACAACGACGTCTGGCGCATCGACGCCTTCCCCACGACCGATGACGAGGTCGAGGGGCTGAAGGCGGTGCTGGCGGGCTATCCGGTGACGGTGCTTGTCGAGAAGCTGGCGGACGCCGACTGGCTGGCCATGTCGCTGTCGGGTCTGCCGCCGGTCGAGGCCGGACGGTTCTTCGTCTACGGCGCGCACGATCAGGGCAAGGTGCCCGGGGGTCGCGTCACGCTGAAGATCGACGCCGGCGCCGCTTTCGGCACGGGCCACCATGGCACGACGGTGGGCTGCCTGGAGGCGTTCGACAAGCTGCTGGAGACCGAAAGCTTCGAGAAGGTGCTGGACGTCGGCTGCGGCACGGGCGTGCTGGCGATCGCGGCGGCCAAGACGGGTACGCCCATCGCGGTCGGAACCGACATCGACGAGCCCTCGGCCCGGATCGCCAATGAGAACGCCGAGATCAACGAGGCCAAGTGTGACTTCTATTTCGCCGACGGTCTCAGCGATCCGCGCATCGCCCAGCATCAGCCGTATGATCTGGTGTTCGCCAACATCCTGGCCGCGCCGCTGGTGCATCTGGCGCCCGAGATCGCGGCGGCGCTGAAGAGCGGCGGGGTCGCGATCCTGTCGGGCCTGCTGCGCACGCAGGAGGAGCGGGTGCTGGAGGCCTATCTGCCGCTGGGCTTCACGGTGGAACAGACCATCCATCACGACGCCTGGAGCGCCCTGCAACTGCGCAAGGGCTGAGGATCGATCATGCGCCAGACTTTCGACGAGACGACCGACCCGTCCTTCGGGGCCAAGCACCTGCCGCTGCTGCGCGCCGAAATGGCAAAGCAGGGGCTGGATGGGTTCCTGATCCCGCATGAGGACGAGCATCAGAACGAGTATCTGCCGGACGCCAATGAGCGGCTGGCCTGGGCGACCGGCTTCACCGGCTCGGCCGGGGCGGCGGTGGTGTTCCAGGATCGGGCCAGCATGTTCACCGACGGTCGCTACACCGTTCAGGTGAAGGCCCAGACCGATCCGGCCCTGTTCGAGCGGCGCGACCTCAATGACGTGGCGGCCTATCTTGAGACGGCGGCGAAGGGGGCGGTGATCGGTTATGATCCGCGTCTGCACAGCCCGGACGCGCTCGTGGCCCTGAAGGCGGCGGCGCAGAAGGCGGGGGCCGAGTTGCGCGCCGTGGACGCCAACCCGCTGGATATGGCGTGGGGCGCCGATCGTCCGGCCCAGCCGACGGCGCCGGTCGTGCCGCATGAGGACGCCTATTCCGGCGAGAGCCATGCATCCAAGCGGGCGCGGATCGGCAAGTCCGTGGCGGACGCCGGCGCAGACGCGGTAGTGCTGACGGCGCCGATGTCGATCGCCTGGCTGTTCAATGTGCGCGGCGGGGACGTGATCCGGTCGCCCCTGCCGATCGGCCAGGCCATCCTGGCGGCGGACGGCAAGGCGCGGCTGTTCCTGGACCCGGCCAAGGTGACGAACGCGTTGCCGACCTGGCTGGGCGACGATGTCCGCATCGAGGCGACCGAGCAGCTGCCGGCTGCGCTGGACGGGCTGTCGGGCCGAAAGGTCATGATCGATCCGTCGCTGTCCTCGGCCTGGTATTTCGACCGGCTGGACGCGGCAGGCGCGACGGTGGTGCGGGCGATGGATCCCTGCGCCATTCCCCGGGCGGCCAAGAATGCGGTGGAGATCGAGGGCAGCCGTCAGGCGCATATCCGCGACGGGGCGGCGCTGAGCCGGTTCCTGCACTGGGTCGACACCGTGGTGCAGGAGACCCTGCCGGACGAGCGCGAAGTGGTTGAGGCGCTGGAGCGATTCCGCGAGCAGACCGGGGCGCTGAAGGACCTGAGTTTCGACACCATCGCCGGGGCCGGGCCGAACGGCGCCTTGCCGCATTACAAGCCGGTGGGCGCCAGCATTCGCAGGGTCGAGAAGGGCTCGCTGCTGCTGGTGGATGGCGGCGGTCAGTATCTGGACGGCACGACCGATGTGACCCGCACGATGGCGGTGGGCGAGCCGAGCGAAGATCAGCGCCACAAGTTCACGCTGGTGCTGAAGGCGCACATCGCCATGGCGACGATCCGTTTCCCGGCCGGGACCAGCGGCATGGCGCTGGACGCCATTGCAAGGGCGCCGATGTGGGCGGCGGGGCTGGATTACGATCACGGAACCGGCCACGGCGTCGGCAGCTATCTGGGGGTCCATGAGGGGCCGCAGCGGATCGCGAAATGGGGCACGTCCCAGCCGCTGCTGGAAGGGATGATCCTGTCCAACGAGCCCGGCTATTACCGCGAAGGCCACTGGGGCATCCGCATCGAGACCCTGCAGGTGGTGACGCCGGCTGAGGTTCCCGAGGGCGGCGAGCGGCCCATGCACGGGTTCGAGCAGCTGACTTTCGCGCCGATCGACCGCAAGCTGATCGCGGTCGAGATGCTGACGCCGGGCGAGCGGGCCTATGTCGACGCCTATCACGCCGAAACGCTGGCCAAGGTCGGCCCGTTGATGGATGGCGAGGCGCTGGACTGGCTGAAGCGGGCCTGCGCACCGCTGTGACCTAAAGGACCGGAACGCGTCGCCTCAGGTGGGTGACGGGGACCGTCAGTTCGGCCAGCGCGGCCTTCATCGCCTCATAGCCTGTGGCGACGGGTCCGTCGTAGGTTTTCCAGTCGCGAATATCGCTGCCGGCGACGTAGGGCAGGACCAGAACGTCGGCGTCGGCGCGCGACTGCGTCATCTCGACGTCGGTGGTGATGGTGGCCGAGCGCATCAGGATCGAGACGATGGGCGGGCCGGCCTTCCAGGCGCCGGACAGGACCCATTTCCACCAGGACGGCGGATTCTCCAGCGCCTGGGGATCGACGCCGCGCGTCTGGGACATGTCGACGCCGATGATGGGGCCGCTGTTCAGCTGGCGCATCACGCTGGTAGGGAAGTTCTTCAGAACGGCGCCGTCCACCAGCACCTGACCGTCCATGACGACCGGCGGCAGGACGCCGGGAATGGCGATGGAGGCGCGCATGGCCCGACGCATCAGGCCCGTGCGATGCGCCTCGATCCGGCCCGAGGTCAGGTTCGAGGAGACGGCGAAGAAGGGCAGGGCCAGGTCCGCCAGGTCGATGTCGCCGTAAGCCTGTTCCAGCAGACGGGCGACCTTTCGGGCGCGAGACATGGCGATGATCGGCACGGCGAGGTCCGACAGCGGATCGGACTCGACGAAGGCGAGCCGAATCTCAAAATCCAGCCGTTCGAAGGACCAGCCCAGGGCCGGGCCGGCGGCGACAACCGCGCCCATGGAGGCGCCGCCCGCGAAGTCGATGGGGACCTTGGCCTCTTCCAGGGCGCGGATCGCGCCGATGTGGCAATAGGCCCGCGCGCCGCCGCCGGACAGAACCAGTCCGACCGCCGTGCCGGTGACGACGCGGGCGATGCGCTCGGCGTCGGTGGCCAGTCCTTCGACGCAATGGAACCAGCGATCGGGCTGTAGCGCATCCAGCCAGACGCGCGTGTTGGCCGGGTGATGCATGCGCGGATCGCGCAGCAGGATCAGGTCGGTCAGGCGGCGGCCGTCGCCGAAGCCCTGGCGGCGCGGCACGGCGGACGGCGGCGCCAGAAGGCCGCTGCCGACGATGAACATCCGGTCCACCTGACGCGCGCACAGACTGGCCCAGGCGGGCTGATCCTGTTCGGCGACATAGAGGACATAGTCGTGGTCGCCCTCCACCCGGCTGAACCATTCGGACGCCGAGGCCAGGGCCGACTGGTCGATGACCTGACAGGTGAAGCCCATGGCCTGGATGGCGGCGGCGATGCGTTCGACAAAGGCGCGGATGGGGCGGGGACGGGCCGAGACGAAGCCGAAGACGCTGGGCTCGGACGCGCCCGCCGTGCGTTCGCGGGCGCGGTGGATCATCAGCCGCGACAGTTCGACCATCAGATCCGGCTCGGTGCGGGCGGCCTCGAAGAAGGCTTCGCGCGGCAGGGCCAGGATCTCGCTGTCCCTCAGGGCGACGACGGTGGCGGTGTGCGGCGTGCCGGCCAGCATGGCCATCTCGCCCACCGGCTCGCCCGCCTTGACCACGCCCAGCATGTGCGGCGGCTGATCCGCCTCCATCCGAAACACGCCCAGTCGGCCGGAGCGAACCAGATACAGGGTGTCGGCCGGATCGCCCTCGCTGAACAGCGGCTCGCCGCCGGTCAGCGCAAACCAGCTGGCCCGGTCGACCATGCGACCTTCGAAAATTCGCGCGAGCGAGGTCGCCAGCGTGTCGGGGCGAAGCGTGGCCATGATCCGTTTGTAGGCGCGATTCTCAAGCGGGTGAATCGGGATGTTTGGACGTGCGACGGCGCCTTCGCGCGATCGCAGCGAAGTTGATGGAGGGCTGGGCGGAGCGCCGGGCCTTCGCCCGGAGTGTGAGTTTGTAGTTACCGTTTCGACGAAGGGTATGACGCTCCGCGCGGTGGGTTGGCCTGCAAGCTCGGGGCGCCGAGCGGTGGCGGTCTTATCGCCTAACCCCATAAGCCTGCGACGGGCGGGTCGGAGCAGCGATCCCCGATCCCCGGTGCGGCCGAGTATCCCCCTCGACCCTGCGACGCGACTGCGGACGCCGGGGCGATTCCCCGACCGATCAGCCCCGGCGCCGCGATGGGATTTCACCATCGCCCCCGTTCCATCCGCTCTCGCCGCCGCAAGGTCGCAGGCCAGGCGAGCCCTCCATGCGACGAGACGGATGTATTATGGGGCCGTTTGACCCCGTGGATGGGAGACGGGGGACA